>Ga0315285_10000629_pt1 | contig 36549 bp, 51 predicted proteins | sample YL17G09_36_MG_FD_203698 | JGI IMG/M metagenome (GOLD analysis project Ga0315285, IMG submission 203698) | Sediment microbial communities from Yellowstone Lake, YNP, Wyoming, USA - YL17G09_36 | ecosystem: Environmental > Aquatic > Freshwater > Lake > Sediment | place: USA: Wyoming | collected...
GCTAAATGGGACTGCCTGCCAGTTAAAAGGTAGTTCGCTATTGGTAGAATGTAATAAGGGGCTAGGTGGTCAGCCTAGCCCCTTATTACGGAGGATACCGTCCACCAGGGCTGTAGGTTTGCCCTAGTAGCCTTTCGTCCTTAAACTCTTGGCTACACTCTTCCTGTGAGCAGCCGGGTGCTTTGCTTTATAATGTCTCCTGAGCCAAGCCATCCGCTCAGCAAACTTGCCATCTGCCCGATACTTCTTGGGTGCTTGAGCACCGCATAAACTACAGCCAAAACTCTTTAGCACCTTTCACTCTCTTTAGTAAGAAGGGCTTGCTACCTTTTGTAAAGGCACTTTAGTAAGCCCCTCTTACTTTGTCAGATTCCCTTAGTCTTGTATGGTTGCCTTGAAGTTGCTGAAGTAGCTGTTCGGCTCAAGAGTGTAAACCTGTCCGCCTGCTGTGATGTCATCAACATAGCAGGTCTTCACTCCAGCTTCATAAAGGACAATATAGACTGTCGTTAAAACCCAGTCAGAAGCGTTGTCTCCACCGGCTGTCATTGCTGTCTCGGCGTTGATTAAAGCTTCCATATCCGCCAGCGTGTAGTTACCGGCTTCCTCTTCCCAGCTAAAAGCAGTCTCGTCAGTTGGGTCGTTGCCATAGTAGATTGCTCTGCCTGAAGCTGAGGTCAAGTCACACTCTACCCACGCACCAGCACCGGTGAGTGACTGATAAGGCATGACTGTTATATCTACATGCCCAACATCTACAGCGGGGAATAGGTCTGTGTCAGCAGTGCCAGCAGGTGCAAAGCGAAGCCCGATGTAAGGCCCAGGTGTCTTAGCACTTTCAAGATTGAACCAGAAGCCTAACTGCCCTGCCTTGAGTGTGGCGAGATTGCGTAGCGTCAACCTATTTACTGGATGGTTAAGTTGAATACCAACACTGCCAGCCCCAGCACCTTGAGTGATTAGTGCTGATAGTGGCTCACTGTGATAGGCTGCTGCGGAGATTACCGCTGTGCCAGTGCCAGCGTTGGTCTTCCTCTCACCGTCACTGGTGACATAGGTCATTATCCGCCCACTGATGCTCGCTGCAGCAAGCCCTGTTGCATCGGCTTTCACTTTGCCCTGGATGGAAGTTACTGTGCCATCGCTATCTGTGCCTGCGAGCACTATGGTTGGGACAGTACCGGGTCCTACTAAGCCAGTTAGGGCTATGTCTGCTCCCAGGCATTCTAGTGTAGCGACAGTGATTGCCTTGCCAGTTTGTGTCGTGATAGTGAGTTCACCGAACTGCGTAGTCGGGTGTCTGGTGTTGTCCATATATCTGGGCACCGCTCTTGAAGATACATCGTAAGTGCCTGTAACATCAAGATATGTTAGTGCGTCAGCATATACTGGCAACATCGCAGCGACCAGCGCCAGCATCATGACAACGGAAGGTAAGATTACCCTCATTCTCTTGTGTTCCTTGAACCAGTTTACCATTTTAGTTTTCAATTTTTGTCCTCCTTTATTTTTTTAGTCTCTATCTGAACGGCATTGCTGCCAAGTGATTCCTTTTTCACATCATACTTACCTCCTGTGCTTTAGTAGTGCAGGATTGCCACCTTTAGAACCCCAACGCTTGAAGGCATCCTTCCCATACTTGCGTCTTATCCTGCGTGTCCTTAGTCTGTATTTGTTAGGACTCTTACTCTTACTGCCTTTAGGTCTGCCTCTTAGCATAGCAATCTCCTGTTGACTTAATGGCTTAACCCTTACTTTATAGCTTAACACATAAATTGGAGTTTGTCAAGTGGGTATTTGACCTATTTGTTAAGTCCTGACGTCAATGATAGCAAGCATATTTTTGACTTGTCTCATGTTGCCAGAGGTTTTACGATAGTGCTCAGGGAAGTGTCTTAGATTGCCAGTGCTTAAATCATAGACCAACTTGACATACTTGTTGACAGGGTGATTATTCTCAACCTTCTGGTAATACCGGACAAAGAACTTGAGCTTGCGTTCCTCTGGTTTTAGACTGGTAGGGTCATTGGGTCTTTGAGGAGCAGATTGCCCATCATATATTTGGATGTAGCCAGCCTCTTTTAACAGTTCTTCATAGGGACATTCTATTCTGTTCATTTATGCCTCCTGATAGTATCCTCTATCATCCCTTTTATCTCATCCTCTGTGTAGCCTTGTGAGAGCAAAGTGTCCAAAACCTTTTTATCTATGTCCATTAAAACCTGCTCAACTGTAGGGGTCGTTCCTTTCTTAAAATAGGTGCTCTTGATAAAATTGTGTATCGTCATGCGCATGAACCTGTCAGCTATCTTCTTCAGTGTCCCTGTTACCATCTTGCCCTCCGTCTTGGGCGTTTGTTATCATGTAGAAAGCTATACTGGTTTCGTTCCCTGTGGAACGCTTCCATCTCGGCTCGCAGGTCAGCTATGTCCGAGTCTTCAGGCATCTCATTGGCTGGCGTTGTCTCTCTCCAGGCAAGAGGCGAAAAGATGCAAGTAAACAGCAGAGCTACGAACAGAAAACCGAGAGAGAAGTATGTGTCCCATGTTGCTAGTGAATTACTGAAACAATGAACACTTGCGATTATCCATACTCCACCACCGGCAAAGGATAGATAGCCCTTCTTGAATATATGGCTGGATATGGTGAAGGCTAGAGCTAAGATTATCAGAACGTAAATCATTTCTTGCTTTCTTCCTCGCTACTAGGACTTAGAGCCTGATTCCCTAGTTCCACCCAAATCCCGTCAACCAGCATAGCGACATAGACCTTCTGCGTATCCTTCCAGTAGAACATATAAAATTCTTCGGGCTTCGTTATACCCAGCAACTGCACATTTGTCCCATACCTAGCTGTGAACGCCACCTGCAACTGCTGGGTTTCCAGTTTTTGCTTAACATCTGTTCTCGCAGTAATGGCAAAATAAGATGGTGTGACAATCGCAGCAATAACCAATATCACCACTAGAATCCATAGTATCTTTTTCTTGTTCATTGCTGTCTCCTTCACTTTAGCCTACTGGCAATCCACTCGGGTATAGGCTGCTTCACATAGGGTTCGGGTATCTCAAAGCTCTCAATCTGTGTTTCTAGTCTGCCCTGCTCCTGTGTTAAAGTGTTTAGTATCTCGGTTAAGTTCTTTATTTCTTCAGGGTCTTTTGCTAACGTCAACTCATTGGTCGCGGCTTGAACAGCATCGTTTGTCTTCTTTAGTGCATTCTGCATATATGCTAATTGTATTTGTGATTGGGCTATATCAGCGTCTCTCGCCACCTTCATCGCTTCTTGGTCAGCATCCCAATCACGCTTCGGAATATCGTTTACTGCAAAGATTATTCTCTTCCCTGAAGTTTTTTGCACTTCTTCCACCAAAGCAGCCATATCAATAATTATCTCTTTTCCCAAATAGTCATTCCGAGCATAATACCCCCACGGATATGGGCTGGTAGTATTTGACTGCATTATTTGTTTTGGATGGGGTGATAGCAGAGCTTGATTCCCAGCACTATCCTTAACATAGAGTTCCCCAGTAGTAGTGTAAAGTTGCGTTGCGTTAGCTAATCCGCCTGCAGGAGCTGTGCCATCATATATTGTAAGTGTATTTGTAGCAGTGGCATCAAAGGTGCTTGTCCCAATACCCACATTGCCAGTGCCTGCTATAGATAGTGGTGTGGTTAATGCCCCACCCGTCATTAGTCCAATGTCAAGCCTTGTAGCGTAGGTAGCAGCAGTCGGATTGGTTACTACCCAATTGAGTGAAGCACGCTTGGCAAGAACATGCAGGTCACTGGAAAGGTAAATAGGAACTCCAAGCCCAAAATTAGCAGTGATATTATTTGTGCCTGCTCCCGCCTGCATGTAAACTGAATCTGTTACTACATTAGTAGTGACTCCCGTGTCAGAACGCCCTAACTGAATGTACGGGTTGGCTGCACTCTGCATTCTGACTACCTCCGTGTAGAAAGCTCCTGTTCTCCAGACGCTACCTTGAATATAACTCGTAGAATTTGTAGCAGATTTGAGTTGCATCGCAACCGAAGTAAAGACAATAGCCGTCTCACCATACCCATTGGTATAGATATTACCTGAATAAGTGGTACCCACTCCCATAGCTAAACTAGAAAGATTGGATGTGCCTGCCGATATACCGATATTGCTGTTATCAGAAATTTTCCTGAAGCCGATTTGTGATGCACTAGACTCATAGATATAATGTGTAGTTGTTAGTATCTTGTTTGCACCAATCTTCAAATCACCATTGATTGTAAGTTCATTAGTTGAAAAATCGCCATAAATAAGCGGGGTCGCTGTATCAATGACATCTATGTATAACTTATTGCTACCGAGTTCGCTTTTACCCGCACTTGCACCTAAAAATATATTACTACTACCTACTATATTATTGCCACCAGCGAATAACCCGATTGCAGTGTTATAAGAGCCTGTATTTGCCCCGAGTGCCTGCATTCCAACCGCAGTATTGAACTTTCCTGTGGTAACATCGCCAAGTGCTAATTGTCCTACGGCAGTATTGTATTCCCCAGTAGTTAAATCACTAAGGGCATAAGCCCCAACTGCGGTATTATAGAAGCTTGTAGTAATGTTATGTAGTGCGTAGTATCCTATAGCGGTATTGTAATGACCCTCATCACCACCCGTATGTGCTAAATTGCCAGCCCCAGCTACAGCAACACCTAAAAAGGTATTGCCATTTGTATTCAACCATCTGTCTGTAGTAATGTCCCCGTTAAAATACATCGCAGGTAATTTCCAAGTTCCCGATGCTGTCCAAGTCCCCTTACCTACCACAGCGTTTAATGTTGCATTGGTAACTTCTTTGGTGTTCAAGTCTACATTCCCTGTTGCACCTGCATAAGGCACATAAGTCCCTGATAGAGACGGAATGTCCCCCGCTTGTAGTGTATCCCAAACAGGAGCTTGGGCATCACCAACAACAGACTGTGTTCTAAGGAACTTCCGTGCATCGGTAACATCGCCAGCTAGTCTAGTGCCTGTGCCAGCAAAATCACCGTAGATTATATCTCCTAATGCGACCATTGGAGATAAGGCATTGAAAGCAGCACCAGCAGTTACTTGCCCAGTGCCACCACTGCCAATGGTTAAGGGCAAGGATGCTACGAATATAGGGTCACTTTCAGCTCCTATGCCTCCGCCATTGGTAGTAATCTGGTTCCAAGCTGCCCCGTCCCAAACATATAGAGTCCGCACATAAAATGCTTCCTCTAGTGGGTCGCCTGGGACGCAAGCACTAATGATAAGAGCCAATGTTAGAATGAGTATTGACAGGGCTACGAAATATTTCTTCTTCATCTTTATACTCGCCTCGCTCCTATGAACGACATCCCTATCGTTATCACTATCGCCATCTGTATTATCACCAGCACTATGGCGATTATTACCAAGTCGCCTGTAAACAGTTGGTAAGGCATTATAACTAGCCGCGGCAGTGTCTTGGTGGCAAAGTTCCACGGCACTGTTATGATTGACCATGTGCCCATTGTGTCCACTGTCGCTGCTATGTTGAACCCCATAGCGTTATTGACAGTGCTGGCTGATGTGGTGTAAACCATTGCTCCCACTGCATGGGCTGTCGCTGTTGAGCCATCGTAACCTCTGGTAACACCGGTAAATGCAGTATATCCAGCGAATGGAGGGGCTATTGTGCCGGTATAGAGTACCTTCTCCCCATCGCTAAACTCTATGTAATCAGTGTCAAGAAAGCCATCAGTTGAGACAACCTTGATGGTTGTATCATCTTCGTCAACTGCCTCAGTAAGACTGGTAGCAGCAAATCCTCCACCGCCTGCCAGTATCCCGACACACAGTGCCATTCCGAGATAGAGTAAAAGCATAAAGGCCACGGCTTTAGCGATTGTAATCACCTCCTACAAATGCCTTTATTTCGGAATGTCTATAAAATTCTCTTGGCATTATCTTACTCACAAAACTGGTTTTCTCTCCATAATTAACGACATTAAAAATATGAAGCAGAATAGTAGTATCATCCACCACTGATATATTTCCATCGCTGTGAAGAAGCCACTTAACACCAGCCCGACAGTGCCAGCAAGCAATAGGTGATTAGGCACTTTGACAGCAGCAAGCCCCATGCCTATTAAGATAATGAGTGTAGCTCCGAAGAACCAGATTTGCTCTTCAGTATAATTTGTATGTTCACTGACAACTTGCACAACAGGATATAAAGGGTTGTCCTGCAACTTGGTAGTGTTGACAACTCCACCAGTAACAGGCACACTGCCTGAAGGCACTATGTCCGGGGCTGCTTCCTCGCTTGCTGGTGATATTGAAGGCTGGCTTGATGAAATTAGCGAGCCAAATGTGGCGCTTACTCCCGCTGGGTTAGTGCCCCAAGTTATGATGCCATCTTCTTCTCCAGTGCCAGTTTCGCCAATGTCTGTGCCTTCTCTGTCGTCAAGATTAGTGCCGATAATCATGCTGACTGGCTGATACCAAGCTATCAGGTTGCTTGACACAGTGTGTTTGTAATAGTCCATATAAGGCGTGACATTGTTTTGTGCCAGTATCCAGTCAGCACCATTATTGGGGACACTTGCAGTTCCTAATGCTACCGATTGTCTTAAAGTAGGAGCAGCGTCTCCATCACCCACCCATATTTGGAATAGGTTAGTGCCACCGCCTGTAGCTATTGCCTGAACGGTATGGACTCCAGGTGTTACTCCAGCAGCGACCACCGATAATAACGGATTGGAATACACCACACCCCAGTGGACAAAAGCCGCAGCGGCTCCCGCAGAGGAGACAACCATTATATCCGCCACATCGCCAACCAATGAGGTATAGGTGTGCGCCACATCATTGCCCGTTGTGTCAACGGCTCCCGATATGGTCACCGTTATCCCCGTGTTCCCCACCGCCTCACGGATGCTGACTGTCTGCGACTGACCGCCATCTGGGGCAACATTCAGCTTCACATAAAACTTTTTGAGGATACCCGACTGAGTAAGTGAATACGCATTAGCCTCAGCGGCGTCAAAAACACCCCTTCCCGTGCCACACAACTGTATGTATCGTGTTGCCCCCGCAACAGTCTGTGTCATATCAGTGCCGCCCATCACCAGATATTCCCCGCTTGTGCTGGAGGCAAATACCATGCCAATAGCACAATAGGGCGCCGCTGCGGGCACATTCAGGGGAACAATCCCGATAGACAAAAGGTTACCAGCAGCACCCGCTACCGTGTGCGTTGTGTCATTGCCCGTCGTGTTGTCGGCAGAGATTGTGACGGTTAAAGTGGTGTTCGCACCGTTAATACGCGGGGTAAGGGTGTAGCCGTCTGGCCCAGCAGGGTCGCCAGGGTCTGTGGAAAGCACAATATACATCTTCTTGAAGTTCCCCGCAGTGGGCAGTGGTGCCTGCACACTCGACTCAGTGCCATTCCCAATCGTGTAGCCTTGAGTTGTCCCGTAGACTGTCCCACCCACTGAACTAAGCAAATTAACCAGCATGATGGACTCCCCAGCAATGGATGGTTGCCAAATGGCTGACCAACTGGCAAGTAACGCTCCTGGTGCTCCTGTAAAAGTTGACCTCAAAGATACCGTCTGTCCTGCGGTAACGCTAACTGAATTAGACCAATCACTGCCAGTAGGCGCCCCTGCGGGAATGGTAACTGTCAATGCACTAGGTGCGCTATTAACCATTAGAGTAAAACTATAAGTAGACGCTGCTGCCACATTTCCCGATAACTTTACAAGTAGCCCGCTTATTGTTCCGCCTGTCGGAATAACCTGATACACATTACTCTCGGTGGCGTTCCATGTTGCCCCGCCCATGAGACAGTTGTATTCTGTGGCTGCAGGATTAAGGTTATCATTAAAGCCACCGACTATTGGCTGGACATCCGTGCCTATAGTAGAAGTGACACTGTTGGGAGCACTAACATATGTTTTATATGCGCCGTCCTTGCGAACCAAGTCTGCACTACTAGGCGTGAGGGCTAGAAGTATCCCGTTGCTCAGGAAAGAGGTTATCGTTGCGGCTCTGCTGCCTGTTGCCCCAGCCGTAACCTGCAAAAAGTCAGCCACAACCACCCCTGGTCTAGCAGCAACATTGGGGGCATCAACCCTCTCTGTTGGTGTGGGTGCGCCAGTGTAATTGACAGTGTTCACATTCTGCCCCGCAACGCTACCAAGTTCAACAACCCTGCACCCATTCATCGTGGTAGTAATGCCTGTGGCATGGAAAGTCAGAGTAGTGGATGCGGGGGTATTAACACTGGTAGCCCCCAGCACATTCACAGGCATACCTAATGCGACACCCCTATAGGCGACAATCACAGCCGAGATGCCACTGCCAGCCGCATGTGTGACTAGAGGTGCAGTGCTGCCAGTGGCAGCATACTTATAGTAGGCGGTAAACCTGAAGCCTGCTCCATTGTTTGTCCCCGCATCAATGGCAAGCCAGCCAGCAGGCAATGTGGAGTTGACATTGTCCAATGAAGCAACAATGCAGATAAAAAGGTCGTCTGCCACCCATCCTGTGGGCAGAGCGGGTGTAACATTCCCATTGGCGGCATAGGCTGCTGCCCCAGCACCGACAAAAACTATCACCTGACTCAGGCTGGTATCCACATACCCCTTCTGCTCTATCTCAAAATTACTACCTGGCTCCAAATCAGCATCATTGGAAATAGTGATATACCCGTCTCTGCCGACTACTATCGGGAAACTGCTAAGTAGGTCATTGCCCAGTGTGTATTTGTAGTTGCCTGTGCTGTTAGCTCCTACCGACGGAGCGACAAAAAGTGTTTTGTCATCAGCCACCATATGCTTTAACTCGGTGCTGCCTGACAGCACTCTTGTGTCAAGCCCAGTCAGACTAATATATCCATTATCGGCTAGATGGTCATTATCTACTGCAGCAATGATAGGCAAGTAACTGTAGCTATTCCCACTTGTCTCCTGCACCTGCACAGTAGCATAGTAACTGTAGGCAGCCAGCACAGTCCCACTCATCAATACCAGCATGATTAGAGCTAGTAATGTCGTCCTCAGTATCTTTTTACATAATCTCATACTACACTCCGCTCGGATGATAAAATATTGTGAATATGGACAGGGCAAAAGCAAAGAACCCTATGAGCACTGTCGCCAGTAGCGGAAGCATACCAAGATACCCGCCAGCCAAGATAAGTGGTGTGCTCAATAACACCAGTGGTCTGTAATTACTGGTTGGAGACAACATGCAAAATAATATGAAGATGCTTCCAAGCAAATACATGAGTGAACTTGTCCACATCCTTGAAACACCCCACCAGTCAGCGACAGGCGTTACATCAAGTGGCGTGCCAATGACACTGTTTGCCCTACTCTCGGCATAGTCTGTCGTAGGCTCTTTGTATTCCCACTGAGGTTGTGTAGTGCTACCGGCAAAGGCTTTAGGAGCCATAGCCTGTATGTTAGGGATAGCATTAGTAAAGTAGGCTTCACCATAGCTTGACAGGTATGAGCCTGTTCCTGTGCTGTCAACCATGTTGATACTCCATGCTATTTCTAGCTGGTCAGCTAGATAGAGTATCCGTGCTGTCAATTCATTCTGCGTCTGTGCGATGCCAGTTGAGCTTGACCACAAGTCAAAAACATCCACTGAGGTAGATGGTGTAGCAGCATCCCAGTCAAGTGTCGGGTTGCCCTCCAGCTTCATTGTGTAAACACCGTTCCAAACTGGCAAGTTAGGGTTAGAAGCTGAGAAGTAAATGACAAATATCCCCTTGTCATAGCCCTTGTCGTAGTAAGCATAAGGTGCGATTGCTCCAAGTTCGTCTAGCCCATCCATGAGCCTGCCAAGATAGGCTTCAGTAATGTTCTCATCTGGGTTGTCATCAGTCGCAGGGTTGCTATCGGGGTCATAGTCCACGAAATACTCTACAAGGTAAAGCTGGTCATTGGTCTCAAGGCAGTGGCGGTAGACATAGACAGCATTGATTTGAAGCTCGTCAGGTGAGCCAATAGCCAGCACCGGGCTGGCAGCAAGTAGCAGTCCTAGTATGGCTAAAGCCAGTATTGAAAGTAACCTAGTGAGTCTGGCTTTCATGCTTTGTCCTTCCTACAATTCTACGAATACCAAAGAACAGCAATAACCCAGGTAGAGCAAGCCCAGTGAATATGTATGCTGGACTTTCACCTATACTAGCTAAACTTAGACCTGCCAAGAGATTCCCTCCGAGTATAAATCCTCCAATTGTAGTCAAGGCGATACCTAGTTTCATAGCCTTGCTCCTATCAGCATTGGTTCAGATTTCACCTTCTTGGTTTTTGTCTTCTTACGCCTCAATTTAGCAGGCAAGTATTCAGCCTTCGGCATACCTCTTGTCGGGGCATACAATGCTGGTTCACTTAATATAACCTCAACCTGACTTCGTTCTTTATCTGGCAGCATCCTCAATATCTCACGCTTCGCTGATGACGATAGGTTAGACTTGGCTATAATTCTAGCTGTCTCAGCAGGCGTTACCTTCTCCAGCTTATCAGCAAGTCCTCTCTTGGCGAAGGCAATCTTGCTTGCTGGTGTGCCTTTAGCTACTCTCGTAGCGGTTTCCTCTGTTGCTCCCAGCGTTTGCAATTCCTTAATGTCCAACTTAGTAACCTCTGTCTCTGACTTCTTAAAGGCGATAGCGATTAGCTGCTTAATGGTGGTGTGCATTGTCAGCTTGCTTAGTCCCTCTTGGCTTGAGCCTCTAATCTTGCTTGACGGGTCTCTGACAAACTTGATTTCACCTGCTCCACCGGGCTTAGGTGTTGGCTGATGCACTGTAGCTACAAAAGCACCGATGTCCGCTTGCTGCGTCTCTCTTGGTGCAACTTCGCCTCTGAATTGCTGTATTGTGGCTGTAGCAGACTGTATGCCTTTAACTGTCCTGACGCCTACTGGCAGTTCATCTTCAAAGAATGTCTCCAAGTCCCTTTGCTCGTAGGGTCTTGACCAGACTTTCCAGATTGGGACTAGCTTACCTTCTCTCAGTAATCCACCTTGCTGCCAAGCTACTGCTCCTTCATAGCCCTTGCGCCTTGCTCTAGTTCCTTTAATTTCTGGCATGGGTTTTGGACGAGGCGGACTGGGTGGAGGTGGAGGTGGAGGTGGAGGTGGAGGTGGAGGTGGTGGAGACGGCGGACTAGGTGGTGATGGTGGGCTTGGTGGAGACGACGGACTAGGGGAAAGACTAGGCGAAAGGCTGGGACTGGTTGACACAGACTTTGAAATAGACGCTGATATTGATGGAGATATGATGCCTTTGGAAACATAGGGTGACAATACTTTAGAGATAGATGCCGAAATGACACTTGGGGAAGCACTTTTGCTTAGTAATGGTGAAATTGATTTAGAGATTTTAGATGATATTTCATAACGGGCGCTGGCTGATACCGAGGGGATATGCGTTGCTACTATTTGTGATATAGCTGTAGAGGATATGGGGAGTTGCGAAGCTATTTGAGAAACAGCTAGTGATATATCTGATAGCATCTTAGGAGATAGTTTATAAAGTGATATTGGAGATGATACTTCCTTCCTCAAATTTCTTGGGACTGATGCACTTAATAAACTAGGAATCTGAATAGTTAAAGTTGGTGAGGCTCTAGTATATGCTGCTGAAGGTTTGAAATGATAACCAACAAGGTCAGTAGGAGTCTTAAGGGCTACTTCTGACAGCAATTCACCTGGCGTAAGTGAAGTGGGATTCTTTACCCAAGTATGAGCTTCTTTTAGAGCTTTCCCTGATATTATCTTGCCTAATTTGTCTAGTTCAAAACCGACACCTCTACTTTCTGCCCATGCCTTAGCCCATGCATCAGCGTTTTCTATACCTCTAAAAGTTCTTACAATAACATAGAAGTCGGCAGCATCCTTTATTCTGCTTGCTTCCGGAGCAAATTCTCCCCCTTGCCAGTGTAATAAGGCTATACCTTTACGCTTTCCTGACTCTGAAAGTCGCATAATTTCAATCTTGCCAAAACTAGGATAGTCTATTGTTACAGCAGGTTCAGTTAGTTTTTTACCCACATAGCCATAGCCTGCGGTTTTGTCTATTTTTTCCTTTCCTGTGTAGCCAGGTTGTATTTCCTTCGCAGGATGAGGACAAGTTATTTTTTCCCACTTGCCATTTATATATTTCTCTATTTCTATTGGCTTGCCATAGATTTCATCGTTGATTATGCGGAATCTCCCTCCACCTTTTCTCAAATTATTAACAGTATCTTTAACAAACTCTGCAACTTCTTCTACTGTCATGCGAGTATATATGTCTATGTCTTTTAACGGTCGCCATCCGTATAAGCTAGGCTCTAGTTGTGGTCTGATTGTCGTGCTACCAAACACTTCTTCTATGTTTTTCCCATGCTTGGCTATTTGCTGGAACATTATAGCGTTTTCTTCAGGCGCAAGATGACTGGAGCCTTGAAGTAGCCCCTCTATACTCATGTAGGGCGATTTCTTGCCTGCAAACGCCTTCATTTCAGAAAGTGTAATTTCAAGTTTAGCAATTTCTGATTCTGGGATACCCATTCTACGTAGTGCATTTGTGTTAGCTACTATTTTAGTCTCCACTGTTGAAATAGGCTTGTACCCAGCTTTTATCTTAGCGGCACTTGGTAGTTCAACTCCTTTTGCACCTATAATTAACCTTTTTCTCGTCACTCCAATAATAGGATTATTAGCAATATCAAGTCCTTTCCACACAGTGATTTCACCATCAACAGTAGGTATTTTGACAGACGTAATTCTGACACCTCTGGCGATCGTAGTTAGTGCTGGCAGAGCATATAATAAAGCTCCTCCAACTCCCATTGCTTTTTGGCTAGGTGATAAGTCAGCCCAATTTTTCACAGTTTCATGGAGAAACAATCCTGCACCTGTTGTAGAAATACCAGTAATGATAGCCTTGCCTGCCATTGAGCCTACGATGGCTCCAGGGGCAAATGCTGTTGCTATTAGGGCGATATTCACGCCTGCAAGTCCCCACTCTATGCCTGATATATCCTTAAAAGTGTATTCAGGTTTTAGAGCCTTAGCAGGTGGAACTACAAAACTTAATATGTCTATGCCTAATCTGCCAGCCGACTTCTGTGATAAGTGCCAGTCATCCAAGCCAGCTTCGTAACCTTTGGGATAACGCTGGTTTAGCTCAGCTTGAGTAATCACTTCGCTTGTGCGAATGTTCTCCCAAGTTTTCTCTTGGATTTTTTCTAGCCCAGCGAACCCAGTTGTTGTCAGAATCTCCTGAATACCTTTAGGCTGCTTCTCTAGGTCAGTTTTAGTAATATATTTACCATCTGGCAGAGCAACATAGGTAGCACTAAAATACTCTTGATAAGCATCGTAACCCTTCTCTTTGTAAATCCTATATCCTTCAGGGTCAATGCTCTTTAACTCAGCTTCAAATTTCTCGTTGTCCAACTTGAAAGCCTCTATCGCCTCATCATAATCCTGCCTTATAGCTATAGACTGATATTGCTCAGGCCACTTATTCCAATCATCAACTGGTATATAGACATCCTTGCCCTCTTTATCCTTCAGTTTGATGTGGTCAGTTTCGTATGCCTTTTGTGCAATACTGATACCCTGTTCCTTTGCAGTCTTCTGATACTTCTCAGGGAGTTGCTCAATCCACTCTAACTCTCTTTTCGCTGCTTCCTTAGCTACTTTGACTATTGGCTCAGGCTGATAAATAATAGCTGGCTTGCCCTCAACCTCAGCTGATACACCGGGCATAACCTTGCCAGCCCTCGCTAAATCTTCTGGCTTGAGGTCATATAAAGCTAACCACCTCTGCTGAGCATAAGCTAGAGTATCCTGAATGTCTAATTGTCTGGCTTCCTGTTCCCATGCAGCTTGTTGTTGTGCTGTAGGCGGAGGAGCTGCTTCCAGCTTCCTCTTAGCCTCAGCTTGTTGCTCAGGAGTTCCTTTGCCAATTATCACTGTTGTTGGCTGTATGCCAGCCAAAACTTTCTGCTCTGGGGTAAGTGCACCAAAAGGAGCTTCTGCACCAGCACCTGCAATTGGTAACCTGCCTAACTCATCTTCCCAACGATTAATCTCATTCCTTACCTTCTCATACTCTGGTTGTCCAGGCTTAACTCCTGCCTGTTCTAGTCTATAAAGGTCATTCCGTGCCTCATACCACTTACGCTGTGTAGTTGCAGTTCTCATAGAAGAACTCATAATGTTTGCAGCAGCATCAGAAGCAGGTCGCAAAAGTGGTAATACAGTGTTCACTGCCTCTGCAACACTTTTCCCCTGAGCAAGAGCAGCATCAATTCTAGACTGTGCTTCAGTCCCAGAAATAGGAGCATTCTGCGGAGCAAATACTCCCGCAGCAAACACTCCTGGTGCTAGTTCCTTTGGCATTACAGGAGCAGGAGAAGGTGCAAACGTTCCAGGTGCAGGTGGTTGACCTCTAGATGCAAAGTAGGTTAAATCCTTCTCCGCTATTTCAGGAGTCGTATTGTATTGTTTAGCATACGCTAAAGCTTCTGGACTAAAACTTGTCATTCCTCTCCTGATATCTTCCTTGCCCAGCCGTCTCGTATCAAGACTTGCATCGCTTGCTTGACATGAGTAGGCGACATTTTGACCTCATTAGCTAGTTCAGCTATGGTGCAGGGGCCGATGTTCTCAAGTGCCATGACAACTTCGCCTTTGGTACCTGAGATGTTGATTTGCTCAGCTTTAGTCTTACCCAGAGCAGTTAGCTGATAGTTAGACCTGTATTTCTGCCCTCCGAACAGTGTTAGTTTAACCGGTGGTATGTTACTCATTTGCTACTCCTACTATTATCTTGCGTATATACTTTGGGCACGCTCTTGGCCAATGTGGTGATAGGAGAAAACCCTTGCGTTTTCTACCAGGATTAGAACCAGGATATTCACAGGCAATTCGTCCACAATCTGGACATGGCTCTCCAGCATATTGACAAGTACAGCATGTTACAAGGGGAACATCTATTGTGTTACCCATACACCATCTCCTTCGGCAACACTGGTTTCAGGTTGACAGGATTTTTCGTATTGTAGCAGTCGTAAAAGCGTTGCCCATTTAAGAAACTTCTTAGCATAGCACCATCTACCCAATACCTAAAGGGCTTGAGTGCCACATCAAACGAACCCATCTCTGATATATAAGAGCCACGCCGGATAGTAACTACAGTGTTGTTAGGCTTAGTCAAGCTCCACTTGCAGTGTGCCCAGATGGTAACATTCTTGAGGAAAGTCTTGTAGTCAATCTCCCTATGGTCAATGTGAGTGCCCAACACAAGCAGGTCAAGATGTCCATGTATGTCGCACAGCGAGCCGATAAACTTGTTCATGCGAGACATCGGGTTGCGGTTATAGCAGTAGCGTTTAAGTTCTGAGAGGTAGAGGATGGCGTTTTTGAATAGCGTCTCGTTGGTGTTCAGCCATTCAAAGGTATAATCCACAAAGTAGTCTGCTTCCTTCTTCTCCATTGGAGTTTCAAGATTATCCGAAACGAAGTTAGCTTTCTTCGCCATCTTGTTAATTTCCTTAATCATTGTTTGTGGGTCAAAGGGTATATAGTCGCCAAATAAGCGTTTGGGCTTGAAGTCCAGTAATACAGGACGCTCAAAGTATAGTTTGTTGAGGTAGGAGAAGGTAACACCAAACAGGTCTTTGCCAGAGCGAGCTTTGCCGGTCACCAGCATGACGCCTCGGTAAAGCGTCTTATAAAGCTCAATCTCCTTTTTCTGTGCCCAAGTTGGGTTCTCAAAGACGACTGGTATATGATACAAGTCTTCAAGGTCTGTATCGTCGTAGTAGGTGTCAGGCAATCTTTGTTCAGTTATTATCATAATCCCCTCAGTGCTTGTATTGACTTGTCAATATAATCAATAGCAAGTTTAATCTTACTACGTTTACTTCTGCTTCCCAATGAAAATAGACGACTTGAAAGGCTATCAATAGTATTAGCCAATTCACGCCTTGCACCTTTCAAATTATCTCTGGCTTTGGAAATTGCCATTATGTCTGTCCTCTCCGCTTGTGCTTTCTAGTTATGTCATATTTCATTCTGTCCCTCAGCCATTCAGACAAATTAGGATGGAGTCTCTTTGCCTTTGAGTAGACCTCATTCTCCATCCTGAAGGTTACAACTCGTGTTTTCCTACTTTTGCCTGTCATATTGTAATTGTAATACACTTTAGCTTTATTTGTCAAGTATTACAAAGTGTATTACAGTTAGCCCCACCATTAGAATCTGGGCGTTTTACCATTCCACAGGTATCCTTGCTACTAACCTTACTCTTTACCCGCCTCAAAATCGGGCATATTTTCCTCGCCTTTGGCAGCTTCACTACTGACCTGCTCCCGCATGGTATCAGCAACCATATGTAGAATAAATCCTCTTACACCACGCAGAGCATGGAGATATTCAAGCCAAAGCAACTTATTTAGTGATATTTCACCACTTCTAACTTTCGGAGTAGTCATTGCATCAAGTGCCATTGCTTCAGCATAAGGACGTGCTGCCAGGGGTGATATTTTAGAGAGGTCAACAAGCCATTCATCTGGTGGTTTCACGAACATATGTGCTAATTGAATCTTGGTATTGTCATCATCTTTCTTATCTTTTGTCTCCTCAAGGTCACTAAGGCGGTCACTTAGCTCCTGCTGATTCTGGGCAATAACCTGCAAAAGCTCTTGTATGGTCTGTTGCCCGTTGCCTTCATTCTCAATTTTCTTAGGTTTTTTGTTTGCCATCTACCTTATCCCATAGCCATCTGATATATGATTATAGCACATATCACAGAGCTAAGAGCAGCTATACCCAAGCCGATATACATTACCATTTTGTTAGGTAGGTTAGCCATAGCTCTAACCCATTCTTTCTCACGAGCTTCACGCTCTTGCACAGACATAGCAATCCCTGTTGCCTGTATTACACTTTTCTGTGCCTGCCACTCAGTGCTGGTTACTGTAAGCTGGCTATCATCAAACTTGCCATCCTCAGTCACCCTGCCGTAGAAAGGTCTTATTGGTTCAGGGTTGTCCCGTTCCCATGACTCAATACGCAGCGGGATTGGCGGCAGGGGCAAGTTACGCATATAAATCCACCGGCGTCTAGGATAAACACGAGCAGTCTTTGATTTTGCCAGTTCCCTCTCGCTCTTTTCCTTTGGTAGGCGGTAGACTAAGTTATCTACAGTGACAGTAGCGCCAGTTGGGTCAGGTTTTACCAGTTCTCTCTTGGCAAAGCCGCTTGGCTCCCAAACCTCAGCGACTATCATGCCGCTTGTTCTTCTCACATTCCACCAGCATTTTAAGAAGATACCAAGAATTGCAGGAGCGATACCAAAAAGCAGTATGTTAAGAACTATGATGACCCAAATATCGGCTTCTATCATTACGTTATCTCTCCTTTTCTAGCTTTATGTTTTCTAGTCTTATGCGGTAAAGTCTAGCATCCCATCCTAGATTTACAATCATGCCTTTTGAAAAGGGAGAGTCAAGAGCATCCACAACTTCATAGGCTCTTTCCCAAAGCCCTTCTCTCCACATAGCTCTCCAAGTCCTTTTCCCTATGAATTTTGTCCCGTCTTTGAGAACAATTTGCCATTTTCCAAACATTTATGTTATCTCCTTCTCTGGTAATTTATGCTTCGCCCTTTGCAGGGCTATATCCAAGCTAGATGTTCTCTCAAAGATAATACGCTTGACAGCACGAGTAGCCTGTGCGATGTCCCGTGTGCTTAGTTGAATGACCTCAAAGTTGCTACCCAGTTTTGAGAAGCCATATTCTGATGCTTTTTCCTCTGTAGTATACGGAGGCTTGAAGACTACAGGCTTTCCTTCGTGCATTGCCCAGACCCACCAATACATTATACTACTCCTAACAAAAAGAAATACCGAAAGGTCGGAAATATTCCCTAGATTTACCTCTCGGCATTTCCTCTCAAGATTTACCTCTCTAGCTCCTAGTCAGGCTAGTCCATCCCGCCCTTGCCACCTTTGAACATAGCAGTAACAACGAAAAGCACGCCACCAAAGCCTACAACCATCATTATGATGGTCGGGAGAAAGTCTAAGGTGCCATCCACGGGCAGGTAATCTGGCAGAATGGTAGTGCACATCATAACAACCAGGATAAGCACTACCAACCAAACTATGATACCCTTAAGAGCAGTTATCACTTCATATCACCTCTCTTTTGGGGCAGAGTGCCCTCTTAAAACCTTTTGTTACTCGTAATCTATGCAATATGCTTGCACTGGAGTAGTCAAAGTTCCTGACTGAATTATAGCAGCCGTCTTGTTTTCAAGCAGGATATTGACTGAAAGCTGATATGTCCTCTTCTGTCCAGCCTTCAGCGAGATTGGGCCCCAAGATTGAAAAGTGTTGGCAGCATACTGAGTGAAGAGGATACTTCCGGCTGTAGTAGTAGTCATAGTATAGCCAGTGCGTGAGGCTTGGGGATAGATTGTTAGCATAATTACGACATTTTTAACTGGCTGTGCAAGTGTATTTTCAAGAGACATAGTCAGCATAAAGTTGATATTTGCTGTGGCACCGACAGCTAGTTCTGCGACTGTATAAGCTGTGTAAGGCTGTGTGACGCTAACTTCCACAGCATCTTCTGGTGAAGTGTTGCTAGAAGTTTGAGTCTTGGCTGCGGTCGCTGCAGTCTGAGCAGTTTGGAGTGCTACGATTGCTGCCTGCAATGAGTTTATCTCAGCTTGCTGGTCGGATAGTTGGTCAGCTAAGTCAGTGAGTTCATCTCTTACAGAGTCAATTTCCTTTTCAAGTCCCTTAGTATCAGTGCTAGGTGGCAAGCTGGCAATTTTAGATTGTAGCTGACTGACTTTAGATTCAAGAGCAGCTATGCGGTCAGTATCACTGATAGTAGGAGCACCGGTGGGAGTAGTGGTAGTTCGCCTGGGAACGCAGCCAGTAGTAGAGGCAATCAGGGTCAAAATTAAGGTGAGAATAAGAAGACTGAGGATGATTTTGCGTTTGATGGTGCACCTCCAATTAAGTGTTACGCTATTATAGCATATAAGGGACTACACTGTCAAGCCGAGTTAAAAATTGTGGCAAAAGGGGTATTGACAAAGCTATAAATTATGTTATAATAGTGTTATAAATATGCACAGGAAGGAATGACTTAAATGCCTCTAGTTAAAAAGTTAATCAAAGTAGGTAATAGCCGTGCAGTAGTAATTCCCCCTGATTGGCTAAAGTTCTATGAACAAAAGACTGGCATCCCCATTGAGGAAGTTTTAATGGAACTTAATGGCGAGATTACAATATATGTTCGTTCTGAAGACAAAGAGCAAACTTCAATAGATTAGCTGGATACAATAAGAAAATTCGTGCCAAAGGAATTGTCTTGGCTAAAAAGATTGTTACTGATAGGCAAATCCTTGAAGGATACACCGAAGTGCATCCATCTCTCGACTTCTATGATGGTAAAGCCATAGTAGCAGTAGGCAGACCAGGGCTAACAACATTTGACGACAAGTCTCATATCTGCGAGCAATACTCCGTCTGCATAGTATCAGATGGAGATTCTTTTATTCTCGGCATTGACGAAGTTTTAGACCGCAAGCTCTATTATTTGAAAGACCTGGATTTGCCATCAGGACGATGGGAAGTCAACAACCAAAAGCAGTTCCTTGAACAAGTTAAAAACGGCAACAAGCCTGAGTTTGATTTCAAGGAGGCACACCAAGCGATAAAAGAGCTTTTTGAAGAATTGTTTGACTTTCAGGATGAAAAGCTCTATGACTTCTTTCCTTGCTTCATCATATATACATACTTCTTCCCTCTTTTTGAAAGCGCTCCCGTTGTGCATCTATGGGGGCCTGCCGGCTCAGGCAAGACAAAAATAATGGAAATGCTCAGTATGATGGCTTTTAACCCGGTGACCAGTGGCAATATTACCGAGGCGAGCGTGTTCAGGCTAGTTGAAGGACGACGGGCAGTGTGTCTGCTGGATGAAAGTGAAGATTTATCAAAGACTGAGCGGGGTCATGCCATAACCAACCTGATTTTGAATGGCTACCGGCGAGGCAATTTGATATACAGAATGGACAAAGTGGGCAAAAGCATCATGTCTTCGCATTATGATGTTTACAGCCCGAAAGTCATCGCCAACATCACAGGACTTGATAAAGAGGCATTGCTATCACGGGCGATAAGAGTAACAACAAATAGCAGCCGTAATGCTGCAAAAGCCAATAGGTATACAGTCGAAGTTGAGAACAAAGCATCTGAGATAAGAAATCAACTTTATAGAGCTTGCCTCACAAAGTTTGAAGATGTAAGAGGCGCAAGAGACGCTATGCCAGAGATAGGACTTACAGGACGGGCTGCTGAGATATGGCAAGGGGTACTAAGTATAGCATGGCTAGCGAATGGCGAAGTATGGCATAATCTATCATGGTTAGCTATTGAGAGTTCAAAGGCAATGGAAAGAGAGTTACTAGTTTCAAATCCTGTCTGGGATTTATTCAGCGCACTATTGGCTATAGTCAACAATAGCAAACCTCGCTTTTACTCAAATGCAGAGATATGGAATTGTGTCAGCAGACATGCAGAGGGCGAGTTCCAATCGAAGCAGCAAATAACCGAGTTACTCAAGAGGCAAGGCATACCACAGCGCATAAAGTGGATAAATAACAAGACTACTAGAGGATTTGTGTTAAACAGAGGGCAGTTAGAGGAAAAGCTGTCGGTTCTTACAACTTTTACAACCTTACATGCCTTACGGGGTCTCCCCATTAAGAAAGATAGGGATGAATGATACTTTCTTATTGATATACCCCGTAAGGGGTGTAAGCCTGTAAGGTCGTAAGGGCAAAGATGGTGAAAAGTGGCGGAAACAAGAGATACGACGAGGATTGAGCAAGCTGTAGTAGGTATCAATAGCTATAAAATGCTTGACAGTTGGTTTGACAATATAGTGTAGCCTGTTATATGATAAAAGCATAAAGAGTGGCAATAAGTAACAGTAAATAGCAGACACCTTAACAACTGAATAAAACTTCAACCGGATGTAAGTCCGACAGGGACGCAAGTTGAAATCTTGATGGTTGGTTGCTGGGCGGGTAGGAAAAGGCATAAATCTTGAGGTTTAACCCAAGTCGCTGACAGGAGACAATAAGATGAAATCCAAGCCCAGATATACCCCCGAAACGGTGGAAGTCCAACCCATTGATATGACAAAGCTCAATGCCGCCATCAATGAGTTCTTCCACAAGGATGGCAAGTTCCCCGCCAATATAGAATACCACGCAAGCGGGATTCTGGCTATCATCCGTCAGCCAAATCTCTGTATCATAGATGACGAGTTTGTAGGACACGATATATCAGAGAAAGTAATATTTTACATCTATGAATGGGAAGATTTAGGAGATGGACATCATAGGGGACACTGCCTACCCACTCACGAAGTTAGCCTAACCCTAGCGGAATTAGACCAGCATCTCAAGCCGACTATAACACTGGCAGAATTTACTAAGGAACGCAGGGGCTACAACTCCCGCATCCGAGCCAATGAAGCTGACTGGGTGCGATACCTTAACAAGTCTTAACTAAAACACTTTACCCGCTCAGCCACGAGCCATCAAGAATAATTGAGAGGTTAAAGAATAAAGGAGGAAACGGGAATGCAATACTGGCAAGGTAGAATGGATTGGTCATTAGATAAGGATTGGGTATGCGAAACTTGTGGACATAATGCTGGCTTAGAGTGGGGGCTTGTCAACGGGGAGTGCAGGTGTAATAATTGCCATACCCAATATATGATGCGTGTAGGTAAAACTATTCTAACAATCCCAAGATGTATGCTCAAGGAGGAATATAAGCAACCTATTAAACAGGCTTATGCTAAATACCAAATACCCTGGGATGAAATGACCGATGCTATGATTGATGAATTTATGGTATGTAGCCCTAAGTCTAAGGACTAGGGCAGAAAAACGGGAGTACATATTGAACGGAATACTAACAGTAAGACAGATAGCGGAGAAGCTCCAAGTGAACAGAGAAACAATCTACCGGTGGTTGCGTAGCAGCAAACTGATAGGATACAGAGCCAACAAACTGTGGCGAGTCAGTGAACAAGACTTGGAGGCTTTTCTCAAGAGGCGGGAGCCGGGTAGCACACGGGGGAGCAAGTAATGAAGCAGCCCTGAACAGGTCGCTTGCTCGGCTCTTGACTCTTTAGGTAGTGAGATGAAATATCCGAGGAAATACCAGTTCAAATCTGACAGACAGTATAGACTAGCTCTCCGAAGATGGAGGGTGTGGAACAAAGAACGAATTAAGGGAATGGAACACAGGATAGTTGATTTCTGATGGAGAAGATTACGATGCTAGACATTGAAGAAGCTACAAGAGGATTGACTAACGAGGAAATAAGAAATTTTGTCAATAGCACAACGATAAAAATGTTTGCTAGTAGGAGGACAAGTAAAATGGCAACATACACAGGTAAGCAAAGCGTGTTGGATGAGGCACTAGGTGAGTTCAAGGACTATGGCTTCAGGCTGGTTGAACCTGATGACCATGTGCTTGAGCTCTGGTTCAAGGACAAGAGAATAGCCGTCTACAACCAGACTAAGGCAACTTTTGAAATTATTCGGGAAGGCTGCAAGAACTTTCTAGTCAATAAACTGGCACAGGATTTCAATGCTGTCTATGGAGAGGAGTTGAGACGCAATGGCTAAACTCTATGAACTGGCTGACCGGTATAGGACGATTGAAAGTATGCTTGACTCCGACATCGCTACTAAAGAGGAGATACAAGCCTCACTCAGCGACATAAAGGAGCAAATAGGTGACAAGGTAGAAAGCATAGCCAAGATTGTGCTGTCCTTCAAAAGCAGTATTGAGGCTATCAAGGCAGAAGAGGAACGGCTGTCGCAGCGTAGAGAAGCTATGCACAACAACATGGAGTGGTTGAAGAACTATCTGCTTGTTGAGATGCTGACTGCTAACACCTTCAAGGTTAAAAGAGATTTACTAACTGTCACTGTAGGCGATAACCCGCCTAGTGTGGAGGTAGTCAATCTTGACCTGATACCAGCAGAATACAGGCGGGTGATACCTGAGACCTGGCAGCCGGACAAAAAAGCAATGATTGAGCATTTTAAGGAGACTGGGGAGATTATCTCTGGCACTGATATGATACTGGACAAGAAGCATATTACTATAAGGTAGGTGAGCAATGTATAAATTCATAGACAATGATTTTCAAGAAGCACTGGAAGGCAGATATTACAATGCTAACGGTTTCAGTCTAGCTATTGTAGCCAGTATCACCAAGAAGATAGATTGGGCAGCTTATATTGGTTCTTGTTCCTCGCAAGTTTCGGAAGAGGAAACACTCCAGTTTGTAAAGGAACGTGGGTGTAAACTTTCAGAAAAAGATGCCAGACATTATTTCCCAAACATAGACCTTCCATATAGATTTTAAGTAGGTAGGAGACTGATGATAGCTAACAAGGATATAAAAACTAAGGAAAAGGAACTACGAGACCTGCTGGGTTTTCATGACCCTTACCGAGACCCACTGAAAAGAATATATTGTCCTAAGTGCGGAGACAATAGTTCATGCTACTTAGGCAAGGGCAATTTTCAATGCCTATCCTGTAATACCAAATTTACACTAGAGGAAATGGACAATGGCTAACGAGCAAAAGACATCAACTTTACAGTCCTTACCCTTCTCACCTGAGCTTATTGAGCGGATAAGCGCCTTCAAAGAGGACTGGTATCGGCACTATAAGAAAATCAGCAAGCAGAAGACGCCAGTCTATGACGGCTCAGGTAAGCAGATTGTCAAGAAGCGACCCGATGGCAAGGATTACATTGATGATGCGTGGATGAGCGATAGACTAAACAAGTATTTCCCCGGCTGGTCGTGGGAAGCGGCAGCCCCCTTACACTTCTTAGGTAGCGAGTGGGTAGTGGCACAAGGTCATCTGGTTATCATTGACGAAAGGCTACTTGCCTTCGGTATCAATCCGCCTCTGAGACGATTCTACGGCACTGATGCCGTCAGAATACAGTATAAGAGGGATATGCCACACACACCTGAGAACATCATAGATGTTGGCGATAACTGTCAGTCAGCAGTAACAGGAGCCAAAAAGAGAGCTATCAACAGACTCACTGGCATAGGCGATGACATCTATGGCAAGAGGATAGAGGAGAACGGCGCAGGCTCTATGGAGGACATTATTACTGGAGCAACTGTAGCCTCTACTGACAGCCAAGCTAAGATGTTTAACGAGTTCCTGGCAAAGCATAAAGTCCCGGTCAGCAAGGCATTATCTACCCTCAAGCTCAAGAGCCTAGCAGATATAACCGACTACAAAGATGCTCTTGACACCATAACAAAGGAGCTAGGACTATAAAACAAGGAGTAGCAATATGAGAGAGACTAAATTCAAAGGTTGGGACAGAATCAACAAACGCTGGGTAAAATTGTGGAAGCTTTGCTTTGCCGTAACAGGTGAATTGATGGCAATTGAAGATATTGAAGGGGAGATTTATGGAAAGCATCAAGTAGCCCTAGTTGAATACACAGGACGAGAGGACAAAAACGGCAAGGAGATTTATGAGGGGGATATAGTTAAGTTTCTTTATAATCGCAAGGAATATATCCTACCTATCTCTTGGGGAACTGATGGCTGGTGGGTAAAGGGACTTGGATGGTTCAAGGAATTATATTGGGCAAAGGATAGATGTGAAGTCATCGGCAACATCTATGAGAATCCTGAATTGCTAACAAAGGAGCTAGAATGATGACAGAGCTTAGAGACAACAAGCCTATCTATTGCCGAGAGTGCCGAAGTCACAATACATTTGAGCGGAATCCAAACAGGGATATGAAAACAGAGTCTGGATTAACCTTTATGTTATCTTGGAAATGCCAGACGTGTGGGCATATATCATTGACCAGCAATCCTGATTACAGAAATACCAGAGAGGAGGTGATACGATGAAAGTAGTAATTAGAGTTTGGCTACCTGATAAACCACACAAACCTCACGATGGTATGCCAATGACTACTATCCTTGAGCATAACCAGTTTAATAACCCTGAAATCATAGGGCTTGGCATACCAATAGAACGATGCAAATATAACATAATAACGAAGGCATTAGAAATCTATCTTGATGAATATCCCGCTCGTATTGATGCTGACCTACGATTTGAGATACTCCATCTCTTACATGCAGATAGAGTGCAATATAGACCTGAAGCATACACAATCCTTGATGCTGATAAAGGCAAGGGGATAATACTTTGGACTAATCCACACAGGCAAATGGCAAAGGAGGTGATAGCAGCAAGCAAGAAGGACTAGCCAGTGGCTAGAGCAATCAGATTGTCTTATAATAAGTGTAATACAGAAAGGAGAAAAAGTCAAGTGAGTCCAGAAAGAGATGTCATATTGGATGTAACACCAGAAGATTATGATGCGATGGCAAGCCCATTCATCGAGATACCACCTGGTGCCAGTGGCAAGCCGCAGGTAGGTGATGAATGCTGGCTGCTGGTGGAAGCACAGGCTAACATCGGTGAAAAGACGCCAGGCGTATCATATCAGGTGCCTTTGATGGTCATGGAAGAGGGTGTCAATAAGGGCAAGGTCATTGACTGGTATCCTGGCTATCGTGGTCAGGCTCTCAACATTTTCAAGCGTGCTCTGAAAGCCTTTGGCAAAGAGGACGTTGTTGCGAGTGTCAAGGGCAAGTTGCACCTCTACATTGACCGCATTGCCGGTGCTCAGGCTAAGGCTCGGTTTGTCCGCGAGTGGAGTAATCCACAGGAAGCGGGCAAGAAGTCAGTGCTCAGAGCTGTGCTAGATAGCACTCAGTTCATCGGCGCTGACGAGGAGCCACCGACTGTAGAGGAGTTGGTATAAGCCGAAACTGGGGAGTAGCATCCCCAGTCCTAGACAAGATAACAACTTGCTAGTTGAATGAGGTAAGTTAAGGAGTAGAATATGGGATATTATTACAAAATAGCAACTATATCGCCAGACTCACCCTTTGCGTCTATGGCAAGTGAGCACAAAAAGACATATAACCTTCAAATACAAGAACATCGCCTTATTATGGCGCAACATTTGGGTAGATGTCTACGAATTGAAGAAATAGTACATCACAAAAATGGTGATATTAAAGATAACAGAATAGAGAATCTAGAACTTTTGACACGTGGCCAAAACTCATCTTTAAGATGTTTAACTGCGTACAGAATTGGATATGATGAAGGCTATAAGCAGGCGATTGCTGATGGTAGCTCTAGCTGAATGAGGCTCTTTAACAACAAGGAGGTCTAATATGGATTGGGAGAAGCTGAGAGAAGAGATAGCAAGAAAATTTTTAGAGTATGACTTTGATAGACATGGGGTCAAATATGGTCAGTTAGCAGATGAAGTTATAACTATCATCCGCCAGCATCTTGAGCCACCAGAAGATAAGTGGAAGAACTACAAAAGTGAATGGGAAACTTATGTGATTCCACAGGTAGCAGAGGATAAGTATGAACTTGAATTACCACCCAAGCCAGTTTTGCTTGACAAGATAAAAGTCCATTGTAACAAACTCGGAACTTGGTATGCCGAAATAGATTATAAATTGGATGATAAAAGTAAACTGCCAGAAGATTATATTGAGGCAGTGAAGAAGATACTAGAGGAATACCATTATGAGACTCTATCTACAAAAGATATAAACGACCTTACCTCCCAAATCAGTCAGTTATTCCAGAAGAAGGTGAAGTTGCCCATATTGAGTGATGAGGAAATAACTGTTATAAACTGTGCGTTACCCTTTTTAGATGATGAAGGCGAGGCAGCCTTGATAGGTGGAAGAGCAATAGCCCATGCCCAACATGACTTAGATGCAGAGTCCCTTGCGAAGCAGGGGATTAAGGTTGAATAATGAAAACACAAGAACCATTAACCAAAGATAACCTACGCCATATTAAAATAGTTGATAGCGCCGAACCCAGTCAGATAAGAGATAGGCTAAATGAACTTGGCTGGCGGCAGCAGAGATTACAGTCTGGAGACTATATGTTCTGGACTTGCCAGTATGACAAGGTGATAGTTACCCGTAAGACTGTCAGCGATTGTCTTAAGAGCCTGAATGAGCACTTCGGCAAACAGCTTGAGGAAATACTTGAGTCAGCACAGATAGCCATATTGCTGATAGAGAATCCCTGGGTATGGACTAAGGATACTGGACAACTGCTGACAGCCAGAGGGCTTGAGAGGCACGTTAAAAAAGAAGTATTGAATTACATCCACCGGTATCAAGCGAAAGGCTTTATACTGGAGCGGACTGTAAGTTGGCAAGACACAGTGGATAGATTGAACGAGCTTTACGCCCTGTACCAGAAACCCTACAGTCTGAGTGCTCGGTCAAAGGGCTATGCTGATGAGAGATTGCTGGCTTTACCTAGTGGCTTGAGAGGACAAGCTGGCGAGAGGTTGCTAGATGGTAAGAGCTTGCGAGACATAGCCAACATGACAGCAGAGGAGATAATCAAGCTAGGCGTGGATGGTATAGGCAAAAAGAGAGCCACACTTTGCTTTGAGCATTTTAATAGGAGGACAGACAATGCAAAAAGCACAAGAGATAACTAGCAACCTGAAAAACCTCCGTTACTACTCTGACAAGATAGCTGAACTTGCCAAGCAGCAGTTTGAGCTAGACTTTGCCAGAGGACAGGAAATAGGTATCAACTCTGGACCGGGGAGTATTCGGTTTGACTGCATGCTGGCGCTGACAAGTGCCTGCAAGTGTATTTCGGTCTACTGCGACAACATTGATGCCAACTTGCAGTCAGCGATAAAGCAGGACAAGGTATTGCATATAGAGGAAGAAGATGACAACCTGTCCACAGTGTCATAAAAAGACAAGGCAGACCCGAATGGGATTCTCTTGGCGAGCGGGGAGACGCATCCAGCGATGGCGCTGCAACCATTGCGGGCAAACGTATCTTGGTAGCATACAAGGTAACTCACCTAGTAGTATTTACAAAGAGACATGGGCACAGCTATACAACGCCTTCGGTGAGAGGATGCAGGATGAGGAGCTAGAACTTATGAACGCTGTATTACAAGGTATAAAACTGGACTACGAGGAGCAACAAGATGTTAACAAAACTAAAAAGAATACTTAGCCCAAACCTGTGCAGGAAATACCCAGAATACAGCAAAGCTCCTGCACTGATTCCAAGACAGTGTGAGTGTCAGTATTGTAAATGCTTACTACTGCCTCGTTTTATGGGCTCAGCAGGATTTGCACTATTTAGACAGACAGAGTAGAGGAGCTAGAAAATATCTTAAATAAGGAGGCGAGCAATGACAAGCGGACAGAAATGGGCGGTGATAGTGTTCTCATTTATATTAGCATTGGTTATTGTAGTAGGTAGCTATAGTTTCACCAGCCTTAAGTCCATTGAGAGAATCCTTTCCTCTCCTGCAGCGACTAGCAAAATAGATATAGATGCTGATATGTCGTTTGAAATGTCTCAGGATGGGCAATTGCAGTTGCAATATATACACCTAAACAGAATGCAAGGTGAGTTCAATAGTAAAATACTAGACTTGATACTTCTGATAGCAACTGCCGATTAGGAGAAGATAGAAAATGCCATATAGAACGAGGCGCCAGACAAGGTATGAAAACTTACGCAAGGCAGGCTTTGTAGGCTTTGAAGCCAGAGCCTTTAGCCGTGTCTCGCCCAGAGTGCCCTACATACTGCCCTTGATGCAGGAACGCTACACCGAATACCAAAGAGCAATTAAGAGAGCACAGAGACAGAGGCTGACTGAGGTTGAGTTTAACAAGCAGTGGCAGACACATATCAAGAGGCGCTATGTAGCCAGGGGCTGGAAGCACCGGAGCGATGTCTGGGGAGTGACAGTAGGCTTCAGGATGTTAAAGGATGCTGAAAGAGCGTATAAATACAAGAAGCCTCAGTATGAAAGCCCCTGGGAGAAGAGGCAAAGAGACTTTCGTGAGTTCATAGCCAAGATTGATAGGACATATGAGAAGTATCCTAGTGGTAGAGCATATGGCAAGAGGAAACCGCCAGTAAAGTTAAGATACAAGCCTGAAGGTGGAGCAGAGATTATTAAGGAGTAGACCATGAACAAGACACAAATTGAATGGGTCAAGAATCCTGACGGCACACAGGGATATACTTGGAATCCTATCACTGGTTGCTTAAATAATTGTTCTTATTGCTATGCCAGAAGGCTGGCTAATGGGCGGTTGAAACCTTTGTATTTGGCTAATAAGAACACAACTTATACGCCTTCAAATATCAGTATGGCATTTAATGAGCATCCCGATTCAGACCCCTTCTATCCCCGCTTCTGGGGAACGAGGTTTTGGGATTTACCTATTGAAGAACGGGCTAAACCGAGAGGAATCTTTGTTTGCGATATGAGTGAATTGTTCGGTGATTGGATACCAGATGAATGGATTAGGAAGATATTTGCCCGTATGTGGTGGGGGAAGCAACATAGGTATTATCTCCTCACCAAGCAACCCCAGAACCTAATCAAATGGAGTCCGTTCCCAGATAACTGCTGGGTAGGAGTAACAGTCACTGGCAGTAAAGCATTTGAGAAGGCGACTTATTATCTACGGAGCATTGAGGCAAAAACAAAATACATATCCTTTGAACCTTTGCTAGAACCAATCGGGAATATGTTAGCGTGGTTAGAGCAAACAGTAAATTGGGTCATCATCGGTCAGCAAACACCAGTCAAGATGTCCACAATGCCGAAGATTAGATGGGTAGAGGAAGTTGTCCGAGCAGCAAATAAGGCAAACATTCCTGTATTCTTAAAAGATAACTTGATTTCTTGTGTTGACCAATATGAGTTTGCCCTAAAAGACAGTAAGTATAGACAAGAGATGCCAGAGTGAGGATAATAGCTTACCGAACACTAACGCTTAATGGCAAAGTTCAGTTGCTTGAGAGCACAGGAGAAGCAACCAAGCTTACTGACGACTTCAATATGCTGCTAGGCTTCCTGCTTGAGCCTTACGAAAAGACCATCAGGGTATGCTGGGAACTGGATGCCACAGTAGCCCCTATACTCAAGTTGCTAGGTGAAGAGCGATGTGGCAAACTGCACAGAACTCACAAATGCCGGCTATCACCGGCTGAGAGCATATTCTACGTGCCGGGCAAGGTGTTCTCTGTAGATGGTGTAATTATGGTAGATGGCAAGTGTTACAAGGCAAAGTCCAGCCTGTATGACTTGCAGCAATACTACCCTGAGCTAGATGAGCCAGAAGAATTGACAGAGGTGCAGGCATTAGGCGAGAAGTTAATGTATGAGCTAAAGAAGATGGGGCTGAAGCCAAGCAAGTTGACTTCGCCAGTGGCAATTTATGAAGAGTGCGTGATGCAATATCTGGACTTGCCGAAGGTGAGTGATATGCCAAAAGAGGCAGCGGAGTTCGCCTACAGGTGTTCAGGCAGGCTGTGGATTGAAGCACACCAGATAGGATACTGGGAATGAAGCTAAAAAAGCACCAAGCATGGCGTAAGAGCTTTCCTTACTACAAGGTGCAATACTGGGACTATAAGGTATCAGCATGGCATGATATACAAAAGGCATTTCTGACTGAAGCAATGGCTAGAAAACATGGGATTACGCTCAGTGCAAAATACCGCGTAATGAAAATAACCAGAGAAGGACGGAGTGTAATATGATACAGCAGCAAAAAGTCTTCGAGGGATTTGATGCTCCAATAGACAGCAAGGCAAAGCTACAAGAGAAGTTCATAGTGCCCCCCTTCAGCGTGCTAGACACACGGCAAGGCTACTGGCAAGAACGAAAAAGGTTGTGGTTGTCGCTAGGTATACAAAGTGAAATAGGGCGAGATGCTGTTGCAATACAAGCGCAAGATGCATTAGATAAAATAATGAAAGACAAGCCAAAACACAGTGGTGTTCTACATAAAGGCAACGGTGGAGATTGCTGGAAAGGTGGTGGCACTAGCATCTTTGACCCTCTACTATGCGAGCTAATCTACAAGTGGTTCTGTCCAGAGCAAGGCACTATCCTAGACCCCTTTGCAGGTGGCTCAGTCAGAGGTATAGTAGCCAGCATGTTAGGATACAGCTACACAGGGATAGACCTAAGCCAAGCCCAAATTGAAGCCAACAAGGAACAAGCACAAAAGATAACGCCTGATAACTTACCCAAGTGGATAATAGGTGACAGCTACGAGTTGTATACTCTATTACCACAAAATACATGGTATGATTTGGTTTTTACCTGTCCTCCTTACCATGACCTTGAACAATATACAGACGATGAACGAGACCTCAGTAATACATCTTGGGAAGGCTTCAAGATAAAATACAATGAGATAATAGCCAAATCCATTCTTAAACTCAAGTCCAATAGGTTTGCTTGTTTTGTAGTCAGCGAGATACGAGACAAAGTCGGAGGATACAAAGGACTCATTCCTTACACAATAGACTGTTTTAATCGCAATGGGGCAAGATATTACAATGAGTTAATCCTAGTTAATGTCGCAGGCAGTTTGCCCATACGGATTGCAGGACAATTTGCCCATCGCAAAATAGGGCGAACACACCAGAACATATTAGTTTTCTATAAAGGAGACATCAATCTAATACCTAAATACTTTAAGAGTGTTGATAGTAACCTTAATCTTTTCTCTAATGGTGATACAAATGCCAGTCTATGATTATGACCTGAAGACTAAAATCTGCTTAAATTGCCAAGCAGTATTCAAACCTGAGAATCGCACACAGAAATACTGTTCATGTCAATGCTGGCAATCTGTAAGAAAAACACAAATTATAGGTATCAATAATCCAAACTATGGTAGGAAACATACCGAAGAAGAATTAAAGATAATGCGAGAAAAGCACTACAATTGTTCAGGTAGTAACAATCCACTATATGGTATAGGACATACGGAAGCAACCAAAAATAAGTTACGCCTTATCCACCAAGGAAAGATATTATCAGAAGAAGCCAAACAAAAGATTAGTCAAGGGCTTAAGCAACATTGGGCTACACACAAGCATCCATCAATCGGATTATCTCCATCACTAGAGACAAGAAAAAAACTTAGCGAAGCCTTAAAAGGCGAAAAATGTTACCTATGGAAGGGAGGAACATCCAACGAACCATATCCCTTTGAGTTTAACCATAAGCTAAAAGAATCCATAAGAATACGAGACAACTATGAATGTCAACTATGTTCTACTCCTCAAAACGGAAATAGGTTATCAATCCACCATATAGACTACAATAAGAGAAACATCAATCCTCCCAATCTAATATCACTATGCTCAAATTGCCATAGTAAAACAAACACCAAAAGAGATAAGTGGCAACTCTACTTCACAACACTACTCTACAGTAGGAGAATAGATAGTGCCAACATTTGATTATGACATCGTGAGTGCGTTCCCGACAGTTGCCAGAGACCTGGTGGACATCCGGCATTGCGAATGGATAAAGTCCAGCGAGTATCAGCCTAGTGCAGTGTATGGCTATATCAAATGTAAAGTTACAATCTACGACTGGGTGATGGTGAGCCCGATACTCAAGGAGACTGAGGACGGCAGACTGATTAGCCCTACGGGAACTTGGGAGACCTTCTTGACCAAAGGAGAGTTAGACTTTATTGATAAATGGAAGGTAGGAGAATACAAGATACTTGAGGGATGGTGGGCAATGCCAGAGAGCGACCTAGCTAAGCCTCTAGCCGAGCCAGTGGACAAGCTGCTGACCTATAAGCAGAGAACTGGACTGCAAGCAGCACTGGCAAAGCGGATGTCAACCGGCATCTATGGTAAGTTTCTGGAAGAGAGACTAGACACTTTCGGTCCCTACTTTAATCCTTGCTGGGGTGTTGAGATAAGCACACAGGTCAGGCTGAAGGTAGCTGAGCATTTATATCAGCATGGCATTGGGGCAGGAGACAACAAAGGCTACAAGCATCTTTTGCATGTGTCGGTGGATGGTTTTCTGTTAGACTGCCCGATAGAGGTAATAGATGAAATTTGAGGAGATTATAAACTCAATACCACAGAAGCCATACTATCAGGATGATGCGGTAGCGATATACTGTGTTGACTGTCGTGATATTTTACCCTATATTCCTGATAAGAGCATAGACCTTGTGCTGACTGACCCACCATACCCTGACCAGCATCCTGAATATGGGGATATAGATTTACGCTTAATACTTGAGAGGTTTACTTGCCGTCAACTTATATTTTGGTCAAGTAAAAGTGAATTCCCCCTTGCCCATATTACATCCATTCATATCTGGCACAAAAAAACACCCAACGAAATAATTGCCTATGAACGAATATTTGAACGGTATGGTCAACCTAGAGATAAAGTTTATGCTTACTATTTTATCAATTCTACTGTAGCTGCTAATTATGGCAATGATATTTATACAGGACATCCATCTCAAAAACCACAAAAACTTATAAGCCAATTAGTAATAGAAAACAGTAAGACAAGCGGTCTTATCCTAGACCCCTTTCTAGGTTCAGGGACAACCGCCTACTGTGCTAAGAAGTTAGGTAGAAAGTGTATCGGTATTGAGATTGAGGAGAAGTATTGCGAGATAGCAGCCAAGAGATTAAGCCAATCCGTAATGAGGTTAGAGTGAACAATAACAGGTAGTGACAACTAATCAGCAAGTAAAGGAAAGGAGGGAAGAGTGAGGAAACTAAAGTTATTACTAATTTGCTTACCTATCTTATGCCTATTAGGTGGAGTTGCCTATGCTGTCTACAGTCTAAGTGTTCCCAGCCATGTAAAGGTAATTCAATCTGGAGGAGGTGGAGGAGAAGGTAACATAGTGCTTGCGTTCTATCAAAATGAGGCTTGCACTCAACCCTGCACCTTCGTAGAGTGGGGAGATATTACTCAAGGTGGGACACAGACAAAAACTGAGATGCTCTGGGTTAAGAATGTCGGAGATGTTTCTGTAACCATTACAGGGAGTAGTTCACTTCCTGCAACTGTAGGAACCCTTATTGTGCAGTTCAAGCAGGGACCGAACTGGGTAGCCTCCCTCACCTTAAATGTAGGGCAAGTTTGTGAGGCAAAGGGAGTAATGGCGGCACTAGCCAGCTCACCATTAGGTGATACTAACTTCAACATTATTGTGGAGGCTCAGTAATGAAGCGATTTGGCATAGGTGTTGTTGTTGTCTTTGCATTCTTGGCAATTCTTGGTGCTATTTTCTCCGTTGGTGCAGATTACGGTCGCATGACAGCTCCCGTAAGAACCATTCTAGAAACCTATCCAGTCATACAGGAAGTTCAAGTGCCAGTGGAAGTAGTTCGGGAAGTTGTCGTGGAGAAGGAGAGGATAGTCCGTATTTATGAGCCTCCAAGACAGTTCAATACTGGTGATGAGTTTGGGGCAAAGATGCGGGAGTATACACGAAGCATTACCTTCCTTGGTGGTGACTGCAGGCAAGTTGCTCTGGCTTTTGTAGAAGCGTCTCGGATGCAGGGGTATCTGGTCTCCACCGAGATGTGGTATGGCGATTCTCACATGGTCGTTAGCACCATATTGAACAATGGGGATATATGGTTATTTGACCCAAACACGAAGCGGTGTTGGGAAGCCTACAGTGACACATCATATAATTGGTAGTAGGATGAACAATAACGGACAATGGCGATTAGCCAGCATCACACCCGTGATAATAATTAGCTCAGGACTTGTCTATACCAGCATGACAAAGCCGAAGGGCTTGACCCTTGCTGATATACTAGAGATGATAAAAGAGCATCCGAGAGCAGGGTATTATGAGAAGAGGCTCAGGCGGAGGGTAACACTAGGAGACGCTCTAGCACAGGGCAAGTTCAACGAGCTAGGCAGAGAGGTAGCCATGGTGAGCAGTATAGACCTGATAAGGTTAGAGCAGCATGACAGGGTATTTAGTAAAGTGCCGCTGACCGGGCAGCAGTTATTAAGCAAGCGATACAGTTCCAGGCCAAGAGGCAGATAAATGACTGAGGAGATTATGGGGAATGAATCTGATTAAGTTCAAACGGGACACGGCTTTTCGTAAGCAGTTCTTTGTGCCAGATAGCTTTGCTCATCCGGCTAAGATGGATGCACAGCTTTTTATCTGGCTCACTGAGAAATTTACCAAAGAAGGTGAGACTATTCTTGACCCTATGTTTGGAAGCGGGACTACGATGCTTGCCTGCACATTAGGGCGGAATGTTATCGGGGTGGAACTGGAGCAGAAGTTTGTGGATATGGCAAAGGCTAACTGGGAAGTAGTGAAGATGCATCCTCAACTAGGTTGTGAAATGGGCAGGTGTGGAATCCTGCAAGGTGATGCTCGTAATCTTGAGGGACTATTGGCTGACAAGGTGATATTTAGCCCACCGTATGCTGAAACAAAGCGAGACGACAAACGGGCTAATGACCCAGAGCAAATAGATAAACGAGCCCGTGAATTTGAAAAAACTGGTGGCAACTTCCATACACCTGGCAGAATGGCAACAATCGCTAGGCATTACGCTGGTTATACGGGAGATAAAGACAACATTGGCAATCTTCCCTACGGCAATATAGACAGCATAATCACTAGCCCACCGTACGAGGGTTCGGTTAATGTTCCCGATAGTAAGCAAGATGCAAGGGCCGAAAGATTGAAGAAGGCTGGCTATGACCCCAAAGACTATCAAGGTGGGAAGGGTAGAAATTTACAGCAAGATTGGAGTTATCACCCAGTAGATGCTGTGATTACATCACCGCCGTATGAGGGAACTGAACCTTTTGCTGATAAGAAATTTATGGAGCGAGAGGGTAAAGCACATTATATCCAAGATTATCTAAATCCTGCGACTAACAATATCGGCAATCTCAGAAGCGACTCCTATCTATCCGCTATGCTCCAAGTCTACAATCAATGCTTCCGTGTTCTCAAGGATAACGGCTTGATGATATTAGTTACCAAGAACTTCATCCGCAACAAAAAGGAAGTCAGGCTAGATGAGGACACGATTCGTCTTTGTGAGCAAGCAGGGTTTAAGTTTCAGGATAGATGGTACAGGGAACTACCGGCACAATCATTCTGGAGAATAATCTATAAACAGAAGTATCCCGATGCGCCTGAGATTAAGTTTGAGGATGTGCTGATTTTTAATAAAGGTATTCCCAATCCGTGATGAGGACTCTTTAGGGGATGCCCCTATAAGCTTCTCAGGTAAGGGGTTAGGCTGACCACCTAGCCCCTTATTACATTCTACCAATAGCGAACTACCTTTTAACTGGCAGGCAGTCCCATTTAGCGTTGTAGCGACAAGTGTAATACAGTTTCTTCCAATCCATACTAGGTAAGGTAGCTAGAGCAAGCTAGAGCGAGCTACAGTGAGTTCAAGCCTACTACAGGCTAGACTACAGGCGTTCAAAGGCATTTACAGTCAAGCAGGGGGGTTCTTGTGTGGTGGCGAGG
>Ga0315285_10000630_pt1 | contig 36528 bp, 63 predicted proteins | sample YL17G09_36_MG_FD_203698 | JGI IMG/M metagenome (GOLD analysis project Ga0315285, IMG submission 203698) | Sediment microbial communities from Yellowstone Lake, YNP, Wyoming, USA - YL17G09_36 | ecosystem: Environmental > Aquatic > Freshwater > Lake > Sediment | place: USA: Wyoming | collected...
TGATGGGCATCAACTGGAGCAGCGGCTGTAGCCGCAACAGCTCCTCGACGAGGGCCGGCTCCAGGTCCTCGGGCTGGAGCGCCGTTCCCGACGCGCCTGCCGCCGTAAGGGCCTTGGCCAGCTCACCCGTTGCCTTGACTAGCCGTTCCATGGGTCTACCTCCTGCATCCCCGGCAGGGCCGGGGGATTATCGTTTGGCCGGTCGGAGCGCTACCTCCGCTGCTGCATCCCGGCGAGGCCGGGGGAATACGTGCCGCCGGGCCGGTCGGAGCGGGACTTCCTGTTGGACTTCTCCTTGGGCTCCCGCGTGTCCTCCTCGTCCACGGCGATGCTCTTGTAGATGGGCCGCTTCGCTTTGGCGATGCCATCGCTGATCATCTTGGCCACCTCGGTGGCGGTGAGCGGAGCGTCCTGCGCCTGGACGGCCTCTTCCTCGCCGTCCCTCTTCTCCGTAGGCTGCTCCATCCGCTCACTGAGCCTGGCCAGGTGGTCGGCAAGCATCCCCATGCCCGCAAGCATGGCGGCCTGGAACTCGTCTGCGACGACCTCGATCTCGACGTCGCCGATCTTCACCGTCCTGGGCTCGTCCGACTTCACGCCGACGCCGCCCAGGATCTCGGTCAGCTTGGTACCGAAGGACTTCACGGTAGCGTCGATCAGGGACAGCTTGTTCTCGTCTTCGCTGTCCAGGACGGTCCAGACCACATCCATGAGGGCGTCGAAGCAGGCCCATACGTCGCCCGAGGCCGCCATGTTGCGGTAGGCCGTATCGAAGTCTGTCGTGGCCTCCATTTGCTTCTGCCGCTCCAGGATGCCCACGGCGGCCTGGCCTGGACGCGAGAGCTCCGACTTGTGCTCCGCCAGGAAGCTGACGGCGGCCATGACGGTCAACGGCTCGACGGGTGCGGGCGGTTCAACTGCGGCGGGAGCTGCCTCGGGAGCTGCAGCGGCAGGCTTGGCCTCCGGCTCCTCGGCCTTGCTCACTGGTTCCGTGGCCTCCGGCTCCTTGGCCTCCGTCTCCTCGGGATGCTCCTCAGCCGTGGCTTCCGGCTCCGGGACCTCGGGGTCATGCTTCTCTTTGGCCACTGTGTCCTCCTCCTGGCGCTTCATAAGCAGGAACTCGCGCCCAATGGCAGGCGAATCCACCATGCTGACGATGGTTACCGTCAACTCTTCGAGGCGATAAGCCGCGGGGTCTTCGGTATTCGCTCTGCTCTTCATGACACCAAAAAAACGACTGCCCGTTTGGGCAGTCGCGGCTGCGCTAAAGCGACCCTAGACGCTAGGCGGCGTCACATCCTATTGCACCGTGGCACATCACTCAGGCGACGCGGGGGTGGGCAACACACGCTCGACACGCAGCTCAGCGAGCACCTCCACTCCTGCGGGAAGCTCCTTGACAGGGATGCGCAGCCCCCGGCCCATGATCGAGAAGCCGCGCAGCTCGCCGCTCTCCACCTGCCGCCACACCTCCTCGTCCATGACCTTGACGGACATGATCCAGTCGCCGGCACCCACAGGCTGGTCACCCAGCTCGAAGTCCACTGGCGCCTGGTAGCACTCCACAACGCGCAAGAGGGGATTGATCACTTCGTTGTGCATCACGTCAAGCTGCTGGAAGGCAATCATGTACTTCTCCATCGCCTTCCAGATGTCGTCCGGTTCCACATAGTCGCTCTGGTGGTCGACCACGTTGGCGGCGAGTACGTGCCCCGTCACGACGCGCCGCTCGCTGTTTATCTTGAGGATCGGGGCGAAGACGGACCAGCGTCCGTCATCCTCGACCTTCAGGACAGGACGCATCTCTGGGGCGGAGCGCTTTTCCTGGACCACGCCGAGCTGGTCGAGAACGGAGCCCACCCGGGCAATGGCCTCCTCAGCCGCCTCCACGGCGCTCCGCAGAGCCTGCTCGTTCTTGGCCGAGAGCACCCGCCCTACCTTGCCCAGCTCGACTGCAGCCTCGGCTGGCCCAGCAGCCTTCGCCTGCTCCCAAGGCGGGGTCTTGTCAAACTGGCGGTAGTGCGTGGCAAGATGCCCCTTGACTCCGTCTATGTCGTCGTCGGGGATGTCCACGCCGCCTCTGGAACCCTGGCAGGCAGCGCCGGCGGCGGATACGCCGTTCCAGATCACCACGAACTCGCCGTCCACGATGTCGTGGTGGGGCAGCTTGTAGCTCCCCACCAGCTCGGGCTCCTCCTCGTCGTACCAGGCGAAGCCTGTCCGGTACTTACCGAAGTCAATCTTGTCATTGTCGCCGGAGCCGTCTGAGGACGCCCACTCAGCGAGCCTCTTCCGGGCCCCGTCGCCATCCCAGGCCGTGTCTTCAGGTGCCTTGGCTGGCTCGTGGCTGGCCACAGCACCCTTAGTCTGGATGCTGTCCAGGAGATCGAACAGGGGCTGGCAGGCGGCGCGGAAGGACTGCACCCAGGCTGGCTTAGTCATCGCTCAACATCTCCCGCAACTGGCGCCGCAGGAGCGGCGACAGGCCCGACTGCACGGCACTCTCCATGATCTGGAGAATGCCGATCCGGTTCTCATGGTGCTCGCCGTGGTGCCTCGTACCCACCAGCACGCTGTCTCCCTCGATAATCAGCACTGGCGTCCGGCAGCGCGGCTGGCTACACAGGAGCGTCGTGCGCCGGCCGGCCGTCAAGACCAAAGGTCTGCTCCACCTCTTCCGGGAAGGCCCCACGCGATGCCTCGCGTGCCTCCTCCTGGCTGATCTCCGGATAGAGGCCACTCATGACACCGGGGTCGCGGCGGATAGCAGCGCGCAGCACCTTTAGGCGGTTGCGCGTCATGCCCGGTATCGCCAGCAGCTCGGCGTCAGTCCGCTCGTCCAGCATCTGGGCAGTCACGGTCCGGAGGCCCCCACCAAGCTCCGCCATATACCATGGCCATCCACGACGGATCACCTCGCGGAGGCTCTCCGGTACCTCGAGCTCCTCCAAATACATGCTGGGGTCGGGCCCCGGCTTCTGCACCGTCCGACTGACAACGGCCGGAAACGGCATGATTCACCTCCATGCCCAGCCTAGAAAGGCCGGTCGCTCAGCACAAAGCCTCGCGTGGCAACTTCCTCGCCTTAGCCTCCTGAGAGCGCTCGGCGCTCCAGCGGCTCCGCCACGTGCCTCCGAAGCGCTGGCATAGGAGGGCCAGTACGATCGACGGTTCGAAGGCTCGACAGGAGAACACGATGCAGATAGCCTCGGACCCTTGCACCCAGATGTAGACGTGGCTCTCCGCGATGATCGCGATCGCCTGCCCGTGAGGCTCTGAGACCATGGGATTCGGCTGATCGTCGGTAGGCGGAATAAGCGTCATGCCGATGGCGGGCACCACCTCGTCCAGAAAATGCTTCAGGTCGCCGGGATGGCAGGTGACGCCGCTCCCGTCGACGCGGAGCTGGTAGCCGCGGATGGGCTGGCTTGGAATCTGACCCACCGTCTTCATCCCCGGGGTCTCCCATCACGCCGCTTCCTCCTCCAGGTCGCCGCCCAGCCAGGGCGACTCGGGCCGGTCGGCCTCGTCGTACTCGACCTCTAGCGAATGGACGCAATTGTGCACTATAATGCCCCCAGCTAGATAAGCACCTGAGACCGTTTGGAGGTCATACACGTGAGCCACGTGGTGTTGCGGAAGCGTCTCAGCTATGACGACGTGGTCAAGGATTACCTCGCCGGCCAGTCCATGTGCGAGGTCGGAAGCCGCTACGGTATCTGCGCCAGTAGCGTCGGCAACATCCTGCGTCGACGTGGAATCACGGCTCGCCCCGCCGTTAGCGAGCGCACTTGGTCGGGCAGACGGGGCACGCGAGATAAGTTGTCCACCCTCCTGGCCCGCGCCAGGACCCGCCAGACAAGGCTGGTCGGCTCCAGCAAGCTGGAGGACAGATTCGCCACCCTGCTCGATACACTGGGAGCCACCTACACGAGGCAGTTGGCCGTCTCCCGCTACAATCTCGATTTCGCCTTCAGCGAAGCCCCCGTCGCCGTGGAAATCCGCGGCGGAAGCTATGACTTTGCGCGGCATTCGCAGTTGGCTGAGCGCACGAAATATCTCGTCGATGAGGGCTGGACCATTATCAGTCTCCATGCCCCCGGCATCCGCGTGCTCGCGCAGGCTGCGGAATACTGTGTCGCCTTGGCGAACAGACTTCGCTGGCAGCCACCCGCGGCCGGTCAACACCGGATGATTTGGGGTCAGCACCAACTCTGCGCCGCTCTCCGTGAGGAGTTTCCGGACCGGCCCTGCGTATGCCATCCGCGATGCCGCCAGGACGGCACCCAGTGGCACCACGGGCGTACCAGAGATCACGCAGTTGACGTGGAGAGGAACTGACCAGGTGTAGCCCTCCTCCAGCGGCACCCAGCCCTCGGCGACAAGGTCCTCGCAGTTGGGGCAGATCGCGCTCTGCGGGTCCACCCTGGCCCGCCCCGTGAGCTGGTTACGGTAGATGAAGTCCACCTGGGCGTAGTTGCGCGCCGTCCCCAGCTCAGTGACGCTAATGCTCGGCAGGTGCTTCTGCCAGCGCGCGGCGTCCCAGTCACTGAGCCTTTTGAGGTAGGTCCCCCGATTTGCCGTCGGCACGTCCTCGGCGATGCGGGCGATCTGCCGGCGCATCTCGGCGTTGTAGGTGTCACTGATGCTGCTGGCCGCGAACTGGGCCCGATCGCGCAGGTCGCCGAGCACCATCGGGTCCGTCACCTTGAGGCTGCCAGCGAGGTCATAGCCCGCCACCCGCGCCTCCTGGAGGATGGCCGCCCCGAAGTCGCTCGTTGCCTGCCCGAACAGCTCGTCGGCCAGGAGGTCGGTGTACCTGGGACCAACGCTGAAGGCGTCGTACACCATCTCCTGGATGGCCGTGAGCTGCTGCTTGGACAGCGGGGCAGGGTAGGCGAGGGACAGGATCAGGCTCTTCTGCTTGCAGTACTCCTCGGTTGCATCCTTGAGGGCTGCGCAGTAGGCCGATGGATCGTCCTTGTCTTGGTTCGCCGCTACACAATCGGCGAAGGAAGCGAATTCGCAGGAGCTTCCGAAAGGGGCCATCACAGTTGCCTGCCGCAGTACCGGCAACTCGTCGGCCCATTCTGGTACCGCATCTGCCCTCGCCCGCAGTGGCTGCACTTGACCGACCGGCCATAGCTTCCGCCCAGCGGCGACGCCGCCTCGGGCCCACAAGGTGCCACCGGCGGCTTGGTTCGGAGCGCCGTCCGGGAGGCTCTTCCCTCAACCCAGCGCTTGCCCAACTTCGACCTCCTGCCGGGCGCACTCGGCCTCTATGTCAGCCGCTCCACCTTGAGCACCTACTACCACTCGGCTCATAGGGCCCAGGGGCCGAGCTGGCCGGCGATAGCCGCATTGGAGGCAGAAGTCCTCGTTCTCCACGTTGTCCAGGCCCATCTGTCCATTCAGGCAGCGCGGGCAAGGCATGTACATCAGAGCCCCGGTATTTCGGCCTCCCTCAAGGTGTCAAGGCGCTCCTCGCGCATCTTTGAGGTCAGCTTCGTCAGCCTCTTCAGCCTGTCCTTGTAGCGCTCGGCCGCCCAGGCGGGCAGCTTCTCTGCGAAGTCGGCTTTCTCGACGTTCAGGAGCCCATCGAAGAATGACCGCACGGCCTCGGGGTCGGGGCCCAACTCTGCGAGCCTGACGCCTATCGTCTCCAGGACGTCGGGGGGCAGGACTGCGGATCGGAACGGGCGTGGTGGAGCCTCCCCCTTTGCCACTCGCATCGCGAAGCGCTTCCAGCGCCGCAGCTCGTCCAGTTCGGCCTGCGAATTTTCGGGCACTCGAAGATCTCCGCGCTTCTCCGTCGCCTCGCCCACCACCTGAGAGCTCGACGGCATGTAGAAGCGGTCGCCGCCCTCATACCCCGGCTTGCCCTGCTTCGCCCGCTCCTCATTGGGGTTGCTCAAGCCAAACTGCACACGGCGCGTCGAGTTCTGAGTCTCCGTCGTGTCATCGCCGAACGCAGGCCGGCGGAAGCGGAACAGCCAGTTGTGGATGCCCAGCCCCTTGAACCACAGGTTCAGCGTCTCCTCTACCGGCTCCTGGAGGGGGCGGGACTCCTGGCGGTATACGATCTCGATGAGCTGTTCGAGGGTACTCCTGTTAATGTCTTCGACGGCGCCAAGGACCCCGGCGGGCGTACCGATGATGCCCAGCATCTCATCGCGGTTGAACTTGCGACCTCTCAGATACTCCTGGTCGCGGCCGAAGGCTTGGCCGAAGGACTTGTACTCGGTCAGGCCCTGGATCGCTGCGAACGCCTTATTCGCGTTCTCCACGCCGCCATAGAGGCCATCCAGGGTCTCGCGGTTCTCCCGCATCACGTCCTCACTCAAGTCCGCCCCAAAGACGAACGCGCCCGGCGGCGTGCGGTTGTTCTTGAAAGTGTTGCGGTTCCACACCTGCGCATAGAGGTCAGTCGTACTCGCCATTTCCAGCGACTCCAGATCAGAGACGCCTAGGCGCCCATCCACATCGGGGATCTCAAAGCGGATCACCTCGTCCTGCGCGAACGACTGGCGCCCACCAGCCATGACCTGGATGTAGGCCTCGTCGCGGTTCAGGAACTGGCCGAAGCGATCCACCCTGGGAAGCACGGTCCCGAACACCACCTGAAAGTCAATGATGTCATCGAAGCCGTTGCAGACAACCTCCCAATAGACCTCCGAGAGGAGCTTGAGGCGGGCAAAGGTGACGTAGAACTTCTGCTTGGGCAGGCTCCACTGCCTGATGTTGACGACGTCGGTGATCTCCGGCTCAAAGAGCGCCGTGAGAAATGCCAGCTCCTCGTCGGCGCTGGCGTCCTGCTCTTGCTCAGAGGGCACGAACTCCCAGCCCTCCGAGACGGCGATGTGGGCGATGCGGCGGATGCCGGCTCGGACCCAGGACTCGCGGCGCCAGAGGCCGAGCAACTCCTGGCGGCTGACGTAGGGGCTGCCGATGCCGGCCGCGCCAACCAGCCCGGTAAGGCCGGTCGTGCCCGGCAGCATACCAGAGCGGATGCGCGGCTGGTCCTTCTCGCTCTTCTCGACAGTGGCTTGGTGGTGAGAGTCGGGAACCCAGATGGTAACTTCAGCCACGGCTACACCCAGAGCTTGCAGCGAGGACAGACAGTAGAGCGGGCAACGGACACGGTCGGAACCTCTAGCCGACAGCCTAGCGCGTGGTTTCGCCTGCCCCTACCCTATCCTGGCGCAGCCGTCTGATGATACTGCCCACGGTGTCGGCCTTGAGACCAAGGCAGCGGGCGATCTCCTGCCGGGAAAGGCCGGACCCGTGGAGACGCAGCACCTCGGCCCCACGCTCAGCCACACGCAGGGTGTAGGTGCCCTGGGGGAGATCGTAGCGGCAAGCCGGCAAGGGACAGTCCAGGCAGGAGCCGTGCTCTTCACAGCCATCGTCGCGGCGGTCCAACCTCTCAGGACGTGCTACATTGTGCCGCTTGCCCATCTATACCGCCTTTATGCGCTGGCCGCGGCTCTCCAGCCGGGAGGCGGCAAGTACCCGGAGGCAGTCGGCGCCGTCGTCAGGGTTACTCCGCCCCGTGTTCTCTGCCGGCTCCTCGGCATAGACACCCGAGGCGACCTGCCTGCGGTGATACTGGCCCATGTCCCGCCGCAGCCACCGGCAGCGAGGATGCACCAGCAGGCCCCGGTGCCCCTGGGCGTCCCGAATGAGGCGCCGGACCTCCTTGACTCCATCTACCACGCCGGTCTTCGTGGGCGCCTTCACGGGCACGCCGAGCTGCCGAATGTAGGACTGGAGCTGCTTGTCCGTCACCCCGGCGTAACAGACTTGCGGCTTCCGGTACGCTCTCACCTGCCCCGTGAGCTCCGCCTTGCGTCCCTCCTCCCAGGTCGTCTCCTGCCAGAACCAGATGCCGGTCTCGCGGTTGGCCGCGTCCAGCTCCCGCTTCTCGGAGAGCCAGCGCATGACCTCCTCATAGAGCGTCATGTTGGTGTAGAGCTCGTTCACCACATGAACGTCACCGTTTGGCATCTCCTGGCAGGCCAGGACGACGAGGGCGTCGGGGAGATATCCGTCATCGACTGCCCATGACACCGGCAACTCAGGGTTGTACTCCGCCTCCTCCGTCACGTTGGAGTCGGGGTCGCCAGGCGTGTCCAGCCAGTTCTCGTAGACCAGCCCCTTGTGCGACGCGCTGCGACAGAGGCTCTGGACGATCCAGGTTTCCTCATCTGACTGGAGTCGCCGGTTGATGGCGTCCGACTTCTTGAAGTGGCCGGTCGCGTTCCTCACCCGCCCCTGGCAGTCCTCCCACAGCAGGCAGTCAGGCGGCTTCAGCTCCACACCGCGCTTGACGCGCTCGGCATCCTCGCAGGTCGCGCAAGGCTCCATGACATCGAACAAACAGCCCGTGAAAACCTTGATGCCCCGGCTCTCCGCCTCTGTCAGCAGCCGGTTCATGGGGCCGAAGGACGTCACCTCGGCCGATGCGTAGACGGTCTGGGATGGGTAGTCTCCCGTCGACATGGGCATCCCGACGAACTGCTGGTAGACATCCCAGGCCATGAGGTCGAACTCGTCCGCCACTGCCATGTTGGGGTGTGGGCCCGACGTGGCCCCGACAGTTCCCGGTAGCACTTCCAAACGGCTCCCGTTCTTCCAGCGGGTCTCGCTCATGATCGGCTCCTGCATGAGGGCCCGGCGGAAGTGGGGGTCGCGGAAGTAGCCCTTCACATAGCCGTAGTTCAGGTTGGCCTGGCGCTGAATGGCGCCTACGTGCGAGGTCTGAAAGGCATCGTGGTAGTGATGGTTCAGCAGGTGGAGTATGGACAAGTCCCGGGTCTTGCCACTGCCCCTCGCCCCCTGGAGAGCGGCCGCCAACACCCGGCGGAAGTACACGTCGGCCATGAACTGGAAGGGCGCCACGTGCTCGGGGCACACCGCCCGCCAGGCGATGTGGAAGCCCAGGATGTACCATATCCAGTACCAGAGCTGCTCGTCGTTCTTGGGGCCGAGCTCCTTGAGGCGGCGCAGGGACACGACCGCCCGCTCGCGCTGGTACTGCTCAAGAGCGGTGGTCATTGCTCGTCCTCAGCGCGCTTCAGCCCGCTCAGCCAGACGTCAGCCTCCTGAGCATCGAGGATTCGCAGCAGCCGGCCGTCCTGTAGATGTATCTGGCCTTCGGCCCGGCCATGCCCGCAGCAGGAGCCGCGCATGTCCACGCCGCCTCTCTGCAAGGCGTCTACCAGAGGAGCAATGCAGCGGTCTATCTGCATACGCTTCCAGTGCGCTCGACCGCTGCCACTCAGGTCCGCTGGGATCCTCACCCTGACACGGACAGTGTCACTCCACTTGCACATCGAGTGCCTCCTGGGACCTCCGTTTTCACGTTTTCCGGTAAGTGTGCAAATCCCTTATTCCCGCCGTACCGGGGTGCGCATGGGCATCGGCCGGCGCCTGGGGCCTCGACCTAAGGGCGCCTTCTGGATGCGTACCTCGCCCCTCATCGCCAGCGGCATCGCCACCGAGCCGTTGTCGAAGAGCTGCAGGCGGCCGCCGCGCTCCATCAACCGGAGCAAGAGTGGCAATTCGACCTTCTCCGTCCTGGCCGCAACCGCCAGCGCCTCTCTTTCGCTCTCCGCTTCCACCAGTTGCTCGATCACCACGCGATGGCGTACTTGCCACTTCATCCTGACCTCCGTCATGCCCACTCCCTCGCGCACTCCACCAGCCACCGACTCATCCGCCGTCTCCAGCGCCGGTGCCGGAGACGTCTCCAGTAGCGGGCGATGCCCGGCCTCCTGTTGTGCGGGCCGCCCCAGCCCAGGAGCATCCGCTGCCGGCGGTTCATCGGTCGAGAACCTTGACCTCATCCCGCCGCCCGCTCTTGACACGCTGCGTTAACACCTGTTACGTTCCGTTACATGAAGCCTGTCTGCCCCGAATGCGGCTGTAGGGATGGCAAGCACAGCCGATTCTGCCCACGCGGATACACCGGCGACCCGCCCAAGGTCGCCAGGGACCCACCGAAACGCAGCGTTACAGAGCCTGTAACGGACAGTAACAGCGTGCCCTGCGCCTGTGGATGCGGGAAGGTGGTCAAGGCACGGCCGGTGTACTTCAGCACAGCCTGTCGGGTGCGGGCTGCGAGGAAGCGGAAGGCGAAGCAAGCGCCAGCAGCGATCCCCGGTTGAACCTTCACTCCATCACCTTCGCCTCGACATCGATCACTGGCCCGAGCTGGGGCGGCTCCCGCCCCGTCCGCTTCTGGAAGACAGCCGCCACCACGGCGGTTATCTCGTCATCGGTCGGCTCACCGATGGCGGGCGTACCCACCGGGAGGAAGACGCCGAATTGGGCCGAAGGGCCTGAGCGAGGGTTCACGCCTATGTCCTGGCCGATCCGCCACATCATCTCGCCGACCCGCAGCAAGGTCTCGACGGCCCTGTCAACGCCGGGCATCGGGGCGGGCAGGCCTTCCTCCGTCTGTGTGGCGCGGGACAGCCGGTCTTCCGCCAGCCGGTAGACCTGCTGCAGCGACTTGAGCAGGTCAATCTTGGTGTCGAGTTGCTTGAGCTTCCGTTCCACCAGCCCCGGCGGCAGAATCTCGCCCGGAGGCATGTGCCGGTCCCGCCAGCGGGTGATAGTCCGGGCAGAGGGCAGGGGCGCCTTCTCCAACAAGTCGCCGTACTGCCAGCGGAGCATACCGACGATGGTCTCGCCGCTGAACCGATGGCACAGGAGGTCGTGGATTTCGCCGAAGAGCGGATGGGCTTCGACCGACTCGCCGAACCTGTCTTCAGTCCCAGCCGGGAGCCCTATCTTCTCAGCGTCAGGGACCTTCTTGTTGCGAGGGGGCAAGTGGCACCTTCTATGTCCTCAGATGGACACGGCCCATCTTCGCCCGCCCCGTCGGGCAGCTCTAAGACTGCTGTGGCAAGGGGCCCACAAAGGCAATGAGGGAATTAACGACTTGCGGCGCCAGGCCGAGGGCGAGAAGCTGCTGCTTCAGAATGGCGAGGCGCGGGTCAGGCTGTCCGACCCGAAGCTCACGGGGCGTCATGCCAAGTTCGGAAGCCAGCTTCATCATCTGGTCCATCGCCTTGCTGGCGATCTGGAAATAGGGGGATTGAACCAGGTATTGAGCCTTCGTTCTAATGACCGGGCCGTACTCAACGATCTTCTGTTGCGCATGGCGCCAACTTGACCAGGCTTCGCAATAAAGGGCGAGAGCGTTAACGTCGATGTCCCTTGCGCCCGCGTCAAGGAGTCGCTTGCCAGTCCGTTCCCATTCGCTCTTCGCCTCTGGGGTCAGCCAGTCGGGGGCGGGCGGAAGCGTCAGCGCGCCCTCGGCGTCAGCGGGTGGGACTGTCTGCTCGGCATCAGTCAAGGGATGGTCCCCCTTTGTTTGGAGCGCCGGGATGGAATTGCACCACCCTCTCCCGCATGGATAGCGGGCACATCGCTGTCTATGCTTCCAGCGCCCAGGGCTTCCTCGATCATGTCCAGCAACAGCATCATCGCCGTCGCGCCATTGCGGACGTCGCGCTCTGCCATCTTCTCGGCTAGCGCGTTCAGGAGCCGGTCGTGCTCGGACCACCGCGCCAGGATGGTCGGAGTCTTGATGTCGGCCGCGATCTTGTCGAGCATGGAACGCAGCCGCTCCACCTCCTCCGGCAGAAAGGCGAACGAGATGACGTGGTAGTCCAGGGGGATGTCGGTTAGGGCCTGGGGTTCGATAGAGGCCAGTTGCAGAAGAATCGCGTCGTCGAGGCCGGAGTATTCCTTGAGGACCACGTCGTCGATCTCGTTGAACAGCTCCCGCAGGATGACCGAGTCGTCTTCTCCCACGATGGCGTTGTGCGAGAGCTGCTTCGCCACCTCTTCGCCCCTGGTCATGTCATCGGTGATGACCAGCACAGCTAGGCGCTGGATGCCAGCCTGCTTAGCTGCCATGACGCGATGATTCCCTGAGATGACGCGGAGCTTGCCGTCCGGGAGTAGCCGGCAGAGTGGGACGCTTTCGACCCGGCCGTCATGCTTGAGATTGTCCACCAGGGCGCCGAAGGTGGCGGCGGACATCATGCGCGCGTTCTTCTCGAGCAGTTGCAGCTCGTCTATGCTGGCGTATCTGAGCGTCAGACCGTCCGGCAGGCGAAGACTCAGTTCGTCGATGTCCCGTGATTTTGTAGCCACCACTCTAGCCCCTCCTGGAGCGTCCATCGTCCCAGCTCGCCGACATAGTTTAGGTGCCCCTCCTTGCGAGAGTGCAGTTTGTAGATGCCGCGATACTTCATGCTAACAGGCTTCTCCGTGAAAGCCGTAGTCCCGATGGTCTTCGCCCTGGCGACCATCCCGCCATCCGATAGCGAGAGCCTAAGCTCCCGGGACAGACTCGCGGCCAGGACGAGCTTGCCCAGGCGTCGATAGCGATGGTGGGGCACGGCCACGTCACACATCATGTAGAGGTCGCAGAAGCCGGCGCCTGCAGAGCTACGGGAGAAGCCCAGGACCCCGACGAGGTACTCGTCCATCATGACGGCGAACGTGAATTGTGGCTGCGCCGGGATGATGTTCTTGCCGAGCAGGCAGTCGCGAAGCCAGCGGAAGGCGGGCGCGTCCAGCTTCATCAGCCGAAGTTTGCAGGAGGGCGAGATCTCGGCGTCCTGGGGCAGTCTCTTCAGGTGGGGGTCACGGGTCTTCTCTCGTGTCCTGGCAAGGCGAGAGTGGCCCAGGCTCCCATAGCAGTAGACGGGGCGCTTTCGCAGAGATGGCACAGCGACGCCGACGAGGTGGCCGCGGAGGTCCTCGATAAGCCGATCGTTAAACAGCAGCCAGTGGGGTCGGATGGTGAGAATCGCTATGAGCTGGGCCATGCTTGACTCGTCGAACATGCGATAGGAGGGCCGGTCTCGCCAGTCGAACACCTTGTCCATGTTCTTGTAAAGCTGCTCGTATCCGCCCTTGTAGGTTGGCGGGGCGGTCATAATTCCGGCGCCGGCGGGAGCCGCGGAGAGGTGATCGATCACGTCGCCGGCGTAGTATGAGGCGGCCTTCAGGCCGCCGAGGGCCTTCTCCGCCTTTGCCTTTGTCCCCTCGTGCAGATCATTGAAATGAACCCGGTATGCCTCCACGCGGCGCGTCCAATATTCCGAGTCCTTGCCGTAGCCCCGCAGCATCGACGTACAAAGCAGCAGGGTGGCGACGGTATCGAGCGGAGTCTTCAGGTAGGACCCCAGCCAAGCATACTCCTGGTCCTTGATGGCAAGGCCCAGGGCAGCCCCCGTTAGGTAGGCGCCGATAGCGGAGCTGTAGAGGCTGACGTCGCTGGAGTGGCAGTTGACGGGGACAGATGCGAGGGCGCGTTCGAGGCCGAATTTGCCGGAGCAGCCCACATAGAGGTCGGAGACGGGCCAGTCTCGGACGGCCTCAAGGGCCATCGACTTGAGAGGCTGGGGCAGGCCGCCGATGAAGGGCATTTCAGCGCTATCATAAGGCCGGTGTCCACAAGCTCGGATTCTGCTCCGGCACCGATGTGCCGAGCTCCCGCTCCAGCCATTCCGCGACGAGGCGGCGGTGGCAGAACTCCCCGGGCTTCTCCCAGCAGAGAAGGATGGCATCCTCGCCGACTTCCTCTAGGATGGCCTTGGCGTCCAGACGCTCCAGCTGGAGCATGAACTTCTCGCGGAAGACGGCCTCGTCGGTCTCTTTCACCAGCGCCCAGGTCGCCGGTGCCAGAGGCAAGCACCTGCGACCCTTGAACCCTCTCGGTACCCCCCTGCTAATAGCGATGGCGTTGGGGTCCGTTCCTGAGAGTTTGAAGTTTGAGGTCTTCATTAGATGATCCTCCCCGCGAGCGCCCGGCCCGTATGGGCCGTGAGAGCCCGGCGCATACCCGTTAGGCTCTTGATGAGCGTATCCAGATAGGACATGGCCGTTTCCATCTCCGGGGCCAAGGCTTCGGCGATCTGGCTCTTGTCCAGGCCCGAGAGTTCCTGCGCCGCCTTAGCCGCCAGGACTAGCGCCCGATGGTAGGCCGCGACCGCCTGTCGGGCCCCATCGGACAGCTTGGTCTCCGGCATCATGTCCGCCTGGTTCTCCTCCATCCATATCTGGTCGCAGACGCCCCGAACCCCGTCGTCCCCTAGGCCCTTCTCCTGCCATATCCGCAGCACCCGGGCCTGACTGTTCAGGCTCAGCTTCGCCATGTAGTAGGCGATCCCCGGCTTCATCTGGCCGCGGCCGATTAGGTACTGGACGTCCTCGCGGAGATTCAGTAGGGCCACCCTCCACGTTATCTGGCTCGCCGGCAACCCCACGAGCGCCCCCACGTCCTGGAGGGACATCGGCCGCGCCAGGAGTTTGGCGAGCATCCTTGCCTCTTCCATCGGGTTGAGGTCTTCCCTGACCGCATTCTCCAGAACCGCCAGCTCATAGGCCTCATCGTCGGTGAGGTCCCGAACCAGAGCGGGGATGGTTTCCCAGCCGGCCAGTTGGGCCGCTCGGAAGCGCCGCTCGCCGGCCACAACCTGGTAGTGGCTATTCACTGGCCGGACGGTGATCGGCTGGAGCAGCCCCTTGTCCTGAAGGCTCGTCGCCAAATCCTGGAGCTTCTCCTTGTCGAACTCCTGCCGCGGCTGGCCCGGATCAGCCTGGATTGCCGCTATCGGCAGATTGCTCACGGTCTGCTCTTCCATTTGTCCTACCTACTTCTCGCTTCCTGATACACCCAACCTATGATTAGTGTAGCACGCTAACGCCGTATTGTCAATAGATAAGGGGGAAGAGGGCAGAATATTTCTCAGGACACGAAGCAGGGCTGGGGGCGATATCCGTAGATCCGGGGATGGGGGATTGTATGGAGATCTCGTTTTGTAGGGCGTGGCGGGCATTGTGGGGCAACAGATAAGGGGGCTAGAGGGGCCTAGAATCGTGCCTGGCGGGCGTAGCGGAATTGGCTGTGGGGGAATAGGGCGTTTGAGGGGTGCATATCCGCAATAGTTAGAGGCTCTGGGGGAGCAAAAGCGTGAAATGGCCTAGGATTGGGCCTAGAGGCTCGATACCCCAAGCCCAATTTCGCGCGTAGCCGTAGCCTTGTCAGGCCGGCGCCACCTCCTCGGGGAACACCATCGTCATCTGCCCGTCACTCAGGCGCATCACGTCGATGCCGATGCCGCAGGTCAGGCAGCCGCAGTTGCAGACCTCAACGACGTCGCCTGACCTGAGGGGATAGGGGCCCGGTCCCCAGTTCTCGAACACCTCGTCAGGGTTGTAGCCCAGAAAGCGGAGCCGCTGGCCGGGGAGGTTCTTGAGGCTGCCGCACCCGCAGGAGCCGGTGCTCAAGCGGCCACCACGACGACCCGGCCGGCTCTGACCGTCCGCTTGAGGCCATAGCGCTCATAGTAGTCGCCGACGTCGGGCGGCACAGTCTTGTAGCTCCGCGTCTTGGGTGCCCGCAGCAACGCCTCGACAGCCGGACGCCTGAGCTCCGCTGGGTCCACCCGCCAGCAGTTGCGCCGCTTGTCGAACTGCCCCCTCAGAGTGCCGGCGGCGAGGAGCAGCCGCACCCGATGGTACGGGCAGCGGTACTCCTTAGCGATCTCAGCCGCCGACAGGTAGCCCTGCATCGTGCGGGCTTTCAGCCCCAGGCCCTTGCTACCCAGCTTTGACCGGACGGCGCTCACAGGCCGATGCAGATGATGCCCTATCGCCTTCAGCGTCTTGTTGCCAGCGTGCTCCAGGAGGTAGGCAACCTCGGTCTCGGTCCAGTCCAGGTTCCGCAAGCTCACACGGGACGGCTCGACGCCGGTCGCCAGCCAGGCGCGGGCCATACCGTGGAAATACTCCAGGACCCGGCTCGATGGTGGCCAATCCACGTGGCCCTTCTTCAGATGGCTGTAGGTCGCATCCCGACACGGCAGAGCGCCGGTTAGCTCGGCTGCCGCACGGCGAAGACCTTCCAGGACGGCCTCACGAGTCCAGTAGCGCCTGTTCCCAAAAGGCGATCCCTGCCAGCGCGGCGATCTCACGCCGTCAGTCACAGCATCGACTCCTGTGTCGCCCCCCCCCCAGCGAGCGGCAACACGGCCTGGCTGAGGCGCTGCACGGCCATCTCGCAGTACTGCTCCTCGAGCTCGATGCCAATGGCGCGACGGCCCAGGTCCTTGGCTGCGCGGAGGGTGGTACCGGAGCCGCTGAAGGGGTCAAGGACGATATCGTCCTGCACTGTGAAGAAGCGGACGAGCTTCCGCATCAGGGCTTCCGGCTTCTGCGTCGGGTGGGGCACCGCCTCTTTCATGTGCGGGCAGATCCGCGAGCTGTCAAGGCAGTCAGGGAGGTAATCCCACTCGCCGACGCGCTTACTCTGGTCGTGCGCCAGCCAGAACCACGGCTCCCAACGGCGGGCGATCCCGTGGCCAGACACGCCGCTCCCGTTCGGCTTGTACCAAACGCCCACGTGCCGGATATCCAGTCCGGCCTCCCAGCAGGCGTCAACAAACTCCTGCATGCGCCACCATTCAGACGCCCAGAAGCAGACGGAGTAGCCCTTGGCCGGAGGACAGAGCGTGAGCCCATCGATGGCCAGGGTGACTGCCTCAGGAGAAGTCAGGGCGACTGCCCCCCGATAGCGGCCGGCCGGCGCGTGAGGCGCCTGCCCTCTCTGCCGGCGCTTCCTGAAGTCAACTCCCACGCCGTAGTCCGGGTCTGTGATGATCACGTCCGCCTGCAAGGAGGACAGGATGTCACGACAATCGCCGTGATACAGCACAATCCGCCCGTCCTCAGAGGTCCAGTACGGCTCAGGCACTCCTCGCCTCCAAACGCGCCAGCCGTCCGGCGCAAGAGCCAAGAGGCCGCCGCAGGCAGGCCGCTATCGCCGCCAGGGGTCTGCCCTCCTCCCTCAGAGAGAGGAGCTGACCGTCTTCCTGCGGAGAGAAGCGCACGGGCCGCTTTCCCTTCTTGCTCCACTGGTAGGGAGGTACAAAGCCGCGCAGGTCCGCCTCCCTCACGAGCCAGTTGCCGCGCCGGACCGCCGGTAGTAAGCCTCGATGAATCCAAGCGTTGACGGCTGAGTGCCCAACACACAATCGAGTCGCGACCTGGCCCGTCGTGAGGAAGCGTGCGCCGTTCCGTAGGTCTGCGACCCACGACCTGAGCGCCGGCTCGACTGCCGCTGGGCTCCACAGGTGCCAGTAGCGTTCGTCCTCCAGGAAGCAGACGAGCGCGTCCTCCGTCACGTACCACGTCCGGTTCGGGCCTGCTCGTTGGCCACGCCGCCCCTTCAGGTAGCCGGCCCCTATCCACCAGGCCACGGTCTTGCTGCAGCGGACGCCTAGCTTCCTCGCCACCGTGCGGGCTGTCAGCAGCAGCCTCCTCCGTGGCGCTATGTGGTGACGTTTCCTAACCACCTGGACGGCGACAGCGCTGCAGCCCAGGGACTCGCCGATCTTCCGGTCCGTCCAGCCGCGGGCGAGCAGCTCCTCCAGCCGCAGCAGGTCTTCGGCGCTCCACTTCCACCGGCTCCTCATGCCGACCTCTCCCCCCGCGTATTTCTCGCAAGCCGCCGCAGGAGCAGCGCGGCGTTCATCGGCCCCTCGGCACGCCTTTCCAACTCTCGAAGTCCGCGGCGCAGGAAGTCGTACAGCTCCTCATCAGTAAGGGTTCCGAGCGCCTTCTTCTGCCGGTAGGGCCCGGGCCACTGTTCCCAGACGATCTCGAGCGAGCCGCGCATCGCCGCAGGGATCGGGCGCAGCATCTCTTCCTCGAGGTCCCGCCAGTTAAGGCCGTCTTCGTCTCGCATATCCGATCGCCGGCTCGCCAAGGTAGCCCTGCTCGCCACCTGTGGCAGCCAATCGCGCAAAGGCGTTCTGCCGCTCTGCCCGCCGTTCGGCAAGGGCAGATAGGTGAACACGGCGCAGCCAGGCGCCCCAGGCCCGGCTTCTACGCCTCGGACTTCGCTTCGGAGGTGGGTCATGACGCCGGGCCCAGGCTATCGCCGGGGCGTAGCCGTCTGGCGGCTCCGTGAAGAGGGAGCGGGGCTGGCCATACTCGGGCGGGTCCGAGGTCACGGCGTCATTCCTCCGTCCATGAACGCCGGCGAATCGCCGCCAATTCTTCTTCCGTGTACTGTCGGCCCATGTCGGCCTCATCAGTCGCACAGAAGACGCAAGCCCCATCGCCCGCTATGACGCCCCGGCCACAGAGACAGGCCTTATCGCCTCCGTCCATGAGAATCCCCAGCGCCGTACGCGAGACGTGGTACTTAGCCTGCAGCCGCTCTTGCCAATCGGGATCTCGCCGCCGATAGAGGAGCGCGGCCTCGGCCTGCTCGTTCTCCGCCCTAGTCCTCACGCGGACCAGGGCCCAGATCACAAGCGCCCTGGTGCTGAACTCCCACGTCGTCTCGCCATTATTGGTAGCGGCGGGAGGAGTCGAACCTCCGACCTTCGGGTTATGAGCCCGACGAGCTGCCACTGCTCCACGCCGCGTCGCCGCTACCTTCTGTCCCAGGCTCCTTCTGCGCTCCCTGGCAGGTGTGGGCGGCGGAGGCGGCGGGGGGCGGCGGGCGCTCTCCGGAAATGGCTTCTCCCCACCTTTCACTATCCTGCTCATGGCTGGCACCCCGGCCACGGCTGCCACGTCTCGCCCGCGCGCTGAAAGATGATGTAGGCTGCCTGGTAGTCGATCGGGTCGTCTAGCACGAGCTGCTGCCAAGTCCAGCCCTCAGTCTCCATGAAGAATCCCTCCCATGTTTGGCGGTCGATTTGGAGCCGGCCTGCCTGGGCCCTGGTCAGGTCGTACGTGGCCGGGTCAGCCCCGTGGGTTGACTCGCACCCCTCTACAACCCAGAGGTTCGCCCACTCTTCAGGAGGCCAGTACCATTTGGCCGCCCAGTCCGCTGGGGGTCCGCCGAGCGAGACACTTCCTCCAAGGTCTTCCAGGCCAGCACCTGGGGAAGGGTCAGGCATCCCTTGTGAATCTCTCGGTTTAGCCTCCTGATCTGCAGGGGACTCCAATTTTCGAGCGCCCGGAGATTCGGGCCTCTCCGCCTGAGCGCTCGCATCTCCTGGCGGCTCAGGAGCCGGTGCCGGCGTGGCCTCCCATTGCGGAGCCGGCTCAACAGCCAGGACACCGCACACGAGAGAATCAACACACTCAAGCCGTACAGGATCGCCGTGGCTATCACCCCCTCTCAGGTACACCCCGGCCGCTACGACTAGCGCTAAGGCGGCCAGGGTTACTGCCCACCTCAAGCACCCTGCTTCCTACTGGACCCGCTCCGGCGGGGACCGATGATTGAGAGCATTGCAGCCTCCCTTCAGCTTTCGCGGCCCCAACGAGCCCTTCGGCCTTGAGGACAGCCTCAATGACCGCCCAGTGCCGCGCGCACAGCGAGGCAAGCTTCCTCTGGCTGTACGCACGACGGTTCCGAATGTAGATGTCAACCACGACCTTGCCCTCGATGGGCGTGCCGCAGAGAACGCAGATGGAGACGGGCCGCGGCATGTCAGGCCCTCGCTTCCTGTGGTATTTCTCTTGGCCAATCACCCGGCGGCCACTCCGACGGGTCGCCGGCGCGGGTCCGTCGGCCCAGGTTGACCGTAGCCCAGGCCGTCCCAAACTGCTTAACGAACGCTGACACACGAGCCTCGCGACACTGGGCCACGGCTTCAGCGAGCCAGGCAGGGTCGCAAGGGCGGGCGCCGGCACCCGATTCACCGCCGGCAATCAACCAGCGCAGCCCTGGCCGACCGGCAGTGGAGATCTCGCCCGCTCCGCCACACTCCGGGCACGTGGTCTCACCGTCGCCGTGCATGCACTCGCCACATGCCTGGCAGATATCGTCGATGCAGGTGAGCAAGCTCCCGCTGCCGTCGCAGCGCAGGCAGGTGCCCGAGTCGTCTTCGGGCAGGGACCGCAGCCAGGGGGAGAAGTCGACGGCCTCCAGGGCAGGTTCGTAGGAAGCGAAGTGCAGCGCCGCCGGTATGCTCAACAGCTCGGGTAGGCGCTTGGCGGCCATCGCCTTGTTCTCGACGGTCACGCCCAGCCACGCATTGGGCAACGGGAAGCCGAGAGCTTGCCAGAGCGGCATCCGAAGGTCATGGCGATTCAGCGGGAGCGGAGGTCGCGGCTTCAGTAGCTCTTGGGGGCGCTTCGTCAACAGCAGGTAGGTATGCTGCGGAGTCTGTCTGATAACTGACACAACCTCCTCAAGAAATGAGACGGGCACGCTCTCGTGGAACAGATCTCCCATCGGCGCCAGGAAGACGCGCTGCCGGCCGCGCCAGGTAAAAGGCTCGTTGAGCTTCTCCGGGTGAATCACGACGACGTGAGGTTTCCGCCTCATCCGCCTGAGCATCGCCGCACCCCAGCAACGCTGGCAGCCAGCGCTCACCGGCGTGCAGCCAGAGACCACGCCGTACGTCCGGGTAGCCCACTCTATGCCGGTCTCAGGCATGGCCAACAACTACCAGCTTGATTGGCACCACGCTAAGCAGCACGAAGCCCTGGGGAATACACTCACACCCAATATGGAGGATTTGGACCAGACAGGTTTCGCCGGTATAGCCAGGCTCATCCTCGCGGTAGTCTTTCGCCTCCTCGCCGTACTCAGCCACGGTCGGGACATACTCACGCAGGAGCAGTAGGTCTCCCACCTCGAAACCTCTGTCGTCCCGCCGGAACTCGGCCAGCTTGTCCGCGTCCTTCACCGCCTGGAATGAGATTGGCCAACTCTTCACTTCATGTACTCTCATTGGGTCCTCCCGGCGCCGGCTCCGGTTGCGCTGCCGCCTCCAACGCCTCCAGAAACGGCACGCAGTCCACGTGTTCCTCCGCCTTCCCGCCGCAGAAGTGGTGCAACGCCTCGCTGTACTTTGCGCTCGACGTCAGCCACCAGCTCGGCTGGCCGGTCGCGCGCTCGATCTCAACGAGCGCGAAGTCCCGTCGGCCGTCGGACCGCCGAATCCAGCCGTACACGACAACGTGCTCCTCGCCCACCACGCCGCGATCCCACTCAACGCCGAGGGTCTCGGTAAGGAGCCGCAGCAGCGTCTCAGCATCCATCGCTCACCACTCTCTCCCGAATCGCAGGTCCCTCAGCCTCGCGACATCGTTCTCGCGCGACTCGAAGCGCACCAAACCGTGGCGCCAAAGCAGGCCGACGGTGCCCCACAGGAGCAGCCATCCACCATGGCCGACAACGTGAACCGCCCACAGAGGCAGCGGCCAGACAGCGCGCCACGCCCGCAGAGACGGGTCGTGGTAGACCGGCAGGTATCCGTGGTCGCCCCATCGGACCCTGTTGCGGAGCCGCCAAGAATCCGAGAGCCAGATCACCGCCGGCCCGTTGCCCAACCACAGCGGGAGCACCGGCAGCGTTGTCGCCACGCCCGGGTTCGTCAGCCTTCGCAGCCAGGCCCTGAGCTTTGTCACAGCACCCCCAGCTCGACAGCCACGAGCCTGCCGTCCTTGTAGATTAGGTCGAGCGCATGGCCGAGCTGGTCAAGGGCGTCAATGGGTATCCCGTCGACGTCCACGACGTCGTAGGTCGGCGTCTCAAGACTGGCCGCGATACGGCGCGGGCTGCCGTGGCGGTAGCAGTACCAGCCGTCCCTCCGAAACAACATGGGCGCTGGACGATGACCTACAGCGCAGTACGGTACCTGGGCGCCCCGTGCTATCTCACCAGGCGTGAAGGCCAACAACTCCGGATGCTTCCGCAGGAGCCACAGGACCATCGGGTTGCGGAGGCCGTAGGCACCAAGGAACGTGGCGACAGCATCGGGCTCCCAATTCCGCAACGGGTCCGTGCGGCTACCACGAATCGTCATGACGCACACCTCGGACAGCGCTCCGCCGGCTCAAGCCAGAGCACGGCCAGCGGACCGCTGTATGAGTCCGGCACATCCCAGGACGGGTCGGCGCGCAGAGCGTCGGTGGTCGTCATCTCCATGCGGGTCACGCGCACGTGGCCGATGTGCGCCTGAAAGCGCCCCGGCTGGACCGGGTACAGGCCGCCCACGCGATATGCCAGGCCGTGCCCATTCCTGTGCAGCAGCGGGCGGCAGGTCGCTTCAACCTCGCCACCGAGAACGGCTCGGGCAATGTCAGCGCCGAAGATCATCTGGCCACCCTCTAGACCTCGCGGGCTTCGCCGTCCCACCAGCCAGGATCGCTGCTTCTACTCTTCGGTAGGACTACCTGACAGCGACGCGAACAACGTGCGCGCACGTCCATGCACGACCAGGCCCTCGCCGGCCAAACCGTCAGCCGAAGTCCGCACCTCAACGTCAGCTCGAACAACTCTGCAATCGGTGGGACCTCGCCCCAGAAGGTCTTGAGACGCTCAGCCAGGCCCTCGCCGATGGCTGCCAATTTGACGACATCCACGACCTCGTGGAGTATGCCCTCGTGGACCTGGGTTCCGCCGAGCTCGCGCATTAGTAGCTCAGGTGTCCACTCGACCCCGCGAACGAACTCCGCGTCAACCAGTTGCCGGCGCTTCATCGTTCTGCGTTGCGGCTGGCTGCTCGCCAGCTTCCGGCGGCCGCCACTCAGGCGGGTCCCAGTGGTCCACCGTCTCAGGCCGGCCGAGCACGTACTTGATGCCCCGGCGGATGAACGGGTTGCCACTCAGGCGTCCCGTGTCCTCTTCGCTTGTGCCCATGATGGCGAGAAGCCGGTAGCCATGCTCCAGGTACAGGTTGGCCTTGCTCCGCCGGCATTCGGCCACTTCCACGATGTCCCCTAGCTCCATTGTTATCCGCCTCCCTCCGGCCCAGCAGTCGGGGCTGGCGGGCCCGCCTCTGCCTCAGCGATTAGCTCTAGGAGCACGTCAGCCGGAACACCTCTCGCCAAGTACTCCTTTGCCTTCGACAAGATGTGGTACGAACGAACTAGAGACTCGTGAAGCCCTTTATGTCCGTCCTGCATGCACTCCACACCTGTAGGCGTCGCCGCAATCTCCGACCATCGCATCGTCCCCTTGCCCTCCTTTCAGCTCAATCCTTCTGGCCACAGAATGTCCGCCGCCTTCACCATCCCTCGTCCTGGGTACTCGATGGCGCCCAGGGTTCGCAGGCGGCCCAGGTTGTTAAAGTAGCCGCCGCTCGTGGGCGATACGCCCAACTGGACGGCCAGATCGTCTTTCTGCACGGCCTCGGGGTACATCTCGATCAAGGCTCTGAGGATTGCGCTCTGCGCGCGTGGCAGGATTCGACACCAGGACTCGTGGAGCTCGGCCACGCCGGTGATCGGCTCCACAGGCCCGGCCGCCTCACGACCGCCGGGGGTCAGGGAGACGTAGCTGGGCTGGGGGTAGTCGACCAGGCCAAGGCTGCGGAGCCGGCCGAGGTTATTGAAGTAGCCGCCGCTGGTCGGGGACGCGCAGGCGTGCACCGCCACCATGTTCTTGTGGACCTGGCTGATGCCGAGCGGCTCGAAGGCAGCCAGGACATCCAGGATGCGCTGCTGTGGCCGCGAGAGGGCATCCTCCTGATTCGTCGCAGGGAACGGAGCGGGTGCCGGCGACCCGGCCACCGATGGCTGCCGTGCCAGCGCTGCGGGCTTAGGGGGAGGGGGAGGAGGCGGCTGAGGTGTCGGAGGGGGAGCCTTCTCATTCCCTTTGACGACCCGCAACGGCGGTCCGTCCAACGCCCGGCGCCATGCCTCCGACGCCGCGCGGAAGGCCTCCAGGACAGCATCACCGGCCGAACGCAGGGCTTGAAAGCGACGTTCCCAGCCCGATACGCTGGACCGCAACAAAGCCAGCTCGCCCTCGTGACCGCACGAAGCGGGCTTCTGGCGCTGCAACCTGGCGATCTCCCGTTCGAGTTCGGATATCTGCTTCCTCAGGAGCCGCGGGTCTTCTCGCTGAGCCCGCTCCACCGCGCCCGCCAGTCGGGTTCGGAGCGCCTCCAGGTCTACAGGCGCCATCTGCTTGGGCGCGCGCCGGACCTCGCCGACCTTGGGAGTGGCCGACGAGTCGAAGGTCTTTCGACTCCTCACCCGTACTCGCTCGAACACCTCCAGCCAGCCAGGCGACCAGAACCAGCCAGTCCCAATGGGCAAGGACGGCAGCGAGGTCATCATCACCTCGCGCTCTTCGGGGGTGCCATGCACCTTGACCCAGGCATCAACCGCGTCCCGGTCCTGGGGCGCGATGGTCCTCAGCGCCACCAGTACTTCGGCCTGCGTCAGGACATCCTTGTTTAGGACGGCAGAGCGCTGCGAAATCAGTGTGACGCCGATGCCCCTGGCCCTGCCGCGACGCACCAGGTCCTCGACCGCGCCGAGCATCCGCTCCTGGCCGTGCATAGGGCGCTGGGCCGCAAAGGCGTCGGCTTCGTCTAGGAACAGATGCAGGGGTTCTCTGTTGCGGTGATAGAGGCGCTCGCAGAAGTCGGTCATGAAGCGCGTCTGCTCGCCCTTCCTGAACAGCGACAGGTCCAGCACAAGGGACAGGCGCTCGTCCACGACCAGATCGGCCACCAGCTCGCCGCTGGCCAACTCCAGGGGAAGGTCGCCGTGACTCCCGCCGAGCACGATGATGGGCAAGCCCGGCCCCCGGCCATCAGCAGCGGCGCGAAGTCCCCACCAAACTCCGATTGGATCCGCAACTACTACGTGGAGACCAGCGCCCAACATCTCTTCGGCCATGACGCTGGCGGCGTAGGTTTTACCGACCCCCCTCTTGGCGAGGATAGCGAAGGTCTGCGTGACCGCCTCCGTCGGCAAGGAGAAGGCGGCACCAGCCGCCGTAGTGCCGATCAGCAGACCAGACACGGGTCATCCTCCACCAAGTGGCGCTCCGTCCATTCGTCCCGCCAAGTCGGCGTCTCAGCCAGGAACGTTCTCTCCGCGCCGCAGTGACGGCACTGGCCGTGCAGCTCGCCATCCTTGGCCGGTGGCGATTCTATAATCCACCAGTGCACACAGACCGCGACCGCCGTCTCCATCGGTTCCCTCCTGTCAGTGCGGACTTTAGCATTTTGCTGCACAAAAGGTCAAGGGACTTAGTGGACCGCCGGATAGTCGCTGCCAGGGTAGCCAGGCAGTGCTAGAAACGCGGCCACCTCACGGCAGCCCTCACAGCCCGCAGGGTCCAGGGGATGGTTCTTGTACATCAGGTGGCGCAGAGCTTGCATCAGTGCCTCTTCCCTCCTTGAGTAGCCGGGGGTGCAACTCACCGGCACCTCCAGGCGCACAGCGGCGCGTACCAGTCGGGCCCCGTCACCGGCCGGCCGTAGGGGAAGCCGCTGCAAGCCGCGGGCCGCTCATCGTAGCGCGTGCAAGTCCCCGTACCGTCCGCCTCCCGCCGGAAGCGCCGACATCGGTAGACGTGCACCCCGTCGCGCTTCCCCAGGTATGTCAGGTCGAGGAACCAGACAAGCGTCAGCTCACTCACCCTAACGGCCTGCCCGTCCCACTTGCCCTCGCGCACCGCCAGCACGAGATCCAGCGGCCGCCGCAGGATGATTTGCTGGCAGCAGTCGCCGCAGCGATTACAGGTGATCCCCACCTGTGGGCTCTCGGAGGCGACGTCGATCACAGTTGGTCCTCCAGCATCGGCACCTCACGCGCCAGGTCACGCTGCGCATCAAGCACAGCGCTCAGCGTCGGCACCAGGTCCTCCGTCCAGGCATCGTAGATATCCTGCAGCACAGAGATCAACGTCTCCGCCCGCTCAGGCAAGTCGTCCATCTCCGGACCCCGGCCGCGCTCCACTCGGTTCCACTGGTCAAGCTGGTTGCGGGCCCGCTCCATCGCCGCTTTCATTCTTCCGCTTGGTGCCATGTCTCCTCCTCGGCCCGGCGGGCCTGCTCGATCACGCGACCCTCCGGTCGGCGGCCAGTTGCAGTAGGTCGCCAGAGCGTAGACTGTCAGTGGCGCGCTTCGTCCTGCGGGCAGCCATCCTCGCTGCTCGACGGGCGCGCTGGTCTTTCTGGATCGCCGCTATCCTGCGCTGGTGCCCCTTATCGGGCTGTTTCACGACTGGCGTCCGTTCTCCAGGTCCTCTCCTGTGTCAACGGCAGCCGGGTCCAGCAGCTCGTTGCGCCTCGCCTGCGGGTCGTAGCGTCCCAGGGCCTCCTCCACGAGGCGGCGGAGGGCTTCCGTGCGGTTCGTCTCCCAATCGACGGCCAGGTAGTCGATCATCTTGACGAGCCTCGATGGGAGCCACACGTGGACGGCTTTGTCGCCTTTACGCGGCACTGGCCACCTCCATCTGCAGTAGGGAGTCGAAGGCCGAAAGGCGTTCTGTGAGCCGCTCGACCTCCTCCCTCTCACCAGCCAGGTCAAGCTCGAGCTTGCCTGCGCGCTCCCTGGAGTAGGTCAGGTTGGACTCCAGCCGCTCCCGTTCATCCTTCAGGTAGCGGAGCTTGTGCCCAAGACCGTCATTGGCGCACAGGAAGCAGGCAGGAGCCTCCGGCTCACGGACCGTCTCGCCGGCGAACGTGCGGACGAGGCCAGCGGTTATCCACGGGTTGCCCAGGACGAAGTGCGGACCCTGGCCGTTGGCGACGTGGTATAGCTCGCAGCACTTGTCGATTGCGGCTCGGGAAGCCCGGATGTTCGGATGGCTTTGCGCGATGTGTCCGTTGAAAGGAACATGATTCCCTTCGCCCTCGGAGGGGTCGCGAACCTGAACGTGCCATGCGTCCACGCGGGCATCCTCGTCGACGACCCCAACCGCAGCCCGGGTCGCCGACAGGTCGCGCCACACCCACTCGATGCCCTCGTGAGACGGGAGAGACAGCCCGAGGGCGATGGGCTGGTCCGCGTTGACGAAGGCGAGGTCGAACTCACCATCATCAGGCAGCCACAAGCCATCGGCATAGCGCAGCCAGTGGCCAGAGCCCTCCAGCGGGCGGAAGAGGTAGGTCTGCCCGTAGTGTCCTGTCACGATGCCCTCTCTTTCAGTTGCGTGACCTTCTTGGCGAGGTCAGCGCGCAACTTCTCCCAGGCGACACGGCCGTTCTCGAGCAGGCCGTCCATCTCCTCCTGAGTCGTTTCCGCCGTCACGCCCGACATCGAGACGAAGGCGCCGGCGGAATTGTAATTTCCCAGATTGACCTTCATCTCCACCGAAAGGGACAGCGACGGCCCCTGCTTCGACTCCAACACCTCTCCTGGTAGCTCGTCTGTCCGTGCCATTAGCTCACCTCCAAGAATTCCGAAGATTCATCAGGCGCGCCGCGCCTCCACGGGGAAAAGGCTTGCTGCCTCCAGCGTCTCCACGGCTATTCCCACGCCAGCCCCGTCACCGTAGCGCTTGTCCATGATGACGCTGGCGATCTGTGCATCGTCTCGGTACACGATGCCAGTCAAGGCGTCGCCCACGAGGCGGAATAGCTTGTCGATATCGGGCTTTTTGTCCTTCCAGGCTGGCGGTCGGCGCTTCGGGGCCGAGCCCGGGAGCGGGAAGACGAAGACGAGCCAGAGCCGAACCGGACCTTCGAGCGGCGGCCCCTGCCACTCGTTCTGCACGACCCACTGGATCGCGCGCTCCCAGGTCCGCATCTTCGGAGCGTTCTGGTCGAAGATGAGCGGTCGTTGATGTGCCTTGCTCCAGATAGCACGCTTCGAGCCCTTCGGCTGGGGCAAGCCCTTCACCCATACGCTAAACGGCAGCGTCATCCGACCCTCCACGTCGCCTTGGAGGACGCAGCGCCAGCGGCGCCGACTGGATGGGGTGTCCCGTATGCCAGCGCCGACACTGCCTGCAAAGATAGGCCGTCAGCCAGCCACGCTGGCCCTCTCGCATCAGCTGCCTCGCAGCACGTCTAGCCGCCTCCTGGCTCTCGTAGACCGTCCGCTGGCACCCGTTCCGCTTCATGCCGCCTCTCTCAGGGTGACCATCAGCCTGAGGCCGCGCCTCGTGGAACGGTGCCTGCGCCGGTGGAGGAGGGCCTTCCAGAATGCGGCCCGGCCTGGCTTCCGGTTGTGGGGTTCTATCACGAGACCGCGCTCCCTCGCGTCGTGTGCTTTCACGGCGGCTCACGCTCGGTAGCCCCGCGGCGGAAGGCTGTCGTAGAAGAGAACGGCAGCCAGCGCCAATCCTCCAAGGAGGACGCCCAGGACGGCCTCGCCGATTAGCAAAGCGCCCACGGAGGCAAGCCCCAGCAGGCAGGCCGGCACCATGTCGGCTAAGCCGCCGCCAGCTAGGGGTACCCTGCCCGCTCCGTAGCAGGCCGGGCAGGGCTTCGTGCACTCCTCCGCAACGTCGGCCAGCCCGACCTCGAACAGGGTCTCATCACCAATCCGGAAGCAGATCGTGCTGCCGTCCAGGATCGCGTCGGCCGCTTGTGCGGCCGTGATGGGAGCGAAGTCCGCACGCTCTCCCATCGCCGCGACGAGGCTGTCCAGGTTCAGGTCGTCCTCCGGCTGGAATCCGTAGTCGGCGAAGAAAGCCAATAACGCTGTTCTGGGGTCGTTCGCCTCGATGTCGTGGAGGATGTCGTGCCAACTGTCCTCACGGACGGACTGCTTGTAGCTCACGCTGAATTTCATCAGAAGCCTCCCCTTCCCGCCCTGTGAACGATCAGGGCCAACATGACCAACTGCGCAGCGAACAGAGGGAGGATGACCGCCAACTCACGGGCAGACATGGTCGGTTCCGTTCGACATAGCGACGCTGCGCCACAAAAGCCCCACGTGCTCGTTACAGCTCGCACCCGTCAAGTAGCCGATGTCGTAGGCCAGCCAGACGCTCGTCCGGTCGCACCAGTCACAGGGTAGGCTGCTGCAGCCATCCTCCACGCGCTGCACGTTGATGAAGTTGCGCCTGCGGTTGCTCCTCTCGACGGAGGGGACCCCAACCATGCCGAGGCTCATGAGCGTTCCCTTTTGGCTGGCGCGAGCTTCACGCGGCAGACAGCGCAGCGGCCAGCCTTGCCCCGCTGGTGCTCCGGCTCAGGGATCGTATCCGGGCACCCGCGCTCGCTGTTCTGCCAGCAGCGCAGTTCGTGATCAACGGTGGCGTGGCTCGTCACCCGCTTGTAGTCATGGACGTGACCGCAGGGCCGGCAGCGCCCGGTTCCCCTGCAGCCAGGCCATACAGCGCGCACGTCGCCACGAAGCGCCTGGTCGTCATAGCTCATGACCGTTCCTCCGGCCTGCGGTACGCCAGCCCAAGCGCCGCGAAGATCTCCGTCTCCGTCCGCCACGCCAGCCGCTCTCCGCCCTTCATCACGCCGCTCTTCCGGAGCTCCAGCCCAAGCCGCTTCGCGCGCGACGCCATCTGCACGTTGTGACTCGCGCTCCCCGTCCGCCAGAGGAGAAGCATCGAGTACTGCCCCGGCTCGGCCAGGTACACCTCGACCTTGGCTCCCTGCCAGAGGAGAGTCACCGTCGCCGGCGCCGCATGCACCTCCTGTCCACCAGCGGCCTCCAAGACCTGCCCAAGCTCCTCGGGCGAGCACTCCGGCTGGATCACGATGTCGATATCCTTGACGAGCGGCTGCATCCGCCGGATGCTGCCGGCGATACTGGCCCACGCCACTTTGGGCTCAAGCACCGAGAGCACCTGCTCCGCCAGCCGCCGCGCTACGTCAAGCGCCAGCCTCTCGGGCTCCGGGGGGCGGTAAGTCTGCAGGTGCTTGCACGTCCTGGGGAATGTCCGGCAGTAGCGGAAGGCCGGGCAGGAGCACGTCAGGTTGCCCTGGGGCGTCCGGGTGATCTCATACGTCACGGTGGCCGTGGTCTGTGAAGGGATCGTCGCTAGGACCGGCATGGCTTCTGCTCCAGCAGGCAGCTCGCACCCAGCACCATCGTCTCGCGGTAGCGCCCGCCCCCAGCTCTCTTCCATAGGGCGATTCTGGCTACAGGCTCACCGTAGAGTGCCAGCGTCTTCTCGTCCGCCTGAACTTCCTCCACCAACGCCCGGCTGCCCCTGAGCCTCGTGTAGACGATCTGCCCGACCTGCAGCCCCTCCATCTCCTGGTCTCCTTCCTGTTTGGTTCCTATGTTCATGGTAGCACCCTAACGCCTGTTTGTCAATAGAACAGGGGTAGAACAGGAGGAATTTGCCAAGGTTTTTTCGCCCGCGAACAGCCTAGGCGTTCGGCCAAACGCCCTCAGCGCCACCGCGCAGCCGCCGGAACTGGGTGGTACCGTCTCGCTTGGTGAAGTCGTAGACCACGTCGCCTGCCTCCACCAGTGCCTCTCGGCCTGTCTGAGCGATCACGATGAGCTGGAATCTGCCCTCTTCGCAGATACGCCTCAGCAGGACAGCGGCTTGGGGCAGGAAGTCGGCGCTCAAGTTCCCAAAGCTCTCATCTAGGATCAGGAGCCTTCCTAGCGACGGGCGGGCGGCCAGCAGGACGATCGTGTGCAGCAGGAAAGAGGTCACATTGACTAGGCCGCCTCCGTCGGCCTCCATAAGCTCGGTCTTCAGGCCCGTGCTGTCCACGACGAAGAAGTGCGCCACGGGCAGGTCTCCCTGTATTCCCATCTCGACCACAAGCGTCAGCGGCTCACCGAACACACCGGTCAGACCAGGGCTTACGAGCTCGCTGACGGCGGCCTCGAAACCGCCTCGCCAGACCTCCTGGGCCGCAGCGAGGAGCGCGACCACCTGGTTTAGGACATCGGCGCGCTTCCTGTGCGTCTCGCCGTCGCACTCAAGGACCTCGGCCTGGCGCTGTAGCAGGGCACGGGCGCCGGCCCGTTCCTTCAGCCGGTCACCCAGGCACGCAAGATCCCTATCCAGCTCGTCCACCGACGGTCTCCCTCGGAGTGCGCAGCGCGGCCCTGGCCACGAAGCCCACGCCCAGCTCGACGCACTCCCGATACGTGGCGAACAGACACCAGTCGACGAGAAACAGGCCGCGATCGTTCAGGACATCGGCGTATTCCCGCCGCATTCCTATCAGGCGTCTCAGTCTGGCCAAGCGCTCAGCCGCCAGCTCCATCACCGGGCCTCCGCCTGTAGGGACGCGAGGTCCCGCCGGATGGCCTCCTGCTCGGCCTGCACTTCGGCGGTGCGGGCTTGGAGCTGGCTCTCCAGGTCGCCATCAGCGGAGAAGCCCAGCGTCTCGATCTCGGCACGCAGCCGCCCCATCTCTTCGTCCCCCGCCGCCATCAGGGCCTCCAGGCGTGTCACGTCGGCGGAGGCGCGCTCGACATCCGAGCGCAGCTTTAGGACTTCGTCGGCGGTTGGCATCTTCCACCACCTCCACGTTCGCCACGAGTCGCAGCCGCAGCAGCGAGGCTTGCCGCCAGCCGCTCGCGGGCCCAGCGCTCGACCTTCTCCTTAGCCCGCTGCACCTTCTGCTCCCAAGTCACGCCCCGCCAGCGCTCCCACCAGTTGGGCGGCCACACGTAGATCACGCAGGGCGTCGGGCCGCTGCAAGCCGTGACTATGACCTGCGCCTCCAGAGAAGACAGGGCAGGAGCCGACTCATCGAACAGAACCGCCTCCACCTTCACCATGCCCTGCAGCGGCGTGACCTGGACTTCGTAGCGCTCGGCAGTCATGCGTGGCTCCCATTCGAAGGCAATGCCCGGAGCGCCGCCATGAGCAGCGTGCGGATGGCATTCGTCTCCGCGTCCTTCGGAACGCACAGCACGAGGCTGTTCTCACCATGCTTCACGCCAAGGAGCAACACGGGCGTCGCCAGCTCGCCAGCCAGCTTATCGGCCCACGTGGCCAGACACTCCCGACAGATGGCCAGCGCCTCCGGCTTGTCCATGCTAGGGGTCCTTTATCTTCGGGTGGGGCAGCGTCGCCTGGCCCCGAGAGAGGATCGCTCGGATGTCCTCCGGACCCAACTCGTCCGAGATGTCGACCAGCTCGCCGCCTTCCAACACGTAGGGGGTCATGCAGCGGGCGCAGATCTTGATGGCTGACGGCTCGGCGTAGTTCTTCCAGCGCTCGAGCTCGCTGCCATCCAGCCCGGCGGTATTACCCGTGTGGAGCACCACCAGGCCCCAGTCGTAGAACACGGCCGAGCCGCACTCACCGTTTTCTGCCCTCGCTGGGCACCTCTTGACCATCTTCAGTGGGCTGTCCATGCCGCCTCCTTTTAGCATTCTACTGCACAATTTGTCAAACAGAAGGAACGCCTGAGGCCCGCGCCAGATACTCGCGGGCCACCTTCACCACCTCGGGGTCCGCCCGCTCCTCCAGGCTCCGCAGGATCTCGTCCAGGGACAGGTGATCCAGGGAAAGGCCCGTCTCCAGGGCGGTCACGTAGCCGGCGAACAGTTCTGAATTTCCGAGCGCCCGGAGATTCTCAGACCAGGCGAACACCTCCTTCCCCGGCCGGGCCGAACGCAGGGGCACCTCCTCAAAGGCCGGCTCCTTGCCCTTCTCCAGCGTAACGATAAGCACCGCCGGCTGGCGCTCCATTTCACCGGCGGAGCGGCTCGTGCGGGCCACAGAGCCGGGCCCCGCGAACCAGCAGCCATTCACCTTCTGCGGCTTCGTCCGCCAGTGGGTGTCGGCCTGTAGCAGCACGTCCATCCCCACCGTCGGGACCTGCTCCATGGCGATAGCAGGGAACGGATAGCCGCCCTCGCCGCGCAGGATCATGGCATGGGCAACCTTCACGGCGAAATCGGCCCGAGGGTCGCGGTCAAGGGCCAGCCACTCCGGATGCTCCTCTATGTTCGGGCACCAGTTGGCAGGCGAAAGCTGCACGCAGAGGCCGTCCCTCTGAATCAGGAGGTCCTGACTAAGCCAGTCCAGCGGGCCCTCGCGCAGCGCCTCAAAGACGACACCGATGGGCTGACGGCCGATGCTGTCCGTTCCCTCGCTGCCGAGGTCATGCTGACCGACCAGGGTCCAAAGCTCGCCCGGCCAGTCCCGCAGGAACTCGATAAGCCGGCGCACGAGACGGTGACTAGTTTCATTCGAGCGCGGCCAATGCAGAACATCCCCGCCACAGATGCTGATATCGGCACCGCGAGCTAGGTCGCGGATCTCGCCGAGCTTGGCGAAAATGTCCTCGGGATAGGACGGCGCCCGCGCCAGGGGGGGGCGCTCGCCGATATGCGTGTCACTGAAGAAGAGGAGCCTCATTGTTCCTCTCTCACCTCTACTTCGCCGGCGACCACCCACTTACCATCAGCGCGGCGCCAGTGCCTAGTCGGGACAACACGCGACAACAGGCGCTCGACCCGTCGTACCTCACGCCTGTTCGGGCAGACCGCGTACGCTATCCCTGACGCGCTCACCAGCCCTTGCTCCACGCCGAGTACCCGCCTCAGCGCGATGTTGCGGTCGCCACCCCAGTGCATGGCAAGCACACGCGCCAGCTTTTCCCTCTCGGACAGAGCCTTCTTAGCGGCTGGCAACGATCTCCTCCTCCATCACACGGTCCTCACGGGCCGAGATCGCGCGGGTGCAGCACCGCGTAGTCATCAAAGTTACCATCGAACTCCCAGGTATTATGATGGCGGACCCAGGCGTACAGGAAGGAGATAGTAGCTTCTGCTAGGCCTGGCGGTCGTTCCGGATGCCAATGAGCCATCGCGGCCTCCGGCGTTTGGAACACGCCCCGCACGACGCGGTCCTCGCAAATGCCTGTTTCTAGAACGTAGACCTTCATCCAGCCACCGGCTCCAGCCTGAGCTCCACCTCGCGGTCACAGTTAGCGCAGAGGTGGGGCATGGCGAGCAGGTTCTCGTCCACCACGCAGGGGACCCGGCCAAACAGCACGTGCCACGGAGGTTTCGCCCGGCGCTTCTGCCCGTGCACCGGACACCTCACCTCGACCAACACGATGGGCCTACGCACATGCCTGCTCACTCTTCGCATCCGTGCACCTCGCGCAGATGACGTTGGCGCGCCAACTCGCAGGCCTCCGCCTCGCTGTTGGCCTGCACCCACGTGATGCTGTGCCTCCGTCCGCAGGAGCAGACCGGGCAGGCCAGGTAGACCTTATACTCGCCCAACCGAACATACAGACACGCCACGGCGACGATCGCCTCAGCGACCGCCTGGACGCCGGTCATCTCATGCTCCTCTGGCACACCGGGCACATCTCCAGGCTGTCCAGCACGGAGTGGAGCTGCTTCTCTGAGGCATCGAGGCGTTGGCGCGCCTGGGCAAGCTGCTGACGCATGCCCTCCTGTCTCGCAGCTACCCCAACCCGCGCTGCAATGACGCCAGCGGCCCTCACCAGGGCATCAGCACGCCCCGTGAGCGCGGTCATCCGGTCCGGGAGGGCAGCGTCTTTCCAGCCTGCCCTGAGCCCCAGGAGCCGCCGCAGCCGCCCCGACGCGACCCTCGCGGCGTCCAAGCCCTCCTCGGCCCGCTGCGCGGCCCTGCGACGTTCCTGGAGCGATTCCCAACGCGTCAGGAGCATGGGGTAGTCGGGCATCGCCTCCAGCTCGGTGTGCACCGTCTCCGCCCGCGATTCCGCGTCGCTAGCCAGGCGCTCGGTCCGGTCGCGGTCCCTCTTCGCCTCCACCTGGGCACGAACGACGTCATCCATCTTGGAGACGTGGGCGAGGAGCTTCGCCGCCTGCCCACCAGTGCTGGCCAGGAGAAACGGCTCGTCATGCTGGCAGTCGAAGTTGGGGCGGATGCGTACCCCGTCCACCTGGAGCTCTCGTATGCCCGTCAGCTCGGCGACGTTCGGGGGCAGCTCCCGCCCCAGGCGCGTCAGCAGTTGCTCGCCTTCAGCCGTCCGCAGCCGGTAGCTGGCGCCGCCCTTGGCGGGCTTCTCCCAGGTAACGCTCGCCTCTTCGAAATCCAGCGTGACCTCACCGGAGGCCGCGCCGGCTCGGACAAAGCGGGGGCCCGGCGTCCAGTTGAATAGGCAAGCACGGAGCGCGCGGACCAGGGCGGACTTCCCACTGCGCGACGGCCCGACGATGACCGTCACCTGGCCCAGCTCGAGATCCACGTCGGCCAGGCTCTGGATGTCTTTGACCCGAATACGTTTCAGCATCGTTGTGCAGTGTACCGCACAAATGGCGGCGCGTCAATCACTTGCCATCGCATGCGGCGGCAGCCCGCCGGAGCAAGGAACGCAGATCCTTCATCGGCACGGCGTAGGGATTAAGCCTAACAAGACGCCGCATCTCCCGTATGACTTGCTCCACGCCCTCAGCAGGCGCGGCAGCGTCCCCAGCCGAGGTCTGGGCGAGGACCTGGATGCGAGCACGCTTCTGACAGGCACCCTGGTTGTAGTGGCACAGGGCACAGGCGTCATCATGCGCCGCCAGCATCACCTCGCGGACGGCGGCCAGGTCTTGCTCGCATGTGTGCGGTGTTCCGGCTCGTGCTGCCATCACCGGAATTGGCCCATCTCCACACCGAGGACAATGGGCCCGCGCTACCCGCTTGGCTTCTGCAATCGCCTCCTGCACGTTCATGGCTCCTCCTTCAGCTTCTCCTCGGCCTTCTCGCCCAGGAGCAGGCTCAGCGTCGCCGCCAGCCGGTTCGGGAGCCACCTGGTCTGGTAGCTCTCATAGGCGCGGTCCAGGCTCCTCACAAGCCGCACCGAATGCACCAGCAGCAGCGTTTCCTCGCCCAGGGCCTCAAGGGCCCGCAGCACGGCGTCCGGCTGGCCACCGAAGGGAGGCAGGTTCACGCCCAGGAGCTCCAGTACTCGATCGACCTCGTGGTCCAGGCGGGCATCCTGCTTGAGGCCGTCGCGCCGGATCAGGCCTGCGGCGAGCAGCTTCGTCGGGTTCGCCGCCAGGAGCCGCGCCGACGCCAGAGCCCTCTCCTTCAGGCCATCCTGCGCCGCTACGACATGCCGCTCGCGCTCCTGTTCCCGGACCTCCTTCGCCGACTTGCCCTCCTCCATCTTCTTCTTGCGGCAGGCCAGGTTCATGCACAGGACCTGGACGCGGTCACGAGGGGCGCCATAGCCATACATGCTGCGCGATGGAGGGCAGACCAGGAGCGCACGGCCGGCACCTTTGCCTCCCCAGGCGGGGCAGGCGCGGCAGCCATCCTTGTCGGCAACGTGGGGCAGGAACACGCTCAGAGGCATGGCCTCGCCCCGTTCGGAGTACATGTGCTCGCACAGGCTCACGGGCAAGGCGGGCAGGCCATCGACATCGCCGATCTGCATCCCGTGGATCGGTGCCAGCGGCGACAGGTCGTAGTACACGGGCAACTCGTCTGCACCGTCCTTCTTACCCTTGCCCTCCAGGAATGCCTTGAGGACGCCCTGCATCTCCTCGCGGTGTACGGCGGCCACGGACGCCACGTAGTTGGCGGGGTTCGTGCATACCGGCTTGCCGTCCGGCGCAGTGCCGAGACAGCCCTTGGCGGCGCACTCTTCCTTCCAGTCGAAGGGAGTCTCCTTGTCCAAGACGATGGCGCGCTGGTGGAACGTGCCCTCCACCATGTTGGCCAGCCGCTCCTCGGTAGCCCGCTCCGGCTGCTTCTGCACGGTCTCGATGCCCTCATCGAGCACGCCCAGTTGGTCCAGCGGTGCCAGAGCGCGGGCCTGAGCCGCTGTCACTACCCGCTCCTGCATAGCCTCCTGTAGCTTCTCAGGCAGCTCCAGCAGCGACAGCCGCTCCCGAACGTAGCTCGGCGACCGGCCTATGACTTCGGCCAGCTTCTTCTGATCCCAGCCCAGC
>Ga0315285_10000631_pt1 | contig 36503 bp, 29 predicted proteins | sample YL17G09_36_MG_FD_203698 | JGI IMG/M metagenome (GOLD analysis project Ga0315285, IMG submission 203698) | Sediment microbial communities from Yellowstone Lake, YNP, Wyoming, USA - YL17G09_36 | ecosystem: Environmental > Aquatic > Freshwater > Lake > Sediment | place: USA: Wyoming | collected...
AGTTCGCCGTCCTTGCCGGCGCCGCCGTCGCCCGCACAATCGCATTCGCGCGCTGTCCCCACCAGCGCGGCATACTCGCTACCCCCCGCCGTCACCACGGCTGTCAGCAATGCGTAAACGGCCTGGGGCATGAGTGCCTGCAACTCGTCGGCCAGCCGCTCCTTGAAAAACGCAGCGTCGATCGCGGTTGTCGTCATTGTGGCCCCCGTGCAACCCGCATAATGAGCCTGGCCAAGTCGTCAGACTCGCCCGCGGTACTGGCAGCGTCGCGTTCGCCCGCGCTGTCGGACGGGTCTGGCTCCCCATCGCCGTCGGCCTCACAGTCGGCCCGATACGCCGCTGCGGCGTCGCATAGGGCCGGGTCGGTCTCCAGCGCCTCGACCGCCGCCTCCTTGAATTCGGCCAGCCATTCATGGAAGCATTCGCCCAACCCGACCATCACGGCTGCGACTTCCGGGCTGCCGCGCGCCGCCTGGAGCGCGGCCAGGTCGCCCCGCAGTGCCGCAACCTCGCGCCGCAGCTCGGCGACCGTCTCCCCCCTCTCTGCGCCTTGGCGCCTTGGCGGTTGGATTCCGAACGCCGCACAGTCCCAGACCGCCACCGCCCGGCTGGCCGCGGCGATCTCGTCCACGAGTCCCAGGCGCAGCGCCTCGGCCGCGGTGAACCAGGTTTCCTCCGCGACCCACGCGGCGACCTCTGCCCGCGGCCGGCCCGTCCGCTGCACATAGAGGTTGACCAGCGTGTCGGTGAGCCGGTCGAGGACCTCGGCCTCTTTGCGCATGTCGGCCGCGTCGCCGCGGACCGTGTTGTAGACGGCATGGACCATCAGTGTGGCGTTGTCGGCGGCGATGATCCGGTCCCCGGCCATCGCCACGATCGTCGCCGCACTGGCGCAGATGCCGTCGATGTGCACGGTCTTGCGGGCCGGGTGGCGGCGCAGGGCGTTGTAGATCGCCAGCCCCTCGAAGACGACGCCGCCTGGCGAGTTGATGTAGATGTCGATCGCCTGGCCGCGGAAGTCCTGGATCTGCTGGACCACGTTCACGGCCACGATCGCGTGGTCGCCTTGCCCTTCCCCCAGCGGCCCGTAGATCAGGAGACTGAGCGTGTCCGCTTCCAGCGCCGCGCGGAAGCCTCGAATTCCAAAGTCCAGCATCCGGCTTCTCCTTGCATGGCCGCCGGCGGCGGGGCGGATGGGCGTTCCCCGCCGCCAACCGGCCAGTGTTCTTTACAGCTTCGCCATGTCCGCAGTCTCCAGGTCTCGGGCCGTCAGACCGAAGGTTCGGCCGACGTGGCACACGGCGGCCCTCGTCATCAGCATGCCCAGCCGCACAAGCCGCTTCGTGAAAAACTCCAGCTCGCACTCCGCGACCAATAGGCTGACGTCGATTAGGTTCTCGCCCTGCGCGTCCGTGAAAAGGAGCGAGTACATCTCTACGTCGCGGCCGGTCCCGTCCGGTTCGGGCGACTCCGCCGGCGCCGGGGCTTTGTCCGGATCTCCGGCCGGTTCCTCGTCGGGTTCCGCGATGCGGCTTCCGGCCGCGGGCGTGCCTTCATCTAAAACGCTGACGACGCCCCCAAGGTCCTCGTACCAAGTCGCGCCCTTCCGTCCCTCCAGCTCGTCCAGCTTGTTCGCCTGGCCGCCACTGGCCGGCCTCACCGGCTCCGATACGGAGCGCCCCGGCCGTGGCTTCCGCTTGGCCGACAATGTCGCCGTTCCTGCTGCCGGTCGTTTCCTATTCCTCGTTCCAGTAGACATCGGTGGTCGCCTACGCGAGAATCAGAGCTGCCGCGGACGAGCACGGACCCGTCCCGGCGCGGCGGCTGCGGTGATCGCACACCGCGCCGCCACTCATCTTTGCTTGCAAGTCGAGTTCGATCCGCGTCACTTCGCACCCTTGCTAGTCTTGTTCCGGGCCTCCATCAGATTCAGGATCAAAACCGCTTGGCGCCCTTGCCCGTGCAGGTCCAGGCTGTAGCGGCCCCGGATCGCTTCGGGTTCCAAGTCGAGCGACCGCACCGCCCGCGCCGCGTTCAACGACCGGCGTCCAGTGTCGTGCGGGGTCTTTTTGCCGGTCATCAGAGTGGTTACTGCGACGCTTTTTGCTTGCTCGCCGTCGCGGACCGCCCGTAGGCCGATACGCCAGGTATCCCGATCGGCCAGGACGATCGCGTAGGCCCCGATCCCAGCGCGGTCCAGGTCCGCCTGTCGCGCCGTCAATTTCCCGCTTTTGGCAATCGAGCACATGCCCTCGGGGAGCGGATCAACGCCGCAGAGCTGTCCCGGCTCGACGATTTCAAACGCCATGTTCGGGCCTCCTTGCCGTCTTAGAACCGGTTGCCGCGGCGGCCAGCGCCACGCGCCGACCGTCGCGGCGAGGTCGATCGGAGCCCAGCTCACGGCGTTGACCAGAAGCATTCGGTCGACCAACCGGCCGGGTTGCCGGGGACACGTGGCCCCGGCGGCCAGCCGCCAGCGCACTCCCACAGGTCTGCGCGCTGTGATTGCGGCCAGCCCCCGGTGAAGTTCCTTCATGCCTGAGTTCACTCACCACCTACACGCCCTCCCTCGCCCGCTCGGCAGTCATCGCCATCGGGCGTGCCGGTGTTCCCTACTTCGTGGTCGGCTCCGGAATGGCCGTCCGTGGCCCGGGCTGAGCTGGTTGTTGACTGGCCATCCTGGCATGGCCGGAACAGACCCGCGACATCGACCAATTGGTCCGCGATGATCCGCAGCGAGTCGGCGGCGTCGAGCAGTGACGCCCATGCGACCGCGGACGCTTCTGGCCCGGCGAGTGCGGCCAGGCCCGAGTTTCCGCAGCCGTGCTATACCGCGTGTGCCCCACCGCCCGCGAAAGCGGGGCGCCTCGCCCGCCGCTGCCACAGCGACTCGGGTCTGCCCTATCGGCGGCGTGCCGCTCTCCCGCGCGCGGTTTATGGCCCGCTGCTGGGTCACGTAGCGACGGAAGGTCGAGAAACAGGTGAACCGTTGCAGGTCGAGCCGCACATAGATTTCGCGTACCGTCTCGCGCCGGGCCTCGATAGCGAGTCTGATCTGCATCAGCCGCGGGGGCGCGACGTTCCACGTCCAGGACGGTTTGCCCTGTCGTTTCATGGGGCAGGTTCCTCCCCAGCCCCTGGTGTCTGCGTCTGCTGGCCCCGCTCCCGCGCCGCACGGGCCGCGGCCGCGCTGCGGGCGTCATACGCGCGAATCCGCCTCCGCCGCGCCCCGCCGTACAGCCGGAAAGTCCGTGGCTGGCAGTAGCGCACCATGTTGAACGCCCTATAGATGGCGCTGAGCGACCGCCCGCGGCAGTCGATCTCGGCGTCGATTCGCGCGCGCAGCCGCGGCGGGAGCTTGTCGACCCACGTCCGGCGTTTTGTTGCCTTCGGTTCCATCCTGCCTTACCCAGCCGCCTTGATTAGCAACTCCCCACCGGCGGCCTCGGCGATCTCGATCGCCACGCTCTTGCCGAAGGTCATTTCCAAGGCCCGGTCCAGGTCGGCCACGTCCACCGGCTGGGCCAGCTCGCCGCCCGGCGGGACCAGCTCGTCGATCGCGAGCTGCAGCACGCCCATCGCGAAGCCGATCTTGCCCCAGCCGTCCGCGTTGGCCAGGTCGCGCAGCCAACGGGCCGCCCGCGGCGTGAGCAGCTTCACGCGGTTGTTACGGACGATCTTCAGGACGTCGTCCAACGTGAACTGGCCGCCGCCCTCCACCTGGCAGTCAACGTCCAGGTCCAGCACCGGGCGCATGCGCCGGGCGGTCTGCGGGCTGATCGGGCTCTTTTGCTCGCCGCGGCTGGCGAAGAGCAACCTGCGGAACTTCTGGTCGCCGAGAAATACGATCGGCACGTTGCGCCTGCCGGCCGGGTCGCTCACATCGTGGAAGTCGCGGAGTTGCTCCAGTCCATCGGCGGTCAGCTTCTGGGACTCGTCGACGATGATCACCGTGGACAGATGCTTGCGCAGCCAGCCCTTGATCTCGTCGGCGCGGCGCGGGTGCGGAAGGTTCGTGTATTGCTGCAAGCCCGGCATGGCGGCGCACAGCAACTTGGTGACGCCGCGGTCGTCGCGGTGGGATTGTTCCGGGCGGATGATAATGACGCCGCCGCGGTCCGCCGCGAACGCGCGGGCGTGTACCGACTTGCCCATGCCCTGGCTGCCGACGATCACCGGCATCGTGTTGAGCCGGATGCCACACTTGATGACGCCGAAGATGGCGTCGGTGATGCCGATCCGCGCGTGCGTGCGGAAGTCGAAGCGGCCGGCGCGGGCCCGGTCGTCGGCCAGGAACTGGTCGATCTTCTTGAGGACGGCGTCGGTGTCGCCCTTGTACTTGCCCTTTACGACGTCGACGAGCGTGCCCTGCGAGACGCCGACGAGCTCGGCGAGCCGGCCCCACGCCAGCGGCTGGCCGAAGTGGGCGGAGTGGTCGTCACGGTACGCCTTCAGATCCTCGATGATCTGTTGGCGGATTTCCGGGCTAATCGTCTGGTCATCCGTGACCATTCTAAACTCCACGCGGCCGTGCTGGCCGATCTTGTCGAGACCGCCGGCATCCTCCGGCGGCGGCGTTTGTTTTTGTGGATCAGTCATCCTGCTTCTGCCTCCCGATTCCGCGCCGCCCAGCGGTGGCGCAGGCTGGACTCGGCCGGGCGGTTGCGCTCCAGCTCTTCCTCCAGGCGGGCCTTTTCGGCGAGGCGCTCGAAGCCGGTGAGAGCCGCATTCGATTGGCCCGTCGTGCCGTCGCGGAGGGCCTGCGCGGGCTGCCGCGCCGCCTGGCGGGCCTGCTCGCGTTTGGCGAGCTGGTCGGCAGCGGCGGCGAGGTCGGGACGGACCAGCGTGACGACCGGCTGCTGCTCGGGTTCCAGCGCGGGCAGGGACGCCCGGGCCACTTTCTCGCGGGCCTGGGCGTGGCGGCGCTTGGCCAGGAGCACCTGGCGGGTCGGGGTCTCGCGTAGATAGTCGCGGGCGGGCGCGGCCTCACGCATGATGCGCCGGGCCTGGTCCTGCTTGCGGTGGGCCTCGCGGCGGTGCTCCTGCGTCGTGCCCGCGAGCTGACGGTTGTAGGCCGTGGCCAGCGGCCGGCCGGCCACGTCGCACAGCAGCACGCGATCGGCGAGATCGGGGTCGATCTTCACCAGGACCTGTTGGCCGTGCAGTTTCCAGACCGCTTCGTCCCAGGCCCCGTAGTCGGCGTGGTTCCAGTGGACGCCGTCGCGGTGGACCTTGAAGCGCCGCGGCTCCCCCTTGCGGCAGATCGTGCGGCGGCAGAGGAACTCCGCGAAGCTCGGGCTGATCGGGCGCAACTCGGCGCGGTAACGTTCCATGACCAGGTTCGGGCACAGGCCGCGGGTGCCGCGGCCGGATTGCTCGGTCGCGTGGTACTCTCCGAGCCAGATATCGAGCAGGTCGCGAAGCTCCGCCTCGGTCGGCAAGTCGTCGATGTTGCGGCGGATCTCGGCGCAGCGGCCTTCGGGTCGCTCAGCGGGCGAGCCGCCGCGGAAGTGCCAGAGCCAGCGATCGAAGTCCTCTTTGAGCTTGTTCCAGATCGACTCGATCGGCTTGGCCCAGGCGTGGTAGGGAATGCTGTGATGGACCTGCACGCCGAGCTGGGCGAAGACCGAGCCGATCTGCGGATCGTCTAAGTAACGCCTATGCCAGGCGGAGCCGCGGGGCGAGCCGATCGCCCCATCATAGGCTTCGCCGTTGTCGGCGAGGGCGTCGGTGCAGCTACCCCAGGCGAGCAGGGCCTGCTTGATGCCAGATAAGATGCCATCGCTGCACTCGGTGGCGCGCACGTCGAGGCGCAGGCTGCGCGAACGCAAGTCCAGCACGCCGGTGACGACGGCCCGCGCCTCGCGCCACTCGCGGCGGTCGTCGGGGACCTTGATCGTGCTGTCGAGCGTGCGGCCGTCGAGCACCCACCAGTCGCCGGCGGCGATCTCCTCGTAGTCGCGCTCGATCTTGGGAACGCACTCGGCCTCGGCGGCGCGCGGCCCCTTGCGCGTGTACGTGCGCACCCCCAGGGGAAACTTGGCTTTGGCCTTCGCGCGGCACCAGGTCAGCGAGGGCCAACTCCACCCGTGGCTGGCGACCTCGCCCCGGACGTAGCGCCAGCATTTGGCCAGCTTCAGCGAGTTGGCCTGGAGGTAGAGCGACTTGAACAGGTCCCAGGCCTCGGGGGTGGCGATGATTCCGTGGCGCCCGCTCCGGTAGCGCCCGTCCGTGGCCTTGCCCTTCGCGATTCGCTTGTCCTTCTTAATCAGCGCGCCGCGTCCTGTCCCGACCCGCATACCCTCACGCTGGAACAGCTCCTCCAGCCATGCGCTCTGCTCGCGATTGAACGCGCGCACCGACTTTGGGCTTGTCTTCGCAAGGTGGCGTTCCTGGCAAAATCGGTTGTACCCGTCCTGGATGGTCCGGTTCAGGAACTCCCGCCGGCGTTGCACGTCCGTCCCCTGTTTCATTTCATCCGGGAGCACTATCGACCTTTCGCGCTGCACCAACTCGCCGACCGTCTTGCCCGCGTTGGGCCCGCGGTCCACAACCACGTCGGAGGGCAGCCGTTCCCGGCCGGCCTCGTCGCGCGTCACCCGCTCGGCGACGGCCTCCAAGAACCGTGCCTTCCTCTTTCGTCCCACGGACTTGGACTCGCCCTCGCGGACAAACGCCCATGCCCCGACGAGGTCCACCGGAACATCGCCAGGCCCTGCGGCGGCCTGGCCAGCACGCTCCGCGGCGTCCACCGGGGAGAAGACCGCGAGGTCCTCTCCCGCGCTGGAAGCGAGTGGAAGCAGATCTCCAAGGCCCGCGATCTCTGCTGCCGGCAAGCGGCCGTCCGCCTGGGTCTCCGCGAGCACTGGCCCCGCCGCGGCCTGGCCAGCGCCGCGAGCGGCGCCGGCCAAACCAACGGGGGAGTGGAAGGCCAGGGCGGATGTTTCGCTGATCGTGGCGATCGTCATCGGGTCGCCCCCCGTTGGGCGTCCGGTGGATCGCTGCCCTTGCGGCCTGGCATCGGCGCCGGTGCCCCCGTCATTTTCCGCAGTGTTTCGACGAGCCGGAGCCGGTCTTGAGGCGTCAGTCGCCGCGCACGGCTGAGGATCTCGGCCTCAACCATCGTCAGCGTGAAGACCCGGATTGGCTCGCCTGCTTCCATTCGCTCGCTCACTCACAACGGCCGCGTCGCCGTTGCGGAATCACACCACCGCCGGCGCCTCCGTGGCCACCGGCGTTGCCGCCGTACCCTGGCTCAGTTCGGCGAGTCTGGCCCGCAGCCCGTGGTATAGGCCGGCGAGTCCAATCGTAAAGGCGACGTAGTTCCCGTAGCCGTCCACCGTCCCCTCCATCCCGTGGCCGTGCAGGCCCCCGGAACTCACGAAGCCGGCAAGGGCATCGCGCACCTGCTCGACCATCGCCACGGCCCGCCGCAGCGCGTCAGCGTCGTCCCACGCACCCGCGGCTGTGTGAAGTTCGTCCCACGTGTTCGGGGACCACCCGACTAGCCATCGCTCAGCGACCGCCCGTGTGACCCGCACAAACTCCTGTGCGGCCGGCGCCCCGCCCGCCTTCACCGCCCGCCCCAAGCCGCGCGCGACGGGGAACACGTCCAGGTTCGGGGCCTTCCCGCAGACCGTTCTAACTTCGAGCGCTATCATGTGCCGATTCTCCACCATCGAATGCCTGCCCAAGTAACCTTGGCTTCTCCAGGTCCGCCGGCGCCTCCACGCGGGGCGCGAGCAGTTCCGCCACGCGCATGCGCAGCGCCCTGGCGATTCTGGCGGCAGTGCGCACGCTCACCGGTTGCCCATGCACGGCCTTCTGCCGTGTCGGCGGCGATAAGCTGACCTGCCTGGCCAGCTCTGCCTCCGTCCACCCCCGCGCGACCCGAGCTGAAGCCAGCGCCGCGGGGTCCATTCTCACGAGTTCTTCGCCCATGTTGTCGCGGCTCCACGATACACGACAATTGTATTGTACCATACAAAAGTCCGGTATGCAAGGTCTTTTCAAAAAAACTCAGCCACGGTAGGCTGGGTGCAGATGTGGCAGGCACAGGAACTCGGCCGGCTTCTCCAACGGCTCCGATCGGAGCGGGGAATTTCGGCCTATGCGCTGGCGAAGACCTCGGGGCTGAGCCAGAGTCACATACGCATGATCGAACGCGCGCGGCGGCGTCCGAGCGCTGATGCCATCGCGGCCCTATCCCACGCTCTCAGAACGGATCAGCGGACCACCGCCAAACTCCGCCGGCTTGCAGGCATCGACCCCGACCCGGCCACCGCACCCGAGGCCAAGCGCGCACGCGCCGCCGCCTGGCGATTCTTGACCTACATGCTGGTGAACCATGTACTTCTGCCGCGCCTGACCTTGGCGGACACGATTGCCCGGCTCGCGCACAAGGCACCGGCCGCCGCCGAGCACCTGCGCGCCGCCGCCGCCGCCCTGGGGCGCGATTACTGTCAGGCCCGCGCAGCGACGCCGGCCCCCCCGCGCGTTCTACGCGCCCTCATCGAAAAGACCTTTGCCCACCTGACGGCCGACGATATTCAGCACACCCAGCCCCGCGCCATCGCGTCCCCGAACCGTTTCACCGCAGTCTCCATCCTGCTGGACATGGTCCCGCTCCCGCGTGGCTGGACTGAACAGGAAGCGGTCGACGTCGCGTGCAACGCTGGATTTGGCCCGTTTTTCGCCCTACGGCTCTTTCCCCTGATCTACCGCGAGGCGTGCCGGTGCTGGCCGTTCGAGAAAGTCTACATGCCCTATGCGGTATACGGCGAGCCAGCCCAGCGCGCCGTGTACGAGCTGGCTCAGACCCCCGCGTCGGTCAAGGAATTCGATCAGACCCTCGTCGGTTGCGGCATGCCCCTCGCCCGCGGCGAACCATCCCGTCACCGGTACGAATTCTCGCGCCTGCATGAGTTTCCCGACCGGGGCCTGCGCCCCGCGCCGCCCGGCCATCCCGACTGGATCTTCGATCACTGGGACCGTTGCGAGTTTCTGGACCGCTTCCCGCTGCTGAAACTCGAGCTGGACCGCTCCATGCGCTTGGCCCATTCGGTGGACTTGCCGTCGCTGGAAGCGCACCGGGCACAAGTCGAATTGATGGGCGTCCCCCGCGAGCTCATCCTGTCCGAAGCCTTTGAAGATGAGCCGCTCGAACCCCTGCGCTTCGCGTCCCCCGAGTCCTTTGTCGCCCGCCGGATCGCCGACGAATTCCGGGTCGCCACGGAGCGCCTGATCTTCGGGGAGCGCTGGGCGGAGGTCGCCGGGGCTGGGCGCATGCTTCAAGTGGACAGCCAGGTGATCGACCTTGCGGACAGCCTGGCCAGGGCCCCGGCTGGCACCCCAGACCCTCCGGAGTCCTGATCCGCCGTGCGCCTTCCCAAACCGCCGCCCGCCCGGCCAGCCCTCAACCCCTATCCGATCGGCATTCGATCCATTCGCGAACCGCAATGCGCGTTGCGCGCACAGCGCACGGGGCGCCCCGCGAGAGCGACAAATCGGCCTTGGCGCTTCGGAAACGCGGTTCGGCCGCCACGCCACGCACGGAAAAAGATCGAACGTCCATCACTGCCAACTGCGCGCTCCGCTTGAGCAAATCTAACCGCAACTGTTTGTCGCTGAAGGACTTACGCTTTCGCTCACCAGCGATGTCCAACCCCGCTGCCGTTGCATCCGGCCGGGTCGCAAATGCCGGTTTTTCCCCGTGCTCTCTAGCCAAGCCCTTTCGCAAGCCGGGCAGCGACAACTATTACGTCGAAATCTGGTCCCACGGAGAGCGCCGGACCCTTTCGCTGGGTACGGACAATTACGGCATCGCCCGCACGCGCACCGGTCAGCTGGAGAACGACGCCCGCACCAGCGGCCTGAACGTGCCGACACGCACGGAAGTCGGTCCGCTGGTCGAGCGCTTTGCTCGCCACCTGGTCGTTTGCCAGCGCCGAAAAAGCGCCCAGACGGACGCCTATCGGCTGCGGGAGTGCTTCGGGGCGCCGGCGGGAGACGGCCCGCCCACGCTGGCTCCGCGGCGTGGCCTGGTTCGTAGACCCCGCTCCCGATCAGCCCGCTACCGACCGAAGGAATACGGGTGCGCCCTGAAGATCCGCTACATCGAGCAGGTAACGACCAGCATGCTGGTCGACTTCCTGACGAAGCTCGTCGAGCAGCGCGGGATCGGTCCGAAGACCTGGAACGAATACCGGGGCGTGCTGCACCGGTTCTGCGAGTGGGCCGCTGTGTCGGCGGGCGTGGTCATGCCGGGGAAGATCAACCCGGCGACCGCGGTGCCGACGCGGAAGGTCGATCCGCCCAAGATCACCTTCCTGAACCTGACGCAGATCCGCGAGCAGCTCGCCGCGCTGGCGGGTCACCCCCAGATCCAGACGATGGTGGCCGTGTACATCTACGCCGGGCTGCGCCGGGAAGAGCTACTGTGGCTCACCCCCGCTGACGCGGACCTGGAGCACCGGGTCATCCACGTGCGGGCCAAGACGGTCGCGGGCCGCAGCTGGCGGCCAAAGACGAACCGCAACCGCAAGGTGTCGATCTCGGCCGCCCTGTTTAGCTATCTCCAGGCGTACACGTCGCCGAACGAGACCGAGTGGCTATTCCCGTCACCCGAGGGCTGCTGGTGGAACCCGGACAACTTCAGCCATCGGCTCGCGGACCTGAACCGCAAGGCCGGGCTGGAGTGGAGCTGCGCCGAGTATCGGCACACGTTCGGCACGCAACTGGCCATGGCCGGCCGCGACGAGCGCACGATCGCCGAGCTGATGGGCAACAGCCCCGCCATCGTGCGCCGGCACTACGCCGCCTGGCTGCCCTCCGCCCACCCCGAGGCGGTGGAGTTCGATACACCGGCCGGGCCGGTGCCGATGGCCCAACCGGTGGTCGCCAACCTGCGGGTCGAGGCGGAGCGGCGCGGGTTGCGGGTGGTGCGGGCAGAATGAATGGGCTAGGCACGAAAATGACACATGATCTTTATCACGCGTGATAATGCGCTACGCGACTCGACCCTGAAGCGGTACAATGACCGTGTACGGCCCGGCGGCGGAGCCGGGGGCAGTCGATGGGAGAGATGTTGGAGCGCAACAAATCGCGGCAACCGAGGAGGGCGAACCATGTCAGCGATCCCGAAGGCGATCACAGTCCTAGCTGGCAGCGCGCTTCTGTTCGGACTGGTCCCAGGAGCGGTGGGCGAACAAATCGTGATCCCATTTAGCGTTCAGGCCCAGGCTGGCAGCACGGCGACTACATATACCATCTCGGGAGCTCTTATCAGCATACCGCCGATAGACGGCGCGGCTGGACGGCTTGCAGCTGAGGTCACGTTGACTGATAACAACGGCGACGGCGCGACGCTTACGGGGCAAAGGCCTTCGGGCAATTCAATTGAGGCCTACTACGATGTCAGCAACCTATTCGGAGGCATCATCGCAGAGGTAATCGCCCCGCCAGGGGAGACGATCGTGGTAAGCGAGGCGTTCCCGCCGAGCGGTTTCGAGCTCTTCCCGTATCCGCCGACATCGGTCTCGGTTCAGATGAAGTTCATGTTGTCGGCCTACGATTCGGTCGACATTAACGGCTCGCTGACAATAATGCCTGAGCCGACCGGCGGGCTGTTGCTCGCGCTCCTGGGTTTGGTCAGCACGCGATTCCGTCGCTGAGCTGGTTGGTGTGGGATTGCGCGAAGAGGACGCCAGACGCGGAGCGACGGTCCTCGCGCTGCACAAAGCGGTGCAGTCTACCGTTCGGAAAGCGATTACGACCCGCGTCTGGCGCTGATCGTCGAGTCTTGGCACGCGCGACCGGAGGCGATCAAGGACGCGATCGTCGCGTTGGTGCAGCCGAGCGCAAACCCTAGCGCTGCCAAGGGGGCGAACCCATGAGCTTTGGCCTCCTCACCAACGCCGGCGAGCACCGCTTCCGCGTTCGCAATGTGCACGATGGGAGCACCCGTGCCGCCGACACGTCTTTCCCGAGGCCGTCGAATTCGATACACCGGCCGGGCCGGTGCCGATGGCCCAGCCGGTGGTCGCCAACCTGCGGGTCGACGCAGAACGGCGCGGGTTGCGGGTGGTGCGGGCGGAGTAGGCGCGGTCCTCGACGACCGGAAGCCCGCTGGCTACGGGCGAAATCGATGCGCCTGTCGGATCAACGCGCCGCGATGATCAACGCGCTCGTGCGGCGCAAGCGCTGTGCACGATCTCGATAAGCGGAACCTCCCAGCGATCGCAACGACAAGCATCCCGATACTCGGGCTTGGGATCCCCTCGAAGCCGACGAACCACGGCCATGACGCGGATTTCCTCCACGGTCCCAAGTTGCGATCGCCATGTCGATGCAGCTGCTTGGGCAATGGCGGCGTCGGTCCGGCACGAGCGGGCAGCCGCGACCTTCCACGGGAACGTTGCCTTGGCGTCCTCATCGGCCGCACGTGTGTCGCCTGCCGCCGCGACACCACCGTCGGCGAGGGCCCGCTGGGCAAGGTGTCCGGCGGCGGGAATGGCGTGATCGTCGGTGGGTAGCGGCGAGCGGCGACAGGGTGGCGCGCTTCGGGGTTGCCCGCCGGCGTGTTCAGGGTCTCTTCGCAGCGATTCGCCGCGTTTTCTTAACTACGGGCGGGTTGGTTGGTTGCGACTTCTCGCCCTTGAGTTCTGGGTCTGGGTTGGTCCGCGTCTCGACCGCCTTGATCTTGTCAACCACGTCCATCCCCTCGACGATCCGGCCGAAGACCGCGTAGCCAAGGTGATCCGGGGCGGTGTAGTCGAGCTTGGGATTCGCCTCGATGTTGACGAAGTACTCCGACGTGGCGGTGTCTGGCGCGGCATCGCGGGCCATCGCGATTGTGCCGCGGACGTTCTCCAGGCCGTTGTCGGATTCGAGCTTGGCCGGCTCATGCTGGCCGGGCTTGTTCGGGGCGTTGAGCTCGGTATAGCCGCCGCCCTGGAAGACTTGGATGCGCGCTTTCTCGCCGACCACGATGCGGTGGATCAGCGTGCCGTCGTAGTAGCCTTCGTCGACATAGCGCAGGAAGTTCTTCACCGTGATGGGGGCTTTCTGCTCTTCAAGCTCGAGGACGATCGTACCCCAGCTTTGGTCGCCCCGCACGATGTCGAGCGCCACGCGCGGCAGAGCCGCCGGTTGGTTCGTGGTCGCGGGTTTCGAGACCGTCGGAGCCGTCGCTGGCCTCGTGGTGGTTGGCGCGGGCGCCGGCTTCGAGGCGGACTTGTCGGGCTGCTGCGCGGCAGCAGGACCAACCAGACAGCAAACGAAAACCAGGTTACAGCTTCGGTGAAGCATTGGCCGTCCTCCAAGAGCAAGCATCATCGGCGCCGAGCGCCCAACGATGCGGAGCTGCCGGGCGATGTGGCCCCCGGTGTGGCACCCATCTACCAAGTGCGGACCGAAGCGACCCAATGATGGTCACCACGCTGTCGCAGGTCAGGTCGCCAGGATCGCTTGCTGGCGCGTCGAGGTTGTGCGCGGCATTGCCGCTGGTTCGGCGCGTGGCCACGGGCGACAGGCACTCCACGCTGATCACTCGAAACGGCGGCCACGAACGCCACGCCGCTCAGGCGTTCTTGAGCGTCTTCTTCAGGATCGGGCCCGCCCGGCGCGCGTCCTCGGCCTGGTCAAAGGCGAAGTACGTCACATGGCGCCGCCCCAGCGCCGCCGCCGACAGGCCCCGCAGGTTGATGCCGGCGTCGGCCAGCGCACGGGTGATGAGCGCGCCCAGGCCGCGCCGGTCCGGGCCTTCCAGCCGGAGTGAGTGCAGGCTGGTGGTCTTCGCCAGCCCGGTTCGCTTGGCCGCCCGGGTCTGGGATGCGCCTTTCAGGGGCGCGAGGAATACGACGCTCTTCCCGGGCTTGTCTCGGCGCGCAATGACGAATTCGAGGTTTGCGCCCGTATCTGTTAGCGCTTCTAGTTTCTCCGCCAGCGCGCCCGGGCGGTCCTCGAGCTCTCCGGCCCACACGTCGACCTTGCTGACTTTCCAGTTCATCGCTTGTCTCCTGAAGTGGCGCGGCACCGCGCAACGGCCCGACTGAGCCCGAACGTATCCGACTTCGACAGGCGGGGCAAGCCACCACCGCGGGACGTTTTCCGGGCCGGCGCGCACCGCTACCGTGGCGAGTGCGGTTGCCGACGCCGCACCGGGAGGTACAATGTCATGGCCCGAGTGGCGCGCGGCCCGTACAGGCTCCCCCCCGGCCTGTCGGCCCCACCGCCCGGGCATCTTCTTGCGCTGTCCGAGATGCGGTGTCGGCTCGTTTATCGGGCAGCGACCCCCCGCGTACGCTGATGCACGGGCTGGCGCGCTGGCGCAACGTGTCCGTGACCTGCTCCGCAAGGGCACGGGCCTGACCCCGCCGATCCGGCCAGTCGTGCTGTTCCCCCGGCTGGTTCGTGGAGCCGCAGCCCAAGGGGGCTCAGATCTGGGTGCTGAGTCCGAAGGCGCTGCTGGCGTTCGTACGCCACGAGCCGACGCGCCTGGCCGAGAGCGCCCGCACACCGCGACGTCGCCCACAGGGGAGCGACGCTACCTTTTACGTCGCACCGGCCTGTGGCGCCTTCGGCGCCGGCGCTGGCATGGGCTTCGGCTTGGGGGCCACGAAGTCCTTGCCGTTGGCCATCTTGTAGCAGACGCGCCAGGCCTGGTAATCGAGCAGCGTGATGCAACCATCGCCATCCATGTCGGCCCATGGGTTGTACTTCGGATCGCCGGCGCACGTTCCGAACGCGTCAAGGAACGTCCAGTAATCGTCCAGATCGACGTTCCCGTCGTAGTCCAGATCGCCACACAGCTCGCACGTGTCCGGAATGCCGTTGTGGTTCCAGTCACTGACGCACTCAGTTGGGAAGCACGGGATGCCCGGCGTCGTGCAGTAACCGTCCCACTGGACGCCGATATCGCACTCATCCGGAACCGCGTTGCCGTTGCAGTCATTCGGCATGCAAGGATAATCGGGGATGACCTCCGCCCGCAGCAACCAGTTGCAGGGGTAACCGATGTCGGTCGTGTTGTACAACTGCGGCCCGAGATTGGTCGGGTCGAAGGGGACCGTGTTGAAGGCAATCCAGGCCTGGTCGTGCTGCTGGCCATCTTCATCCATCGGGGCCGGGTAGCCCCAGGTGGTGACCACCGAGACGCCGACGAAGAAGCTGTCAGCGACATTGACGTTGACCGGGATGAGCTGGAACACGTCGCTGTCGATGCTGCCAGCCTGGACCGTGGCGCTGGCTTGGCCGAGGAACACGGCGTCAGTCGGATCGCCGTCGCCGTTGGGGTCGCTCCAGACGTAGACGCGGAAGGGCTGGCCGGCGCTGACGCCCGAAGTGCCCGCGTACATTGGCGTGCCGAAGCAGGTCTGGATGACCGTGACCATGCTGGCACCGCTGAAGTGCGTCAGCCAGCATAGCTCGCCGCCGGCCGGCAGGCCGAGCGCGTTTTCGCTTGAGCCGTCGTCCCACTGGAGTAGATTGCGGCCGGCCCAGGTCCAGAGCTGGCACTCGTCCGGGATGCCGTCGCCTTGGCAGTCGCAACTGGTGCCGTCAGCCACGTCGCACTCATCCGGGATGCCGTTCAGTTGGCAATCCTGGCTGAAGGCGCTCGCGATGTCGCACTCATCGGGGATGCCGTTGTAGTTGCAATCCGGGCTGACCTGACCGTTGCAGTCGGGGTCGGCCGGATTGATGTCGCACTCATCGGGGATGCCGTTGCCGTCGCAATCCAGGCTGCTGCCGCTGGCGATATCGCAATCGTCGGGCCGGGTGTTGCCGTTGCAATCACCGCAGCCCAACTGGCACTCGTCGGGGATCAGGTCGCCGTTGCAGTCCTGGCTGCAATCCGGACCCTGGCAGATCGGCGGCACATCGCACTCGTCCGGGACGTCATTGCGGTTGCAGTCGCCGCTGCCGACGCCCGCCGTGCGCACGATGAACACGCTCGTCGGATAGCCCAGCTCGCTCATCGGGTACAGGTTGGCGGCGATGTTGGTCGGATCGAACGGGATGCTGTTGAAGGTCAAGAAGCCCTGATCCGGTGGGCCCGTCCAGCCATCGTCATCAGCCGGCGCCGGAGCGCCACCGGCCCCCGTGACGACTGAGACCCCGATGAAAAAGCTGCCCGAGATCTGAATCGGGTCCGCCAGCGCCACGGCCTGAACCACGTCGGTGTCGATGCTGTTTGCCTCCACGGTGCCGGTGGCCTCACCGAGGAAGTCCGCATCCGACGGGTTGCCGTCCTGGTTCGGGTCGCTCCAGACATAGACGCGGAACGACTGACCAGGGCTGACGCCCGAGGAGCCGGGATAGTACGGCGAACCGAAGCACGCGGCAATGCCCTCTACGTGGCCCGGGCGCGCGGCGTTCAAGTGGTTCATCCAGCACAGCTCGCCGGCGTCGGGCAGGCCCCATGCGTTCTCGCTCGACCCGTCGTCGATCTGCCACCCGCAGCCGCTCATGAGGTCGCACTCATCGGGAATGCCGTTGGGCTGACAGTCCAAGCTGGTGCCGTTGGCGATGTCGCACTCATCTGGGATAGCGTTGCCATTGCAGTCCTGCGACGTACCGTCGGCAATGTCGCAGAAGTCCCTAATGCCGTTTTCGTTGCAGTCGTCCAGCGGCTGGCACTCATCCGGCACGCCGTTGTGGTCGCAGTCCGTGCTGTAACCGCTCGCGATGTCGCAGAAGTCATCCACGCCGTTGGCCTGACAATCCACGGACGCGCACGTGGTGAACGGGCCGCCGTACAAGCCACCGCAGGCCGACGGCAGCTCACTGGAGCAGGTATTGTCTGGCCAGCAACAGGCGCCGGAAACTTCCACGACGTTAACCGTGTAATCTTCGACTTCGCCGTACGTCGTCGTGCCACACGGATCTGGATCGTAGTTGGCATAGTCGATGCGGATACGCAAGCACGCCGCACCCGGCAGAGCCGTAGGCGGCGGGGTGATGTTGAACACGTACGGACCAACGCCCGGGATGTCGGGGAGGATGGCCTCGCCGCCGCCGGGGCTGTCGTCCAGGTTGTGGTCGTGGTTCCAGTCGACCCACACCGAGCAGGTGTCGGCCGTCCAGATCGGATTGCCGTTGGTCACGGTCAGTTGCGTCGGGGCGCCATAGGCCATCATGGCCGGCCCCAGGTACGTGTAATCCGCATACTGACCCGCCTCGCAACCGCTCGGATTGTCAATCAGGTCCATCTGGACGCGGCTGATGTACTCGTCGCAAATCTGCGCTCCGGCCACGCAGCCGCAAGGCGGCGGCGTGCACGGCTCACAGGTCAGCGAAGCCGTGTAGTTCTTGTCACACGGCCAGTTGTTCCAGGAGGACGGACCTACCCAGAACCAGTACGTGCCCGGTCCGCTGCAGAAAGTGGTGATCGACGCCGTCTGGCACTCGCCAGCGGTGGCATCGCCCAGGACCGTGTAATCGGTGCAGTCGCCGCCTGCACCGGCCTGCAGCACGACGATCTGCACCGGAATCTGGCACTCGGCGATCCAGGTGAAGTAGTTCCAGTCGCTCGTGACCACCTCGTACCAGTCGGTGTCATGCTCCTCCGTGGTGGCCCACAACGTGCCGCAGATCGTGTCGCCGCAGGCGATGGGAACGAAAGTCGGCACCGCCATGCCGCACCCGCCGTCGGTGTCCTCGCCGCAGGGCTCCGGCTCGTCGAGCGCACCCGGCGGGCACGGCACGTAGCACGGGCACTCGAAGCACTGGTGACCCAGGCCGAGGAACAAGCCGATCGCCGGGTCGCACTGCTCCGGTGGAACCATGTCGCAACCGCCGGCGAAATAGCAGCACGCACCGGTGGTGTACGGGTTGCAGTTACCCGTCACCGTGACGCCCGTCGGCTGCTGGTAGCAGTCGCTGCCCACAATCCCGTCCTGACCGAGAATGAAGCCCAGGCCGTCATAGATGTAGTAATACGGCTCATACGGCCAGCCGCCGATCGGGTAGTAGATCGTCTGGATCGTGTTGCCGGTCGCGGCCATGAAGTTGTACGTCGCCGGGCCAGCGCCGCTGGGCAGCGTGATCTGGCTCAGCACCGTCACGCCGTCGACCAGCACGTCCAGCGTGTTGCCGTTCCAGCCGTCGCCGTAGCAGTCGTACAGGTCGACGCGGTGTTCGCAGTCGTTCGGGCACACCCACTCGGGGCAGGTCTGGCCGGGGTAGAAGCGGCCGCCGACCGCGTCGCACTCGGCCTCGAACATCGTGCCCACGCAGTTCAGGCCGTCGTCGCAGCAGGCGCCCATCGTGTCGCACGGCGGCTCCAGCTCGGCGCATAGCCCGCAGGGCGCAAACCGCAGCGGCGGCAGACAGTCGCACCCGTCGGTGAAGTCGTAGCATTCGCCGGTCGTATCATCGCAGCACGCGCCGTGGCTCCCCGGGGCGTCGCTGCTGGTCAGGCAAAACGCCAGGTTCGTGCCGAGCTGGCCGAACGTGCCACCCGCCGGCAACTGATACGCGCTGAAGTCGCCCGTGGGCGAATTCAGCCACAGGAAGACGCAGCCGGCATACTGGGCCTGGCTCTTGATCGAGATCCAGCCGTAGTTGGGCGCGCAACAGGGCACGATCGGCTCAGCGCTGAAGTAGTACAGCTCAGTCCAGCTAAAGGGCCCGAGGTCGGTGACCGTCGGCGTCGTGACGAGCGAGTACAGCGGCTCACCCGGATAGCCGGCGTCGTCCGCATAGTAGGCGATCTCAAAGGTGAAAGACGGGTCGCCGCACGGCAACCAGCCATAGGAGGGGTCAAAGATCAAGGCCAGCCCCCACCAGTGGACGCCTCCGACCAGGCCGGTCACGCCGGGGAGGTTGTCGTAGCAGGTGTACTCGAAGTCCGGGCCCACGGCGCTGGTGTAGGCGCCCCAAGCGCCGCCCTGGTCATACGGGGACTGGCCGTACAGCGTATCGGCGGGACACTCCTGCCCCGGAAGCGGCGCGGTGGCGTCGAAGGTCACCGTGTAGGGGCCTTCGGCATAGCCGCCCGACGAGTCGGTGAGCAGCGGCCAATGGTATGTGCCGGGAGCCAGGTTGCTCCAGGTCAGCGTCCAGTTGCCATCGCCGCGGGACGTGTTGTCCCAGCCCGTCGCGTACAGAAAGCTGCCTGAGGAGGGGCACGTCGTGTCGAACACGATGTAGGCGTTGTAGAACGCCGGCGTCGTGCCGCAGTACTTGATGACGACGCTCAGCGTCTCATACGTGGTGAACTTGTACCACGCTTCGCGATACGTCGCGCTGAGGGCCGGGCAGTCATTGGTCGCGCCGGTGTTGTCGTCCTGGAAGACGACCAGGCTGCCAAGCAACAGGTCGAAGGCGTATGCGTTGGCGCAGTCGTCGTTCGCCGGCGCCCGCGAGGCATGCTGCTGCTGCGCCACCGGCGCAGCGCCGGTCACGATGGACGTCTGACTGGGCGGATGCGCCCGCGACGCCGCTGGCGAGGTCGGACCAGCCCGATCGGGCCGGAGCCCGGCGGGCGACTGCGGGACCGCAACGCCCTGCGCCGGGCGGAGGCCGCTTGCCCCCGTCAAGCCTTGCCCGGACACCAAAGGGCTCGCGCCCAGCAGCAGGCCCCACACCAGCCCACATTTCGTGAACGCTGTCATCGCGCGTCCTCCTCTGCACCAACCCCAGCGGCGGACGGCCCCACACCGGCCGCCAAAGAACTCGGGCCCGGAATGCGTCGCGGGCCCGTACTGATCGACAAGCGCCCCCTGGGGGAATCTCGCCAACATCGCGACTTGCCCCCAGCCCTTATAGTCTACCACGGCCGGCGGCCAGCGCCAACTTGCCGGGCGCTGTCTTCGCGAGTAGCTTGCGTGTCAGCGGTCGCCTGGCGCGGAGGAAGACCATGGCAACGAGAAAGAGCTTCCAGTGCCCCAAGTGCAAGCGGACGTTCTCGATGGCGGCGCACCTCGGCCGTCACAGGGCCACGATTCACGGCCCAAAGACCGCCCGCAAGCAAACCAGGCACTTTCCGGCCAGCGCCAAGGCAAAGGCCAGGTGGCGCGTCCCGGCAGGCGCTCCCGCTCGGCTGCTCGGCGATGTGCGGGCGTGGCGGGGGGAGCTGGCCGCTCAGCAGGCCCAGCGCGCGGTACAGCTTGCCGCCCTGGACCGACTTCTGGAGACCCTGAGGGGTACCGCCCCGAGGTCCGCGGCCCGACTGGCACCCAGGGGCCGCAGGAGGCGTGGCGGCGCGCGGGCCGGATCGCTGAAGTCGTACGTCGACCGAGTACTGCGCGCGTCTCACAGGCCGCTGCGGGTGGCGGAGATCACGGCCGCCGTGCGTCAGGCCGGGTACAAGACCCGCAATAGGACACTGGCGAAGAGCGTCGGGGTCGCCCTCGTGGACCTGCCGGGCGTGAAGAAGGTCGGGCGGGGGGTATTCAGCGCGAAGTAGGCGAGCGCTCAAGTCGTGGCCGCCAAGCAGATGCGCTGGCCGCGTGATTTGAAAACCGTCACGCGTGACGCTTCGCGCTACGGCGGCCACGACGCAGACGGGCCGGCGCGTCTATGGCCGGCCAGGCCGCGGACGAACACGACGCCGGCCTCCAGCTCCCTATACGCTCCCGCACGAATCCAACCTTGGATGCCGACCTGCCCATGCACGCCAATGGCCGCGCACCGCGTCGTACGCGTTAAGATGTGAATCGACGCGGAGCGTGACCATGCTGGCGAGATACAAGATCTACAGGGGCAAGCGACCGCCCGCCGACCCGCAGCCAGTTGGGATCCGGCAGGACACGCGCTGGCGAACGAGGCACCCACTGCACCCCACCCAGGACATCGTCGAGCGCTACTTGGCATCGCCGACCGAGGAGGCGTGGCGGGCGTTTCGGGCAGCGTACCTGAACCTGCTCGATAAGCGGTTCAGCGGGGACCGCGAATCGTTCGACCGTCTTGCTGACCTGGCACGCGCGAACAACGTGTTCATCGGGTGTAGCTGCCCAACCGAGAAAAACCCACGTGTGGATCACTGCCACACGTGGCTCGCACTGGAGTTCATGAAGCACAAGTACCCGGATCTCACGGTGGATTTTCCGTCGTTGGATCGGGTCGCGATTCGACCGGTGGATGATTCGTCAGCTGACCGCTGAGACTTTGCGCGTCGGGTAGAATCGGACCCGGAACGACAGCATGAGGGCGTGACGATGAAAAGCAGCATTGCCAAAGCGATCGAACTGGAGACCCAACCGGTCGCACTCCTGTGGGCCGACGAAGCGCCCGCAGGAGCAACCCGATTTAAGCCGCAACGTTGGGGCTGCGTCGTCAGCCTGTTCGCCACCGCGGCAACCAAGGGGCGCGCCGGGGCTTTCGACCGGCAGACCTTCGGCTGCTGGGGCGGAGGCGTGGGGCTGGGCTTCGGCAACCAGTACGACAGATTTCCCGGGGGCATGGAGTGCTTCTGCCGATTCCTGGCGAGCGGCAACGAGCAGTCCGAGCAGGGACGCGCGGTTGGTGAGCAACTGAGAACCTCGGGGGGAGGCCGCATGGCGGACGATTTCCTCCACGGCGAGCGCTATATCAAGGATCCCGAGAGCACACGCCGCTTTGCCGAGGCCCTGCCCATGCGCGACATTCCGGCCAAGTTCGTCGTCGTGAAGCCGCTGGCACAAACCGACCCAGAACACGACGACGTCAAGAACGTGACGTTCTTCGTCGATCCCGATCGTCTTTCGGCCTTGGTGATTCTGGCCAATTACGCTCACCCGGATGTGGACAACGTCATCATCCCGTGGGCCGCGGCGTGCCAGGTGATTGGCATCCTGGCCTACCGCGAACTCGAACGCGACCGTCCGCGCGGTCTGGTCGGTCTGACCGATATTTCGGCGCGCCAGAACGTCCGCGCGTCCCTTGGTGAACACGTCCTTTCGTTCACGGCGCCATGGCCGCTCTTTCAGGAGATGGAGGGCAACACCGACGGCAGCTTCCTGCAGCGCGAAACCTGGCGTGCTCTGCGGAACCGCTCGTCGTGATCCCCTGTCGGCGGCCATCGGGGTCGTGACTCGCCACACATGCGGCGAGTGAGGTGACCGAGAAAAGGAGCAAGCCGGTGGACGTTTACCTGGTTCAGCACGGCGAAGCTGTTTCTGAGGAACAGAACCCCGAGCGACCGCTGAGCGACGAAGGTCGGAAGGTGGTCATGAAGGTAGGGAAATACGTGGCCGCGCTGGGTGGAGGCTTCGTGGGCCTGCCGCCCTCACAGGTCTGGCACAGCGGCAAGCTGCGGGCGGAGCAGACGGCAGAGATTCTCGCCCGTGAGCTGGCCCCCAATGTGACGCCGGTGCCACACCGCGGGATGAAGCCCAAGGATGACCCGGCGGCGATTTGCGAGGAATTGAGGGCCATGCGCGACCAACCCGGGGCCGTCCTACTCGTGGGTCACCTGCCTCATCTGGCGCGGCTGGCCGGGCTGCTTCTTGCCGGTGAGGCAGACAAAACGGTCGTCGAGTTCGTCAACGCCGGCGTTGTCAAGCTCCGGCCCGCGGAACGCGGTTGGACACTGGCAGGCTACATTACCCCGGACTGCGTGCGGTAGCCCACTGTTTTCGGTTTCAGCCGATGATCAGCGAAACGCTTGTGCTCGCGGCCTCCGGTTGCGTGTTCGGACTGGCCGGCGGCTTCACGCCAGGACCGACGACGGCCCTGGTCGTTGCGCAAGCGCTACGGTTCGGTCCCATGGAGGGCATCAAGGTGGCCATCGCACCGCTGCTCACGGACGCGCCCATCATCGTGCTCGCGGCTCTGCTGGTCGGGCAGTTGGCGCGGTTTGAGGCGGTGCTCGGCGGGCTCACCTTGCTCGGCGCCGCCTTCTTGTTGTTCCTCGCGGTCGAGAGCTTCCGGGTCCGAGGCTTTGAGATCAATGAGGGCACGGTGGGGCCACGGTCGATCCGCAAGGGTTTCCTGGTCAACCTGCTCAACCCACACCCGTACCTGTTCTGGATCATGGTTGGCGCGCCGACCTTGTTGAAGGCTGTGGGCGTCGGGGTATTCGCGGCCGGGCTCTTCCTTCTGGGACTGTACGGGTGCCTCGTTGGTGCGAAGGTCGTCGTGGCGTTGCTCGTCGGACGATCGCGATCACTCCTGCGAAGCCGGGGATACGTTTACGTCAACCGCCTCCTCGGGCTGGCCCTGGCCGTGTTCGCGTCCTTGTTCGTACGCGACGGGCTGCGGCTGCTGGGTGTTGGCGTGCATCAGTAGACGCTCCTGACGCGCACTGCTCAATCGGTGCAGACGATCCACCCTGAGACGATAGCAGAGAAGGTGCACCGGCAATCACGCGGATGCCCACCGGAACAAGTGTGGCATCCACCGCGGGAGACCGGCGTCCCCCGCTCATTCTCAGTCCAAATGGACGCCGGCGTGCCGTAGCCTCTCCACGGCTACCGGGTACGGTACCACCAGCTCCTCCTCCAGGCTGTCGAGGAGCGCCGGATGGATCGCGTTAAGGCGGTCCACGAGGCGCTGCCGCTCTTCAGCGGACGTGAACCTGGGGTCCGCGGTCATGGCCGCGACGTGCAAGCTCGCTCCGGCTTCCAGCAAGCTCACGATGGCCTGAAACGGTAACTCGAAACCGTCAGGGATGGCGCCGGTCTTCCAAGCGAACGCCTCAGGCGTGCCGGCCTTGAGCGCGATCCGCGTGTGGACCTTTTTGAAGCACGCGATCTCGCGGGCGTATTCACGATCAGCACCGATCAGGATTCCGTTGGTCTCAAGGATGAACAAGCGGAAGGGCGAGTCTTCCACCAGCTCCAGCAGACCCAGCAGGTGCTCCTTTCCCAGCGTCGGCTCGGCCCCGGAGATGCGGACCTGGTCCACGCCACCCTTCCGGGCTGCCTGGATAAGCCTGCGAAAAGCCTCGGCCGGAGAGCAGAACTCGCCGTATCGCTCGGGGAAGTCGCGGCTCCAGCTTACCCAACAGAACACGCACCGCAGGCAGCAGCCGCAGGCGTAGCCGGTCGCGATCCCGCCGTACATCCGCACGCAGCGGAACGCGGTGTACTTCCGCTGGTCGCCGCGGCAGACAATCTGTTCGGTTTGCCGGGAAAGCTCCAAAGGGTCGAACGGAGCGCAGCCCGGTTCCAGGAAGCGCGGGTAGGCTTGCTCGCGGTATATCATGGCCGCACTCTCGCCCGACCGGCTGTGGGGCACCAGGCCGCCAGAGGGCAGCTATCGTGTTTTCCCTTGCGGCAATAGCCCAGCCCCAACCGCACTAGTGCCGCCTCGAAGTCCACGAACGCTAGACCCCGCGGGTGGCTCGCTTTCCATCGTCCCTGCAACGCCGCCAGCGCGTGTTGGCCGTTCCTCGTTCTCTCGCGCAGAAGCCTAAGACGCTGGGCTGCCAGGGTCGCTGGATCGGACAGGGCTGGTTGGGCCTTGGGCCAGATGCCGCGCAGCTCGCGCAGGAAGATGTTGGCGGTCACGGGACCGATGCCCTTCCCAATATCCATGAGGCGCCTTTCCAGGTCCCTGGGATCAGCAGCTGTGGCGTGAAGATCACCGAGCCTGCCGCCATAGCGCTCGATGAGATCGGTGCTGACCGCGAGCAGCTTTGTGGCGGTGCTGAAGTCGTAGCGCACGTAACCGCCTGCATCGAGGATCTGGACGAGGCCGTCCCAACCTGTTTCCCCGATTCCCGCCGGGGTCAGGACGTTGTGGTTCTCGAACTCGCGGTAGGTACGGGTAGCGAGGGTCGTGGAGATCCGCGCGCCGTACAGGAACGAGGCCAGGAACCACTTGAAGATCTCCGGCTCCGCTCCGCCGGCCAGCTTGATTCCCAGACTGCGCGCGAAGCCGCCTCCTAAGTGGTTGATAAGCTCACTCACGAGTCCTGTAGCCATCGCGAAAACGCCCTTCAATCTGGCACCGCCCCGGACCCTGCCGCCGCTTCAACAAGTCAGATGCAGGGCCGCGGCAACGTGCTCGCCGCGTCCGAGGCGAGCATTGTAGATCTCCACCGCCTGACCCGTCGGAGCGCAAGTCACCTCGATCCCGGCCACTTCGAGTTGTCGAAGGGTCATGTCCGGAACACGCATCTGCTCGTAGACCTGTCGCTCCCGAAAACTCCGTCCGCGTTGATGCGTAAGGAGTTGCGCGCTTCGCCTCGTTCGGGCTGACCCCGTACGGTCCATTTCTCGAGCCCGCCTCTAGCCACCGGGTCACATCGTTTCGATACGCCCCATCAACTAGAGGGAACGACACCGTCCTCGAACTTTTGGCGCGCGACAAAACAGAGACACTGTTCGCGTTTAGCTTGCTTGTCCGAACCCAACCCCCTTCGTTCGGTTCCCTGAGCGAGTGAAACCGCCCTCGAAACCGGCGCGGGCAGCGTGTTGCGGCCGCGCACTGCCGGTTCACGCTCCTGGCAAATCAACCTCCGTCATGCGAGAACGAGCTGAGGCCCGATCGACATTTTGGACCCGAGCTGCTGGACCTGCGCGGGGACGTGAGCGATATCAATGCCGGGTCGCGCCTTCCCGCGCGCGGGCGATCACTTCTTCCTGCACGTCATGCGGCGCCTGCTGGTAGCGCGCGAAGTGCATGGAGAAGGTCCCGCGCCCTTGCGTCATGCTGCGCAGGTCGGTCGCGTAGCCGAACATGTTCGCCAACGGCACGTCGGCGTTGATGACCGTCAGCGCGCCCCGCGGCTCCGTCGCGTGGATCACCCCGCGGCGCGAACCGAGGTCCCCGGCGACCGGTCCCTGGTGCACGGTCGGCACCTCAACCTCGACCTTCATGATCGGTTCGAGAATTGCCGGCCTCGTCCGCGGATATGCCTCTTTGAACGCGTAGCGAGCGGCGATCTGGAAGGCGAGATCGGACGAGTCCACCGCGTGCGCCGTACCATCCTCGAGCACGATCTTCACGCGGACGACTTCATAGCCGGCCAAAGGGCCCTTCCTCCGCGCCTGCTGGAAACCCTTCTCGCAGGAGGGGATGTACTCGGTCGGGATGCGCCCACCGACGACTTCGTTTTCGAATTCGTAGTCGCTGGCCGCGCTGGCGGGCAGCGGCTCGACGCGCCCGATGACGTGGCCGTACTGGCCGCTGCCGCCGGTCTGCTTCCTGTGCTTGTAGTTGAACGCGGCGGCCTGGGTCGGCGCCTCGCGGTAATTGACCCGCGGCGCGCCGCTGGTAACCGCGCAGCCATATTCCCGGCGGACGCGCTCCGTGTAGACTTCGAGCTGCAACTCGCCGACGCCGGAGATGATGATCTCACCGCTCTGCGGGTCGCCTTGGACATGGAACGTCGGGTCCTCGCGCACAAAGCGCTGGAGGGCCTTCGTCAGCCGCTCGCGGTCGTTGCTCTTCGCCGGGGCGATCGCCAAGGCGACGACCGGCTCCGGCGTATGGATGTTCTCGAGCGCGTAGTTGACCTCGTCGTCACAGAAAGTGTCGCCCGAGGCGCAGTCGCGGCCGATGAAGGCGATGATGTCTCCGGCGCAGGCCTCTTCCACGTCGGCCCGGTCGTTGGCGTGCATGCGCACCATGCGACCGACCCGCGCTGCCTTGCGCGTGCGCGTGTTGCGCAGGAGCCGGCCCTTGCGCAGGCGGCCCTGGTAGACGCGCGTGTAGGTGAGCTGTCCGAAGCTCTCCTCGACGAGTTTGAAGGCCATCGCCACGACGGGCGCGTCCGGGTCGGCGGTGATCGCGACCTCGGCCCCGTCGTTGTCGTTGTCCTTGGCGTAACAGACCATGTCCAGCGGCGACGGCAGGTAGCGTACGATCGCATCGAGCAGCGGCTGCACGCCCTCGTTCTTGAGCGCCGAGCCCATCAGAACGGGCACGACGTCGCGGCTGATGGTCACCCGGCGAATAATCGCGTGCAGCTCCTCACTGGGCACGGTCCGCCCTTCGAGTAACTGCTGCATCAGCTCATCGTCGTAGAGCGACAGCGTGTCGAGCATCCCGTGACGGGCGCTGTCGGCCGACTCGCGGAGCTCGGTCGGAATGGGCTCACGCCGGACGTGCTCGCCGTGGTCGCCGTCGAAGTAGACGGCTTCCATCGTGAGCAGGTCGACGACGCCGCGGTGGTCGTTCTCCAAACCGATAGGAATCTGGAGCGGCACGGCCTCCAGGCCGAGCTTCTCTTCGATCTGCTGGATGACGCGGGCGGGGTCCGCACCGACGCGGTCGAGCTTGTTAATGAACGCGATGCGCGGCACGCCATAGCGCTTCATCTGGGCGTCGACCGTGAGCGACTGCGACTGGACACCGCCGACGCCACAGAGCACGAGGATCGCCCCGTCAAGGACGCGCAGCGAGCGTTCGACCTCGACCGTGAAATCCACGTGACCCGGCGTGTCAATCAGATTGACCTGGTGCTCGAGCCAGGAAATCGTGGTCGCGGCGGAAGTTATGGTGATGCCGCGTTCCCGTTCCAGCTCCATGTGATCCATGACCGCGCCGCGCGCGCCGTCGTGGACCTCGCCCATGCGGTGGATACGCCCGGTGTAATAGAGGATGCGCTCCGACAGGGTCGTCTTGCCCGCGTCAATGTGGGCCGAGATGCCGATGTTGCGGATGCGCTTGATCGCGTTCATGTGCTGCATTCCATCGATCTAACTGGCTCTTCCTCAATAGCTTACGAACACGCCACTCACCGCCAACTACGGCCGGGCATCAACGCCCCTTCCGCTGCCGCGGTGCACCTTCCAATTCCAGTGCCAATACCGCATGCCGCGTTGTCACGGCATCTAGCCCGAATCACCTCAGTGCTCGGGAGCCCCCGCCACCCAGGCTTGGGTGGGGCTGTTTTCTGTCACCGGACCGACGAGTTGGTGTTACTGTAGCGTGCCGGGTTTCGTAAATCAAGGCATTTCGGCGCGCAACATCGATCCGGCAGGTCGGCGAACTGCATCATCGCTACACCCGGGCCGCGTGACGCGACCCGCTATTCCGACCGTCGCTGCGGCCCGCGGAGCCTGCCTCACATGCCTACCAACTGGAAGGAAACGATACCGTCCTCGAACTTCTGTCGCGCGACAAAATAGAGACAGCTGTTCGCTTACAATCTACGCATGCCGAGTCGAAGGCGTCGATCACCCCCGCCGAAATTGATGTCAGCGGCCAGTCGCTCGAAGGCAACCGCTCAGCGACCAGTTGCTTGCCCTCCCGGTTACCCGGGGCCTAGCGTCGTTCGCCCTTTCCGGACCCGCGAAGTACGATCGGCGCCGCGACCATGGTGGGTCGCCGCAATGTTCGGGGGTGGGAGGCCGTCCACGCGGTCACCGCGACGACCGATCGAGGAATCGCCATGACGACGGAACGCTTCGCGGATCGGATTGTGCGCCACCTGGCCCGGCAGGGCTATCAGCCGCAGAAGATCCGCAGGCTCGCCCGGGCGATGGGCATTGCCGACGAGGAATACGGCGACTTCCGTGAGGCGGTCAAGGCGCTGATGGCGACCGGGCGGATCGTGATGGGGTCGGCCAGTGCACTGACCTTGCCCGATCCGGCCCGCCGGGTGGTAGGCCGTTTCCGCTCCAACCCGCGGGGCTTCGGCTTTGTCATCCCTGACACGCCGAGTTCACACGGTGACCTGTTCGTCCCGCCAGGCCAGACCGGCGATGCGGTCACGGGGGATACCGTGGCTGCCGAGGTACTGAAACGCGGCAAGCGTGACGGCCGTCCGATCTACGAGGGCCGCATTGTTGAGATCATCGAGCGCGGGCAGAGTCGGTTCGTGGGGGAACTGTGCCGCGAGTTGAACCGCTGGTTCGTTCGGCCGGACGGCAACATACTGCACGTGCCCATCTTCGTGGGTGATCCGGGAGCCAAGAGCGCCCGCACCGGCGACCAGGTGGTCGTCGAGATTCTCGAGTACCCCAGGCCGGGGCTCGACGCCCGCGGCGTGATCACCAAGGTGCTGGGTAAGCGCGGTGATCCAGGCATCGATGCGCAGAGCATCATCCATCAGTACCAGTTGCCGGACGAGTTTCCCACTGCTGTCGCGAAGGAAGCCGGGCGCGTCGTGGCGGCCTACGACCCGCACGTGGCCACCCGCGGGCGGACGGACCTGCACGACCTGACCGTGATCACGATCGATCCCGATGACGCCCGGGACTTCGACGACGCCATCTCGATAACTGAGCTAGATGACGGCCGGCTCGAGCTCGGCGTACACATCGCGGACGTGTCGTACTTCGTGCAGCCGGGCGGGGCGCTGGATCAGGAGGCTCGCGAGCGGGCCAACAGCGTCTACTTCCCGCGGCTGGTCATTCCCATGCTTCCAGAGGTGCTGTCGAATGGGGTTTGCAGCTTGCAGGAAAACGAGCCCCGGCTGACCAAGAGTGCGTTCATCACCTACGATGCCAGCGGCCGCCGGGTCGCGACGCGCTTCGCGAACACAGCGATTCGATCGGCCAAGCGGCTGACCTACCGGCAGGCGACGCAGATCCTCGCGGGCAAAACGGGAGGTTACCCAAAAAAGGTGGTCGCCTTGCTGCGGCGCATGGAGGCGCTGGCCCGAACGATCCAAGGACGCCGATTGGCCAACGGTATGCTGGTGCTGGAGCTACCCGAGGTGGAAGTGGTGTTCGACGCGGAAGGGCGGGTAACGGGTGTCGCGCGGGCGGACACCAGCTTCTCGCACACCATCATCGAGATGTTCATGGTGGAAGCTAACGAGGTCGTGGCCGAGCTGCTGGCCGGCCTGCGCGTGCCCGCGCTGCGCCGAGTGCATCCGCCGCCCGACAAGGCGGCAGCCGGGCCTCTTAACCGGTTCCTGCGGGCCCTAGGGCTGCCGCCGGTCAAGGGTATGAATCGAGAGGCGCTGCAGCCGCTGCTGGACGTGGTGAAAGGTCGCCCGGAGTCGTTTGCGGTCAATTTAGCGCTCCTGCGGTCGCTCGAGCAGGCAGCGTACGAGCCTTCTTCAGTGGGCCATTTCGCCCTGGCCAGCGAGGATTACACGCACTTCACCTCGCCGATCCGCCGTTATCCGGATCTGACCGTCCACCGGCTGCTGGAGATCTACCTGCGGGGCGGGTTCAAGAAGCACCACCGCCGCACCGACGTGCCCACGCTGGACGATTGCCAGGACCTTGGCGTGCACTGTAGCTGCAACGAGCGCCGGGCGGAGGCGGCGGAGCGTGAACTGAAGCTCGTCTACATTCTGCGACTGCTCGAGCAGCACATGGGCAATGAATACGAAGGGATCGTCACGGGCGTGACTAACTTCGGTGTATTCGTCCAATTGCCCGAGTACTTGGTGGACGGACTGCTACGTTTCAGCGATCTAGCCGACGACTGGTGGGAAGTGGACAGCGAAGCCGGCTGCGTGATCGGCCAGCGGACACGCCGGCGGCTCAAGCTCGGCGACCCTGTGCGGGTGATTATCGCTGCCATCGACCTCGCGAACCGGGAACTGAACCTGGCCCTGGCCGAGGGGTCGGCGGGTTCGAAGCCGCGGGCCGCCCAGCGACCCCAAACCGGCAGGGGGCGGCGGACCAGGCGTGTCGAGAAGACTGCGCCCGCGACGCGGCGCGGCGGGAAGTCGTAATCCAGCGTCGCAGATGGATCGAGCGGGTTGGCGAAGATGGTGGTGAACGGCTCGGTATCAGCCGGTGACTAGAGGACCAGATGGATCGCAGAACATTCTCGAAGACCGTGCTGCCTCCGCCGTCGACGGCCCAGCGACGCTAACACAGAACGTGGCTAGAAAGTAGTTCGGTTTCGTTGTGATGTGCGGCGGGGCGCCGTGCTTGTGCGCGTCTTGTCGGCGGAGCGCCGCGGGGAATACGCCACCTCGAGCGCGTCCAGCTCGCCGGCGAGCCGCCGACGCTCGGGGCCGCGCAGGGGGCTGCAGTGGAAGCGTGACCATACGGCCGTATACGCGGCGACCTCCGCCTTCGTCGGCAACCAGTCGGGCCGCGGGCGGTGGTAGTCGATCAGTCGCACGATGGTTTCGAAGCACGGTTTGCAGAGAATCGCCTCGCGCTCGAACGGCGGGAGGTAATACGTCCACACCGCGTCCGGCACGCCGAACCATGGCGGATCGACCGCGCCGCACCGGGCGCAGACGCTCGGGAAGTGCAGGAACGGGACGCGCGCGAGTCCGGCTGCGCGCCGGCAGTGGTGGCCGACCGCCGGCGCGCCGCAGGCGGGGCAGACCTCAACGGCGCAGCCAGCCCGGTGCTCTTGGCCCTCGGGCACGCCACAGTTGTGGCAGCGCACGAGCTGCATCCTGCTCGCTCTGCGTTTTGGTTTCGATGTCATCCTCGATCTCTCAGTCTCGTCCCCGCGCCGGGCGCTTGGAACCAGGAGCGCCGTCAGACTTGGACGTCCCGACCGCGACACATGACTTTCCACGGACCGTCAGGTATTAGCTTTCAACGCCCAGCGGAGTTTGGCCGCTCGGCTGCGCGGGTTGTTGGCAATCTCAAGCGGCGATGGCCGGATCGGACCTTCGGCTATCGCGGCGTATGTGCCCGCCCGCAATCCGTCACGGAACGAATGCTTGATGCGGCGATCTTCGCCGCTGTGGAAGCCGATGATTCCGATCCGCCCGCCCGGGCGGAGACAATAGGGCGCAATACGCAGGAGCTGTTCCAGCCCGGCGACTTCGTCGTTGACGAGCATACGCAAGGCCTGGAAGGTCCGGGCTGCGGGATGAGGCTCCCCACGTTGCTCGGTCGGACGCTCGCGCCACGCGCGGCGGGACGACCCCTTCGCTGCCAGAACCAGGTCGACAAGTTGCCACGTCCGCGTGATGGGTTTGATCGCACGCTCTCGGGCGATACAACGCGCGATGCGCTCGTGATCCGATTCGTCCGCGAGCTCCCACAGAGCAGCAGACAGCTCTTCGACTGAAAGCGAAGCGAGCAGATCCGCCGCGCTGCGGGCCCGGCGCGCATCCATGCGCATATCGAGCGGCCCATCGTACTTGTAGCTGAACCCGCGATTCGGGTCGTCCACCTGCATACTCGAAACACCCAGATCGGCAAAGATGATGTCGCAACCGTCGAGTCCTTCCCGGCCAAGGACCTGCCCAAGTCCGGCAAAATGGCTGCGCTGAAGGCTGACTTGCCGGCGGTCGGCGGCGGTCGGTGTGTCGTTCGGGCCGTTGTCCAGTGTTACTGGCACGCCCAGACGTTGGGCGGTTCGCTCAAGCTGGGCGGCATCTACGTCCAGCCCGATCAGCCGGCCAGAGGGGCCGATCCTCCTGATGAACTCCACCGCGTGCCCGCCGTAGCCGATCGTGCAGTCCGCCACGACATCCCCGGGTTGCGGGCGCAGGGCGGCCAGGACTTCCTCGACCAGCACGGGAACGTGCGTGCCCACGGGAGTGCGCCCTTGGGCTCGCACGTGATCGTGAATCTCAGGATAAGCGGCCGGGTCGAGTTCTTTGTAGTGCTGCTCAAACCGCTTGGGGTGTGTGCCGGGATATCTTGGCCGGCGCCGGTGTGGTTCCGGATGTCCGGTGGGTGGCGTCTCGTCTGGAGTGCCGAGTGTCATCGCCTACTCATTCTATCTTACGTCGGACGATATGAGCTAGGCTCGAGAGGAGTGATGGAGTTGGGATGTTGCCCCCCGATCGCCTGTCCCGATGCAAAGCGCGTGCTGTCGCCGCAGGAAATCGATACGATCCCGGGGTGCCGAGAAAGGTCCCTCCAGAGCTGATCGACCTCGCGATCATCGGGGGCGGGGCCGCTGGCTTGGCGACCGGCGTTTTCGCCGCCCGGAGCCAGCGCGATTGGACGATCGTCATTCTGGACGGCGCGACGCGACTGGGCGCGAAGCTCCTCATGGCGGGCGGGGGGCGCTGCAATGTAACGAATCGTGTCGTTACGGCGGCCGACTATTGCGGCGGAAGTCCGCGCGTCATCAAGCAGGTCCTGGCCGCTTATCCGGTCGAACGAACGGTTTCTTTCTTTCACGAACTCGGCGTGGGGCTGCACGAGGAGGAGAACGGGAAGCTGTATCCGAACACGAACCAGGCCCGGACGGTGTTGGACGCACTCGTGAATGAGACCCGCCGTTTGGACGTTTTCGTCCTCACGGAGCACCGTGTGAGGGCCGTTGAGGCGTGCGATCCGGGTTTTCGCATCCTGACGGGGGAAAAAACGCTTTGCGCTCGCCGGGTGGTGCTGGCCACTGGGGGTCAATCGCTGCCCAAGACTGGCAGTGACGGCCGCGGATACGGCCTGGCCCAGGGTCTCGGGCATACGCTCGTACCGACGACGCCGGCGCTGGTGCCGCTCGTTCTGACGGGTGATTTCCACGCGCCCCTGTCGGGCATATCGCAGGATGTGGAACTCGCTGTGCGGGCGGGCGGCGCCAAGGCGATCCGCATTCGCGGTGCGCTGTTGTGGACGCACTTCGGCGTCAGCGGGCCAGCAGTGCTCAACGCCTCCCGTCACTGGCACCGCGCACGGCTCGCAGGGGACGACGTAAGCGTTGCCGCGAACTTCCTTCCGGGGGAAGACTTTGCCGGGGCCGAACGGAGACTGTTCGCTCTGGCCTCGTCGCGGCCGAAAGCCCTGTTGCGTAACGCGCTTTCCCCTGTGCTCCCTGCGCGGGTGGCGGCTGCAGTTCTGCGCAAGCTGGAGATCGAAGAGGCGCTCCCGATCGTCCGCCTCCCAAGAGATCTGCGCCGCAAGCTGGTGCATGCACTCCTGGCGTGGCCGCTGCCTGTGCTGGGCAGCCGGGGGTATGCCGAAGCCGAGGTGACCGCCGGCGGCGTGCCGTTGAGCGAGATTGACCCGGGCAGCATGGCCTCGCGCAAGTGCCCGGGCCTGTACCTCGTCGGCGAGATCCTCGACGTCGACGGGCGGATCGGAGGGTTCAACTTCCAATGGGCGTGGTCGAGCGCGTGGGTGGCCGCCTCAGGTTGCCGGTGAAGGGACTTTCTGGTCATGTCCCTATCGAGACTTCCGATGTCCTTTCTACTGCAATACTGACGTCCTCCGGCTTATGAGCCCGTTTAGCCAGGTTTTCGCTAAACAGCTGAATTGCAGTAACTTAGTGCTCTGGCCCATAATTTCGGTGACGTATCTTGTCACGCGGATTTCAAGCGCTGCTGCGCGGCGTCGAGCCGTGCGAGCAGTCGCAGCAAGTCGCGCCTCGTGAACTTCCATTCGAAGGGTTGTGCCACCGATTGGTAGTGCTGCTCGAAGCGGTGCAAGCGGTCCGCGAGTTCGGCCAAGGACTGGAAGTCGTTCGGCGTGACCACTTTTCGCTGGATGATTGAGAAGTAGATTTCGATCTGGTTGAGCCAACTGGCGTGCACGGGCGTGTGCACCGGTTGCACGTTCGGCCAGCGGGTCTGCAGCCGCCGAGCGCTGGCTTCCCCCCGATGCGAGGAGCCATTGTCCGTGATCCAGAACACCCGCGCGGCGGAGCCATAGGGCCGGCGGCGCATCACGTCGTGCACCAGCCGCTCGAACGGTTTGATCCCGGTCTGTGGCTCGCAGCGCCCGAAGATGCGGGCACGCCGCACGTCCCAGGCCGGCAGATAGGCCCACGCACCGCAGCGCTCGTACTCGTGCTCGACCCGCATGGACTGATCGGCGCCGGGCGGCTGCGTCGGATGGAGTCGGCGACGCGCTTGAATACTGGTCTTCTCGTCGGCAGAGATCATGTACTCGTCGCCCTTCAGGGGTTTTCCGTTCCAGCGACCCTCATAAAGGTCCAGCACGCGGCCGGCTTTGTGCGCGAAGTCCGGGTCGCGCGGGAAGATCCAGTTCCGGTGACACCACGGACGAATCGCGTCTTGCGACAGCCAGCGCCACACGGTCGTCGGCCCGATCGCCGCGACCAGCCCACGCGCCACCGCGGCGCGGCAGATCTCGCCGGTGCTGAGCCGCGAGAGGGGCAGGCCGTGCTCCTGCGGAAGCTCACACGCCAGCGCCTTGATCGCGATCACCGCGGCGGGGGGAAAAGCGGGCCGGCCGGCCACGCCGCGGGCGTTCTTCCAAACCTGTCCATACCGAAAACGTCATCCGGACCGGTTGGAGAGTTGGACGGTGGGCTGGGTACGTTGGCGAGAACGAGCGCGCCGCCTCGAGACCCGTCGCCAAGGGCTCTGAAGCGGATGTTTCTGCAGGACCGGCGCGGAGTTTTCGCGTGCCGTTGATTCGCGGATCAAAAGGCGTCGGCCGTCTCAGGCGGCCCGTGTGTATCGGTGGTGCAGGCCGCCGACCTGGGGAACTGCGATCACCTTTCCCTCAGAGGGATGCTCGACTCGACGCGGTACCGGAGCGTTCCGGGCCAGCGAAAGATGGGCGCGGGATTCGTGATAGTACGCGAAGTACGAGGTCAGAATCCGAAGCAGGTGCGCTTCGTTGAACACAATCACGTGATCCAAGCATTCCCGGCGAATCGAGCCGATCAGGCGTTCCACGTACGGACTCTGCCACGGCGACCGGAACGCGATGAGGACCTCTTCGATTCCCAGGTGCTTGATACGTTGTCGGAAGTCGATGCCGTATATGCCGTCGCGGTCTCGAATCAGGAAACGCGGCGTTGTGTCGAACGGGAATGCTTCCACGATCTGCTGAGCGGTCCAGCGCGCGGTGGGGTGCGGGGTCACGTTGAAGTGCACCACCCGCCGGCGGTCGTGGCGCAGCACAATGAAGCAGTAGAGCAAGCGGAAACTCACCGTGACCACGACGAAGAAGTCGATCGCGACGATGTCGGGCACGTGGTTTTCGAGGAACGTGCGCCAGGACTGTGAGGGCGGCTTGCGACCGCGCTCCATATACTTCGCCACCGTCGAGTCGACCACCGTGTGACCGAGTAACGCCAGCTCGGACTGAATTCGCGGCGCGCCCCAGGTTGGGTTTTCCTGCGCCATCCGTCGGATGAGCTGGCGGATCTCAGCAGGGGGCTTTGGCCGTCCCGGGTTCCGCTTCCGCGACTTCCAGCGCCAGTACAGTTTGAAGCCCTCGCGGTGCCAGCGGACGACCGTCTCGGGCTTGACCATTACGAGGCAGGAGCGCCAGTCCGCCCAGATTCGGGACAGCCAGACCCAGAAGACGCGGTCCCGCTTCCGCAGCCGCGGCCGTTTCACCGAGCGCTGCAAGACGCCGAGCTGTTGACGCAGTGCCAGGTTCTCCGCGGCGAGCGCCGCACGCGGAAGCAGGAATACGCCGAGCAGGATGGCGATAACGCGCACGACGCCCATGGCTACGCCTCATTAGAGCTTGTGAATTTTCTTCCTTCCAGTCTCGCTTCGGTGCAAATTTGCAGTCGCCGGTCGAGTCGGAGCGCGGGAGCGTGTTGGTTGACGCCTACGCTGCTCCAGGGTGCGGCAGTAACCCGGCCGTTGGATCGAGTCGCCGGACTGGCTCGTTTTGGTTTGCGGTTCAAGCCAGCAAGGTCTGGCCGAAGTGCATGAGGTTGTACGCCAACGCCGCCCACAAAACCACGCAGCGGCACCGCCTCAAGCCCCGCACCGTGAACGCCCGGAGACCTCGGAAGGTCTTTAAGTCCGCGTTCACCGTCTCACACGTGTGCGCCCGCAGGGCATAGACCTCACGACCCGCCGCGCT
>Ga0315285_10000632_pt1 | contig 36489 bp, 43 predicted proteins | sample YL17G09_36_MG_FD_203698 | JGI IMG/M metagenome (GOLD analysis project Ga0315285, IMG submission 203698) | Sediment microbial communities from Yellowstone Lake, YNP, Wyoming, USA - YL17G09_36 | ecosystem: Environmental > Aquatic > Freshwater > Lake > Sediment | place: USA: Wyoming | collected...
TTAGGAGGCTGGTGCTCTATCCGTACTGAGCTACCCGCCCAAAGCTTCACTCAACCAGAGTTACTTTGACAACCTGCAGATTTTAACTTAATGATTTCGCTCTGCAAAAAACTTAAACTAACACGCAACATCAACTGTACTGGCAGTTGCGGGGGTACCCGAGCCAGGTCTAAATAGGCGGCCGGACAACGAAGCCTAAGACAAGGGGGAGGACTTAAGATCCTCTGGCGAAGGCCTCCGTGGGTTCGAATCCCACCCCCCGCACTCCAATATCCGTTCTGTCTCGAGTTTATTTCAGCCAAATAAGACCATTTTGAGATGCAGTGGTTAAGGGCCGGAATTTGAAAACACGTCTATCGGCAAAAGTGCTCAACTTCTGCAGTGCGGGACAACTTCAAACTCTCGTTCAAACCACACACCAACAACGGACAAAACATATTTGAATCCAAATAGAGGGCCTAGACACCATTGCACGCGCACGCACAAACATTCAGCAGCCCAAGAAAGATTCAAACCCTCACCAACAACGCTCAAAACACATCTTCCACAGGCAAACCCGAGTGAGGACCACGGACCCCACATTCTAACCTCGAGTGTGATTTGATGCCACGTAAAATCGACGCCAATGACCGCACCAAAGGCTTAGGCGAGCATTATCTTTCCAACATGAAAGTCTTCCTTTCTATGACCCGCGATGGGATTCTGTCCATCAGCATTCTCTCCTCAGGCCTTTCAGTCAACCCAATTGGATGAAGCTTCTCAGCCAGCTTTAAAGCTGTCTCCAGTTTCGCATTTCTCTCCGCGTATATCTCCAAGAGAACCCCGCCTTTCTTGACATTCTCTCCAAGCTTTGCCTTGAGCACAACTCCTGCTCCTTTTTCTTTCGGCGCTCCAGCCTCTCTTGCGATTCTGGCCGTGTCCTCGTTGTTAATCCAAAGAACCCTGCCGCCCCTGTCAGTCGTCAGCTCTGCCGTCTTGTCGCCGATTTCTATGTCTTGAGGTTTCACTTTTGGGTTTCCGCCCTGTGCTTCGATAATCTTTCTGAGCTTCCTCTCTGCCTTTCCTGACTCTAGCAGTCTTTCGGCCTTTTGCCTTCCATTTTCCACATCAACCATCTCAAAAAGTATGCCCGCCACGTCTATGGCTTTTTCTTTAAGGTCAGCCGGGCCGTTTCCCATGATGGTTGAAAGCGCTTCTCTTGCTTCCAGCGCTGGGCCTATCGCGCATCCAAGAGGCTGCTCTCCGAAAGTGACTGCACACTGAACCTTTATCCCTAGACGTTTTCCCAAATCTATGAAGTCGTATGCAAGCGTGTGCGCTTCTCCGATCGTCTTGATCTTAGCGCCTCTCCCAGTGGGAATGTCCACAACCACGTGGGTTGCACCTATTGCCTTCTTCTTACTCATAATTGACGGAAGAAGCATGGGATCTATTGCCAGCGGATATTCGACTTGGATGAAAATGTCGTCTGCAGGCGCCAACTCTAAAGCTCCGCCCCAAACCATGCAACCGTTTGTCTTCTTCAGCACTTCCTTTATCTCTTCAATGGTCAAGTTTACAGGACACAGAGCTTCCACACGGTCAGCCGTTCCGGCGGGTGACGTGACTGCTCGGGAAGAGGTTTTGGGTATCGTGAACCCTGCAGCGGCGATGATTGGCACAATCAGAATTGTTGTTTTGTCACCAGGTATTCCGCCTATGCTGTGCTTGTCAAGAATCGGCCCTTTGTCCAAGCTGAGAGTGCTGCCGGTTTTCACCATCGCTCTTGACAAGGCTTCGATTTCGTCCATGCTCAAACCGTGAATGTAAAGAGCAGTTATGAAAGACGCAAGTTCAACGTCACTCAGGTGGCGGGTCACCACATCCTTGACTATCGCGTCTATTTCCTTTTCTCTCAGTCTTTCGCCTCGGATTTTTGCCTGAACGTACCTGATTGCCTCCGGAATCTCAGCGGATTGCACCTCCACACTTTCGCCGGCCTTCACTCCCAGTTTTCTTGAAATCTCTTCGTAAAGTCCGACGCAATTGCGAGGAAAGCTGCTCGCCACATTCGCGATGGCGATCACCTGCTGCCTTCCATAGGCTATCCTGACTCTGTCAGACGAGTGCACGCCCAAGAAGCTTGCTGTTTCGTCATCCAATATTGCTATGCTCCTTCCGCCAGCCTGAATTTCCAAAATTCTAGCCTTGAGCTTCATCTGAATCCACACCTCAATTATTCAGCAGCTCAATAGTTAAAGGTTTTAAGGAGCCAAAGTTAAACAACAAAACGAGAAGGATCGAGTCAAGTTGAGATACATAGATTTTGTTAACTTGGACTACACACCTAAAGAAACAGATGTCGTTTGCACGTTCCGCATTGAGCCCGCCGGAATCAGCATGAAGGAGGCCGCGGGCGGAGTTGCAGCTGAAAGTTCAGTTGGAACGTGGACCGAGCTCACGACGGTCAAGCCTTACATTGACAAGCTCGCTGCTCGCGTCTTCAACATCGAAGGGAACATCGCGAAGATAGCTTATCCGCAGGAGCTTTTTGAACCAGGAAACATGCCCAACATTCTGAGCAGCATCGCTGGAAACGTGTTTGGATTGCGAGCTCTCGAGAACCTGAGACTCATCGACATTGACTTTCCGTCAAAGCTTGTCAAGAGCTTCAAAGGCCCGAAGTTCGGCATTGAAGGAATCCGCAGACTGCTGAAAGTCTATGACCGCCCTCTTGTAGGGACAATAATCAAACCTAAACTAGGATTGAAAACGGCTGACCATGCAAAGGTTGCCTACGAAGGTTGGATCGGCGGGTGCGACATCGTTAAGGATGATGAGAACTTGAGCAGCCAGAGTTTCAACCCTTTTGAAGAACGTGTCGCGAAGACTCTTGAGGCCAGAGATAGGGCTGAAAAGGAAACTGGCGAAAAAAAAGTCTACATGGTCAACATCACTGCTGAAACTGAACAGATGTTGAAACGAGCAGAACTCGTGCTTGACCACGGCGGAGAATACGTCATGGTTGACATCTTGACATGCGGTTTCGCCGCGTTGCAGACTCTGCGCAATCAAGACTTCAAGCTCGTGATTCACGCTCACAGGGCAGGCCACGCGGCATTTACAAAGAATCCGAAGCATGGGATTTCAATGAAAGTAATCGCGAAAGTGGCTAGGATGATCGGCGTCGACCAGCTTCACGTTGGGACTGTTGTTGGAAAGATGTTTGAAACAAAGGATGAAGTGAGAGAGAACTGTGAAGCGTTGAAGACCGAGATGAGCGGGTTGAAACCAGTGTTGCCTGTCGCTTCAGGCGGCCTTCATCCGGGGCTGGTTCCGTCATTGATGGAGCTATTTGGAAAGGACTTCGTTATCCAAGCTGGAGGCGGCATCCACGGTCACAGCGGCGGAACAGTTGCGGGCGCTAAAGCGATGCGGCAGGCCGTCGATGCGACTCTGCAAGGCGTCCCCCTGAAGGAATATGGCAGAACGCACAAGGAACTTGAAACTGCACTGCGAATTTGGGGACAGCAGTCTTAAGGTCAGGCTTACTCGAAGATCCACGGGTACTTTCTGCGCACCACTTCAGTCACCGAGTGAGGCGAGACTATTCCGTCTTCGCATATTATGCCGTGAATGAAATCTCGTCGGGTCACGTCGAAAGCGGGGTTTCGTATGACCAAATCCATGGGCGGGTCTTTCCAAATCTCGTTCGGACTTCTTTCCTCTATCTTCTCATAGTCGCCATACATGGTTGCTGGGTCAAACTTCAACAGCTCCGAAACAACGTAGAACGGCGTTCGGGCTTCACGTGCTACGAGCGCGATTGTGCTTGTTCCTATCTTGTTTATCACGTTGCCCTCTGAAGTTATCGCGTCCGCTCCTACGATTGCAAGGTCAACGTGATTCATGAAGAACCGTGCAGCAGAATCCACGATGAAAGTCGTCTTCACGCCTAAGTCCAGCATTTCCTTGGCTGTGGTTCGGCCTTGAAGAACAGGTCTGGTCTCGGTACAGATGACTTCAAACGATTTTCCCTCCTGTTTCGCTCTTTTCAGAAGGTGAGTCACTGTGGACGAGTGGCAATGTGTCAGAATGGTGGAATGGGTCCTTATTCTTTTGGCTCCTATTTGAGCGATCTTCTCTTTTGAATCGTCAAGGTTTTCCAGAAATCTTTGCGAAGAAAGAGAAACCGTTCTCGCCAGCTTTTGAACGTTGGCCTCCTTGCTCTTTTCTGCTTGATTTATCATCCACCGAACAGCGTTTCTCATAAGCGGCTCAGTTTCTCTTGAAGCAAAAAGAATTTCCTTGGCTGACGAAAGCTCTTTCAGAAAGTCTCTCTTGCTCCTTGCCTTCGTCTGTCTTGCCAGAACTTCCACTGCTTTTATTGCGGCTATCGCAATGTTTCTGGCACCTTGTATCTCGAGCCGCTTTATCTTTTCAGCCGTGAGCTGAATTGACTCTGGCAATAATCTCACCTACAAGAACGTTACTCATTTGTTGTGGAATGCACTATAATTTTTCGGTAAGTATTGCTTAGCTACTGGGATTCTTGGAGGAAATCACGGATAGAAAGCAGCTGCAAACTTTTATTTCCATCGACCAAGTTCTATAATGCTCAAGTTGAGACTGAGAACATGCCTAACTCAATCAAAGCGGTGCTTTTCGACTTGGGAGGGACGCTAGCGAGCACGGCAGATGTGCCGGAAATCTTTGCGAGAATCCTGAGGGCGCACGGTATTGAAGTTTCCCGACATGAAATCAGCGAAGTCCATAGACAGAATCAGGAGGAGTTCAGTGAGGAATTGATGGCTGAGAGGGGACCTGACTTTTGGGTCAGATGGAATCTGCGAATTCTAGATGGAATTGGCGTGGAGAAAGATGCGGAGTTCTTGGCGAGGAAAATCGACGAGTTGTGGTTTGACTACGCTGACCTGAGTGTTTATTCAGATGTCATGGAGACGCTCGTACAGCTTAAAGCCAGAAAGATCAAGATCGGTATCGTGACAAACGGTTTCGAAAGAGATTACAAAAAGGTTCTGCAGACGCTTGGGCTGACAGGCTACTTTGATGTCGTTGTCGGAGTTGACACGTGCAACAGAGTCAAACCGGACAAGGAAATGTTTCTTTACGCTGTCGATAAGCTTCAGGTTCAGCCAGCAGAGGCAATATTCATCGGCGATTCCGTAAAGCGGGATTACGAAGGAGCTCGAAAGGCTGGATTAAAGTCTTTACTCATTGACAGAGAGGGCAAAGCTCCAGCCAATGTTGAGACGGTAAGAAGTCTCACAGATGTTCTTGAATACGTCTAGACACTATTGCTACTCCCTTGTTTTGAGAAGCGGTCGTTCTTCCACACGTCTGCAGTGTCGCTGTAGCCCCGGACTTCCCAGTAGCCCATCTCTTTCTTCGACGTGAATTTTACCCTCGTAATCCACATTGCGCTCTTGTAGGCGTACTTGCTCGGAACGACGAGCCGTACTGGAGCACCAATGTTATCCTCAAGACAATTTCCATCAAGCTTGTAAGCCAAGACAACGTCGTCGCCTGACAGTTCTTCCAACGTGAGAGAAGTCGTGTACCCGTCTGCACACTCAAACGTAGCATACTTGGCTGTAGCCTTAGGTTTCACCAGATCTATTAAGGAGGTAAATCTGACTCCCTCCCATCTGCACTTGAGAACACTCCAGCCTTCGACGCAGTGAAAGTCGCTCAAGGACTCAACCTTCGGAAGCTTCAAGAATTGGTCCCATTTCAACCGCAGAGGCTTCTCGACTTCTCCATCCACCGTGAGAACCCAATTTCTCAAATCAGTTTTTGGAACAGGAACACCGATAGTTGGGTGGTCTTTGCCCCATCTCAGATGCTGTTCGATGGGAGTCTGGTTCGGAGGGAGCTCCTTGTGTTCATTATCTTGGTCTTTTGACGTCATGGTGGTTCAAACAGAATAGATTGATAATGAGAGATAAGGATTGCTGGAAAGGACTCTTTCAGCGTTTATGATTTCAGCTCTCAGAGTCTCCCAAGAAACTTGTTATCTGTTTCTGAGTCTTTTGCTCCTTGGCAAAGTTCGAGACCTTGATTCCCACCCTCCTCAGCTTGAGTTCGGATTCGTTGAGCAGTTTCTCAAAGAGCTCACCTGCCGTTCTTCTTAGTGTCTCTAACTCGTTTGCTGGGTTCTCATAGGTTTTCGACCTGCTACGGACGCTCATGTCTGTCAAAACGGCAATTATTCCAATGGATTTGAAACTGACCCCTTTCTGTCTTACATCTTCATGCACTTCTTCGCATAGCCTGTCAGTTCTATCAAGAATGGCGTTCAAGTCTCTCGTGTCTTCCTTCAATGTGGCAATCCTGCTTATTGATTCAGCCTCGCCTCGCTCTTGAACGGGTTCGTCATCTATTCCCATCGAAGCATTGTGGAAATAGGTTCCCAGTTTTCTTCCAAAAATCTCAATCAGTCTCCGCGCATCGTACTTTGCAAGGTCGCCAATCGTCCGAATTCCCATTGCCTCCATTTTCTCTTTGGTCTTCACGCCGACACCGATGAGACGGTCGACAGGCAGCGGGACTAGGAAGCTTTCAACTTGGTCAGGTTTGACAACCGTTAGGCCGTCAGGTTTTTGCGCATCAGCTGCAATCTTGGCGACAAGCTTGTTTGGGCCGATCCCGATTGAGCATGTAAGCTCGCACCGAGTCTGGATATCGTTCTTTGTTCTCTGAGCCAATTCCGCTGCTTGCTCAAAGCTACCGCCGACTCTTTGACTCACATCCAAATACGCTTCGTCTATGCCAACCTGTTCGAAGCGGTCAGCATAGCCTCTCAAAATCGTCATAGTCTTCTCTGAAACCTCTTCATAAAACTCATAATCTACGGGCAGGAATGCAGCGTCAACACTCTCCAGCTTGCTTTTGGCCAGAGCGATTGGCATGCCAGACTTGACGCCGTATTTTCTGGCTATGTAGTTCGCTGTGCTGACCGCTCCGCTGTCTTGGCTGCGGCCTGAATACACGCAGACAACCACGGGCTTGTCTTTGATATATGGGTTTTTTCTCTCTTCTATTTGGGCGAAGAAGTAGTCAAAGTCCACCAGTATTATGACTCTGGGCTGCAAGGTTTCCTTTCTCAAGAATTAGAGAAGCCGTAGGTGATTTACGCCTTTCCTCCTGCGAATTCTCAGAGCCCTTCCAGAACAGTCTGACCTGCAATCTGGAGCCGGCAGAAGGATTGTGGAAAAGACTAATCTTGCCGAAGACACATGATTTCCCAATCAAGCGTGACGTGAACGACAATGGATGCCACTACTAGACATATAGCAATGCAGCGGATCAAAACACTTTTCAGCTTGGCAAAGGAGACCTTTCATGAAGACCCATCTTTGGCTCAGCACTACGTGGACAACGCAAGAAAAATAGCCATGGCCGCCAAAGTTCGACTGCCCAAGGAATATAGGCGCCAAGTGTGTCGACACTGTAAAAGCTTTATCCAGCCAGGCGTGAATTGTCGTGTGCGCATCCAGCAGCGGAGAGAACCACACGTGGTAATAACATGCCTAAACTGCGGCAGACAGATGCGACTGCCTATGAAAAAGAGGGAGGAAAGATCAGGAACATGAGTGGATTGACTGCTGGAAAGAAACGCTTCGTCAAACGCGCGCTGAGTGAAGAAAGCCCCACAATATGGATAGGGAAGGGCGGCGTTTCAGAAGAAGTGTTGAAAGAGGTTGAAAAACAGCTAGAGAAAAGGAAAATGGTGAAAGTCAAGCTTCTGGGCACCGCTCTCAAGGGAGACGAAACCAAACAGATTGCCGCGCAGATCGGTGGGAAAACAGAGGCCTCTTTGGTGGAGGTTAGAGGGCACACTTTCATGCTTTATAAGCGACGCAAAAAGTGAAAGCCTTTATATGAGGCTACACGATTTTACTGAAGGAAAAGTCAAGAGGACATAGAATCTTGTTAACTCCCAACGATGTTCCAGCACCAAAACTCATCGAAAGACTAGCCAAGCACATGAAACAAAACATAGACCAGCTGACCCCACCATCATGGGCAAACATTGTGAAGACAGGCGCACACGTCGAGAAACAGCCGCAAAACCCAGATTGGTGGTACATCCGCTGCGCTTCATTGTTACGGAAGATCTACGTTCACGGACCGATAGGCTTGGAGAAGCTGAGAGCTGACTACGGAGGAGGAAAAGGCTTCACAGTCACACCTAACCATGTAGCCAAGGCAGGTGGAGCAATACTGAGAAAAGCTTTGCAGCAGTTGGAAGCTGCAGGCTTAATTCAGACATCAAAACCCCATGGAAGAAGAGTCACACGCGAAGGTAGAAGGCTTCTGCAGGAGATGGCTGAGGAAATCAGCAGGGAATTGGTGAAACAGCTTCCTGAACTGGAGAAATACCAGAAGGGTGACTGAGGTGTCTGACGACGAGCTGGATGAACTCCGCAGAAGAAAACTTTCAGCGCTGCAGAGGCAAGTGTCTGAAGAGCAAAGGCAAGCACAGATGCAACAGGAGCTGGAAGGTCAGAAACAGGCGCTTCTCAGGAGCATATTGTCTCCAGAAGCCAGACAAAGGCTTACGAACCTGAAAATGGTCAAGCCGGAATTTACTGAACAGTTGGAACTGCAGCTCATCCAGCTTGCGCAGCAGGGGAAACTGCCCATACCGCTCGGGGACAAGCAGCTGAAGGAGATACTTACCCAGTTACAGACTCGCAGGCGAGAGACGAAAATCAGAAGGGTTTGAACATGACTCGCAACAAGCCAACAGCCAAGAAACGCAGACTGGCAAAGGCAGGTAAACAGAAGAAGGGAGTGCCAACTTGGGTCATAGCAAGAACGGGCGGGAAATTCAGGGCAAATCCGAAAAGAAGGCAGTGGCGGACGAGAAAGATAAGGGCTTAGGAGGACATGCGTGTGAAATCCAAGAAAGAGGAAGACATCACTGAAGAAGAACAGAGGCCTGAAGAGAAGCAGGAAGAGCCTGCTGAGACCATTGAAGAGCCAGAAGTCGAAGAAGAAAAGGCTGAAGAAATCCTCAAAGAAGAAGACGAGAAAGCAGAGGAAAAAGCAGAGGAGAAGAAAGAAGAAACTCTTGAGGAGCTAGTTGGAGCTGAAGAAGAGGCACCGGCTCCAGCCGAAGAGGAGGCTCAGCCGTCGAAAAAGGAAAAGAAGGCTGAGGAAGAAGAAGAGATAGTTGAAGAGAGAACCTACACGATTCCGCTGGGCAAGGCTTGGATTACGCCGCCGAGAAGAAGGGCTCCGAGGGCCATGCGAATGGTACGGGCTTTCATAAACAAGCACATGAAGCTGGAAGTCAGAAAGGAAGGAGAAGAAGAGGAAGAGGAACCCGCGCAGCTTGTTATCAGTCGTGAAGTGAACGAGAAGGTTTGGGAAAGAGGCATAGAGAAGCCCCCGAGGAAAATCCGAGTGCGGGCTGCAAAAGACAAAGACGGAAACGTAACTGTCTACTTGGCTGAAGGAGATTAGTCCTTGGCTATTTACCTTGCGGACATTGTTGGCAGCCCAAGCATAGGTGTTTACTCGTTGGCTACTGACCAAATACTTATAATTCCAAATCCAGTTGCGCCTAAAAAGGCTGAAAGAATGGCGGAGTGGCTGAAAGTTAAGCTGATATCCACGTCAGTCGGTGGCACCATTCTCGCCGGCGCACTTGCATGTGCAAACTCTAACGGCATTCTGCTTCCACACATCGTTCGGGAACGAGAGGTTGAAGCCATAAAAAGCTGTTTTGACGGAAACATCACGGTGATGGAAACCAGGAAAACGGCATATGGAAATCTGATTCTGGCAAATGACCGGGGTGCAATTGTTGACCCACGATTCAAACCGTCAGAAATCAAAGAGATTGCCGAAACCTTGGACGTCGAAGCCTTTGCAAGCGAGATTGCTGGCCTACCCTACGTTGGGTCGCTTGCAGTCGCAACCAACAAAGGAGTTCTGGCGCATCCGTTGCTGAAGGATTCGGAGCGGAAGCTGCTGGAAGACGTGCTGAAGGTCCCTGTTGACGTGGGCACGGTCAACTGCGGAATACCTTACGTTGGCACAGGCGTGATGGCCAACCGACACGCAGCCATCGCCGGGTCTTTGACAACTGGACCCGAGATGTTTATAATTGAGAACGCCTTCGATGTTGTGAAGGAGAATGAGGAAATTGAAAGTTTTCAGAGTCATAGGTGAAATTCGGAAGCCAAACTTGAAGACCTCTTTCAAGAAGGAAATTGTGGCTCTCAAGGCTGAACACGCAGTGGAGAAGGTTTACGCCGAGATTGGAAGTAAACACCATGTCAAACGTTTTCACATAAAAATCGCCAGTGTCGAGGAAATTCCCGCTGAAGAAATAGAAAATCCATTGTTGAAAAAACTGGTCATCGGAGAAGAAAAAGTTGGAGAATAAGCAGGAAGACGAACTGCGCAAGTTAAGCGTTGAACTGCGCCTTCTCGAGCAAACCGCAGAAGCCATACAGTCAAGAGTCAACATGGTAAACACGGTCATAACAGACCTGACCTATGCAGCGATGACCTTGGACGGTTTAGAGAAGGAGAAGGAAAACTCGGAACTTCTTGTTCCAATAGGCGGAAGCTCATACGTCAGAACGAAACTTGCAAACCCAGACAAGGTCATCGTTGGGATGGGCGCAGGAGTATCGGTTGAAAAAACGTTCTCCGAGGCCAAAGAAATCGTCAAGAAACGTTTAGAAGACCTTGAAAAGACCAGAATGTCACTTCAGCACCAGTTCACCCAAGTTGCGGACAAGATGGGTGAAGACAGGGAGAAGTTTGAGGGTTTGCTTGCCAAGTTGAGGGAGGAGAAAGCTTCAAAAAATGTTTGAGAAGCTCAAGTCCGGGCTGAAAGGGCTTGTAAACAAGGTTACAACAACTGAACTTAAATCTGAAAATCTGCGCCCGATCCTTTCTGAGTTCAAGATAAGTCTCGCAGAAAACGATGTTGCTCTCCCTGTGGCAGAGCGAATATGCGATGAAATGGAAAAACGTTTGGACGGAGTCCAAGTCAAACGGCTTGAAGACCGCAAAGGAATTGTGGAGAAAAACCTGCGAGAAGTGCTCTTGGAAATAATGCTCACAAACAACAGAATAGACTTGCTGAAGGCGGTCGAGGAGAAACGCAAGAAAAGCGAACCGTTCGTCATAGCCTTTGTCGGAATAAACGGCACTGGAAAAACCACGACCGTAGCCAAAGTTGCCCGCTTTCTCAACAAGAAAGGCTTTTCCGTTGTCCTTGGGTGCAGTGACACCTACCGAGCCGGCTCAATTGAACAGCTAGAGGAACATTCCAAGCGCCTGGGAATTCGCATGGTCAAACACAAGTACGGCGCAGACCCAGCAGCTGTAGCCTATGACACGATAGAACACGCGAAGGCGCATGCAATAAACGTCGTTTTGATCGACACAGCAGGAAGAATGCAGACAAACCAGAACTTGATGAACGAGCTTGCTAAAGTCAAACGCGTAGTAAACCCAGACCTGACCATTCTGACCGTGGATTCGCTTACCGGTAATGATGCTGTGATGCAGGCTGAGGAATTCCACAAGAGCGTAGGGGTAGACGCAACGATACTGACAAAAGTTGACGCAGACATCAAAGGCGGTTCAGCTCTCAGCGTAACGTATGTTACCAAGAAGCCGATTCTGTTCATCGGCGTCGGGCAGAGGTATGATGACTTAGAGGAGTTCGTACCCGAAAAATTCGTGCAGATGATATTGAGGTAGACCTTCGCCAAAGGCTCTGAAGCGAAGGAGCTTTTGCATTATGGACAGGATGACAAGATTTGAAACTCCGCTGCAAATCATAGAACTGGACAACATAAGCAGGTTCAACAACATTCTGGACATCGGAGCCGGCGGTGAAGGACTGGCTGCAAGGATAGGAAAAGAGAGAGTGTACGGCGTTGACATCCGAATAGACGAGATCAGGGAATTGCAGACCAAAGGGGTAAACTGCAACTGGGCAGTCTGCGATGCTCGCAAACTCTGCTTCAGAAATGATGTCTTCGACCTGGCAACAATATGGTTTTCTCTGATGTACATCAAAAGGGCAGAGGACAAAGTCCAAGTGCTGAATGAATGCAAGCGAGCACTCAGAAAGGACGGTGTGCTGCATTTAATGGATGCGCAAGTAGACACTGATAAGGGCGTGTTCATCTTGAATGCAAGATTCAAGCTACCCGACGGACAAATCGTTGACACTGGTTATGGCGTGAGCGGTCAGCAAAAGCAGACTTTTGAATGGCTTCAAACACATCTGATTGAACTAGGCTTCAAAGCAGTGGAGCAAGATGTGAGGAAGCATTGGTTCCGCATATTGTGCAGGAAATGATTCCTAATTCAGTCAGATTGGCTTGATAGACAAACTTATTTCTCTAGGGCTTTCCCAGCAGCTTCAGCAATATTGCCTTTGCAGAGTACAGCCTGTTCTCGCCTTGTTCATATATCACCGACTTCGGGCTTTCGATGGCGTCAGCGGTTATCTCATATCCTCTGTGAATTGGCATGTCGTGCATCACGTAGGCTTTGCTCTTCTTCAGAAGCTCGTTGTTTATCTGATAGGGCATCATGATCTTGAGGCGTTTCTCTTTCTCCGCAGCGTATTTCGGGTCAGTGAAGAATTCCATGTCAACCCAAGTGTCAGTGTACACAAAATCCGCGTCTTTGACGGCTTCTTTCACGTCCAGCGTGGTTTCCCACAGTCCGGTCTTCCTGGCATCTTCTAGAAGTTCATCGTCTCGGCTCGGCTCGTTGAATATCGGCGTAACGGTCTTCATCTTGACGCCAGTTTTTGTGCAACCCTCAACGAGCGAATTGCAGACATTGTTATGGATCCCTATATAGACGAGTCTCGCTCCTTTCAGTTTTCCAGCCTTTTCCTTCACGGTTATCAAGTCTGCTATGACTTGGCTTGGGTGATACTTCTCGTCACACCCGTTGATCACGGGGACGCGCGAAGCCTTGGCCATGGTCTGCAGGTCTGCGTTTTTCATCAGCCTGGCCATTATGCAGTCAACGTTTCGCGACAGATACTGCGTTTCGTCGCCAATGTCTGCGACAGCAAGGTTTGTTGTTCTCCAATCGATAAAAAGGGCATGACCGCCCAACTGAGTCATGGCGACCTCAAACGAGACTCTGGTTCTAGTGGAGGTTTTCTGGAAGACCAGAGCGGCGGACTTTCCCCCCAAGGCTTTTCGGTATTTCTCGGGGTTTTGCTTGATTTCAACACCCTTATCAATCATCTCGGTAAGCTGTTGGCCAGACAGGTCTTTGAAGTTGATCATGTGCATGCTTTTCACCTGTTCAGACCAAACCCTAGGAGGTCAAAATATAAAACTCTTCTGAGTCCACATGGCAGTCTGCAACAAGCATCCTTCACGTTCTACTTGGCGACCGATACAAGCCACATAGTTGCATTTTCGTTCTCGTCGAATCTTTCCTTGAATGGCCCAGAGTAACATCTTAGCAACTTGAAATGGTTCTGAGCCAACAGCTTCTTCAATGTTGAGGATAAGAACCACCGCAGCTTGCGCTCTCGCATTTGAAAATCCAGTTTTCCGTTCTCGTTCATCAGATAGATCGGTCTCCAGACTATGATGTTCCGGTTCCGAGGGTCCCGGGTGTTGCAGGCCAGCATGAGGAGTTGCAGTCTACTTTCAGTTATCACGTGTTCCACGAGCAACTTGTTCAAGTACTCTTCGCCGATTTTCTTCGCGTTTCTGGCGTCGAAAACTAGCAGACCGTCCTTTCTGAGAATCTTGTGCAGCCCGCGCAAGAATGTCTGTACGTCATTGTTTGTCAGCAGGTGAGAAAAAGCGATTCCCAAGCAAATAGCCGCGTCAAATTTCTTGTCTCTCGGAACGGCTCTGTCAGGTCTTCTCATGTCTCCTTCCACGAACTTGACCTTCGCCTTTCTATCCTTTTCTCTTGCCTTTTCCAGCATGCTGGGACTGATGTCTACCCCTGTGACCTCGTACCCTATCTTGCTCAGTCTCAACGCGTGGTTTCCTGTTCCACACCCAATGTCAATGACGCTTCTGCAATGATATTCCCGGAACAGGCTGTCCAGAAACTTGACGCCAGAATCGTAATCGCTTCGTCCCCAAATCTTGTCATAGATTTTTGCTTCTAGGCTGAATTCGTCTTCCATGCGAAATCACGTCAGAACGCCTTTTCCGCCTTAGGGTCAGCGACAGTTTCATTACAGACTGAATGATATTTATCGGTTGCTGCAAAACCGTGAAAGGAGACATAAGCAATGATTCTTCTCGTTGCTTCAAACAAGGACGTTGCAAGCCTAAACATAAAGAAACAGATTCTGACCAACTACTCTTTCATAGAGTGTTCGGAAAGATTTCAAGATAACCCCGTCTACGAAGCCAGCATCAGCAACGGGAACGTCAGGCTTGTAACTCTGAACACAGAATCAGTCTATGCGCAGGACCTGACCACTTTCTTCAACGATCTTGAGCTTGTCATATTCACGTCGAGACACAGCAGCTTGAGCGGAACTCCAACGCTTTCAGTGCACACGCCGGGCAATCTGGGCGAAGCAGAACTGGGCGGAATCCCGAGAAAAGTTTCAGTCTCCCCCGCGAACGCGATGAGAGATGCTCTGAAGGCTATGGCGCGTTTTAAGCAGGAAATGAGGCTTGACTATGAAGTTTCCTATGAATGCACTCATCACGGTCCATCCCTAGACGTCCCCGCCATGTTCTCCGAGCTGGGAAGCTCTTCCAAGCAGTGGAACGACCTGAAAGCAGCGGAAGCGGTAGCGCACGCAACGATGGAAGCTGTTTCAGGGTTCGGCAATTTTCCAGCCAAAGCAGTGCTCGGGATAGGCGGACCGCACTATCAAAGCAAGTTCACACGTGTAGCCCTTGAGAGCGACGTAGCTTTCGGTCATATGATTCCCAAGTACGCCATTCCAGCAGTGGATTCGGAACTTCTCAAACAGTGCATCGGAAAAACTTTGGAGAAGACAAAGCTTGCGGTTCTGGACTGGAAAGGAATAAAGGGAGAAAACAAGGCTCCTCTGCTTGAAACGCTCAAAGACGCAGGCATCCCCTTCGAGAAGGTCTAGCACGGTTCAGCCATATTTAAAGGGGAAAAGTTAATAGAAATGCGTGGCTTTATCTATGAGAGCCTACAGTAACGTTTATATCAAAATGCAATGTTGAGAGCGCGATGAACCATGGGCTTAAGATCATTCCTAGCTCAAGCTGCGAGAACATTGAAACTCGCCGTAAAACCGGGAAGAAGCGAGCTTTGGCTATCGGTGAAAATATGCTTCATGGGAATAGGTTTAATCGGGATAATCGGATTTGTCATCAAACTCCTGTCTTCCGTTCTCCAACCAGGCCAAGCCTCTACCGCTGGAACCTAGAAGGAAAGGAACCGTATGGAAAAGCATGAGGAGTTGCCGACAAAAATCTTTGTTGTGAAGACGACAACTGGACAGGAGAAGAACGTTGCGAGACTTGTGGCCGCGAAAATCGAGATGAACAAAATACCAATAAAAGCGGTTCTCGTGCCTGAAACCCTGAGAGGGTACGTGTTCATGGAGGCAGAGGGAGCCCATCTCATTGAAGAAGCCATCGTAGGCATTAAGCACGTACGGTCAAGGATTCCGGGCATCGTTAGCTTTTCCGAGGTTGAAAGATACATTGTTAGGAAACCAGTCATTGAGGAGCTGAACGAAAGCGACATAGTGGAAGTGACTGGCGGCCCGTTCAAAGGGATGCGTGCAAAAATAACCCGCATTGACAAGACTAAGGCAGAAGTCACTCTTGAGCTGCTGGAGGCAACGTTCACCCTGCCGATAACTGTCAATTCTGACTACGTGAAGCTTGTGGAAAAAGCAAGAAGCGGAAGTGGTGGAGCATAAAATGGTAGAGAAGAAAACTGTGGAACTGCTGATAAGCGGAGGCCAAGCGACTGCAGGACCACCTTTAGGGCCTGCCTTGGGACCGCTCGGCGTTAACGTAATGATGATCGTCAACAAGATAAATGAGCTCACGAAAGACTACGCTGGAATGAAGGTTCCCGTCAAGGTCATCGTTGACCCTGACACCAAACAGTTCGAGGTCACCATCGGAACGCCTACGACACCCGCACTGATCGTCAGCGAACTCAAAATCGAGAAAGGCTCAGGAACTCCAAACACTGCGAAGGTCGGAAACCTCACCATGGAGCAAGTCATAAGAGTGGCCAAGATCAAGCGTCCAGAACTGCTGGCGAAAACGCTGAAATTGGCGGCTAAGGAAGTGCTGGGAAGCTGTGTCAGCATGGGCGTCACCGTGGAAAACAAAGACCCGCGCGAAGTTCAGAAAGAAATCGACGAAGGCAAACATGACGAGATAATCGCAAAAGGCGAAGCATAAGACAATATTTTTATAATCCCGTTCCATTTCCTCATTGGCGCGAGGCCCGAAAAATGCCCTTAGACCAAAAAACCATCCTCGATGCAGTGAAACAGGCAAAAGAAAAGTCTGAGAAGAGGAAATTCAATCAAACAGTAGAGCTGGTTGTCAACCTGAAGGATATCGACATGAAGTCGCCTGAGGGCAAGCTTCAAGAACTTATAGAACTGCCGCATTCTCCGCCTGAAAAAGCAAACAAGATATGCGTTATCGGCTCTGGGGAACTGGCTTTGAAGGCAAGAAAGGCCAATGCAGACCGAATTGTCGAGAAATCTGAACTTGAGGGATTGGCTGGCAAGAAGCGGGATTTGCGGAAACTCTCTAACGATTATGACTTCTTCATAGCTGAGGCGCCGCTGATGCCTCTCGTAGGAAAGATTCTGGGGCCTGTTTTAGGCCCGCGAGGAAAGATGCCTGTTGCCGTTCCGCCTTCAGCGGATATAGGGGCACTGATCACGAAGCACCGCAAGACCATCGTGTTGAGGATGCGTTCTCAACCGATCTTGTCATGCCGTGTCGGTGTAGAGGGTATGAAGGAAGAGGAATTGACTGAGAACATTCAGGCGGTCTTGAGAGTTTTGGAAGGAAAGCTTAAGAAAGGAATCAAAAACGTCAAGAACATGTACATTAAAACAGCTATGGGAGCGCCTGTGAAAATAAAGGCTTAGAGAGAGGAAACCAATGCCATCGCAACAAATCCTGCAAGAGAAGATTGGCGAAGTCGAAGAGATAGCAGAGCTTGTAAGAAAGCACAAGGTCATTGGGATTGCCAGTCTGCAAAAGGTCAGAGCAGCTCAACTTCAGGCTTTCAAGAAGAATCTTGCAGGCACAGTGTACATGCGCGTTTTCAAGAACACGTTGATGAGAAGGGCCGTTGAAAACTGCAAGGAGAGGCCCGAACTCAGCAAACTTATGGAGTACTTGACGGGTCCGAATGTTTATCTGCTGACGGACTTGAACCCGTTTAATCTGGTGTTGATGCTGGAAAAAGGAAAGGTCAAGACCACGGCAAAGTCTGGTGACATAGCCGCTTTTGATGTTGTGGTTCCTGCCGGAAATACGGGGCAGCCGCCAGGTCCAATAATCAGCCAGTTGAATGCTGTTGGTTTGCCCACAAGAATCGAGTCGGGAAGTGTCTGGGTAAACAAGGACACGTTGGTTGTCAAGAAGGGCGAAGTGATTTCAGAAAGGCTTGCGAGCATTCTCTCCAAACTTGGGATAAAACCCGTCGAAGCCGGACTGGCGATGAAGATCGCGTTTGACGAGGGCTTGATAATAACTGAGGAACAGCTGCGATTGGATGTGGACGGAACTAGAAAGAATGTTGAATCAGCCTTTGCTGACGCTTTCGCCTTATCTTTGAGTGTTGCATATCCAACAGAGGACAACATGGTGGCGCTCTTGCAGATTGCACATCGGGAAGCTTATTCGCTTTCAGTGAACGCAGCTGCGCCGACGAAGGAGACGATAGAAGATTTGATTCGAAAGGCGCACATGGAAATGCTAAGTTTAAGTAGCAGAGTGCCTAATGTAGAGGAAAAGGCTGCACAAGCCGAGAAAGCTGAAAAAAGTTAAAATATCCGAATGCAGAGGTGAGATGGTATGGAATACATTTACGCTGCGATGCTCCTTCATAAGGCTGGAAAGGAAATAAATGAACAAAACCTGACACAGGTTCTGACAGCGGCAGGCATGAATGTCGACGTAGTGCGAGTCAAGGCCTTAGTTGCTTCTTTGGCTGAGGTCAAGATTGACGAGGCAATCAAGTCTGCACCAACGATGATGGCCGCACCCGCAGCAGCACCGGCGGCAGTTGCACCGGCAGCAGAAGCAAAGCCGAAAGAGGACGAAAAGAAGAAGAAGGAAGACGAGAAGCAGAAAGAAGAGGCAGCTCTCGAAGGATTAGGCGCACTGTTCGGCTAAGCTACTCCCTTTATTGTGCTGATTTTTATTCGTCTAAGTGTTTCAATTTCCTAGTTGCTCGTCAGAGGCGATTGGCTTTGAAAATTACTGCTGTTGCGCATCCGATACAGGGGTTGACAAAGTATCACGGCTTGAAGAACCCTGTGCAAAGAATACCCTATCATGACAGCATCTCCATGTGCATTCAGACACTGACAACTACAACAACTGTGGAAACCTCTGAGAAGTTGAAGAAAAACGAGATCGTTATCAACGGAAAGGGATCTGAAGGAAAGGACAGACAACGTGTAGAGACTGTTCTAAACAGGTTGAAAAAGCTCGCGGGATTCAGTGGCGGGTTCAAAGTAGTTTCTGAAAACAGCCTCAAAGCGGGTAAAGGTCTAGGCTTTTCGGCTTCAGGCTTTGCTGCTTTGGGCTTGGCAGCATCAGAAGCGCTTGACTTAAGGCTTGATGGAGTTTCACTTTCTGAAATCGTCCGTCTAGGTGCAGGTTCTGCCACGAGAAGCCTTGCAGGAGGTTTCGCTGTATGGTACGCTGGCAAAAACGGCAAGTCCTATGCTGAGCAGCTGAATGCGCCGGAGGATATGGGTTTTTCAATGGTGGTTGTGCCCATCAGTTCTGACGTGAAAACTGATGAAGCTCATGCTGAAGTACTGAGCTCTCCACTATTCAAGGCAAGATTGAAGAATGTTCATGGCTTGCTTGAGGAGATGAAGCTTGCAATAAGTAAGGGAGATGTTGCCACGATAGGGCGGCTGGCTGAAGAAGACACGTTGAATTTGCATGCGATCACGATGACTGGCAAGTCGCACATGGTTCTGTGGGAACCTGACACGGTTCGCATAATAAAGGAAGTGATTCGACTGAGAGAAGAGGGGATGTCTGCTTGGTATTCAATGGACACTGGACCATCAGTCTTCATCAACACACTTTCAAAAAACTCTCAAGCCATCTTAAGTCGGCTTCGTGAAATTGGATTTGAAAACGCCTTCGTCAGTAAGGTGGGCGGAAAGCCGTTCCTAACCAGCCAGCATCTTTTTTAGGCTCTTGGGAACTACCAGTAGCAGCCATCCGCAGATAATCATAAGTGTGCCTGGGAAGGCTGTCAGCCTGAAAGTGAGCAGTAGTGTCTCGAAAACAAAGAACGAAATGGTCATGGCACTTGCAGACCACACAGCAAATCCTTTGCCGTACTTTTTGTATGTCTGTATTGTAAGCAGTCCGGCGAAGAAGAAGTCTCCTAGCCCAAGGGACATGTAAAGCCTGTTTCCTTCAAGCAATATTGTTGGAATTGTTGGCAACGAAACCAGAACTGGAAGTCTCAGCTCTGAAACCGTTCTCGCTGCAGACACCATCGACCCTGTGAACAAGACTAGCACTATATCCACGACGGTAAGAAGAGCCGCGAAGACGAGGGTTGTTTTCCAAGTGAATAGGCTGCCTAAGTAGAGGATGATGAGAACTGCGAAGATGAAGCCGTAGGAATCCAGCACGTACGGGAACCATATTGGGGTCTGGCTGAAAAACAGATACAAGCATATAAACAGGCCAGGCGGCAAAACTGCAACGTACCATCGCTCTGCAGCACTAATTCTGCGGGTCTCATGGATGAGTGCGGCTAACGCAAATATGGAGAGAACTAGAAAAGCTAAAACGCCGTAGACAGCGTTTTCAACTTGGCCGAAAACGAGGAATCTGGCCGCACCTGCAGCAAGTCCGCCTATGATAAATGCTGTAAGGAAAAGTTCAGTTCGCGTTTTTTGCATGTCAGAGAAAAGGTATCCGAAGATAAACAGCAGCATCGAATAGGAGAAGAGGAATATGATCATGATCGCGAGCTGGGGGATGAAAACGATCAGTGAAATCGTCACCCCCATCGAGGCGACTAGCAACACAGCGTCCCGAGTTCGAAACTGTTTTTCTTCCAAGACTCCCTTCAGCTTCTTCTCTGCTTTGCCGTTCAGAAGCATGGCTGCAATTGTGACGAGAAAAAGCGCCAGAGGCATGGCAACATCGAAATTCATACACGCACAATGTCAGAACAAGCATTTAATTCTTTATCCCGTACTAGGAATAGACTATTGCCTACAACTGTGCGAGATGGTTACGGTTTGAAGATCAAAGCGGTTCTGTTTGATCTGGGAGACACCTTGACGACGCCATGGCTGCTAGAAGACACTTTTCACAAGATTCTGCTCTCGTTGGGAATCAACAAGTCAATTGAGGACGTAAAGAGGACAATTTCACAAACGCGACAAGACTTACGCAATCTCGACTGTTCCCCCAAGTATGGGGAAGCCTCCTACACAGAATATGGGAGCCTCTGACGGTCCTTCGTCTTAAAACATCTGGATCTCCATGACAATGAGAGACTGCTTAGAGAAATCGAAGCGAAATGGTCCAACTACGTGGAGTGCAAGGCTCACGACGACGTCAAGGAGACACTGCTCAAACTTAGAAAATGGTCTAAAGACGGCAGTCATTTCCACTGCCTACAAAGAAGACGTACATACCATTATGGAGAAGGCTGGTCCGCAGGAAAGAATGTTCGACCTTATACTAGGAGCAGATTCTCTGGAAGCTATGAAACCTGACCCTGAAGCTTTCAGATACGCTCTGAAGAAGCTAGGGGTCAAACCTAGAGAAGCCTTGTTCGTGGGAGACGATGTTGAAGCCGATTACAAGGCAGCGGAAAAAGCAGGAATAAAGGCCGTACTCATCCAATGAACTGAAGACAGCACAGTCGAAACCTGCGGTCTGAGAGTAATCACCACTCTCAAGGACGTTTTAGAATGCATAGATTAGGCCTTAAAAGCGGAAGTAAGCGTTGAGGATTGCCAAGGAAGCGATTAACGCTTCTTCTGTTCGCACCGTTTCCGTTCCTTGCTTCGGGATGGTGTTCACGACGAAATCTGCAATATCTTCCAACTTGAGTCCTTCTTGTTTGGCCATCTCATTCAGCCCTTTCGTCGGTGCTCCAAAAGCCACAAGAATGGTGCTTGCAGCTTTCCAATCCTGATCGATCTGTTCCGCTACGTCAGTAAACGGAACGCCATACTTGGAAGTGGCAATCGTCAGATCAAAGTTCCTGCTTTCCACCATTTTCCCGAAGAGACACCTTTCCACAGCAACGGTGTAACCCCAGTATTCTGGAATCTCACTGCGGTCTGCCAGTTCCACCTCAGTCTGCTTGTCGACTCTCATAATCCTAAGGGTTATGCGCTTTCCTATTGGCTCCTGTCTATTCACGATCAGCGCCGGCTTCTCAACACCAATATCCACAAGCACGCCCTCTTTCGTATTGGATAAAGTGATGCCTTCGCGGTACTCGCCTTCTTTCAGGTTCTCCACTTTCCTATTCAAGGGGTGATGCGCCGTCCTTAACGGCGGAAGTATTCCCGCGTACTGCAGTTCTGGCTTGAGCGTGAAAAGTCGTTTGCGCAGATACTGAGGTGTTTCCATGTAGGTTAGTAATGTGGCGATAAGGTCCATGTCTGCTCTTTGGCTCATCTTCGGATTGTCTGGGCAGATTATGATTTCTTCGACTCTGAAAATTGCGGCTGCTCTTCCAATCAAACCCATCCTCGACGTTTTCTCGCGCAAGTGCGGAACGTCTGAAACAACTGAAGCAGGTATAGCTATGGAAAGTTTCTTGCCATGCAAATCTGTTTTCCGCCTGACATTGCTGAAGTTGGTATTATAGGTTTTTGCTTAAAAGCTAAAAGCATAATACGAAATCTACAATAGAACAAGACAGAGTGTAATCAAATTGCCGAAAACAGCCTTTTTGGACAATCTTGACGAAATCAAAAGAATCGACAGAAGTAACATGCTTTCTTTCTGCGTCGACGCCCCCAAACATTACGGCGAAGCTGCAAGAATCGCCAAGACCTTGTCGGTCAGCCACCCGAAACCACAGACGATCATTGTGGCTGGAATGGGCGGCTCAGCCATCGGCGGTGAGCTTCTGAAAGACTGGGCAAGGGACAAAGCAGCCGTGCCCATCGAAGTCTGCAGAGAATACTCTCTACCAGCCTATGCAAATAAGAAAACACTGGTTTTCGTGGTAAGCTATTCTGGAGAAACCGAAGAATCCTTAAGCGTCTTTCTCGACGCGATCAAGCGAAAATGTATGGTTGTCTGCATAAGTTCAGGCGGGAAACTGCGTGAGTTTGCCAGAAAACTGAACGTGCCGCATCTGTGCGTTCCTTCTGGTATGGCGCCGCGCGCTACGCTTCCGTACCTGTTTATGCCCTTGCCCTCAATACTAGAGAAGACCGGCATAGTTTCTTGTGTGAGCGCCGAAGTTCCTGATGTTACGAGAGTCTTGAAACTAGTGAGCCTTGAAAACTCGCCTGAGAAGCCGCAGAGCGGCAACTTTTCCAAGACGCTTGCCTCAAACATATGCGGAACAGTTCCAGTTGTTTACGGGTTCGGGATCTATCGCGCTGTTGCGCAACGTTTCAAGACGCAGTTCAACGAAAACAGCAAGGTCCCAGCAAAATGGGAAGCGTTTCCCGAGCTCAACCATAACGAGATTGTAGGGTGGGAAGAGGCTGGCGCTTTAGCAAAGGACTTCTCGTTAATATTCATACGTGACAATGATGAGTCGAACGAGATGCGGCGCAGAATTGAGGTTACGCAGAAACTGATATGTAAAGAACGGTTGAAGGCCTTCGAGGTTTGGAGCAAAGGCAAAACCAAGTTGGCTAAGATGCTGTCGGTCATCTGCATAGGAGACTTCACAAGCGTGTACTTGGCGGTGCTGCGAGGTGTGGATCCGACACCCGTCAAGACCATAAGTTTGTTGAAGGAAAAGATTAAGCAAAGCGGATTGAAAGACAAGGTGACAAGTGAACTGCAGAAGATTGCGAAATAGCGTTCAGCCTACGAAGTCAGCGAATATTTTCTCAGCTGCTTCAAGCGACATCTGTCGAGGCGGATGCTTAAACGCATAAGCACAGATAGGCAGTATCGCTCCATCGAATTCCTTGTCCAAAGCAATTTTCACTGCTCTTATCACGTCAAACAGAACAGAACCGGCATTCGGCGCGTCAACCGTTGAGAGTTTCAAGTCTATCTGCACCGGCACATTACAGAAGTGCATGCCCCTAATCCAGAAGTAGCTGTCGCGCTTGTTCTGCAAAAAGTCCACGTAATCTGTCGAACCTGCCACCACGTCGGCTTTGTAGGGCAACGCAGCCTCAACAGACTGCGTCTTAACCGTTCTTTTAATGTCTTTCGTGCGTTCCAGCGTGTCTAAGGATTCTGTGCCTCCTCCAACGTCAAGCTGATACGTCTGCGTGATCCGAACCCCACTCATGGAGAGCAGCTTCAGCAAGGTCTTGTGAAGTGTGGTTGAACCAACCTGATCGATAAGGTCGTCGCCAGCAATGGGCAGGCCAGCCATTTCAAAACGATGAGCCCATGCGGTGTCGCTTGCAATGAAGTTTGGCGTAGTGTTCACGAAAGCGCAGCCAGCGATCAACGCCTGCTCAGCGTACCATTGAGAAGCTTTCACTGCGCCGCTCGGAAGCAGATCAACCACAATCTCTGCGGCGCTTTCTTTCAGCACGCCTGCAACGTTTGCTTCTGGCAGACTGCTTGTTTTCACTGCTTTTCTTGTGTATTCCCCAAGACCGTCTAGTACCGGTCCCTTATGCACAAACACGTTAGACGGCGCAACATCTATGAGTCTGGGAGCATTGTTAGGTTCAGCGAAAACGGCTTCAGACAAGTCCTTCCCTACTTTTCGGCTGTCAATGTCAAAGGCTGCCACGATCTCGATGTCTTTCGGATGAAAGCCTCCTAAGAGGAGATTGCGCAGTCCGAGGCATTCTTCCTCTTTCTGGCAGCTGCCGTAATATTGTAGTCCTTGAACGAGGGCGGATGCACAGTTACCAACGCCAATAAGAGCGACTCTTATCTTGGACAAATTTTGACACCTTGCTGGCTTTTCTTATCTACACTTGCCCTATAAAATGCTACGCTCTCGCATGGGCGTGGATGAAAGGTGTCACTTGCGCTGTGCTGTCAACTTCTCAGCTGGAACGTATTCCTCGCATATGCCTGCTCTTCGGAGAACGTCCCTCCACAGTTCCAACCCCTTGCTGTTTCTCCATTTCTGCGGCGCCGTCAACTAGGTCCAGCAGTTCCTGTTGCGTCAGAGTTCTCATGTTCACAACCGCCATTTAGCCTGTTTGAGAATTTATTATTAAGTAAGCCTTAAGTCTTTTAGAATCCATCATCAAGAAGGGAGCGGAATGGCCAAGGAGCCAAGATGTCCTGACAAGTTTACAGCGGTTAACGAGCTGGCACGCCGACGCGGCTTCTTCTGGCAATCCTACGAAATATACGGCGGCGTGAGCGGCTTCGCAACCTACGGTTCCTTAGGCGCCAGATTGAAACAGAACATTGAGAGAAAACTCAGGGAGCTTTTCGTGAACAAGCTTGGAATCTTGGAGATAGAGTCTCCAGTAATCACTCCTGAAAGGGTTTTCGAAGCTTCAGGCCACATTGAACACTTCAAGGAGCCCATGGTCGGATGCTTGAAATGCAAGAAAAGATTCCGTGCAGACCACTTGGTTCAAGAGTGTGTGAAAATCAGTGAGGCAGAAGCTGAAAAACTGACCCTGACGGAACTGAAGGAGATGATCGAGAAGAATGAGATTCACTGCCCAGAATGCGGCGGCACATTTGACGAGCCCAAGCAGTTCCTTACCATGTTTAAGACGACGATAGGACCCTACTCTGACGCTGTCGGCTACGGAAGGCCTGAGGCAGCGCAGGGCATTTTCGTCGAGTTCAAGCGGCTTTATGGGATGGCAAGGGAGAAACTTCCGTTCGGCGCCATGCAGATAGGTCGGGCCTTAAGGAATGAGATTTCGCCGAGACAAGGCCTATTGCGACTCAGAGAGTTCACCATCGTAGATCTGGAGTTCTTCTTCGACCCCGAAGAGCCAGACTGCTACATGCTGACGGACGTAGAGAACGAAAGGCTGCGGCTCCTCTTGGCAGAAACCAGACTGAAAAATTCGGAAGAGCTCACCGAGGTAACTGTGAAAGAGGCGCTGAAGAAGGGCTACATAAAGCTAGAATGGCAAGCGGTCTTCATGGCGTTGGCAACAAAACTGCTGAACGACTTAGGTGTCCCCGCAGAAAAACAGCGTTTCATCGAGAAACTGCCGTGGGAAAGGGCGCATTACTCGCTTCAGACTTTCGACCAGGAGGTTCTTGTTGAGCGTTGGGGCTGGGTTGAAGTCACAGCTTACGCGTGCAGATCAGATTACGACTTGAAACGGCACACCGAATTCAGCGGCCAAGACATGTACGTCTTCAAAGAATATGAGAAATCCGTCGAGAAAGAGCAACTTGTCATAAAGCCTATCATGAGCAAGCTCGGACCAATCTTCAAGAAAGAAGCTGCAGAGGTCGCAGAGATGCTTTCCAAAACAGATGCGAAAGAGGTTGAAGCGTCTCTGAAAAAGAGCGGTCATTACATGCTTGGAAAATACAAGATACTGCCAGAACATGTTGATATCCAGTGCGAGAAGATTGTGGAACGCGGAAGACGTTTCATACCGCACGTTGTCGAACCAACTTTCGGCTCTGACCGACTTTTCTACGTCGCCCTTGAGTATGCATATCGCGTCAAGGACGACAGGGTGTTGTTGAGTTTTCCGAGAGACATTGCACCTGTACAAGTTGGTGTTTATCCTCTCTTGAGCAAGGACGGGCTGCCGGAAAAAGCGTTATCATTGCATAAGATGCTGGTTGATGAAGGCTTTGTGGCTGAATATGATGAGGCGGGGTCCATCGGCAGGCGATACGCCCGTGCGGACGAGGTTGGTATACCATTAGGCATAACGGTTGATTACGATACGCTTAATGACGGCACGGTTACCATTCGTGACCGTGACACTTGGAAGCAAGTTAGAAGCCGAATTGACGAATTGCCAGAGCTCTTGCGCAAGTTTTTCGGCTGGAAAATCAACTTTGAAGACTTGGGCAACCCGATTTGAGAGCGGAGGTTTCGTTACCTTTTTCTAATACTTCAACCTATCTAATGCTGGAAAAAACAGCCCGTTTTTGCGGGTGGGAAAAACTTTGGTGCTTCCAGCAGAAACTGAGGAACGTGTGAAACGAAGAGCCTTGAGCGTTTGCCAAGAACACCTTAGAAAAGTCTTTGACTTAACTAGGAAGGTTCCTCAAGTCATAGATTGTTTCATGAGAAACGACAAGGAAAAGGCAAGGCAGGTGTTCAACGAAATCAGAACTGGAGAAGATGAAGTTGCCAAGGCTAGACGGCTGGTTTCGCAAGAGTTAGCTGAAATAGGGGCTATCCTGCTCAGCAGAGAAGACTTCCTGAGGTTCACAAACCTAACCAGCGAGATCGCCGACTTCTCTGAAGGCATCGCCTTCCGCTTGGTTGAAATCATGCAGCACAACTGGAACGTCCCCACGGACATAAAGAAGGACCTGCTGAAGCTTTCTGAAGCTACTCTGGAAGCGGTGCTTAGACTTAGGGAAACGATGCTGGTTCTCAATTACGGCTCAGCAAAGGCAATGGAAAAGGCCAAGGATGTTGAGGTCGCCGAAAGGGTTGTTGATGGTCTCTACCGTGAACTTGAAATAAAGCTCCTTACCAGCAAATCCGACTTTCCAGCTTTGATTCTATTGAGGGATGTTCTGCAGCTTTTGGAGGATTCAGCGGACAAGGCTGAGGACGCGGCTGACGCGGCTCGAATATTGTCTTTCATGATGTAAAAGGAAGACTGTGATGCCCGAAAGTTTCAAAGTGGAGCTCGTCGAAAACTTTTTGGTCGTCTGGGACTCGGCTGAAGGCTCAGAACTTTACAGGATGGGTTTCTATGGAAAGCCTTTGGGTATGCCTAAACCGAAGATTCCAGAATTCGATGTGCCGCTCGTCTTGGACTTGATGGAAGGCCTGTATCTAGAAGAAAAAGGAACAATAACCGTCTACGAAGGTTCGGAGAAGACAAAGGTCGGCCTCAAAAAGCTTCGCCAGAAAGCCAAGCGGCTGTATGAAGAGTTCGACGACAAGTACGCCGTGTATCATGACCTACGCGATAATGGTTTAATCGTTACGCCGGGCATAAAGTTCGGATGTGACTTTGCAGTTTACAAGCACGGTCCAGGCGTTGAACATGCGCCGTACATGGTTTCAGTGAAGAAGGCCAGCGCTGAGATGACTGCGACTGAGATTGTCAAGGCTGGAAGGCTTGCAACAACTGTTAAAAAAAGGTTCATCATTGCCGTGCCTGACTCAGGAAACGGAAATGTGAAATATCTCATATTCAAGTGGTTCAAGGCGTAATGCCTGCATCCACGACATCATCAATTTTCTAAGGTAGTCTTTCTAGTTGATGACTCGGTTGCCGTTTACCTCATGCACTAGCAGGTCGTGGGCTCAGGTTCTCTCCGCAACTGCCAGGACTCGAAACGTTTCCCTTCTCGGCTTTTTCAGTTTCTCTCTGTCCTCAACATCCCAGTCGTAGGCAGCAACCAGCTTGAACCCGTTACTTTCAAGGTATTGCCGCATCTCTGCAAGCGTGTAGCATCTCATTTTGAACTTTTCTTTGAAACTCTCAACAAGCTTGTCCTTGTGCACTATGATGAACTTCATGTCGAGCGTCATGATGCTTGTTAAGTGGTCAAAACTCGATTCTGAAAGGCGATACAACGTAACCTGCTGATCCTTCGCTTCCATCCATCTGTGATAAGGTGAAGCCCTGACTCCTCCGACACTCCAGAACTCAAAGATAAACAAACCGCCTTTGTTGAGATGCTGTTTCAGGCCAGACAAAGTGTCGACCAAGCCCTTATACAAGTAGACAAAGCCAAGCGCTCCGAACATGCTGATGGTGCAATCAAACTTTCTGTTCAGCTTCATTCTCCGCATGTCTTGAACGTGAAACTCGATCTTCATATTCTCTTTTTCTGCCTTAGCTTTTGCTTTTTCAATCATGACCTTTGAGACATCTATACCCGCAACACTGTAACCTCTTTTCGCGAGAATCAACGCGTGAGAGCCTGTGCCGCAGCCCAAGTCTAGGATGCTCTTCGGTTTCATTTTGAAGGCTTTGAAAATACTCTCTAGGATATCGCAGTCTTTTTTGTAGTCCATTGTTTCTCGGTAAGTCAAATCGTAGTATTCGCCGAATTTGTCGAATATGCCCAAAAGGTTGCACCTTAGTATGCCAAGCATCATTGTTGAGATTTAATGATTTCGCAAATCTCTTGCTTGAGCGTAGGTGCCAGTTTCGGGTTCTCCACTATTCGACCAATTTCCCTGCCGTCCCTGCTGAGTACTATCATCGTTGGGATTTTGCCAATGCGGAATGTGTCTGCTTCGGGCGGTGACGGCGGGATTCTCCACTTCCTAGTGTGGCTCAGAGGATCTTTCTTCAAACCGCCGAAAACCCTGACATCTACTCCTGTTGCTTCTGATATCAGCGCCAGAACTGGAATTTTCGTAGCGCAGTCTTGGCACCACTGCAGAAAAGACCACCAGCACATAGTCCTTTGCGAATCCTGCAAGCTGGCTTGTAGCCTCTGCGTTCAGTCGATAGCTTTGTTTTCTAGCTAAGAATTTCTCTTGGAAGGGCTACTCTAAGCTTTCTATGTACTGGTTTATTGGAACTGTTTTCTTCTCGATCTCTGGGAGGCCTGTATTTATCTGCAGTCTAGCCTTGCATCAGCGTTTGGTTCGCGAATTCTCCCCTCACGTACTGGTGCGGGTAGATTTTCGTGGCTGTCAACTTGCATCCTGCGGCTATTGTTACGTCGTCGGCAATGACTGAAACCTGATCTACCTTTGTCTGTTTCTTCGGGCTTGAAAGGATTGTCACGTGCCTTCCGACGATGCTGTCTCGTATTTCTGCTTTCTCCTCGATTATGACCCTGTCCATGACCGCTGAATCTTCTATCACGACATCTTTCTCGATTTTGGTGTAGTTGTCGATGCACGAATTGACTATCCTCACGCCATCGCTTATCTTGCAGTGTCTCCCTATGAGAACGGCGCCTTCAACCTCTATTTTGCGCTGTTTTATCTTCCTTATGATCTCCCTTCTGCTCTTCATCGATTCGATGCTTTCCCCTTGAACCCACATTCTTGCCTCTTCGCTGATTCTGCCGCCGAAGTCGGTCAGTGACGAGAAGCGTCCATTGAGCATGTCCTGCATCGCTTCCAAGTAGCGTTTCGGTGTGCCCACGTCATACCAGCTTCCCTTGAGAGTGTAGCCATAGACTGGCCTTCCCGTCTTGATAACGTACGGGATAAAGTCGAAGCCGAAGTCAAAGCGGCGAGTTTTCTCTATTATCTCTTTGACTCCTTTTTCTTTGAATATTTTCCTTATTTCCGGTGAAACCACATACAGACCTGTGTTGGCCAAGTTTGATGGGGCCTCTTTGGGCGATGGTTTTTCGACGAATTTTGCGATTCGTCTTTCCTTGTTTATGTCGGCGATGCCGTAACCTTCCACGTTGTCGACTTCTCTCAGAGCTATTGTCATGACTGCTCCCTTCTTCTTATGGAACTCTACGAGCTCTTTGACGTTTACGTCGAAAATGTTGTCTCCTTGCACTGCGAAGACGGGGTCTCTAACGTTGTAGTATTCCATGTTTATTCTGGCAGAATCTGCACTGCCTAGGTCGTCTACGTTTGGTTGATACTTTATGTGGACGCGGGGGTCAATGCCGTATCTCGAGGAAAATCCATAACCTGACTCGAAATAGTCATGTAAATCTCTATAGTTCGTGTAGCCCTTCACTCCGAAAATGAAATTCCGAATACCTTGACGCGCAAGTGACAGCAAGGAGAATTCTATCAGCGGTCTATTCATCAAACGAAGACACGCCTTGCTAGTTTCTGCAGTGAGCGGGAGCAGACGCTTAGCTTTCCCGCCTACTGGAATTATGACTCTTAACCTTTCAGGTGCATAGTTGTCGTTCAAGAGTCTGTCACCAACATGCCTTTTTAAGGAGTTATTCGAGCCAAACCTATTAAACTTTCGAGTCTAAACGAGAATCTTATAACTTGCTTTCGTGAAATCATCAAATATTGCAGGGTTTGAACATTATGAGTAGATCTGGCAGCTACTTCCGATTGATGCGTCCCGTGAACTGTATTATGATGGGTTTTGCTGTCATCGTGGGCGCCGCGCTTGCAAGCCTGAGCGCCTTGATTTCGTCACTGCCAAACCTTGCCTATGGGTTTGCGACTGGTTTCATGTTAACCGCTGCATCTATGGCAATAAACGACTATTATGACCGAGAAATCGACGCTGTAAACGAGCCAAGCCGCCCAATCCCGAGCGGGGCAGTCAAGCCAAAAGAAGCTTTGGCTTTCGCCTCTGTTCTCACCGCGATAGGCTTTTCAGCAGCATACTTAACGAGCATTTTCTGTCTTTTGGCAGCCGTAATCGCGTGGTTACTTTTTGTGACTTACACCACTGTTGGAAAACGAAGCGGTCTGCCTGGCAACTTTCTCGTTAGCGCATGCGTTGCGATACCGTTCGTTTATGGAAGCGTTGCCATTGTCAATGAGGTTAGGCTGGCCGTTCTGATTTTTGCTCTTATTGCTTTTCTATCAAACACTGGCAGAGAAGTAACAAAGGGAATCGTTGACGTGAGAGGAGACAAGGCAAAGAATGTGAAGACGTTGGCAGTGCGATACGGTGAGAAAAGGGCAGCAGTTGCAGCTGCGGTGTTCTATCTTTCCTCTGTGCTGCTGAGTCCGACGCCTTTGTTTCTTAGCCTTGTCTCTTTCTGGTTCATTCCCCTTGTAGTCCTAACGGACATTGGACTTGTAGCATCTTCGATTATGCTTGTACGAGACTATTCGGGAGGGAATGCTAGGAGAGTGAAGAAGACAGTTCTTTTGTGGTTCATCATTGGTCTGTTGGCATTTGTTGTTGGCGCTCTAAGGTGAACCAATGTTCGACGAGATTCTTGTCAACGTTCTCTTGGTGCTTCTTTGTTACGTTTACATTGTGATCGTAATCTTTGTCTCCAGCAAATTGGATGAACTCTTACATATTTCCGGGAAGGCTTCTCGCAAATTCCTGCATGCAATGATAGGAAATCTCCCGTTTGTCATTCCCTTTTTTACGTCGAACATCTATCCAGTTCTCGTTGCGGCCCCCTTCATAGTGGTTACTTTTCTTGCTTCTCCGTACACTCCGTTTAGAAGCGTTAGTAAGATGGTGAAGGGGCTTTCAGAGATTTCTGAAGAGGGGCATCCCTTGGGACTTGTCTTTTACGCCACATCTTACACCGTCTTGGCCTTGTTCTTCGCCTCTAAACCGTATGTTATTGCGGCGGGCATCTTGCCTATGGCTTATGGTGACAGTGCGGCTTCCTTGGTAGGTGAACGGTTTGGGAGAAGACGTTACAAGGTTGTTGCAGTCAAAAGTCTAGAGGGCTCAGCGGCAATGTTTCTTGCAAGCTTCTCTAGTTTCACGCTCAGCCTGTTTTTCTTCTTCACATTATATCCTTTCTCCATTTTTGGGAAGATTCTACCTGCGCTTGCAGCTTGTGTGGTAGGCACCTTGGTTGAAGGTCTTTCGCCCATGGGCTTCGACAACTTGACTGTGCCTGCCTTCAGCGTCTTGACCTTTCTGCTGTTCGGCGGGGGTTTTTGACTAATTGGTTTTCGTAGTTATTGACGGGTTGGACGCTTCGGGTAAAGACACTCAAGCCCTTAGGCTTTGCACTTTTCTCAGAGACAGAAGAAAGACCGTGCTCCTGCGGCTTCATCCTTCAGACGACAACTTTTTCGGTGTCAAAGCCAAACAATTCCTATATGTGAACGGGAAGAGCGCGCATCTTGCGTCCGCCCTGTTTTACATGGTCGATGTTCTCCGCTCCATCCTTATCTATTCGTGGCGAAAGCATGATTATGTAGTCTTTGTGCGTTACTTGATGGGGACTGCTTATCTGCCGTCACCGCTTGACAAGATTGCCTACAACTTCTTCGCGTGCACCGTTCCAACGTCAAACCTCATGTTTTTTCTAGACGTGAGTCCGAACGAAGCCTTCAAAAGAATACAAGCCGCGCGCGGAACTCGTGAAAGATTTGAGAGCTTGGAAGAGCTGGTGCGGATGAGACGTAAGGCGCTTTCGTTGGCATTGACAAGCAACTGGACAATCATAGAAGCAGACAAATCAGTAGAGGACGTCGCTGACGAAATCAAAAGACACGTTGTCGCCTGAGGCTCTGCAGTCTGCGCTGAGCTAGAGACCTTTTTCGTAGACTCCTTCAATGCCGACGGTCATCTTTCTGAAGATGCAGTGATGCATCAAGTGTTTCGGCAGCACAAAGCATTCTCCAGACTTTACTACTGTTTTCTCTTCATTCTCAAAGGTGAATTCTACTTCTCCTTCGAGTACTAGCATAAAGACGTCTCTCGGATTTTCGTGAAACGGATTCGATGAGGGTTCCTTGAGGGTTTTTCCAGCTATAGCGTAGATTCTGAAGCCGTCTGTCTCTGCGATCTCTACGAATTCATCGGCGCTCTTGCCCTTGGCGATTTTGGTTTCTGCCCGTTTTCTTGCTTTCAGAATCCACTCTTCCAGTTTCAGTACTTTGAGCAGTTTTCAACACCTTGAGAAGTCTAGGTCATCTCTATTCTGTGTGAACTGTGACTATTGTTTCTGCAAAGTGTGCTCTCACTTTCTCCTCGATGTCTGAGGCGATCTTGTGTGCGTCTTCCACTGAGGTCTGTTTCGTGAACCTGCAGTCTATGTTTATGTAACGTTTGTTGTCCGCCACATAGGTGACAATCCTTTTGATACGAAAGACTCCGCTCGATCCGGCTGCTTCGTGGATGATTCTGCTTATTTCATCTTCATTGACCATTGAGCCTCTACGTTTTCTGGCGCTGTGGGGTTCGATGTGAACCGTCACGTTTTCAACGTCTCTTACTCTTTCCTGTATTTTGCTTTCAACGCTATCAGCCATGTCGTCGGCCTCTTCAACTGTGAGCTTCGGGTTCACGTAGATGTGCAAAGTGATGTACAACTTGCCATCAGCGTACGAAGTGTCAATTCCGTGAACTCCCTTCACGCCTGAGGTCTCCATTGCCAGCTTCTCTACTAGTTTCTCTGTAGGCATTTCTGTCTCGCACGGTTCTATGTGAATTGTGACATCAGCATTTCCTAAGGACTTAATCAGATTTGATTCTATTTCAGAAGTTAAGTCGTGGGCTTCTTCGAGACCTAAGTAATCTGGAACTTGGACCGTGGCCCGAACAAAGGTTTTGTTTCCCGCCCGCCTGATTTTCAAGTCTTCGCAGCCGCGAACTCCCTTCGTGTTCAGTATCTCGTTCCTGACTTTGTTTACCGCACCTTTTGATGTGGCGTCGCTGAGTTCCATCCCATTGCTCCAAACCAGCTTGACACTCAGATAGGTCAACAACACACTCAGAACCATAGAGGCTAATGAGTCTCCATATGGGAATCCAAGAGTTGCAAGCCCGAATCCAAGAAGTGCAATGACGGTAGAGCTTAAATCTGCGACTGCATGGAAGAGTCCAGCTTTCATAGTTGAGCTTTCACTCTTTCTGGCTTTCATGAATGATCCAACCCTGAAGAAGTCAATGCAGAAGGTGTAGCCTATTGCAATGAAACCGGCCAGCTGTAGCTCTTGATTTACGGGTGTGTTTTCCAGTATCTTCAGGATTGCTTCGTACATTATCAGCAGTGCCACACCGATGAGCGCAATCCCGCCTATTAGTCCGCCTATTGACTCGAATTTCTCATGGCCGTACATGTGCTCCTCATCGGGTGGTTTTAGTGAAGCCTGAGTCGCGATTAAGAGCGCGAAAGTTGTCAGAGCGTCAAGCAGTGCGTGCAACCCGTCGCTTACTATGGCCAGGCTGTTTACGACTAGGCCTAAAATGACTTCCACGAGGACTACGCTGGCTATTGCGATCGTTGAGCGTTTGAGGGTTCTCAGCTTGTACTCGTTTTCGGCAAGGCCTTGCATTACTATTCGCTTGATATTTCAGACGCCATGGATTTAAGAATTATGTGCCGCCACAGTGAACGTTGAACGCATTGGGCTTACAGCTTATAGGTAAGTCTATTCCTATGGTTGGCGACAGCTTCCTTTTGTCCCACTGTCCGTTGGCGCCGTGCCAATCTCTCTGTTTGTGTTCTTCAGAATTTTTGAATCGGGCGCCAAAGAGGTTCAAAGCTCGAAAAAGGATAGGCTTTTAGCATTGTAGGTATTAGTGAAACGAAAGGCTGAGATTCATGCGGTTTGTGCCAATTCAGAGCATCTTAGACGGGAAGCATGAAGATAGGAGTGTTGCGATCAGAGGCTGGGTTTACCGTAAAAGGGAAGGAAAGCAAACCGTTTTTCTCGTCTTGCGCGACTCAACCGGCGTGATCCAGTGCACTGTGAAGTCAGACAGTCCGGCGTGGAGTGAAGCTGAAAAGGTCACAATTGAGTCTTCGCTTACGATTGAAGGCACGGTTAAGAAGGACCAGCGTGCTCCTGGCGGGTATGAGGTTTCGGCTGAGAAGCTTTCGGTCATCGGCTTGGCTGATGTTTTTCCGATCAGCAAGGACAAGAGCGAGGAGTTCTTGCGTGACATTCGTCACCTGTGGCTTCGCAGTCGAAGAATGAATTTGGTTATGAAGGTGCGAGGCAATGTGCTAGAGTTCACGCGGGAATTCTTCAAAGATCAAGGGTTCGTTGAGGTTTCTCCGCCTATGTTTATCTCAGCTGCTGTTGAGGGCGGTTCTACGCTTTTCGGTTTGAAGTATTTTGACCAGAACTTGTATCTGACACAGAGTTCTCAGCTTTATCTTGAGATTCTGATTTACTCGCTTGAGAAGGTTTACTGTATTGCGCCGTCTTTCCGCGCTGAGAAAAGTCGAACGATCAGGCATTTGACCGAGTATTGGCACATTGAGGGCGAGTGGCCTTTTGCCGACATGAACGATCTGATGCAGTTTGAAGAAGAGCTTTTGGCTCACGTCTGCAAGAGAACTAGCGAGAAATGCAGGAAAGAATTTGAAGAGCTGAGTGTAGACATTTCGAAAGTGGCTTCAGTTGAGGCGCCGTTTCCAAAGATACCCTACACTGAGGCCATTGAAAGACTGAAGGCTAAGGGCATTAAAAGAAAATGGGGCGAGGACTTTGGCTATGACGACGAAAAGGCTTTGGCTGTCGAGTTTGGTAAACCGTTCTTTGTTTATGACTATCCGACGGCGATAAAGGCGTTTTACTGCAAGACGTACAGGGATCGCCCAGAAGTGGCTATGTCGGTTGACATGCTTGTTCCTAGGATAGGTGAAATCTCAACTGGCGGTGCCAGAGAAGACGATAAGGATGTGCTGATAAGGCGAATCAGAGAAATGGGCTTGAGCGAGAAAGACTACGATTGGTACCTTGACCTTCGACGGTATGGAACAGTTCCGCATGTCGGTTTCGGCATGGGCTTGGAAAGGCTGCTGACTTGGATGCTTGACTTGGAGAACATCATAGACTCTATACCGTTCCCAAGAACAACAAGAAGATTCTACCCGTAAATAACACATGGTAGAAAGAGTGCAGGCCTCTGCAATGAGCGAAGGTCTCATGGAGAGCTGGTCTCGGAGGATAATGCCCCCTATATATAGATTGAACCTTTGTTTGAATTCAAACGCGCGATTTGCTGCGGGCTTTATTTGTCGCCTTTCCGTTCTTTTCAATCAAGTATCTGCTTCCTGCCTTGTGAATTTGCCGTTACTTCTTTGACTGTGGAATCTCTCCAATGCTGTCAGCGCTTTCAGGGTGATCCATTTGCTTGGTTTTCCTTTCTGTTCGATGCTGACTTGAAAGCGTCCTTTGAAGGTGTTTTCTAGTTTCCATCTGCCTTGGCAGTCCTGTTTTGAGATTACTACGTCTATTGCCTCCTGCATTCTCGGGTCTTTGTATCCCAGCTTAGTCAGTATTCCCAAGATTTCAAGGGCGTCCGTGTTCCACATTAACGGGAAGCCGAACTGCAGCCATTCAGGTTTGGACATCCGATTTAGGTCGTGGCTTCTTTTGTAGATGTGGTGTTTGAGAATGTGTTCAGCTCCTTTCTCAATCGTGTTCTTAACTGGACTCGTTCTC
>Ga0315285_10000636_pt1 | contig 36348 bp, 41 predicted proteins | sample YL17G09_36_MG_FD_203698 | JGI IMG/M metagenome (GOLD analysis project Ga0315285, IMG submission 203698) | Sediment microbial communities from Yellowstone Lake, YNP, Wyoming, USA - YL17G09_36 | ecosystem: Environmental > Aquatic > Freshwater > Lake > Sediment | place: USA: Wyoming | collected...
TCGCAAAGGCCGTCGAGGAGGCGGGCATCCGCGGTTTCCTCAGCTGGGCCGTGCTGGATGACGACAAGACGACGCAGAAAGGGTCGCCGATCAAGAACGCCGCGAAGTTCATCGACAAGTGGAAAGGACATAAGCTGGTGACCCCTGCGGTCGGCCCTCAAGGCGTCTACGTCTGCTCCGAGGAGACGATGCACAAGGCGCGCGAGCTCGCTGACAGGAAGAAGACATTCTGCCACTATCATCTATCTGAGACGCGCGGAGAGGTCTACAGGCACCTGAGTGCGACCGGCAAGAGACCGGTCGACTGGCTTGCAGAAATAGGTTTCCTCCACGAGGGGGACGTCGCTGCGCATGTCGTGTGGGTCACGAAACAGGAGGCCGCGAAGCTCGTGGACTCAGAAGTCTCCGTCGCGCACTGCCCGACATCGAATCTGAAGCTCGCCGTCGGAGGAACCTCGCCGGTGATCGACATCAGGGAAAGCGGGGGGACAGTCGGCCTCGGGACAGACGGATGCTCTTCGAACAACTCGCTGGACATGTTCACAGAGATGAAGATATGCGCGCTCATCCACAAGCACTCCCGCTGGGACCCGACAATCATGAGCGCACAGCATGTGCTCGACATGGCGACCGTCGAAGGCGCCAAGGCGCTCGGCATGGGGAAGAAGCTTGGCTCGATCGAAGAGGGGAAGCTGGCTGACATCGTCGTCGTCGACAGCAACCGGATCGGCATGATCCCGACTACCAAGAAGAACGCTGTCTCGAACCTCGTCTACAGCTGCAGCGGGCAGTTCGTCTTCTGCACCATGGTGGACGGCAAGATAGTCGCCTACGACGGGCAGCTGGCCTGCGGCGCGTGAGGTCTCGGTCAGCTCTATTTCGTCTGGTCCTCTGCCCTGCCTTTCAGCCTCTGGAGCTCCTCTGCCGCCTGAAGGTCCTTGTCCTCGGTGAGAGCCTCGCTCTTATCGAAGCTTGCATGGATCTCCTCTATCGTCGGGATGTTTCCGAGCACCTTCTCCGCGTTCCCGACCATCGCCTCTATGTCCTTGTAGTTCATCGGGGTTCTCTCCGGGGTCTTCCTGCCAGCCCCGAGGTATTCGGATGCTCCCTCGATCAGCTTCGTTATCTCGAACGGGAAGATGATCTTCGTCGCCTGCCCGTTCCCGACAGCCTTTAAGGCGTCCAGCGAAAGGACCGTGAGCGCCTTCGAGTCCAGCGGCGAAGCTCCCAGTGCGAGTATCCTCAGCTTCTGCGCCTCGCCCTGCGCCTCAAGGATCGTCGCGAGCCTCTGCCCTTCCGCGACGAGGATCCTCGACTGCTTCGAACCCTCGGCCTGGAGGATCTTTCCTCTCTTGTCTCCTTCGGCGCTAAGGATCGCAGCCTTCTTCTGGCCGTCCGCGCGCAGGACGGCAGCTCTCCTCTGCCTCTCCGACGAGGTCTGCTCCTCCATCGCGGCCTTGACGGCGGGCGACGGGTCGACCTCTCTGATTTCGACCGCCTCGACCTTCACGCCCCACTTGTCTGTCTCCTTGTCGAGCACGTCCCTCAGCATGAGGTTGATTTTCTCCCTGTTCGACAATACCTCGTCCAGGACCATGTCTCCGATCCTGCTCCTCAAGGTCGTCTGCGCAAGGTAGACGGTCGCTACTCGATAATTCTGGACCTCGAAGAAGACTCTCTTCGGATCGATGATCTTGATGTATATGACGGCGTCGACGTTCGTCGGCGAGTTGTCCTTCGTTATGACTTCCTGCCTCGGGATGTCAAGCACCTGCGTCCTCAGGTCGATCTTCACCACTTGGTTGATCAGAGGCGAGACGAAATGGAAGCCGCTATCGAGCACCCTCACGAAGCGCCCGAGCCTCATGTATATGCCCTGCTCGTAGGGCTGGATGATCTTGATTCCGGACGTCAGCATTATCAGTACTGCTATTATGACGAATATCAGCAGTATCGCAATCAGTATTTCTTCTCCAGCCATTTCTTTTTCCCCCTTTCCAGATCGTTACTTCTCCAATTCTGCTACGACTATGTGGACCCCTCTGCTCTCGACGACCTTGACCCGCACTCCAACCATTATCTTCACAGGGGCGGTGGCGCTCCATGTCTCGTTGTTCTCGAGCCTGACCTTACCTGTGATTGTGTTTGGGATGATCTCGCTGATGACGACCCCCTTCTTCCCTGCCAGGGACGAGGCTACGGTCGTCTCCGGAGGCGCCGGAGGAGCGAGCATCTGGTACAGCTTGATCGCCGCGAAGATCATCGGGATCAGCACGACGACTGCCACGATTATGGACCACCATTCCAGGGTCCAGGCCGGGTTGATCAACCATAGAAGCCCGAGGACCAGCACGACCGTCCCGGGGACGATTATGAACGACCCTGGCGTAGCCATCTCCGCTATCAGCATCAAGATCCCAACGATGACAAACGCCAATGCAATCCAGAACGGGTCCATGAATGAGAATAAGAATCTCGGAGATATAATCCATTGCATTATCGATGCTGGCTGGGAACAGTTTTCCCTGCGTTTCCGCCTTCCCAACAGCTATATCTCGCATTCTGCAATCCGGAAGCGGTGCAACCATGGTCTGTTATTCCGGCTCGATATCGGTGAAGACATCGGGGAAGGATGATATCCACGACATCACCGACCTTGTGCGGTCGCAGGTTTCTGAGTCCGGCATCAAGAATGGTCTTGCCTGCGTCTTCGTGGTCGGGAGCACCGCCGCGGTGACCACGGTCGAATTCGAGCCAGGCCTCGTCAAGGACCTTCAGGAAGCGATGGAGCGGCTCTACCCGAAAGGGATCGAATACGAGCACCATCTCCGGTGGGGGGACGGGAACGGGCATTCGCATGTGAGGGCGTCGATGATCGGATGTTCTCTGACGATTCCTGTGAAGGACGGGGATCTCATCCTCGGGACCTGGCAGCAGATAGTCCTGATGGAGCTGGACACCCGTGCGAGGAGCAGGGACGTCATCGTCCAGATAACGGGATAGGACCGCCTGATCGAGTTGCCTTGTCGCTATCCAGTCATCCCCCAAAGTTTATAAACGGCATTCGGTCATAGCGCGGAACGATGAAAGTCAAGTTCCTCGGCGGGGCCCAAGAGGTCGGCCGCCTGGGCATCCTTATCGAGACCGACGGCGGAAAGGTCCTGTTCGATTATGGCATGACTGCCACCGATCCCCCTTCCCTCCCGATGGAGTCGCCGCGAGTGGACGCACTGTTCCTCACGCATTCACATCTAGATCACTGCGGGATGATCCCCTGGCTATGCGACAGGTACGAGGATGTCCCGGTCTACTGCACGCCGGTCACGCAGGACGTCAGCACCCTTCTCATGAACGACAGCATCAAGGTGGCGGAGGCGGAGGGATACCCGGAGCCGTACGACAGCGGCGCAGTCAGGAGGACCATGCGCTCGTTCCGGTCGATCGACTTTAACGATGTAACCAGCGTGATAGGGCTGGAGATCGCCACGCACTCCGCCGGGCACATCCCCGGAGCTGCGATGTACGAGATCAACGGGAGCAGGAACACGCTCATCACAGGTGACTATCACACGCTCAATCAGCGGATCGTCTGGGGGGCCGAGCCGGTCAAGTGCGACGACCTCATCATGGAATCGACCTACGCCGGCAGGGAGCACCCGAACAGACAGAAGATCGAGCACGATTTCATTAGTAAGATCACCGAGGTCGTCGACCGCGGCGGGATGGCGATAGTCCCGTCCTTCGCCGTCGCCAGGATGCAGGAGCTGATGCTCCTCCTCAGGGACACCGACTTCGAGTACTGGATGGACGGGATGGGGAAGACCGTGAGCAGGATGTACCTGGACCATCCCGAGTACCTCAGATCGCCGAAGAAGCTCGAGAACGCCGACAGGCGGGGCCACGTCGTCAAGAACCCGAAGATGAGGGACCAGGCGCTGAACGGGGAGGTCATCGTCACGACGAGCGGGATGTTAGACGGAGGGCCGGTCCTGAGCTACCTCGAGAAATTCAAGGACGACCCGAAGAGCGCCGTACTGCTCACCGGATACCAGGTCGAGGGGACGAACGGCCGCAGGCTCGTCGACACCGGCATGATCGACTTCTACGGACAGCTGCAGAAGATCGCCTGCGAGGTCCAGTCTTACGATTTCTCGGCGCACGCGGGGCATTCGGAGCTGATCAAGTTCGTCAAGGGCTGCTCCCCCGAGCGGGTCGTGCTGATGCACGGGGATAACAGGGAGCTTCTGGCCGAGCCGCTGAGGAAGGAGGGGTTCGAGGTCATTACGCCTATGAACGGGAAGCCGTTCGACCTCTGATTCTCTGTCAAAGTTTATTACACGGCACGATTTCTAGAACTCTGATGGCAGAAGATATCTCCAGGTTTCTCGACGAGGACATCGGCGACGGCGACATCACGACCGAAGCTCTAATCGGGAACCAGCGGGCGGTCGGCATCATCAAGGCAAAATCGAAGTGCGTCGTCGCAGGGCTCGCCGAGGCCAGCGAGGTCTTCAGAGAGATGGGGCTTCAGGTCAAGCTCCTAGTCGATGACGGCGATTCTGTCACGCCAGGAACTAAAGTGTTGAAGGTCCAGGGCCCCGCTAAAGCGCTCCTTACCTCCGAGCGGTTGGCGCTCAACTTCATCATGATGATGAGCGGCATCGCGACAGCGACTAAGATCCTCGTTGACAAAGCCAGGAAAGTCAACCCCAGAATAAGGATCGCGGGAACTAGGAAGACAACTCCAGGCTTCAGGAAGTATGAGAAGAAGGCCCTTGTGCTCGGGGGCGGGGACCCCCACCGATTCAGGTTGGACGACCAGATCCTCATCAAGGACAACCATCTGAGGATTGTCGGCGACGTCACAGGCGCGGTCACCCGCGCGAAGACCTTCAGCTTCTCGAAGAAGGTCGAGGTCGAGGCGGAGACGATCGCGCAGGCCGAGGAGGCAGCGATAGCTGGAGCGGATGCCATACTCCTCGACAATATGACCCCGAAGCAGGTCGAGAGGGCCGCGAAGATCGTCAAGAAAATTCACAGCCATGTCACGATTGAAGTATCTGGCGGGATCGGGCCGGAGAACGTCGCCTCTTATGCTCGATATGCCGACGTGATATCCGCAGGATACATCACGCACTCAGCTCCGGCCGCGGATTTCTCGATGGATATGCAATTGGTGAAGTAACATGGGCGACTGGATCTCGAAGGAGAAATGCGTGGTCTGCGGGAAACCCGCGAAGAATTTTCTCTTTGCATCGTTCGTCTGCGACTGCGAGGAGTGCATGCAGAAGGCGAGGGAGCAGCGCGGTGGACCCGGCGGGCACCAGGCTAAGAAATGGGCGTTGAAGAAGGACTGAATCCCTACTTCTTGCCGTCATCCAGTTCCTTGTAGAGGTAATATCCGAGCGCCCCGAGGATCATCCCGACCGCGACGGCCATCCCCTTGTCGTCCTTTCTTTCAGCCGTCTTCTTGTCCTCCTCGAGGGCTGCTGCAAGCCTCTGCGCCTCGTCCTTCTGGATCGTGCCGGCCTTCAGCTTCACGATCAACAGGTCCTTATCGGCTGGAGACAGCTTATCGTTCAATTCAGACCACCACAGATATTCACTTCTGCTTTCCGTATTCCTCGTAGCTCACGATCTCTTCCAGCTTCTTCCTGCTGCGCGCCCTTATGATCTTCGTCCCCGGATCGAGCTTCTCCCGTGGATAGCCCATCGCAAGCATGCATATCACATCGAACTTATCCGGGATCTTCACAAGGTCTCTGACGATCTTCTCATCGAAGTCGCCGATCCAGCAGGTCCCTAATCCTTCAGCCGTTGCTGCGATCACCATCTGCTGCAGCGCGATGCTCACGTCGATGACGTTGAAATCCGGTGACCTCCCTCTGTCCCCGCACCCGACCAGGACGACAGGGGCCTCGGTTAGGAACTTCGTCCATCTCCTCTTTGATAACGTCTTTCGCTTCTCGAAATCTTTGACGATAATGAAATGCCACGGCTGTGCGTTGTTCGCCGACGGCGAGATCCTGCCAGCTTCTAGAACCTTCGTCAGGATATCGTCAGGGATCTGTTTCTGCTCGTACGCTCGCACGGACTTCCTTATCTGAAATGCATCGAAGACTTCCAACAGATCACCTTGGCGTTCGGTCATCTCCATGAAGAGATATGAGTGTTTTGATGAATCGTCTCGCTCCTCTACCTCAATCGCTGGGTGCGGTTATCTCTTTTATATTCGTGACTGTGATCGTGCCTCTTTTCCAATAACCGCTTCCTACAAGGACTGTTCTTTACATCCTGGCCCAATCGTCTGGTTCACATGAGTCGTTCATATTCTTTTCAATATAAAATGGTGAAAAATGAACGAAAGAACGTTGAAACGGTCGAATGTATTACAATCTTCACGGCGTTGATTAGATATTTGCACGAGACGCTACAAACCGGGCTGGATGATGCACATTAATGTAGTCCCGATATCCTTATTAAGGATGCAATATTAAACTGAAGAATGTTCAATAGAGCAGCGAGGTGATGATAACGACTAGCCAGACAAAGACGACCAAGGAAGCATCGGAGTTCAGTCAGGAGGATAGATCCATCAAGACGGAACTCAATATGCCCCAGAAGCCAGTCTATACGCTAAAAGGGCCCTTCTAGTAAGAGCCAGCGCGGTTTTCACCGCGCTCCTAAACATTTTTGATCAGTTTTGAAAAATCTTATCAATGATGTGTTCCATTGCATTGACGAGGTTATCCTATGAAGAAAGAAAGCAAGAAGTTCGGCTGGGAGCTCGTCGCGAGATCATTCGAGGATCTGAGCAGATTCTTCAAGATCAAGGACGGCAAGATCGTCGCCTGGTACTGCTTCGAATCCGAGGAATGGATTTCGGATGGTTTCAAGTGCAGTTGCGGGACGACGCTGGGAGTCGCTGAGTTCACTGAGAAATGATGATTCTGAGACTTAGAATCATCGAAAAATGAAAGAATCAGGTAGGTACCCAGTTAATCTTTAAGTAGCGAAGGGCTTATTGACGCCCATTCGGAGCAATCAGCTTGGCAGGTAACAGCAGGTACAAGGGAAGGAGACGGGACGCGCCTCGGAGGTACAACCCTCGCGAGAGCGAGCTGACGACGATGCTGAACCTGCACAAGATCATACCTTTTAGATTCGACATCAGGGAGATCATGACCCATTACAAGGTCGAAGAGACCCTCGCCTCTTCGGTGGTTGCGAGCGTGATCGCGAAAGCCTCAAGGATATCCATCCCGACGGCGAAGGAATACGCCAGAGAGCAGGAAGCCGCGGGCTCAATTCCGAAGGAAGTCACAGGCGAGATATGCGAGCTTCTCGACAGATATTCCAAGTACCGTTGAGTCTCAGGTTCTTATCACGCCGCCGCAGCGAACTTTACTATGTTGCGAGCGCTCAATGCACTGGATTACCCCCTTTCCTGTCGATTGTCAAAGGATATAGCAGATGACACCTCACGAAACCTCGAGGCAGGCCGGCGCTTTGAATGTCAAAGATTATCTCGTGCATGCAAGGCTCCCGATAGTGCTGGGGGCGTTCCTCCTGATGGCCGTCTCGGTGCTCTACGCCGATATCCCGTTGCTTTCACCTGTATCTCTGGCATGCATCGCGACCGGCTCGCTCCTGATCTTCTCGGTCTACTCGTTCAACTCCTGGACCGACTTCGACGAGGACAGGGTGAACTCGCCGGAGTTCGCAGCCGTCGGCTCGAGGTCGAAGAGGGCGATATTCGCGATGTCTCTTTCGACCGGGATCGCGGCAATGACGCTCGGGTTGCTCCTCAGCCTTCTCGCCGCAATCACCGTTGCAATCATCCTGGCCGCCGGCCTGCTGTACTCCTACCCGGTACTAGGGGCGCTCGGAATACCGCGCTTCAAGGAGATCCCTGTTCTCAAGAACCTGGTAGCCGCGGCCAGCTGGGCCGTCATGCTCACCATCCCGTTCTCCGCGACCGGCACCCCTCTCGGTCCCGTCGTCAGCCTGCTCATCCTGTTCGTCTTCCTGCAGTTCCTGGTCGAGTCGATTTCCAGGGATCTACCGGACAGGCATGGTGACGCGAGGGCCGGGTTCTCGACGATACCATCGGCCATCGGGCCGAGAAGGACGGTCGCGCTGCTGCTCGCCATAAACACCGTATCCGCCGCAGTGATCGCCGTCAGCGCCACGCTCGCCTTCTACACCTCGCTGATACTCGTCGGCTGCGCTTGGCGGTACTGCATGCTCTATCTCATGCTCGAGGAAAGGCCGCTGACGTTCACCTTCGCCAAGATCAACTTCCCGACACTACTTGCGCTGGTCGTCGGCGCGATTTTGGGAAAGCTTCTCGTTTAGCCGCGAGAAATACGCCGTCAAAAAGAGCGATGCTCCCAGGGAAAGATTCCTGACCGCCGATTCGAGGACCCTCTCGTCATTATCGTCCTGCAAGGCTCTGAGGTCGCTCTTTGCAAGCTCGAAATGGTGCATGCTCCCCGAAGGAATCCCGGCGATGCTTTCTCCTCTCCTCCCTATGCGCTTCCTGACCGCGTCGATGTAGAACAGCAGCTTCTCGCTCTCCCAGTACTTGATGCCGATCTTCCAGGAGTGCGAATCCAGGGCGTTCGCGAGCACCCTCAGGTCGGCGATCATTCTCCGGGCATCGCCCATGTCCGCGCTGCTGTGATTGCGGGCAATCCTGCCATCCCCTGCGTATGGGAACGATCCTAGCAGTTGCGAGAAGTATCCGTTCGCCTCCGGATAGTCCGGGTGTTCGAGATGGGCGGCGGAGCAGACCACCCTGCCCTTTCCATACATCCCTTCGATACAGGCAGCCCTGCCGATCATTGTGCGCATGCAGACGCCGCGGTCTACCAGCACTTCCGTCTCATCCGTCAGTCCCTTGAACGAAAGCAGGACCCTCTCATTTGCTGAAGGCATCAGGGAAGGACCGCCGTACAACGGAGCCAATATTTCCGCATCCCCTGTCAGCATTACCGGCCCTCTTGCTGGATGGAAGATGTAGGAGCAGCCGTACCTCACGGAGTACTTCTCCTGATCCACGATACGATCGGGCAGCGAGGAGGAGATGTTCGCTATCTTGGACTCTATGAGGTTGAATTCCGAGAGTGGCGGGATCGAGCTTCTCAACGGAAGATAGGCTCCTGCGCAGATCCCGACATACCCCAAGCCCCTTTCGATTATGCGCGAGACTCTCCGGAGCCCGTCTCCTCCGAAAGCATCGGCGATTCCGAATGCGTCCCCGCCAGGTATCATTATAACATCGGCACCAGCGTCTGGGATCATCCCCGGATCTGATATGAAATCGGTGTTGAGGAACACCTCCCTCTCAAGGAAGTCCGCGAGCCAGATCCATGAGTTGGACGACCCCGGTCCCGTGTAGACTAATATGCTCTGCTTTCTTGGTTCCTGAGACTGCATACCGGCGCCGTCCAGAAGAGCATTCCAAGCGTATTTAGAGGCTTTCCCCGGCGGGAGAAAGAGTTATACTCAAGTTCCACTTTCTTGCACACCGCTGAAGGGCCCATGGTCTAGTGGTTATGACGTCTGCTTGACACGCAGAAGTTCCCCGGTTCGAATCCGGGTGGGCCCACTATTATATTTGTGGATAAATTATAATTAACGATCAGGAGAACGATCGAGAAAAAGCCCCTATGTTAAATAGCTCCTCGCGGTCTCTCGTCTCTTTTGCGTTAGGCACGACGAAATAGGCGAGGGACCTCTTCAACATACCAATCCTTATCTATTTCAAGGGGATGACTGGACGAGGAAGATGGCGAAAAAAATACCCGTTCCAAAACCATCAGATGATCGAATCCCTTCTAATCATGGTGGCGTGAATTATCGACCGCCAGATCAGAGGCCGAGTCGAGAAGATTCGAGGCGGGGTCTGATCATCGTTGCACTTATGACTCCGTTTCTCATAATGGCGGTCTTGGCCATAATAAACATCTTCTCCCCTCTCGATGAAGGAGTGTTTATCAGCGGTGTCGTTTTACTTCTTATTTACATCATCTTTCTCTTCCTAGCCGTGCGACGAAGGGGGAGAAGACAATGAATGGAACGAGAACGACATGAAGAATTGATCGCAATCTTATGACGCAAGCGATTTGCGATACCACTATTGTCTTCTGTCTATTGACAAGAAAAAAAGGGTAATGGGTTTGAGTGCGTTCTCCGATAATCTCAATTCCGCTTAATTGAATTTCAGCCAGCATCTCGAAAGCGATACCGGGTGGGCCCACCTCGTTTTGAGGAGGAATCGGAAAAGTCTTATCTCCAATGAGGGAATCACCGTCCGAGAGGGGGAGTAGTCTCGCCATTTCCTCCAGAAAGTTCGAACCACCCACAAGTTTTTCGAATAGGGACCATACCCTTCTCACACGATAGGTGAAACTGATGAAAGTTCTGGCGATAAACGGGAGCGCTAGGAAAGGCGGGAACACCCAAATCATGATCGAGGAGACGGCGAAGCCGCTAAAGAGCGCTCGAGTGCGGGTGGAGTCCGTGTACGTAACGGGCTACGACATCAAGCCTTGCGACGCATGCGAGGTGTGCTACACGAAGCCCTGGCACTGTCCGATCAAGGACGACGCCGTGAAGCTGCTCAGGAGGATGGCCGACGCCGACGGGCTCATCATCGCGTCGCCCGTGTACTGCACGGACGTAACGGCGCAGCTCAGGGCACTGATTGATAGGAGCGTCATACCGTACATAGAGCAGGACTTCAAGGACAAGGTGGGCGGAGCCATCATTGTGGGCGCGGGCGCTCACGGAGGACAGGAGCTCGCCCTAATCCAAGTCATGGAATTCTTCCATTACCAAGGGATGATCGTCGCCAGCCCGAAATTCGGGCTGGGCGGTGCAATGGGGACGGCGGACAAGGTGGGTGACATCAGGAAGGATAAGGAAGGGCTCAAGAGCGCTAGGGAACTGGGCGTTCGAATGGCCGAGCTTCTCAAGATGTTTGACAGATGACCTGCTTTGTGGAGCACCTGAGGAAGGGCTCCGAAAGGATTTGTTAGGGGCTCGTAGCCCATCCTTTCCGCACCTCCCTGAGATGCCTTGAGAAAGGTTTATCGAGTCGTCAATAATCTTCAATTCGATGAATGAATCGCCATCGGCTGTAGTGAAAGAAGAACATACTCTTGAGGCAATCTCCTTCAGGGAATACAGGCCGGCAGATTTACAGAGATGCGTGGAGATAACGGCCGGCGCCTGGCCCGAGCTCACTAGGGGCGGGCTCGATCTGGCCACGATGGAATGGTATGGGTGGCCGGCGACCTGGAAGGAGATTGCCTGCGTCTCCGACAGCGCGGTCGGCATCCTCTTCGGAAAGGTCTACAGCGATCTCGGGATGTTCGGCAGGCTGAGGATGCCTCTCGCCCATGCGACGGTGTATCTGAAGATGCTCTTCGGCCTCTATGGGAAGATCCCCCATCGCCTTTCATTCGTCAAGAACGGGTTGGTGGATGACAGGGACATCGCGGCAAATTCGCCCGAGGTCGATGGGGAGATCATCTACTTCGTCATCGATTCGGCCTATCGCAGGAAGGGCATTGGGAAGGAGCTTATGGGCAGGTTCATCGAGCATGCGAGGAGTAAAGGCGCCAGGAGGATCTCCGTGTACACCACCGAACCGGGGAGCGACTGGGGGTTCTACGAGAGCTACGGCTTCAGGAAGCACAGCTCATTCCATGACAGCTTCATGACATTGGTCCGCAATGAGGAAGTTAAGGCGATGATCTATGTCCTCGACATTGAGTAGCATCCCCCTTTCAGCACATCAAACATCATCCCATTCAAAAGAGGGGGTGGATATGTTTTGTAGCAGCCTCGCTCAATCCCTCAAAAGGATTTTCAGCCAATCGTCAAAATCTGCTTCCCGACGGGAGCACTGGCTATTTTCGGAAAACCATTATCTCCTTAGGGGAGGATGACTTCGGGATGATGTGCCACTAATTCCCGCACGGAGGCAGGGTACGTATGTCTTTGGTCAGGAGAACGAGAGCAAGAGCAGTGTGGGCGGGGCAGCGGATTTCGAGCAAGCTATACAAACACTTCATATTGCCCTTCGAATCGATTTCAGTGAGCGAATCGTCTCTGAAAATGCCCGTAAGAGTGCTGAGAAACGTCATGGTGCCCATGCGAGACGGGGTTCGATTGTGTTCAGACATATACATGCCGAAGCAGGATGGGAAGTATCCGGCAATATTGACAAGGTTGCCGTATGGGAAGAGCGAAACGTATTGCGCTGAGCCCGCCAAGGGGAGGTTCTGGGCAGCCAGAGGATACGCATATGTTGTTCAGGACGTGAGGGGGAAGTACAAGTCGGGAGGCGTCTGGGAGCCGTTCGTCAATGAAGTAAACGACGGCTACGACTCCATCGATTGGATCTCAAAGCAATCGTGGTGCAACGGCAGGATTGGCATGGTCGGCATCTCATATTACGGATACACCGCACTGGCGGCGGCCGTGTCGGGACATCCCGCCCTGCTCTGCGCGGCTTCATGCATGACGGCGACGGACATTTACGGGGTTTGGATGTACAAGGGCGGAGCGTTCTGCCTTGGGACGTTGGGTTGTTGGTTTATTACTGAGGATGACAGGAAGGAGCAGAATCATCTCCTGGTGGATTACTGGCACCTCCCACTGGCCTCGCTCGGAGAAGCCGCTGGGTTGAGAGGCTCTTTGTTAAATAAATGCATCGAGCATCCTCGCAGGGATGACTATTGGGCCAGAATCGACTTGAACGGCAGCTATGGGAAGATCAAGATCCCCATATTCCACCTGGGCGGATGGTACGACGTCTTCCTTAAGGGGACAATAGATGACTGGACGGGGGTGCGCGCTCACGGGGAGGATAGAGCGAGAGGCAACCAATGGCTAGTCGTCGGCCCGGACGACCATGAGTCGTCACCATTGGAGACCGGCAGAGTCGGCCGGTTGAGGTTCGGCGGGAAACCTGCCGACCAAGCCACCGAAACAATGGCTAGATTCTTCGACCATTGGCTCAAGGGAGTCGATAACGGCTTCGAGAAATCCAGCAGAGTCAAGATATTCGTCATAGGCGACAATGTCTGGAGAGATGAGACCGCATGGCCTCCTGAGAGGATGCGGCCGACGGATTACTATCTGCACAGCGGAGGGGAGGCGTGCTCCCTGATGGGGGATGGAACACTGTCGACGGAAGCTCCGAAATCGGAACCTTCGGACACGTTCCTTTACGATCCCGCGGATCCCGTTCGACAATCATTGGATGAGGATCTCTGGTATCTCGCCGAGACCCTGAAGGATAGAGACCAGATCGAGCGGAGACCCGACGTGCTTGTCTACACATCAGATGTGCTTCCGACCGATCTGGAGATTACAGGTCCGATTTTGCTAAGACTATTCGCGTCTTCAACTTCGGAGGAGACCGATTTCGCAGCGAAGTTAGTGGATGTTTTCCAGGATGGCTATGCGCACATGATCCAGGAAGGTATCCTACGGATAGGTTCAGCGCAATTCAAGGAATCGGGAAAAGAACGCTCGTCGGATGACATGCTTGAGTTCGATATCGACTTGACAGCGACAAGCTATGTCATCAAGGCAGGTCACAGAATGAGGTTGGAGATTTGCAGCAGCGACTTCAACAGATATGACAGGAATCTCAACATGCCTGGTGAGTTCGGCCGGCAGACCAGCTGCAACACAGCTCAGCAGACTGTCTATCACGATTCGGATCGTCCTTCGAGGATTGTCATACCAGTCATTCCGAGATGAAGCGGCATGGAAGACTATGTACGGACACCCTGATTGAGGTGCCTGTGCTCGTGCTCCCATCATATTGGAAGCCAAGCAGGGACTGTTGTGCCACGAGCCACCTTCGGACGGCTAATTCCGTGCGTATGGTATATCTACTCCAAGGGATGTTATTAAACCTGCACCGTGAGAACAATGGCCACGATATCATTCCTCACACCGATGATCATAAAGGACGACAAGGCAGCGGCAGCACTGATTAAAGCAGCTAATTGCAGTCACAAGCCTATTAGGAAAATCGACATCTCCAGGGAGCTAGAGAGTGGTCTTGTATCCCTGAAAAAGAGATATTCTCATTAACGAGTGTCTTAAAGACCGGCGTCGATGAACTTTCCATTCTGAAGGATCTCTCTACATTTTCCTGCGAACAGGAACCGGAAATTGAACGCTTCTTGAAGGAGAGATCGATCCCTTTCGAGAAGGCTCATAAGAGCAGGACCTATCTGATTCTCGAAAAGAGATCCTCTCCAGAGGAAGGAATTGCGATCCTTGCGTATATCTCCTTGGCGCTTGCGAGCTTCAGAATACAGAAGGACGTCTCGAATTCGATGAGGAAGAGACTCAATGGCATCTTCATGAATGACGATGTTCCCTGCTTCCTGATCGGCCAGTTAGGAAAGAACGACCGCTATTGGGACAAGATCGAGGGAAGCGAACTGATCGATTATGCCATGAACTTCCTTGAGAAGGGACATGATCTCGTCGGCGGGCGCTTTGTCAGGGTCGATTGCCGTGAGGATGAAAGGTTGATCAGGTTTTATGAGGAAAACGAATTCATGCGAGTGCAGATGGATGATGAATCCGGCCTCCTGCAAATGGTGAGGTTCTTTTAAGAGGCATCAGAGCTAGTGAAGCAAAGGGAAAGGTTTCGGGCCCGCTACGCGGGGTCATCAACCTCTCCGTCGCCTCGATTATTCATGATATTGCTGTCTTATCAACCTTGCCTATGGAATCAGGGTCAAGCTTTCGATATTTGAGTCGAAATGTGCTCCCACCTTTACCCTTACATTTCTAGCATATTTTCCTTTAATTGTAATTTGTAAGGGTAAGAGAAACGACCGGCAGCCGCCTCAAGGCTCCGTTTCAAGTTCGTAAATGTTTTGAATTCCTCGCAAACCTCATTCTTCGCTTCTTCAGTTCTTCTTCCTTACCTCCAACCATATATTCAGCCGCATACGGATTTCGAGATTCTTCTCCATGATAGTACAATGCGACCTACCTTCTCTTTAATCTCGGATTGAGAACACTATCTAAAGTGTCTCCGACAAGATAGAAGCATATTATCAATAGGACGATGCCGACAGCTGGCGGTGTGACCCACCACCAGTATAGATTCGTCATAGCGGAACTCGATTCTGCCCTTTCGAGCATCCAGCCCCAGCTGACGGTGTTCGGATCCCCAAGGCCAAAGAATTCGAGGAAGGATTCAGAAAATATTGCACCCGCTATTATCATAACGCCATTCACAACTACGAGGGGGAAGACGTTTGGCAGAATGTGCTTTCTTATGATCCAGGAATCGGTCGCGCCGAGAGCGCGTGATCTTTCGATGTACACTTTCTGCTTGGCTGAAAGAACCTGGGCCCTGATGATTCTTGCCGTGTCTGGCCAGGAGACTATGCCGATAACAACGATGATTATTAAGAAACTTCTACCCAGTATCGCAACTAGCACAATCATCAGCGGGAACCACGGGATGACAAGGAAGAAATCGGTCATCCTCATCAGGATCTCATCAGGTCCTTTTCCGTAATACCCGGCCACAAGGCCGACTAGAGTGCCAATAATCGTTGAAATTGCACCAGCAACAAAGCTAATAATCAGAGAAGGCATTCCACCAAGAAGGAACTGAGACCAGATATCCTTATCTTCGGAATCCGTCCCGAACCAGTACTGGCCGCTCGGTGGCTGGGGTGTTAAATTCTCGAATGGTTTCGGTGTAAGCGGATTTTCATGGATCAAGAATGGCCCGATTATTGAAATCATCGAGATTATCACAATGACCGCCAAAGCAATCACACCGATTCTGCTCTTCGAATATTCCCCCCAGAAACGACTCGCATGCGACCATCTAATTCTTATTCTTTCGGACCTGCTCTTGCCGATAACCGTCGTGATCTTCTCCATTTGAGATTTCCCGATCAGCTCAACAAGTGAAACCATCAATAATATCGATAAGATATAACCAGCGATTCCCACGATAACACATTTCACCAGCAACGCAAGTGGATCGAATGATACCGTTTCGGAAATCGTGAGCATGTTCAAAGTGATGAGAATCGCAGGACAACAGAGTATTATGATCAAGTTCACTTTGAGCATGCCAAGAGCGAGTCCGCGCTGAGTTATTGGCTCCTTCTTTGTTATCATATAGAAAATGCCCAATATGGTTCCAGCAAGGCCGATAAGCATTGCAAAGAGCGCTTCCATCCCGGCGGCTGTAATGTCCCGATTATCCATCTCTAGAAGGCCGACCAATATCAAGAAAATGCTAATGACAATTGTATACGCCAAGACTTTTGACGCATTTGCTCTTACGCTTCTTGCCATTTCTTCACCTCAGACCCTCACCCTTGGATCAAGATAGAAATTCAATATATCCGAAATGAAATTCGCAATAAGCACAGAAATGGTCATGATGAAGAATGTAGATTCTAGCACTGGGAAATCAAATGTGATAACCGCTACATATGAAAGATATCCTATCCCTTTGTATGTGAAAATATATTCAATCATGACCTCCCCGCCTATGATCCATCCCACACTGATTGCGATATTGGCGACTATAGGGAGTCTGGCATTTGGCATCGCATGCTTCCTCTGGATTTCTTCTGGTGATAGTCCTTTCGCCTCGGCGGTAATAATATAATCTTCTTGAAGAACATCCAATAAGGCGCTTCTAACAATTAGTGAAAAACCTGCTATGCTCTCAATCACGATTGCCATCAGTGGCAAGAACGAGTGTTGAAGTATGTCGATTATCTTTCCTAGAATATCCTTTGAATCGAACTCTAATCCTGGACTTGTTGAGCCCATAAGTGGCCAATGCGGCACGAAAAATGCGAACATCATTATGAGAAATATTGCATACAAGAATGTCGGAATCGAATAGAAGATTACGCTAACGGTCGATGAGACTTGATCAAACAATGATCCTTTCTTCCAGGCCGCCTTAGCTCCCCATACCTGACCAATTAGGATCGCAATTGCAGTCCCGAATCCGACCATAAAAAGTGTTCTTAGGATATATATCGGGAGCAAATCACTGATTGGTGTGTGAGGGGAAATTCTGATACTCGTGCCAAAGTTAAATTGAAACGTGTGTATTATGCTGTTTACATATTGCTCCAACAGAGGCTTATCGTAACCTAGAATATGTTTCCAGAGTGCTAAAGTCTCAGGGTCTGCACTCCTTGGGAAGATGAGACGAACAGGATCGCCAGGCATAACATGGAATAGAAAGAAATTGAAAGAAAGGATAAGTAATAGTGTAATAAAAAGATAGACCAACCTCTGGGCGAAGTATCTTCTTATTGACATTGCCATAATATGCACTCCAGCCTTGTTCCGTTATGTCTTATTCATGAGCAGGGAGTTCATCAAAATATTAAAAGGCTTTCTCATGAATCTCCAACCCCATCTACCAAACGGTTATCACGATTATTCGTCAATCTCAAGACCCAGTCAAATCTGAACTAGATGGCGATAGTTTCGAAATCCACTGTGGGCGCGCTATTCTCAAAATCTCAGCTTTTTCCTTGTTGTTCCTCCGAATCCCCCTCTTCTTTCTCTTCGCCAAGCATTGATTCCTTTCTCTTCTTTCTTATGCGTGCATAGACCCCAATGATTGCAGCGATAGCGACAACACCAATTACCAATGTTGTCGTCCCCCCGTCACCACCGCCTCCACCGCTGATGTATCTGACGTGATAGAGGAAGGGAGGCGCGCTCCAGAAGTAATCGGTTGCGAGGCCGGGATGCTGAGTCCAATTGCCCCAGTTCGTCCATCTGACTTCGTTGTATGCGAAGGTTGTCTCGGGATAGAAATAAATCGTATGTCCTGACAGGTACTGCCACTTCTGGCACTCATCCATCCAATGCTTCCTCTCGGTGTAGTTGAAGGTCTTTGCCTGCATGTCGTAGTAGTGATCGTAGACAGGGTCTTCCGTTCCGAATTCGTTGAACGACGCGATAGTATATGAAGTCGGTACGAAGAGCAGATAGTTCGGATCATCATCGCCGCTCCAGTAAGTGACTGTATAATCGTATGCATAGCCGTATACCATAGTGCTCCAAACTGCGTCAGTCACAATCGAGGGTTCGATTATAATGCCGATATGACCCCACTCCCATTTCAAATATTCAGATACCGACCTATCATCGGGGTATTGTCCAGTGATCAGACTGAGGAAGCTGAGCTCCTTGCCGATGGCAGTAGCCGTATCGCCGATGATGTTCATGTCCTTCATTCTCTCGGCGGCGACGGGACCGATCTCCCTCACGGTGTGATCGTCGTTCCAAACGTAGCCCGCCGCGTCGAGGATTTCATTCGCCATATCCAGGTCGAAATCCATGACACTCTTCATCGGCTTGGTGTAGGTGTACAGGACTTTGTAGTCCGGCGAGCTCTCATTCTTCCCGTTGGTCACGTTGAAGGTCGACGGTTCATCTCCTGGAGTCCAATACCACTCTGGATAAACAGGGGTGATTATCCCCACCCCTGGCATTCCCAAACCCTTGAAAACCTGATCGACGATGTGGGTCTTGTTCGTTGCGAGCGCAGATGCTCTCGATAAGGCGGGGTCCAGCCTGGCGGGGTTCAGGCTCCCCGGCGCCCCCTTGTAGACGTTCCAATGCGTGATATAGGAGTACGTCGTGCAGCTGAGGGTGCTCACGAGTTTCAATTCCTTGGGTCTGTCCGCGAGGCTCTTCAACGCGAGGTAGTTCACGGCGGCCAATTTGCATACATCTATGTTGCCCATTCTGATGTCGAGGGCGAGAGGGTTCTCGTCCGCATAGAACTTCATTACAAGCCTATCAATTTCGATGGATCTATTCCAAGCATGTCCCAGGCCTTTCTGCTTGCCATCGGCTGGATCGGTGAAGTTGTAAAACGCATTTCTGACGATGGTGATGGATTCTCCGCTAATCACGTCATGCCTCAGACTATCGGTGCCCGTGAATGGACCCAATCCTATCGCTGGGGTCCCATCCCAGTTCTGCGCAATATCGGATGGTGTCATATCCTGAAGGGCGTGTTTCGGTAACATCGCGATAGTTATGCTGTATGCCCATGCAACCGGGACAGGTTCTTGAGTGTTATGTTCAGCGAAGAACACCCTCACTCTGTGATCATCAACCTTCTGTACGTCAAATATCCACATCGTGTAAGGTTGATATGCCCAGAAGGTTGCATAGTTCGAGCCGATTTGTAATTTGATCGTGAAAACCACATCATCCGCAGTGAAAGGCTCACTATCGCTCCAGAACACATCCTCAGTCAGGTTAAATTCCCAGATCGACCCCGTTGGCCAATCAGCGGGATTATTGTTTACCCCCAAAGTCGAAAAGTCCGTCGGGATCGGCTGGGTCGAGGCGTTTTGACCATCCATGTGCCACCAGCTTCTAGCTAGATTGGGTCTTGCTACCCCATCCTCATCAGGAGATGTCAATCCATCGTAGATGTATGAGTAAAAGAGATAGTCAGCATCGTTCTCTCCGATATATGGGTTTGCAGACATGACGGGTTCCATCTCCCCGAGAGTGAAGGTCCTGATCTCAGCCTGTTCAGTCGCAGCAAGAACCGCCCCACTGATTATTATCTGAAATGCACCCATCAGGAAGAGGCTCACGATTGCCATCGCAATTAATGATCTCATTCTATCTCCCAACCTCGACGGATTTCTTTGGGAGGCATACTGCCCAACCCCCTTATAATAATTCCTCAGAAGGTGCTCTGTAGAAACCCTCTGAAAAGCGACATTCTGGGAAGATGAAAGTTGCGGCACGATATAGCCCCTCCCAGGGGCTATTGTTCGTCTTGCAAGAGACCATGGCCCCGGGGATGGGATAGCCTCGTGCCGCAGGATGGGGAAAGCAATCGTAAAAAGCCCTATCTCCTGATGAAGGAGTGACTGACTTCTTGGTGAATATCATATGGTCATGCGATGAACTTCTTCCCAGGGTTCAAAATGTTGTGCGGATCGAAAAGCTTCTTCATCTCGCGCATAACAGCGAACCTGACCGGGTCGTGCTCGATGCCAAAATGGTCCCTCAGCAGGAGGCCGATGGCATGGCAGCCCGCCCCCGCCCCGCCATACTCAGCTACCACCCTCATCATCTCCCCCATGGCCTTCTGCTTGTCGGCCAGGGACAGCTTCTTCGCGTCGTAAGTGAAGTCGAATGCCACGAGCGGTCTCGACCCGATGATGATGACGCGGTTCCCATCGTCGTTCGTCCTCAGGCCGTACTTCGGGAATATCTCCCGCTCGATCCGGGCGAAGGCCTCGTCGTAATGCTGCAGCGGCATGGCCGCCACCAGGTCCTCGATTGCGAAATCCTCGCGTGCCGTGCCGCACCACATCGACCTGTTCTGACGCCAGATCTCGAACGACTGCTTTTCGCCCAGCAGCTTGCCGCCGCCCTCCTCGAGCATCAACTCCAGCAGCTTCCTTGATGCCGCCACCTCCTCGCGTTTTCCCTCGACCCCGAGTATGATCACGCTGACCATCCCATCAGTCCCGAGCTCGGGAGAGACTGTTCTGGTGCAGTACCCTCCGGAATAGCTAATGCCGCGCTGCATTATCCTGATGGCTGCCCTCTCGGCGTCCTCCCAGGAGTCAAAGGCGGCGACGAGCGCCACCTCAACCTCGGGCTTCGGCATGACCCGCAGTGTGAGCTCGGTGATTATCCCGAGCGTGCCCTCCGCGCCCACGAAGATCTTATGCAACGGGTAGCCAGAGCTATTGGAGCAGACCTTCCGGCCAGTCCGCAGGATCCTTCCGTCCCCGATCACGACCTCCATGCTCAGGACGTTGTCCCCGATGTTCCTGTACCGATTGTGCCTCAAGCTGAAGCCGTTAGTAGAGACGGCTCCGCCGATGTTCGCCACCTTGTAGCTCCCCTGCTCCTGGGCGAGTATGAGGTCGTGCGGCTCCAGGACCTCGTCCATCCTCTTCAGGTTCACGCCTGCCTGGGTCGTGACCGTGAGGTTGACCGGGTCCACCTCGATGATCTTGTCCATCCTAGATGTCGATAGGACGATTGAGCCGTCCGATGGTATGACTCCCCCTACCTGGCCCGACCCGCCACCCCTCGGGATAATTGCGGTGCTATGCTCGACAGCGAGTTTGACTATCTCGGAGACCTCTTGCGCCGACTCGGGGAGCACCGCGCAGAGCGGCCATGCCCCGAACTCCTCATAGGAAATCGTGCGGGAATAATCGGAGCAATACGCTACGAGGTCGCTCCTCTCTGCGAAGACGCGATTTGCGCCAAGCAGCTGGATGAGTGAACGGACGAGCTTCCCGCTCAGATTTAATCTCTCCTGTGTTTACTCCAGCGTCTCTGTGAAATAAAAATCCTTCGCGACCGTTACCCCTCCTTCTCTTCCAGCACAGCGATGATCTTCATTTCGGTGGATATTTTCCGTACTGGGAGGGGGGGGGGGGGGAGACGCCACCAAAGGAGTCTGGATGGCCCCACCTCTTTTCCGATTGCCGATATCTTCGTCATTCCTTCTTATCTTGAAGATCATCGCGCTTCTCCTGCAGATGGAAAAGGAGCTGGTAAATCCTTATTTCCAAATAAGCCAAGGGCAGAAGGACAAGGATAACGATGTACAGCAAATCATGCCCCAGAACCTCGATGACCGCTATGGGGACGAGGATAAAGTCCAACAGGACGCAGCCGACGAGATACGCCGTCCGCAGGACCTCCATCCTCAGGGGCCGCTCCATCGATCGCCTTATGGATTCCTTCCTTCTTTCGGAAAATCTCCTCAGGAGGCTGTCGAACCTACCCTCCTTCTTTTCCATCCCGGGTTCCGGATCGAGTTTCTCATTCATCCGGTCCGCTCGACCGGATTTCACGCAAGTATGAACCTGTATTGATTAATGGATGTCGCAAAGGGGGGAGAAATTGGGAAAAAACCATGATGGGGCTTAGCCGATCTCTCCCGAAAACACCAGAACGCAAATTGGAATTCATCCAGTAGAGTCGTTTCTGATCCTGGTGGGTATTCTCCCTTTCCTCTCAATGTTTTGAATCGGCCAACCTTTTTGTTCTTTTAAGCAACATTAAAAGACAATCAATGGAATCATGCGATAGAATTCCAATGACGACGTCGATAGCCAACGCATTCCTCGAAGACCTGAACCGCGTGTTCGAAGCACGTTACCGGCCGCTGGGGATGGAGCTGTACGTTTTCATCGAATCGCTGGAAAAGCAGAAGTTCCAGGTCAAGGTCTGGTTCAATCATATAGATCGGGCGAGATCGGGGAAACTTTCGAGCGAGGCTGAGGACCAGTACGTCGTCACGCTTGACACCGGCGAGGTGATCGGCAGGGGATTCAGCGGCCTCGGTCCCAAATCTGAGCCGGAGTCCCTGTGGCGGTTCTGGGAGGTCGAATGGAATAGAGACGGCCGCCTCAGATGCAAGAAGTGCCACAACCGCTGGATCCCGAAGACTCCTAACGTCCCGGAGCAATGCCCGACCTGCAGCAGCACTGGTGGCGGCCTATCCTCGATAGGTTCGATCTGAGCCTGATTTTGCCAGTCATAGCCCAGAGAAAAAATCATAATCCCGTTCCGCCATTACTCCCAGAAGCAGACGGCATTGTTCCGATACGAGATGGGGTCAAAGATCATGAAAAAGGCATTGATCGCAATAGTGAGCATTGTTTCGTGCATACTGATGGTCAGCAGCGTGAGCGCATACCCTCCTGTCACATGGCATAAGGGGGACGAGGTGGCGGCCTTCGGCCACTCCTTCGACGAGGAGTACTGGACCAACTCATCGATCAAGGTCAAGAACACCGTGGGGGACAACATCACCTTCTCCGCATCCTACGTCAACTACTCGGGTGTGCAGGCGTTCCTGCTCGCGCTCAACATGGTCGAGAACAAGACCGGGAACGGCACGGTCCCGTTCCAGATGTTCGGGCTGCATTATACGACCCCTGAGAACAGGGAAGTCTTCATCGCAGCCATGCTCGCGTTCATGATGGTCTTCAACGACACGCACAACGGCACAGCCATCGGCCAAAACGGATTGCCAGATATCGGGACCCCAGGCCATCCATTGGATGACGTTTCCTATGTAATACCCTTCAGCGCCGCCAGCGCGGTCAGCAACTCGTCCTATGTCCCGATTGCTAACGTCCTTCCGGTTGTGAAACTCGGGATTGGTCATTACAGGTTCGGGATCCAGTACCTGAACATGTACGCCTACGTCACCCCGACGCCTCTCCTAAGCATATTCCTCAAGACCGGTCTAGTCGCCAAGTTCAGCGAACTGAAGGTCATGTACGAGATCACAATGGACAACACGACCGGCGAGGTCAAGACCGAGACATGGTACACGATCGGACAAGTAACTGAGCTCTGGGGCTTCTTCCTTGGAATACCCTTCAAGATGAACCCGAAGACGGACATCTCGCCGAACCTCGGCCTCAGCGTGGTTCACTTTGTAACTGTCTTCACGTCGAAGTACATCGGGGCGACAGGGAACACCTCGCAGAACACCTTTAATCCGAACGTGACGAAATCGTTGAACGAGGACATCACGCTCAAGGTCGGCAACGGCGAGCGTGCTATGAAGATCGGGACCCGCGGCAACTTCGACTTGGTCAACGAGACCTCGGGTGCGACCGTCCAGCAAAACAAGACCGCTTACAGCGCGATCGTCGGTGCAAACCTGTTGGACCTATGGCTCGTCGCCTGGCAGCTGGGATTCGCCGCCGGCTCGATGAGCATTTTCGCTTACGCAATGAGTGATTATGTCAAAACCAAGTACTCAGGCCCTCTCGACCTCGCCACTCGCAGTCTGAATGTTAGTAACTCCGATGGCTTCAACGCCCGCGCGCTCTGGTACGCGGTCTCCTTCCCGCATTGGCAGGGATATAAGATAGTGTACGACCCGACCTATACGGCGTACACCAACATCGCCACGCAGAACCCGCCGCTTGCGATGAACGTCGGCATCGCTTTGGCCGCAGCCCTTATCGTGATCCCGATAGCCGTGGTGATAATCGTAATAGTGGCTTCGAGGAAGAAGAAGGGCACTTAGCCCTTCTCATTTTCTTTTTCCTAGACTCTGGCCAAGGCATACTATATCTATGCGGAAACACCCCGCTTCGAACGGTTCTTCAAAGCCCTTGCCGCAGTCACAATCGTGTAGGCAGCCGCAGCGACAAGGATTATCGTCGCACCAGATTCGATGTCGAGCACGAACGACATCCAGAGGCCAGTCGTTATGAAGAGCACGCTCAGGACGACAGATAGGGCCATCATCTTCTTCATGTTGTGCGTGAACTTCCCGGCTATCGCGGCAGGCATCGTCAGCAGTGCAATCGCAAGGATAATTCCAACGATACGTATCAGCGCGACAATCGTGATCGCAACGAGTATCAGCGTCAGGTAGTAGAGGAACTTGACCGGCAGGCCGGCCACGGCGGAGTACTCCTCGTCGAACGCGACGGCCATCATCTCCTTGTAGAGCAGCGCGACGATGCTGATCACGAAGATGTCGAGCAGGAATATCAGTATGAGGTCCGATGTCGGGACGCTGATTATGCTTCCGAACAGATATCCGAAGAGATCAGGGGCGTATCCCGGCGTCAGCCCGATGAACAGTATGCCGATCGCCATACCGGCCGCCCAGAACATCCCGATGACGGTGTCCTCCCTCTCCTTCGCGTATTTCGATACAGCGCCAATCCCCAGCGCAGAGCCAATGCTGAAGACCAGCGCGCCATGGATCGGGTTGATCCCGAGGTAGTATCCGAGGCCGATGCCACCGAAGGCCGAGTGAGAGACGCTCCCGCTCAGCGAGACGATCCTTCTCACAACGACGAGCGTCCCGACTATCCCGCAGACTATCGACGCGAGCAGCCCTGCCAGCAGCGCGTTCTGCATGAAGCCGTACCCGAGGAAGTCGAACATCAGTGCGCCCCCTTTTCCTCGTGGTCCTTGAGCACCCTATGAGGCACGCCGTGCGCGATCATCTCGACCGGGCACTTGTAGGTCTCCTCGAGTATGTGCTCGTCTATCTCAGATGATTCGTGCATGAAGAGCTGCTTATTCAGGCAGGCGATCTTGTCGACCTTTACCGAGATGACGCTGATGTCGTGCGAGACGAGGACCACCGCGACCTCGTTGCGGAGGTCCGAAAGCAGGTCGTAGAAACCGGTCTCCATCTTCAGATCGATGTTCGCGGTCGGTTCGTCCAGGAGCAGGATCTTCGGGTCCGTCGCGAGCGCCCTCGCGATGTACGCCCTCTGCTTCTCCCCTCCGGACAGCACCCCGAGTTGCTTTTCCTTCAAGTTAAGGAGGTCGACTCTCTTCAATGCGCCGACCGCCTTCTCCCTGTCCTCCGACGTGTATCTCCTGGCAAAGGAGCTCTTCGGCAGCCTCCCCATCATTACGAACTCCCAGACGCTTATCGGGAAGACCTTGTCGAACTCGGTGAACTGCGGCACATAGCCGACGGACCTCCTCCCCTTCTCCGGAGGAGTCCCGAGCACGGTCACGCTCCCGCTGTCCGGGTGGACGAGCCCGAGTATCACCCTCAGCAGCGTCGTCTTTCCGCTCCCGTTCGGGCCTATGATCCCTGTGTAGTCCTTCTCGCTGACTGTGAAATTGACCTTGTCCAGTATCAGCTCGCCGTCGAACGAGACGGTGACGTCCTTGAGCCTAACCAATTCCTCAGGCATGCGCGCTCAGCCCCTCTGCGATCTTGTCGGCGACGATCTGCATATTATCCAAATAGTCTCTTGCCAGGTCATCGACAAGAACGACGGCTCCGCCGACCTCGTCCGCGATCTGCTCCGCTGTCCTCGTGCTGAACTGCGGCCCCGCGAAAATGACCTTGATGCTGTTGTTCTTGGCGAAATCGATGACCCGCGCGAAGTACTGGGTGGTCGGCTCCTTCCCGTCGTATTCTATCGCCGTCTGGTTGAGCCCGTAATCCCTGGCGAAGTACCCCCACGCCGGGTGGAAGACCAAGAGCTCCCTCTTCGTGAGCGGCTCCAGCGCCTCTGTGATGTTCTTGTCGAGCTTGTCGAGCTTCTGTAGATAGGTCCTTGCATTCTCCTCGTAGTAGCTGGCGTTCGCGGGGTCGATGTCCTCCAGCCCGTGCTCGAGGTTCCAGACCATCGCCTCGACGTTCCTCGGGGAAAGCCAGATGTGAGGATCCTTATCCATCAGGCGCAGGGATTCCGAGCCGTCGACCACTAGCATGTCCCTGTTGAGCTCAGTGAATTTATCCATCCAGACGAGTTCGAACTCGATGCCCGAGCCGAGTTTGAAATAGATGTCGGCCCTCTCCAGGTCCCTCATCTGGCTCGGCTTCGGGGCATATGTGTGCGGTTCCTGGCCCGGGGGGACCATCACCGTGACATTGACATGATTCCCACCGACTGCCTCGACGAACTCCGCCTGCGGAAGGATGCTCACGACGACCTTAACCCTGCTGTCGTTCGGATATTGGGGGTTGCCTACGAACGCCATTATCGTCAGCAATCCCGCTGCTATCATGACAGAGATCACTACCTGCGAAACGGGTCTTGACGAGGCACCGTCGGGAGTCATAATCGTTCTTCGATTGCCTATCTCGATATTAATAATTTGGTTTCTTTTCGTAACATTTATCCAATAGTTCATATTTAATCCAGTCAATTGCATTCAGACATTCAGAGCGGTAGCAAACAGTGATCTTCCTCGCAATTACTGAATCTATTTGGATGTGAACTGCCTACTCAGGCGCGAAGGGATCATGCTTGAGTGATTGGATCGCTCTGATTGTCTCGATCGTTGTTGCCTTCGGCGCAGCAGCGATCGGCGGATTATCGACGAGCGAATCCATCTCGACCTGGTACAGAGACCTTCGCAAGCCGTGGTTCAATCCTCCGGACTGGGTCTTCGGTCCGGTATGGACTGTCCTGTATCTTCTGATGGCCTTGGCAGCATGGCTCGTATGGAGTGAGAACGCGGTCGGTCCCGTCCTGGTGCCCCTCGCCTTCTACGGCATACAGCTGGCCCTCAACTCCCTCTGGTCCTACATCTTCTTCACGAGGAGGGATCTGTCCATTGCCCTCGTCGAGATAATCGCCCTCTGGATCATGATATTGATAACAACGGTTCTCTTCTGGAACGTAAGCCAGCTCGCCGGACTGATGATGATACCTTATATCTCCTGGGTCTCGGTGGCATCGGCTTTGAACTACCGCCTGTGGAAGCTTAACCCTTGAAATCGACCGACGAGATAATAAACAGCCAAGTGCTTTTCCAATCCAGCTTATCACATTCGAGGAGTCTGATCACATGAGTTGGGGTTTGGAGAATCGCCTTGCGAGGTTTGTGAAGCCGAAGACGGGGCACACGGTCATGCTCGCCGTCGACCACGGGTATTTCCTCGGGCCGACATCTAAGCTGGAGAGGCCGAAGGAGGCTATCATGCCCCTGGTCCCGTACGCCGACACTATCATGCTCACCAGAGGCGTGCTGCGCAGGTGCGTCCCATCGAAGACCGACGTCCCGGTCGTCCTGAGGGTGTCAGGGGGGACCAGCATCGTCGGGCCGGACCTCTCGGGCGAGGGGATCATCACCTGCGTCGATGACGCGGTCAAGCTCAACGCGTGCGGCATCGCAATGTCGATCTTCGTCGGCTCCGCGGGGGAGAGGACGACTCTTCTGAACCTCGCGAAGCTGGTCGACGAAGGTGAGACCGTCGGCATGCCCGTCGTCGCGGTCACAGCAGTCGGCAAGGAGCTCGGCAAGAGGGATGCCAGGTACCTCGGCCTGGCTACGAGGATCGCCGCGGAGATCGGGGCGCACATCGTCAAGACCTACTACTGCGATGATTTCCACAAGGTCGTTGACGGCTGCCCGGCTCCCATCGTGGTCGCAGGAGGGCCGAAGCTACTGGAAAAGGACGCGCTAAAGATGACCTATGACTCCATGCAGGGCGGAGCGATCGGCGTGGACATGGGGAGGAACATCTGGCAGTCGGACTGGCCGGTCGGGATGATCAAGGCCGTCAGGGCGATTGTCCATGACGGTGCGAACGTGAAGGAAGCTGTCCAGGTCCTTGAACAGAACAAGAAAGCGAAGAAGAAGTGATCTTACCGAGTCGTGGTTCAAATGCGCGTCGCGATGTATTATCGGAACAGCGACGTCCGCGTCCAGGAGATGCCGAGGCCGAGGGCGGAGGCAGACGAGATCCTCGTCAAGGTGAAGGCGTCGGGCATCTGCGGCAGCGACGTCATGGAGTGGTACCGCGTGAAGCGCGCGCCGATCGTCCTCGGGCACGAAATCGCCGGGGACATCGCCGAGGTCGGCGAGGGCGTGGAGGGCTGGAAGGTCGGGGACAGGGTCGTCGTCACCCATCACGTCCCGGACAACACATGCAAGTACTGCCAATCAGGGCATCATTCCGTCTGCGACACCCTGAGGAAGACGAACTTCTTCCCCGGCGGCTTCTCTGAATATGTCAGGGTGCCGAAGATTAACGTCGAGACTGGGACGCTCAAGCTGCCCGACGAGATGACCTACGACGAGGGGACATTCGTAGAGCCACTCGGCTGCGTCGTCCGGGGCATGAGGATGGCGAACCTCGGCTGGGGTCAGTCTGTACTTGTACTGGGCGCCGGCATCGCAGGCGTCCTGAACATCAAGATGGCGAAGACACTCCACGCTGGAAAGATCATCGCCACGGATACGAACCCAGTCAGGCTGAAGAAGGCATTGGACTTCGGCGCCGACGAGGTCATCGATGCGCGCGAGGATGTCCCGGAGAAGGTGCGCCTTATGACCGGATCCAACGGGGCGGACCTCGTGATTGTCTGCACCGGAGCGCTCCCGGCGTTCGACCAGGCGATTAAATCGGTCGACCGGGGCGGGACCGTAATGTTCTTCGCGTGCCCGAAGCCGGAGGAACACGTCCCTCTGCCAGTGAACGACCTGTGGAGGAACGAGGTCAAGCTCATGACATCGTACGCAGCGGCGCCAGGCGACCTCAAGCAGGCGATGTCCCTGATCGCATCGAAGAAGATAATCGTCGACGACATGGTCACCCACCGCCTGCCGCTCGCGGATACCCAGAAGGGATTCGAATTGGTCGCGGCCGGCGGGGAATCCTTGAAAGTAATAATCGACCCCCAGGCGTGATTTCTCCTCTCGACATTCATCCCGCAGAATGGTCCTAGCATCACTGCATTGGACAGAAATATATACCTGGAATTGTGTAATTGTCTCGGCGCTGGGTCTAAAAAAGGTCCGGTGCAAGGAACAGGAGAGGTAATAGAAATGAGCGAAGAGCCGCGCAGAGGCGGAGGTCGCAGGTTCGACTCGGGCCCGAGGGAGATGTTCACGATAACATGCGCCGACTGCGGGTGCGAGGCACAGGTGCCCTTCAAGCCGGCTGACGGAAGGCCAGTCTACTGCCGCGAGTGCTATGAGAAGCACAGACCACCGAGAAGGGAAAGGTTCTGAGCGCACAGTCCTGAGTAGCACATAGAAACAGATCCGTGAGTTTTTCACGCTTTTTCTTTTTTGGCCGATCAGCTTCAGCTCTAGTGCGCCTCGTGGGTCGGTGGTCCGACCGGGGGCTCCGCCTCTATAGTCCCCATGTCCACCTTCTTCGGCAGATACCATCGCAGGACGAAGTAACCGACAGCCACTGGGATCCCGACCGCCATTATCACGATCCAGGTGTACCCTCTGACTGACAGCAATCCGAGGAGGGCCATCCCGGTGAACATGCCGAGCGCGTCGCCTACTCCGAACGCCACCCCCGAGACCCCCATGTACGTGCCCCGCAATCTCTCAGGGGCCATGTCCGCCACGACGGTGGAGAAAACGGCCGAGTGTATCAGCTCGCCCATCGTGAACACGACAATCGCCAGGATGACGCCGAGGAAGTCGCCGACAAAGAACACCATCCCCAAGCCGACCGCCATGAACGCCTGGCCGAGCCCCATCGCCGTCGACCTCCTGGCCTTTACGGCGATCCAGGTTATCGGGATCTGAAGCAGGACGACCATCCCCCCGTTTAATGCGAACACGATAGAGTAGAGAGTAGTTTTGACCCCGAGGTCCGCTGTCGCATAGTTGGGGAGCGAGCTGATGGTCTGGGCATACCCGAAGAAGGTCAACGCTATCAGGACGCAGAACACCATGAAAACGCGGTCCTTCGCCGCTGTCCTGATGTCCTTGTACTGGAACTCCTCCCCCGGCTTGATGTTCAGAGTCTCCCTCGTCCAAAGGATGATCACGATTCCGGCGATGCCGACGCAGATGCCGGCGATTATGAACATCGACCTGAAGTCCATCATGAACATCAGGACTCCCCCGATCAGTGGGCCGATCGCTGTCCCAGAGTTGAACCCGATCCGTAGGAGGCTGAACGCCTCGGGGCGCTTCTCTGGCGGGACCATGTCCGCCATCATCGCGCTGGCAGCAGGCTGATAGAGCGAACCTATCGCCCCTTCCGCGAGTGCTATAGCCAGGAACCCCCAGAACTCTCCTGCGATCGAATACATGCAGAGGAGGGCGGCCTCGCCTATGATGCTGACGACCATGATCCGCTTGCGGCCGAACTTGTCCGCCCATACCCCGCCAATAATCATGAATACGGTGCCCGTGGCCATGTACGACATCATGATGACGCCAGTCATCACATCGCCGAGGGCGAGCCCGTTGTTCCCTGACTGGGCGAGGTAGATCGCGATGAACGGGAAGACCACTCCGAACCCGAAGGCGGCGATGACCGCGACTACGAATATAACCCAGACCTGGGCATCGAAGCGGTACTTCCCGAATCCGATCTCTCGCACCATGTTCTCTTCGCGGAATCGCTGGACGGTTATCTGCCTATCGGTCTCACTTCGGGACGAACATGAACCCGCACATCCCCGAGCTGGCTATCTGCCTGAATATGCTAGTGCTCTCGTCGTAGCTCTTCCAGAGTGATCTAGCGATCTCTGGCGGGAGTCCTTCGCTCTTCACACCTCTCTTGAAGCCCTTGACCGCCCTGCGCGCGCTCCTCTTGACCTTCATGTAAGCCAGGACGACCCTCAACATCAGGATCGGCATAGTCAGCATGATGACGGGAGCCACTTTGATCGCATCCTCTCTGCCGTCGTCGCTCATCTGTTCACGCTCCGGTTCAATCGTCGTCCTTCTGGTGCTTTCCCATCTCGGTCGCCGTCTTCAGCCCACTAGAGATTAGGCCGCCGAGGCTGAAGCTCGACATGTACTCCTTCGTGAGATCATAGGCCTGCTGCGGTGTCATGCCCGCCGCTACGAGTTCCTTGTAGAACTGCGCGACAGCCTTCCCGATCTGGTTGGCGTTCTCCGGGTTGGAGAAGACCTTCCCGATCGATTCCAGCAGCTTCGGGATCTCTGTCGAGACCGTGCTCAATATCTCCTTCAGTTCCTTCGCATCCGGCATTTTATCATCGCTCATCTTTTTCACCTGCCTTTTCGGCTTGTTGGAGAACAGATGCGTGGTCACTCGATAACAATGAGTCGGTCACTTGTGACCATTTCGTGTCCAATCAGAATCAGCTTTTCGGCATCCCGAGGAGCGAATACCACTTCTCGACCAGCGAGTCGGAAATCGTGTAGGACGGGATCTTTCCGCTCTCGACCTTCTTAACATGCCCCATCTTCTCGAGCTTCCCCACTTTCTCGCGCACGATCCGCCTAGAGGCGCTGCCGCGGACGCTCTTCAGATCCCTCGTGATCTCGGAGAGATTGGAGCCCTCCTTGTCCTTGTCCGCCCTGTCCAGGAGGATCCTGATTATGTCCTTTGATATCTGATCCTTGATGTCAGGAGCAGCGAGGTCGACAGAGATCTTCCCGTGCTTCGTGTACAGGTCCATCAGCCGGAAATATCTGCTTGAAATGTCTTTGAGGATCTCCATGTACTGACCGAGCTCGGCATAACCGCCCTTGACCTTGCTGATGGATTCCTCCAGCTCGGTCAGCTTCCTGGAAACATCCTTGGCATCATCGATCTTAGGTGTGGGCATCTCTCGGCTCCCTTTCCTGGAACAGGCATCGGCTCAGATATTGTTTTCTAAGACCGTTTGATTATCTGACTCTTGGAACTTTTCCCCTGAATAAAACTCCCGCTCTGACATGTTTTGAAAAATATTATATATTAGTAAATTAATTTATTCCGCAAGGTGACATCTTGAGCATAAAACTGGAAATCATTGAAAAGATAGCGGCATTGATAACGGCGGCTTTCGGTCTGATCGCAGCCCTCGCATGGAATACAGCGATCCAGGCATGGTTTACAGCAAATTTCCCTGCGGAGTCTGTAGGGCCATGGCTATACGCGATCGTCATAACCATAATCGCGGTCGTCATAACAATTTGGATTGGCCGAATCGCCGGAAAGCTGACAAAAAAGGAAAAGGAAGTCGAAGCAGCTAAAAAGGCATAGGCAAGACTTTTTTCTTTTGCCAAAACCCCCCTTCCTTCTTTTATCTCTTTTAGATTAAGAAAAGTATAAAGTCGTGCCAGTGATAATCGGAGCCGTGGACTTGCTGACTCAGGGAGATATGCTGGGCTTGCTGGGCGTCTACGGCTATGTCATCTGCGTCCTAGTTTTATCTCATCTTCTTAGGAATAGACTTCACAATCCCCGGAAGCTCGTGCACATCCTGACTGGAGGAATCGTTTTCTTCTGGTGGAGCTTCGACACCTCCTGGGTCATGGCGGGTTTTGCAGCCCTCCCATTCGTCCCGATCCTCATCCTGACGACCCCAATCTCCCCGATAAAGAGATTGCGGGAGAGCTCCCTCGGCGAGATCTCCTCGGGAGGACATGCCTACGGCCTCGTACTCTACGCGATATCCTGGACCATAATCGCCTTCCTCATGTTCAACGATCTGTTCGCCGCCTCCATTGCGATAGCGGCAATGTCGTTCGGCGACGGGATGGGCGAGCTGGTCGGAAGGCGTTACGGCAAGCACGAGTTCGTACCCAACAGGACCGTCGAAGGCAGCCTCGCCGTCCTCTGCGCCACTTTCATCGCAATAATCGTCATCGGCTGGTTCTACTTCGGCGTGATCGGATACACCGGCGGCTCTCAACCGTTCTTCATGCCAGTGTTCGCACTTGGGGTCGCTGCCTTCGTGACGATGCTCGAGGCTGTCACACCAGGCAAGGTCGATAATCTCGTCATACCGCTGGTGGTCGGAGGGGTCCTCCATATGATGGGGGTCTGAGGCTGAGATTCATCGCGGTTGATGGTCTCGATGGATGCGGAAAAGACACTCATGCGAGGAGGATCGCAAGCCTGCTCGAGGCGAAAGACGAGCGGGTGACGGTGATATCACACCCGTCCGGCAGCAGGTTCGGGCGGATATCAAAATCATCCCTTCAGAGTTCCGGAAAGGTCGCAAGGCTCTGGGCGACGGTCTTCTACATCGCGGACATCCTCGTTTCTGTGAGAGGGCTCAGGAATCAAAAGGGGACGGTCATCTTCGTCCGCTACCTCATGGGGGCGGCGTATCTCCCAAAGTCCCTGGCCCCGTACGGGTACAGACTCTTCAGGAACCTCCTACCGTTCCCCGATGTCGCGCTGTTCATAGACATCGACCCAAAGATTGCCATCAGACGCATCGAGGCGAGGGACCACACAAGGGAGATGTTCGAGACCGAGGAGAAGCTGACCGAGGTCAGGGAGGTCGCGAAATCGCTTCTCTCTGGCGAATGGCTTGTCATCGACAACAGCATCGACGGCGAGGAACCGTTCAAGAAGGTTGAGACGATCCTTCGCGAGATGTCAGTTCTTTGAGGTAATTTGCCATCATTTAAATCCCCGATTTCTCTGATATCATCTATACTGCGGAGGATTCAGTATGAACGCATGTGGTTGCGGTTGCTCAGGAAGTGCGACGTCCAGGAATCTTTGGATAGGCGGTCAGAACGTCGGGGTCGCCGAGATCGACAAGATATTCAGGAAGACGCTGGAGTACCCGAAAGCCTCCGACAAGGAGCTCAAAGCCGTGCTCGTGAAAGAGCTCAAGCAGTACAACTACGTCCCATCCTCCCTCGAGCAGGATTACGCCGATGCGCTCTGGAAGGAGTACCTCAGGTGCAAACCCGATTTCATGAAGTGAGCAGAATGACGGGCAAGAAGGAGCATTCTAAGGGCGCATCGCCTTACAAGGGCATCCCCCGCGAAAAGATCCCCTGGTACCCGACCGTCGACGAGGAGAAATGCACCGGCTGCGGCGCATGCGTTGACTTCTGCCACAACTCAGTCTACTCGCTCGAGGACAAGGCGAAGGTCGCCAGCCCTTACAAGTGCGTCGTCGGGTGCACGGGCTGCTTCAGCCAGTGTCCAGAGAACGCGATATCCTTCCCCGACATGAAAGAGTTCGTGAAAGTGCTCCAGAAGCTGAAGGCGGAGCACGCTTCGTGCAAGAAGTGAGCGCCCCGAAACTCACTCCATCATCTTTGTGATGAATCTGCCGGCGCGGCTCTTCCCGAGCCTTATCGCGCCGTTCGCGCAGGTCTCATGGCAGCTGTAGCATCTGATGCACTTGTCGTAGGATATCCGCGCCTTCCTGTCCTTCATCGCGATCGCCTGTCGCGGGCAGATCCGCTTGCACTCCTCGCACCCGATGCAGTTATCCTTGATTATCTCCGGTCTGAGCGCGTACGCCTTCGCCATGTTGCCGAGAATATGCCAGCCCTTCCCCTGCTTCGGCTGCGGCTTGAGGTAGGTCTGCGGTTTCTTGAAGTCCCTGACCACAAACTTCTCGAAATCCTCCCCTACGAACGAGATGTCGCCGAAGTTCCCCTGGATGAGCCCGCGCTCGATGGCGGCCTTGATCGTCCCGACGGCTGCCGGATCTATCGCCATGATCCTGCATACGGCGACATCTATCGCAGTGAAATCCCCGCTGGCTAATATCGCCCCGACCTTCCGCATCTCGCCGCCGGTCGGGCCGTCCCCCTCCATCGCCATGACCGCGTCCATGACCTGGAGCTTCGGCTTCACGAGCACATTGAGGTCGACAAGCATCCTGCTGAAGTCGTCCGGGTCCGGAAGCCTGCCGTGGAAGGTAGGCTTTTCCATACCAGGCAGGACGCCGAAGAGGTTCTTCGTCGCGCCGGTCATGTAGGTCAGCAGATGAGTCTTCATCTTTGAAACGCCGACGATCACGTCAGCATCCAGCGCGGGGTTGATGATGTTGAAGCGCTTGATCATCCTTCCGCCGGGGTTGGGCACGTTTCTGTAGCCAGTGTCAAAATTCAGCTCGACCCCGAGTTCCTCTGCGACCTTGTCCAGGCCGGCGGCCGCGTATGATTTCCTGAGGGTCTTCGCCTTGTAGGACATCCCCGCGCCCGGGCTGTCCCCGATGATGACCTTGCATCCGTTGTCCCTGAAGAGCTTCGCGACCGCAAAGACCACTTCGGGATGGGTCGTAATGCCCTTCTCGATCTCGGAGATGTGAAGCAGATTCGGCTTGACAAGGACCTTCTGTCCGGGAGACGCGAATCCGCCGATCCCGCCGACGAGGTCTATCGATCTCTTGACTGCGGCGAGCACATGCTCGCGCGAATAATCATCGCATCCAGCCAACGAGACGGTCTTCCTCTCTCCTGTCACGGCATCTCGGTTGATGCTGCTCATATGTAAGGATGCCGAAGTCCCCATGATTCTTTCAATAAATCCTATGGTTACTCGACATCGGTTAATTATTGATACTTGGAATTCAGTCCAGAGCGATAGAATCCTCGGTGATCCAATGGCGGGATGGAGCGATAAGAGGAACGCGTTGGCGATATCGGTCCTGAGCTCCTTCTTCACCCCGTTCATGGCGTCGTCCGTCAACGTCGCGCTGCCGTCGATTTCCAGTGAATTCTCTATGAACGCTTTCCTGCTCAGCTGGGTGGCAACCTCTTACCTGCTGTCGGCCGCGGTCTTCCTCGTACCGTTCGGGAGGATAGCCGACATAAAGGGGCGCAAGATGGTCTTCCTGGCAGGCACATGGGTCTTCATCCTGTCCTCAATTCTATGCGCGGTGGCACCGGACGCCATTCTGCTTATCATGTTCCGGGTGGCGCAGGGGATAGGCTCGGGGATGATATTCGGCACCTCTATTGCGATCCTCACATCCGTCTACCCGCCCAGCGAGAGAGGGAAGGTAATCGGAATCTCGACGGCGGTGGTGTACATCGGGCTTTCAATCGGCCCATTCGTCGGAGGTGTGCTCACGACCAACCTCGGCTGGAGGAGCCTGTTCCTGGTCCTGCTGCCACTGGGGGCGGCGATAC
>Ga0315285_10000637_pt1 | contig 36339 bp, 28 predicted proteins | sample YL17G09_36_MG_FD_203698 | JGI IMG/M metagenome (GOLD analysis project Ga0315285, IMG submission 203698) | Sediment microbial communities from Yellowstone Lake, YNP, Wyoming, USA - YL17G09_36 | ecosystem: Environmental > Aquatic > Freshwater > Lake > Sediment | place: USA: Wyoming | collected...
TGCTGCCAACCCAGTAATTGTAATGAAACACGGCAAAAGAAGCAATTGTTGCCCCGGATTGGCCAGTCCAGGCGAGGGAATGGCGCCGCAACCTCCAAATGTACTGACATTTGTGGCGCGGGCCGCCTCCCGCGTGATATGCTCTGCAACCATCGGAGGCCGGCGGGAATGGGATAACCACCAACTTCCACGCCGGTCCCCGGCGCGGAATAAGCCACAAACGGACAACCAGTTCAACATGTTCAGGTCGTTGCGCCCCAAACAATCCCTGAGCGAGGGGGAAACCAATTCGGCCCTTTGGCTGCTGCTGGTAGACGGGGTGTGCGCCAACATAATGACGGTGCTGACGACGGGGGTGTTTCTGGTAAGTTTTGCCCTTCTGCTGGGGGCGTCGCACAAGGTAATCGGCCTGCTGGCGGCGATTCATCCCATCGCGCAGGTGCTGCAGATTCCCACCGTCTACCTCGTTGAACGGACCCGCCACAGAAAAGCCGTCACCATGCTCACAGCCGCCGCCAGCCGGCTGATGTATGTCATGGTAGCACTGCTGCCGTGGCTGGTCCCGCCCCAACACCGGCTAGTCATCCTGCTGGTTGCGCTCCTGTTCCATTTCAGCCTGTCCGCGATGGCCGGCTGCGCGTTCAACTCCTGGATCCGCGACGTCATACCCGAAAACCGGATGGCGACCTTCTTTGCCCGCCGGATGGCGTGGTCGGCCGCGGTCAGCGCCTCATTGAGCCTGGCCGCCGGTGCCGCAATCGACTTCTACAGCCGCCACTACCCCGCCGCGTCCGGGTACTCGTTTCTGTTCGGTGGCGCCATCGTGGCCGGGTTGAGCGGCCTCTATTACCTCGGCCGGGTCGGCGAGCCGCAGATGCCTGCCGTCAAATACGACGGCCTGATGAAACTGCTGGCACAACCGTTCAAAAGCCTCAACTACCGGAAACTGCTCCTGTTTATCGCCGTCTGGAACTTTACGGTCAATTTCGTATCGCCGTTCTTCACCGTCTACCTGATCTCGCGGCTCAAGTTGAGCATGACCAGCGTGGTCGGCCTGACCGTCCTCAGCCAGACCATCAACGTCCTGTTTTTCGGCCTGTGGGCGCGCCTGTCCGATTCCCACAGCAACAAATCCGTCATCGCCGTTGCCGCTCCCATGTTCTTCGTCACGTTCCTTCTTTGGCCGTTTACGGACATGCCCGCCGCCAAGTTCCTGATGGCGCCGATCCTGGTGGTCATTTACGTCCTTCACGGCATGGCCACATCCGGCGTCACCCTGTGCGTCACCAATCTGGCTCTGCGCGCCGCGCCGCTCGGGAAGGCCACCTCGTTCGTCGCCGTAAACGCGCTCGTCATGGGCGTGGCTGCCGCGATCGCCCCCATCCTGGCCGGTCTCTGCGCCGACTATTTCGAAACACAGGAACTGACCCTGACCGTGACGTGGTTCGAGAACCTCGACGTGACGCCCATCCTGTCTCTGCCGGCGATGGACTTGCGCGGCCTCGATTTCATCTTCGGAATCGGCTTCCTCCTGGGCGTCCTCGCCTACTACCGTATCCGCGCGATTAAAGAACCGGGCGAAGTGGAGGAATCGGTCGTGCGCGCCCAACTTCTGGCTGAAATCCGGCGCGTCGCACGCCAAGTTTCCTTCATAACCAGCGTGCCCCTCACGTTCATGCCCTTCAGCGGGCGCCGGATCCAAAATGGTATCAATGCCATCGCAAAAGAGCCCGAAAGACCCGCCGATTAAGCCTGCCCAACCCCAACATCTAGCCTTACAAGCCGGATTTACCCCCTTCCTTCCCCGCAAACCAACTACATATTGTGTTTTGGCGCCTGTATCCTATACAATGCCTTGGGCAATTTGGCCAGTTGCCGAATGGGAGCTCTGTTGGGGAATAACATTCGTAAATGGCGCCTTCGGGCAGTCTTCATTGCGGCCGCCGTGTTAGCCGGGGCGCGCATTACGGGCGCGGACGTGGTGCGCGTGCCGATCGACAAGGGCGCCACTGCGGCCCTGCAGGACGGTCGGCTGCTGTTTCTCGAGTGCCGGCCGCCGCGCGGAGATGCGGGGGCGTATTATTTTGAGCGGTATCTGGCCGACCCGCGGCAGTGGACCTCCTTTAAGAACCGGCAGGCGGTGGCGGTGCCATTGGACCTGCTCAAACCGGAAGTCCAGCGGCAGATGCTCCTGTTGGTTTTCCGCGAAGATTACGTAGACGACCAGGGCTGGTGGCATACCGTCGCTTATTCGGGCAGGCAGGGGCAGGAAACCCTGTGGTCGCTGTGTGAGTGGACGACGGGTAATGGCCTCAACTACAAGCGAATACTGGCAAGCCAGAAACACCTCGAGGGCCCGGCGCTCGAACAGGGCCAGCGGATCTTCATCCCGCGCGACCTGCTCAAAGACGTCATGAAACGCGTGACGGCACGCGCACCGTTGCCGGCTCCGCCCCCCATCCAAAGCGCCCCGGCTTTGCCGGCGTCGGCTTTGCCCGCGCCCGCGCCGCCGCCCGTGGCCGCTGTCCCTCAGCCCGCGCCACCCGAAGAAAACGGGATCGAGCCGGTCGACCTCGAGGCGGTCACGCGCGAACTGGTCTACGGCAAGGACGCCCGCGGTTCGTATGCCATCTACCGGCTCAAGCCGGGCGAGGCCCTCTACACGGCCGTGGTGGTCCGGTTCACCGACTTCCGCGACAACGACCTCATCCAGGAAGCATGCAGAACCGTGCAGGAGCGCAGCGACATCACCGACGTGCGCAACATGCCTACCGGCCAGCGCGTCTTGATCCCGATCGACATGCTCTCCGACCGGTTCCGCCCCCAGGGAAGCGAGCAGCGCGACGAATACGAGAAAGGACTCGAGGAAGCGCGGCGCCTGCGGCGCGAGCAGGTGCGAACCAAGGACCTCGAGGGTGTCGTGGTCGTCATCGATCCCGGCCACGGCGGCCGCGACCAGGGCGGCGCAAACCACAAGTTCGGCCTGTACGAAGACGAGGTCAACTACGACGTCGCCTGCCGCGTCAAACGCATCCTCGAGACCCAGACGCAAGCCAAGGTCTACATGACTGTTCTCGACACCAGCCAGAAGTACCAGCCCACCGATCGCGCCCGGTTTTCCGACGATACCGATGAAAAAGTGCTCACCACGCCGCGGTATGAAAACAAGGATTCCAAAATCAGCGCCAACCTCAGGTGGTACCTCGCCAACTCGTATTTGCGAGACGAACTCGAGAACGGCGCCGACCCGCGAAAAATTGTCTTCACCAGCTTCCATACCGACGCGCTGTACAACCCGACACTGCGCGGCGCGATGGTTTACATCCCCGGCGCGCGGTACCGGCGCGAAAACGAATTGCCCGAAGGCGCCATCTACGCCCGGTACGCGGAATGCGTCCAGCAGCGGGCATCATCGAGCACCGCCGCCGAACGACGCAGAGATGAGGCCCTCTCCCGCAATTTCGCCGAAGACCTTATGCGGGCGCTCGGTAAAAAGAAAATCCGCAGACACCTCGAAGGCGACTGGATCCGCAGCCAGATCCGGCAGAACGGCGGCGTCGTATACCTCCCGGCGGTACTGCGCAACACCCAGATCCCAACCAAGATCCTCGTCGAAATGGCCAACATCACCAACAGCACCGACTGCGAACGACTCGCCGACCCGCAATGGCGCCAGTCTTTCGCCGAAGCCTACGTCGACGCCCTCAAAACCTACTTCGGCTCGTGACGCAGCGCCTCCAATCTGAAGCGGCGGGTACGCCGCTTCTACAACGTTCAACAAGATACGAAAGATACGAGCAGAAAAGATGAAATTTGATTGTGACTAATGTAGACGCGACGTCCTCGTCGCGTCAGTGTTGGACCCCACGCTAAAGCGGCGGGGACGCCGCTTCTACTTAAATTACGCGCCTTCGCCGCGCTTGAGGGTGATGAGCGCGGCGTCGGGTGGGCAGGCGTACCGGACTTCAATGGTTGATGCGCCGAGGCCGCGGGTGGTGTAGGCCTGCATCTGGCCGATGCGCCACAGGCCCGCGGCCCGGGCGCGGGGGCAATGTGTGTTGATGAACAACGGCCGGCTTCCAGGCAGGCAAATCTGGCCGCCATGCGTGTGGCCGCAGAGGTAGAGGTTGACGCCGGCTCGTGCCGCGGAGCCCGCCACCTCGGGTGAGTGCGCCAACAGCACCGTGAACGCGCCGTCGGGTATGCCGCAGACCGCGTCGAGCACCGAGGCGCATCTGAACTCGTGCGGGTCGTCGACGCCTGCGATGTAGATTTTCTCGCCGCCGCGCTCGACCTCGATGTGTTCGTTGATGAGCATCGGCAACCCGTCGCTGCGGAGCATTTCGAGCAGGGTGCTGGTGTCGTTGTTGCCGGGAATCCCCACGAAGCCGCAGCGTGGCTCGAGTTGCCCCAGCACGTCTGAAACCATGGGCGCGACAACATGCGGGTCGGCGCGCCGGTTATACGCGTAATCGCCCGTCAGCACGCAGAGGTCGCAGTGGACGCAGTCCGGCCCGGCGATCAACGAGCAAACCGCTTCGGCAAGCCCCCGCGGGCCGGGGAAATGGAAGTCAGAGAGGTGAAGGATGCGGAATCCGTCGAACGCCAGCGGCAGGGCAGGCGATGTAAACTCGACCCGGTTCAGCACCGGCGACAGGGCGTTCCGCACGCCTCGGTCGTGGAGGCCGAGCGCGCGGAGGCCGGCCCGCAGGACCTTAACCTGGACCGACTCGCCCCGCAGCGCGTCCATCCGCGGGTCGTGCGCTTCCCGCTCGAGCCGTCTTTGCCATAGCACGGTTCGCAGCCCGCGCGGTTCGGCTGTCGTTCGCTTCAACATCGCGCCGCTATCTCCCTGCCCAAAGAGACGCCATGGTATTTGGCCTGCGCGGACAGGTTCAAGCATGCGGGATAGGAACTATTCGCCCATCCAGAATGGGTTGAGGCCGCGTGCGGCGAGTTCAAACCATGCGGTTGCCCCAACGTGGACGCGGTGGTAGTAGAGCCACGGGTGTGCCGTCTCAGGATCCAAGTTACGATTCGGGAGGTCGAGCCCTGTGGTGAGACCATCGTGATCGGCGGCATAAATGCCGCCGTCGCTTCGCTGCTGGCTGGACACAAAACCAATGATGGCGTCCGATCTGGCATCATCGCCAACGGCCCTGTATGCGGCAGCCATTTGGGCCGTGCCTTCAAACCAGATGCCGTCCTTGTCCGTATCGAAATCATATCCGTCGCCGACTTTATGATTGGCCTCTGCATATTCCAACGCCCGGAGATATTGCTCATTATCCTCGGGTATGGCCAAGATGGCCCACGCTTGGATATCGAGTGGGACAACGTCCTTATTTATGACAATTATGACAACTTCATTCTTTTCTTGTTTCGTGCCGGTCCAGAATTTGCCTTCGTCTTGATCCCACATAGCTTCCACGAACGACTTGGCGAGCAGGGCTCGTTCGTTCCAGTCGTCATCTCCCGTAATGAGGTAAAGCCTGCGGAATGCCACGTAGAGGTCGAGGTTGTGTTCGGTGGATTTGTAAGCCAGTTTGAGGGGTTCGTCGGGACGCGACTCGTCGGGTTCCCAGCCCTCGTATCCGCCGGTGTAGCCAGGCGGCCAGGCCTGATCGCGGCAGTTGGCCTCGACCCACTGGCCCATCTCGATAGCGGCATCCCTGTACCGAGGTTCGCCCGTGTATCGGTAACAGGAAAGCAGGGCGATCATGGCCCATGCCACATTGCCGGTATGCGTGCTGACTTGAAACTCGTCTTCGAACCAGTGGGTGTTCGTGGCGTCATACCATCCGGGCATACGTACCGTATTCGCCCTGCCGTTTGGCGTCCAACCTGGAAACAACACGAGGTCGCCGGCCTGGTAGGCGTTGCGCAGGCGGCCGTCGGAATAGTACCGGTCGTTTTTCAGGGCATACACGATGGCTTCCGCCAGCAGCCGCGCGCGGGACACGTCGCCGCAGGCCAAAAAGTAAAGGGTCGCCAATGCGTTGTCATAGACAAACGCGGCGTTCATGGTCATCCGGTCGGGTTCTCCCGCCTGGATCGCTTCATAACTCACCAGGAAGCGCGGTTCCGCCAGCCGCGCCTTATCCAGTTGGATATCGTCCAAATAGAACTGGACATCCTGGCCATTGTTCTGATCGGTGCTGGAGACCCAAGCGAACCCGCCCCGAATGCTCTGGAGGTTCTTGCCCCGAAGGTCAATGGAGAGTCTGGCCCATTCCTGCGACAGTGTCACGTAACCCGTGCTGACTTTGTTGCAGGAGTCACCGCAGGGCTTGTCCGGGCCGACGCCGCCGAACAGAAACTCGACGCGCTCGCCGCCCCGCGCGCCCCGCGCCCAAAACGTCAGCCGCGAGACGCAGGTCAGGTCCACGCCCTTTCCTTCGCACGTTCCCCATTCGGGCTCGGGCGCGGTCTGGTCGCCGGTCAGGACGCCGTTGAGGAAGTACCAGCCGCCCCAGTTGTCCTCTCGAGCGGGCAATGTGGCCTCGATACAGGTCACGCCGCTGTGCGGCCTGGTTGTGCAATCCTCGGTCATCGGCGGGAGGGTGTCGTCGGTGGCGGAAGCGGGCATCCTTCCGCGTGCAACGAAATGGTTTCCGGCGGCATCGGCGTCGGTGTAGACGTCGTACTCGTCGTGGTATTGGTCCATGACGTTGACGAGATAAGGAAGCGTCTGGGCTTCTTGCTGGCAGCCCGAAAGCAGGCCTGTTACGGCCACAAGCAGGCCCGCGCAACAAGCGAAACGGCCGTGTGTGAACGTCATGCGTTTTGCCTCCCATCCAGCCAACTATCTTGACTGAACTAGGGGCTGTTTTGCAATACGTCTGTGTACGTTATATGAAAGGGGAAAAGGGGGTTTTGTTGAGACAAGGGGGGATTGGTTGACAAAAGGCCCGTGCAAGGCGAGATCAATGTGGAAAGTGTGCGGTTCTGGCTGAGGTTTTCTTGTGGCTTCACGGACGAGCACGGACGGGCACGGACGAACACGGACTGATATAGGCTGCGAGTCAGAAGCGAAGGATGCGGGAGATTCAAAGGGGGGCACTTCCCACAACGTGCGTCTTCGGCGCGAGCCGGGGGAGCCATGCAGACTGGCTTGAACTGAGGGACACCCCCCACAAAAGCCGGGGGGCGTCCCGACGGTGGTTTTTGGTAAGATGTGCGGGGATTGGACAGGGAACTGCACAAGGAGTTTAGCTCATGGGGCGCAAATACGTGTTGGGGCTGGATTTTGGGACAGAGTCGGGACGGGCGCTGCTGGTGGCGGTGGATAACGGTGAGGAAGTGGCGACGGTGGTCGAGCGGTACGGGGACGTGGTGATCGACGACCGGCTGCCGGGGACCAACCAGAAGCTGGAGCCGGATTGGGCGCTGCAAAACCCGCGCGACTACCTGCACGTGGTCGAGACGGTTGTGCCGAAGGTGCTTGCGCAGTCGGGTGTGAAGGGGGAGGACGTGATCGGGATCGGCACGGACTTCACGTCGTGCACGATGCTGCCGGTGGACAAGGCGGGCACGCCGCTGTGCATGAAGCCGCAGTTCGCCTCCAACCCGCACGCCTGGGTGAAGTTGTGGAAGCATCACGCGGCCCAGCCCGAGGCCGACGAGGTGAACCGGGTTGCGCGGGAGCGTGGCGAGGATTTCCTCGACAGGTACGGCAAGAAGATCAGCAGCGAGTGGTTTTTTCCGAAGGTGCTGCAAGTGCTCAATGAGGCGCCGGACGTGTATAAGGCCGCGGACCGGTTCATGGAAGGTGGCGACTGGATCGTTCTCCAGTTGTGTGGCGAGGAGAAACGGAACGCGTGCGCGGCCGGGTACAAGGCCATCTGGGACGAGGGGTATCCGTCGAAGGATTACTTCAAGGCGCTCGACCCGGCGTTCGAGAACGTGGTGGCGGAGAAGATGCGGGAGGACGTGTACCCGGCGGGTGTACGCGCGGGCGGCCTGCTGCCGGAGATGGCTGCGAAACTGGGTTTAAAACCCGGTACGGCGGTGGCGGTTGGCGGGGTGGACGCGCACGTGGCGGTTCCGGCGGCGACGGTGACGGCGGGGCGTAAGATGGTGATGATCATGGGGACGAGCGTTTGCCACCTGCTGTGCGGGACGGATAAGAAGATCGTCGAAGGCATTTGCGGCGTGGTGAAGGACGGGATTCTGCCGGGTTTTTACGGGTATGAGGCGGGTCAGACGGCGGTGGGTGACATTTTTGCGTGGTTTGTCGACAATTGCGTGCCGGGCTGGGTGAAGGACGAGGCGAAGAAAGAAGGTACGGACGTCCACGGCTACCTGGCCAGACATGCGGCGGCGCTGAAAGTGGGGGAATCGGGCCTGCTTTGCCTCGACTGGTGGAACGGGAACCGGAGCGTGTTGGTGGACGCGGACCTGTCGGGCCTGATGGTGGGGATGACGCTGGCGACGACGCCGGCGGAAATGTATCGGGCGGTGCTGGAATGCACGGCGTTCGGCACATGTAAGATCATCAAGCAGTTCGAGGACGCGGGCGTGCCGATCGACGAGTTGTACGCGTGCGGCGGGCTGCCGGGCAAGAACCCGTTGCTGATGCAGATCTACGCGGACGCGACGAACCGGGAGATCAAGATCAGCGCGAGCGATCAGACGGTTGCGCTGGGCGCGGCGATGTGGGGGGCGGTGGCGGCGGGCAAGGCAGGGGGCGGGTATGACGATATAGCGCATGCGGCGAAAAAGATGGCGCACCTGCGCGAGGAGTTTTACAAGCCGACCTCTGCCAACCATGCGGCGTACAAACGGCTGTTCGCGGAGTATGAGTGCCTGCATGATTATTTCGGGCGCGGCGAAAACGACGTGATGAAACGGCTCAAGGAAATCAAACTTTCAATCCGGGGTGCGGGAGCCTGAGATGCGTAAAGAGAGCGTGGAGTTTCTGCGGGAACTGATCAAGACGCCGAGCCCGTCGGGCTGGGAATCGGAAATCCAGACGGTGTGCGCCAAATATGCGCGGCCGTACGCGGACGACGTGTACAAGGACGTTCACGGCAACCAGTACGCCGTGAAAAATAAAGGGGCGGAGATGCGGGTGATGCTGGCGGGCCACGTGGACGAGATCGGCCTGATGGTCAACACAATCGACGAGAAGGGGTTCATCTCGTTTGTGGCGGTGGGCGGAATCGACGCGGCGGTGCTGTCGGGCCAGCGGGTGGTGTTGCACGGGGCAAAAGGTCCGGTGCCGGGCGTGATCGGCCGCACGGCCATCCACCTGACCGACCAGGAAGACCGGGGCAAGCCGATGAAAATCCACCAGCTTTGGATCGATATCGGCGCAAAAGACAAGGAAGACGCGGAAGATGCGGTGGCCATCGGCGACCCCGTCACGATCGACATGGGTTTCCAGGAACTGCGCAACGGGCGGGTGGCAGCGAGAGCGTTCGACGACCGGGTTGGGGCGTTCGTGGTACTCGAGGCGTTGCGGCTGCTCGAGAAGCGGAAGATCAAGGTGGCGCTGTATTGTGTGACGACGGTGCAGGAGGAAGTGGGGCTGCGTGGCGCAACCACAAGCAGCTACGGGTGCAACCCGCACGTGGGCGTGGCGGTGGACGTGGGGCACGCCATCGATTATCCGAGTGCCGAGACCAAGCGGCACGGGGACGCGAAAATCAACGCCGGGCCGATTATCGCGCGCGGGCCGAACATCAACCCGGTCGTGGGCCGGCAGTTGGTGGACGTGGCGAAGGCCAAGAAGATCCCGTACCAGGTCGGGGCGGAACCCAAGGCGACAGGCACGGACGCGAACGCGATGCAGTTGAGCCGGGGCGGTGTGGCGACGGGGCTGGTAAGCGTGCCGACCCGGTACATGCACTCGCCGGTCGAGTTGATCTCGCTGAACGATGCGGAACACGCCGCGAAACTGCTGGCGGAATGGGTGGCGACGCTGCGGCCGGATATGAACTTTATTCCTTGAGTCTGGAGTCTGGAGTCCGGAGTCTGGAGGAAGAAATAAGCAGACTCGAGAGGGCCTTCAAAGGTCTTCGTCCACTCTCAGGTACTGACACTGTGGACGTTGTAGACACTGTGGACGTGGTGGACATTGTGGACGAGCACCTGCAGGTCTGTGGCTGGAAGAGCGCAGGTAAGGCGTTTTTGTAGACGCGGCGTCCCCGCCGTGTCAATGAAGCGACGAGGACGTCGCTTCCACAAGGTGTGGCTTCGGTTAAAAGAGGCCTGAAGGGCCTGAACATGTCAGCCTGGGGCAACGCCCCAGGAAGGGAAGCCAACCAAGGGAAAGAGCCCTGAAGGGGCGTGACAGGAAACCACAATGGACTGTCCGGTGTGCAAAGAGCCGATGGTGGTGATCGAACATGCGTCGGTCGAGATCGACTATTGCGTCAAATGCCAGGGGGTGTGGTTGGACAGCGGTGAGATCGAGCTGCTGATGGGCAACGCGGAGACGTGCGACGCGTACCTCTGCGGCGGCAAACCGGCCGACAACAAAGAAGCCAAACGGCGTTGTCCCATCTGCGGCAAGAAAATGGAAAAAGCTGTCACACAGGGGGCGGCGCCGGTGATGTACGACCGGTGCGTTCGCGGGGATGGGTTGTGGTTTGACAAGGGGGAGTTGGAAGCGGTTTTGAAGGGGGGCGGCCACGTGGTGTCCGATTTTTTGCGGGAGGTGTTTCCAAAGGGGGAGTAGCCGACCGGGTTTCAGCCACAAAAGAACGCAAAGAACACAGAGAGATTCTCCTTCGACAGGATAACAGGATAAACAGGATGTAAAGCCCGCTCTTCTTTGACGATATGGGCATGAACAGTATATTTCGTCCAATCCTGTTAATCCTGTAATCCTGTCCGATGGGAGGCACTGAATGAAGGTTAGAGCGGCCATTGCGTTCGGTGTGCTGGCTGCGACGACGTTGCTTGTTGTCCTGATTTGTGTCTCTCCCGATCAAGCGGTGGTGCGGACTCCTCCGGCGCTCTTACCGCCGCAACCGGTTCCCACGCGAACAGCCGAGTCTACAGATCCGCAGCCAGCCGCCGCCGGGCCTGTGGATTCGGTGCCACGGCCGCTGCCGACCGAAGAAGAACTTGCCGCGATGGACGAGCGGATCCGGCAGGCGGTGGAGCGGTTGCCGGCATGGGACAGGCTGACGTGGTGGTACCGGTCGGGCGGAACGGAGATGTCCGAATCCGATTATGCCAAGGCGCGGGCGCTGTACTTGCGGTTCCTGGACAGTTTTACGCGCGTAACTTCGGCCCGGTTTCGTGTGGAGCGGTACGAATCGCTGGAAGACGGTTCGCAACGGCTGCAGTTTTCGAAAGACGTGTACTGGGCGGGGTCGTCGTCATCGTGCAAGGAACGAGTGGAGGGTACGTACTACGAGGAAGGCGGGGGCGTCCTCAGGCAAGTGACGGTGTGGGACGGCCGGACGTTCTTGAAGTGGAATGACGGGGAGCTTGTCGAACGGGGGAAACGCTACGATGGTTATGGCGACTTTTTCCTGCGCCGCTACGAAATGGCGGGGAGCCGCGAGCACAGGCCTTTTTACCTGAATTATTATACGAACTGCGAGATCGATGACGGCGCGTCGGGCTTCAGCCGGATTTGGGGTCGTGACGGGATCGAGCTGCGTTTTGACACCGCCACAGGGTTGCTCTCCGAGGATTGCAGAAACGAGCACTGCCGACACCTCTACACGTACCAAAACGTGAACGGCGTGTGGTTTCCGCTTGAACAGGCTGTCGAGTACCAGACAGAGGGCCCATCGGGACACAGGAACAGAGTTGAAACGCGGGTAGTGTTTTCGGAGGTGGCGCTGAATGGGCAGGTAGACGAGGCGCTCTTTGATGTGAACAAACCTTTTTAGCCTTAAAGAACACAAAGAGCACACAGAGTTTTTTTGACAGGATAACGGGATGAACAGGATATTGATAATCCTGTAATGTTGTCCGAGGGAGGCACTGAATGAAGGCAAAGGTTGCCATTGTATTTGTTGTTTTGATCGCGACCGCTTGCCTTGTTGTCTTAATGAGTGTCTCTCCCGATCGCGACGAGGCGATTAAGACTCCGCAAGCGGTTCCGCTGGAACAGACGCCGGCGCAACCGGCTTCCGCGCAGGCCACTCCGCGGAACAGTCAGCCCATGGCTGAACCCGTACCTGCCGCGCCAACGCCTGAAAAAGTCGAAGAAGACCTGGCGGCGATGGAGGAGCGGATACGGTCTTCCGTAGATCGGCTGCCGGCATGGGATCGGTTTAAGTTTTGGTGGTATGGCGAAAGCCGCAGGATGTCCGAGGACGACTACGAGAAGGCGCGGGGGCTGTATCTGAGGTTTCTGGACAATTACGCGCGGATAAAAACCGCCCGGTTCCACGTGGATACGTACCAGATCTTGGAGGACGGTTCAGAGCGGCTTTTGCGCACGGAAGAGGTTGTCTGGAGCCCGTCGGGGCGCTGGCACGAGTTCACGGGGTCACATGGCGGCAAATCGGAGATGATAGTTGTTGTTTGTGACGGCGAAACGAAATCTGTATGGAAAGACGGACAGCTTGTAGGCCGCGAGCCGGTCCGAGAGGGCATCCCGATCCAGGCCGAAATGTACATGTTCAGTTTGGAACGGGCGCTGATCGGTGAGCGCACCCCGCAATTCTTGAACCATTACACAACCTGCGACCTCGACAACGGCTCGATGGGGTATAGCCGGCTGTGGAATCCGGAAGGGGCGGAGGCCCGTTTTGATACAAGTACGGGCTTGCTTACAGAAGAGCGCCACGGGGGGGGCGGCGGGGACACGTATACCTATCAGAATATCGGCGGCATATGGTTTCTGCAGGAAACCGTGAGCGATTACGGCACGGAAAGGAGACGTCAAGTTTTCTCTGATGTCGTGCTGAACGAACCGGTGGATGAGGCGCTGTTTGACGTGAACAAGCCAAATTAAGCCACAAAAGAACTCAAAGAACACACAGAAGATCTTTTTCGACAGGATAACGGGATGAACAGGATGTAAAGCAGGCTGGTTCCTCCTTGAAGATGGTCGATGATGCCAGCAGGACACAATGAAATCCTGTTAATCCTGTAATCCTGTCTGATAGGGAGGCGCGGGGATGAAGGCGAAGCTGGCTGTCGTGTTGGGAGTTCTGGCCGCGACGGTTTTACTGGTTGTTTTGATGACCATCTCTCCCGATCAACCCCCCGCGCCAGCGCCCGAAAGAACCGCCCCTAAGCCGCCACAACCCGGCGTGGCGGCGATGCCCACTGAACCGCAATCGCCGGCTGCCGAGCCTGCGCCTCTCGCGGGGGAAGAAGACCTGGCGGCAATCGAGGCGCGGATCGAGTCTTCAGTGGATCGCCTGCCGCTGTGGGAAAGACTGAGACTCTGGCGGCATTATCCCCGCCCTCAGATGTCGGACGAGGATTACGAGAACGCGCGGGAGCTTTATCTGCGGTTCCTGGACAACTTTGTCCGGATCGAGACCGCCCGTTTTCACGTTGAGGCTTACGAGGTTACGAGCGACGGGGAGGTGTCGACCAGTGAGGATGTTGTCTGGTCATCATCGAAGTGGTCATCGCCCCGGTATCGAGTGGAAGGGATGAGCAACAGAAACGGGGAAACCCGGAGGTTTGTGACTATCAGTGACGGCGCGACAATATGCAGTTGGCCTGAAGAACACGTTGGGGATCGAGAGCATGTCACGCATCTGCGCCGACACCGAGGCACTCCGTGTGTGTATTTCTGGAGTTATCAGGTGTCCATGCTCCGGGAGCGGCGCCCGTATTTCCTCAACGACTACACGAACTGCGATATCGACGACGGCACGACCGGATACAGCCGGGTGTGGAATCGAAGCGGCCGGGAAGCCCAGTTTGATACCGCCACAGGCCTTGTCACCGAGTATGGCTTGGAGGGCGGCGGAAGCATCAGGAATACCTACCAACAGGTCGAGGGCCTGTGGTTTCCGCGTGAAACAGTAGCGGCGCGTGGTTTTTTGGTCGCAATGGGATGCGGCGTGTGGTAGGATGTCGCGGGCCTATACGCTTATAGGACGTATAGGACCTACAGGACGTATAGCTGCGGTGAGTCTTAGTATGCGTAGGCCTTTTCTTTGCAGGACGCCCAATTTCTTAATTGCAGCCGGTGTGCTTGCGCTTGCGTTTGCGGCTGTGCCGGCTTTTTGCGAGGAGGGGGAGCCGACGCCGGGGTTTGCCGGGCGGCGGGCGGCGATGCTCGATCAGATGGCGCTGGGGTCGGACAACAATGCGTTTGACGCGCTGGCGCGGCTCGAGACGGGCAAGCCGGTTTCGGACGAGGCGCTTTCGAGCACGATCGGGAAGATGAACCGGCGCGCGGATTGCGCGGATTTCGGGCTGCAGGGCCTGCTTCGTGTGTTTTACCAGTTTGAGGATTCGGCGCTTCTTCCGCCGGAGTTGAAAGAAGAAGCGCGTTCGAGCATTTTGCGGTTTAAATATTGGCCGGACGAGCCGGGCATTGATTCGATGTGCTACTGGTCGGAGAACCATCACATCCTGTTCTCGACGGGCGGGTACCTGGCGGGGCAGTTGTTTCCCGACGAGATCTTCACAAACTCCGGCAGAACCGGCCGGGAGCAGATGGACCGGTTCCGGCCGCGGGTCCTGCGGTGGCTGGATTTCCGGTTTCGGACGGGGTTCAGCGAGTGGCTGTCGAACGTATACTATGAGGAAGACATCGGTGCGCTGGTGAACCTCGTGGATTTCGCGCAGGACGAGCAGATCTCGACGGGCGCGGCGATGGTGCTCGACCTGCTGCTGGCGGACATTGCGCTGAACAGTTACCGGGGGCTGTTCGGGAGCACTCACGGCAGAACTTATGAGCGCCACAAGAAATGGGCCGCGAGCGAAAGCACCGCGGGAACGTACGTGCTGTTGTTCAGCGGCAGCGAGGGGGTGATTCCGGGCGGGGGTATGGGCGCGGGTTCGCTGGCGTTGAGCACGCGGTACCGGGTTCCGCGGGTGCTGTTCGAGATTGCCAACGATCCGGAGCGGCCCGTGATGCTGAACCGGCAGCGGGCCGGCATTAAGATTGAAGACGCCGAGAAATGGGGGCTGCGTTTCGACAATATCGAGGACGGGATGGTGTTTTTGAGCATGGAAGCCTACGCCCACCACAAGGTCGTGAATCTGTTCATGCGGATGCTCGATGAGTACAACTGGTGGGAGAACGAGTTTTTTGAGCCGTTTGCGAAAAAGAAAACCGCGCTGAAAATCCGGAGGAGCCTTGGCATTCTGCCGGCGTTTGCGTGGCTGTTCCGCCACGACGTGACCAGAAACCTGCGCGACGAGGTCAATATCTACACGTATCGCACGCCCGATTACATGCTGAGTTCCGCGCAGGACTACAGGCGCGATTACGGCGGAGATCAGCAGCACATCTGGCAGGCTTCGCTGGGACCGGACGCCGTCTGCTTTACGACTCACCCAGTCGGCGGCCACATGAAATCGCCGGGCTACTGGACGGGCTCGGGCAGCTTGCCGCGGGTGGCGCAGACGGGCAATGTGGCGGTCGTTCTCTACAACATCCGGAGCCAGCCGGCGCTGTACGTGAAGAACAAGCTGAAGTTCACGCACGCCTGGCTGCCCAAGGACAAGTTTGATGAGGTGGTCGAGCGGGCGCCGTGGATTTTCGCGCGGAAAGGCGACGGCTACCTGGCGCTGTGCTCGAAGAACCCGTATACGTGGGAGACAAAACACTTCAGGGATCGCGGCTCGGAAATTATCGCGGAGGGGCGGCGCAACGTCTGGCTATGCGAACTTGGGTCGAAACGCGAGAACGGGTCGTTTGACCAGTTCATGGAGGCCATTACGAAGGCGCGGCTGGAATTCGGATACCTGAGCGTTGAGTATGATTCGCCGTCGCAGGGCCGGCTCGAATTCGACTGGGAAAGCCCGCTGATACAAAACGGCAAGGCCGTCTGCCTCAAAGATTACGCCCGTTACGACAATCCGTACGTTCAGGCGGGGTTTCCGGCGGAGAACGTCGAGTTCAGGCACAACGGCCACTTCCTTCAACTCAACTGGACGGAGAAGCGCCGCGAGTTCAGCCGGTAAAGCTCAAAAAACGGTGCTATATGGAGTGCGGCAGCTTGCTGCCGCTTTTTCACGGGCTCTACTCCAAAAAACGGCCACTGGTTTCAAAAAGCGGCAGCAAGCTGCCGCACTCCATATAGCTCGACTTGATGGCAGCCGCTGATCTAAACTTCTCATGCACAAAAGAAAGGGGTGCGATTTGATCAGAGTCTTGTTTTTGTTGGCCTTATGCACGGCGGCCTTTGCGCAGGATTATGACCTTGACCTGGACAACGGCGGGGTCCATGTCGGAATTCATTGCGGCGCGTACGGCGGGGCCATCACGTACCTGTCGAAATCGGGTGAGACGCGGAACCTGATCAACCTGCAGGACAAGGGCCGGGAGGTCCAGCAGTCGTACTACGCCGGCAAGGCGCTGGACAGACGCGAAGAAGGCCAGAGTAAGGCGTGGTCGCCGTGGCCGTGGAACCCGATCCAGGTCGGCGATGCGTACGGCAACTGCTCGAGGGTGGTCGACTCCCGGCGGACGGAAAAGGAACTATACGTTAAGACGATCCCGCTGTTGTGGGACATGAAAAACGAGTTTGGGGAGTGCTACTTCGAGACCTGGATCACGCTCGAAGGCAACTCGGTACACGTGCGCAACCGGCTGACCTCGCACCGCACCGATGACAAATGGCCAGCCGTACCGAGCCACCAGGAACTGCCGGCCGTGTACACGATAGGCGACCTCTCGAACCTCTACACCTACGTGGGCGATGCACCATTCACCAAGGGCCCGCTCACGCGGATCGTCAACAATGGCCCGCCGTGGGAGCATTGGGGGCCGGGCGCAAAGAAACCGGAACTTGCCAAGCCGCACGAGAAATGGGCGGCGAACGTCGATGAGAACTCGTGGGGCGTGGGTGTGTACAACGGAAAAACCGAGATGTTTGTGGGGGGATTTCACGACAAACCCGGCGGCGATGCGCACCGGAACTCGACCGGTTACATCTCGCCGTTGCACACGGAGACGCTCGACAAGGACACCGTGTATGATTATGAGTACGACCTGATTGTGGGCACGCTCGAGGAAATCAGGGCGTTTGCCTATAAGCGCGAAGGCCACAACTACAGCGGCGATGGCGGCTCCAAACCCAGTGAGGCGGAAGCTGCCGCGGAAAAGGCGGGTAAATGAAACGAGCCCGCATCTTAAAAGCCGCGGTTGTCGTAATCGCCGCAGCCCTTTTACTTCCATTTCTTTACAATACGGCAAAATATTGCGTCCGGGCCGCTTACGATGCGCGGACGCCGCGGCCAACAGCCTTCCCGGCATCGGAAAAGCCCGACCAGATTTGCCTGACCTGGAGCAGCGATCCCGCCACTACGCAGTCCATCCAGTGGCGCATCTCGCCTGAAACCGGGCAAACCGCTGTTCAATACCACAAGACCTCGGGTAAGGACGGCGATATGACCGTTTCGGGATCGGCCCTTCCGCTGAGAGACCCTCTTATCGAGAACAACCCGGAAATCGTCAGAGTCACGTCAACCCTTGACAATCTCGAGCCCTCGACAACATACGCGTATCGCGTTGGGAACGGTGCTACCGACGTGTGGAGCGGCTGGGAGACGTTTACGACGGCGCCGCAGACGGTACAGTCGTTTTCGTTTTTGTATTTTGGCGACGTCCAGATCGGGTATCCGACGTGGGGTAAGCTGCTCGAGGGCGCCACCCGCAACAGCCCCGACGCGGCGTTTTGCCTGACGGCGGGCGATCAAGTCAACCGGGGCAACTGGCGCAACGAGTGGGACGTTTTTTTTCACGCGGGCGCCGATTTTCTGAAGGCCCGGCCGATTGTGCCGTCAATCGGCAACCATGAGTGCCCTGGTATGGAAAAACCGTGGCTTTACCTGGACATTTTTGCGCTGCCGGAGAACGGGCCCGACGACATTCCCAAAGAGCGGGTGTACTCGTTCCACTACAGCAACGCGCTGTTTGTGATTCTGGACTCGAACCTGTCGGCAGTGAAACAACGGCCGTGGCTGGAGCAGCAGTTGTCCACCTCAAACGACACGTGGAAGTTCGTGATGTACCACCACCCGGCGTACTCGGCCAGCGGGCACCGGGACAATAAGGATGTCCGCGAGCAATGGTGCGAGTTATTCGACAAGTACCACGTGGACGTGGCATTCCAGGGCCACGATCACGCGTACCTGCGCACGCCGCCGATAAAGGGGGGACAAGAAGCCGGCTCGCCCGCCAACGGCACCGTCTACGTGCTCGCGGACGCGGGGGACAAGTTCTACGATGCGCGGAAGTCTGACCATACGGCCGTCATGTTCGAAAAGACGAGCACGTGGCAGGTCATCGACATCGAGATGGGCACGGCGAACAAGCTGAGCTACCGATCGTTCGGCCTCGACGGGAAGCTGCGCGACGAGTTTACGATTGAAAAGCGTTGACAGTTGACGGTTGACAGTTGACAGTTACGTTTCAAAGTGAGAAGTCACTTACAGGACTCGAGGTACTTCATAAAGCCGAAGATGAGCTTGGAAGTCTCGTCGCAGGTTTTGTATGCCAGATCGAAATCGGCCTTTTCAATGTAGTTTTGGTCAAGGGCGACGTACAAGTGACTCCTGACTTCAGAGGAGGAAGCGCGGGCGATACTGAGGAAGTTGCGAAACTCTTTGTTTGTTTTGCGTTCGAAACCTTCGGCGATGTTTGCCATGACCGATACTGCTGCGCGTCGGATCTGATCTCTGAGGCCAAAGTCTTTGCTGAAATCTGGCCGTGTAGTTAACTTGTAGATGATATTTGCCAGCCGTCGGGCTTCCTGCCAGGCTTTAATGTCTTCAAAACGTTCGATCTTCATGCGGCGATTCTAGCATTCGGAAGAGAACTTCGCACTATGAACTGTCAACCGTCAACTGTCAACCGTCAACTGTCAACTGATTGCTCTTCCATCAGGTGGACGAACTTATCGAAGAGATACCGGCTGTCGTGTGGGCCTGGGGAGGCTTCGGGGTGGTATTGGACGCTGAACACGGGGAATTCGCGGTGCGCCATACCTTCGACGGTTTGGTCGTTGAGGTTGACGTGGGTGATTCTGACCTTATCCGGATTGAGGCGGGCAGCGTCGACGGCGAACCCGTGGTTTTGTGCGGTGATCTCGACGCGGCCGGTGTCGTGGTTGAATACGGGCTGATTGCCGCCGCGATGGCCGAACTTGAGTTTGTAGGTGGTGCTGCCGAACGCGTGGCCGAGCAACTGGTGGCCGAGGCAGATGCCGAAGATGGGCGCCTTGCCGAACAGGCCCTGGATGGCCGGGTGGAGGTAGGGCAGCGCGGCGGGATCGCCGGGGCCGTTCGAGAGGAACACGCCGTCGGGCTTTTGGGCGAGCACGTCGTCGAGCGAAGTGGTCGCCGGCATGACGGTCACCCGGCAGCCGTGCGACGCCAGCAGCCGGAGGATGTTGTACTTGATGCCATAGTCCATGGCGACGACGTGAAAGCGGCCGTCGGTGTTCCAGACGTAGGGTTCTTTGACGCTGACGGCCTTGACGTAATCGCTGCCGGCCATGGGCGGCGAGTCGAGTGCTTTTTGGACGAGTCTGTTGGCGTCGAGGTCGACGGTGCTGATGACGGACCGCTGTGCTCCTTTGGTGCGTAGGATTTTGGTGATGGCGCGTGTGTCGACGCCGTCGATGGCGACGATGTTGTTCTCGCGCAGGTATTCGGGGAGCGATTTTGTCGAGCGCCAGTTGCTGGGCCGGGTGCAGCACTCGCGCATCACGAACCCTTCGACAAACGGCCGGCGCGACTCGACGTCTTCCTCGTTGACGCCGTAGTTGCCGATCAGGGGGTACGTCATTGTGACGATTTGGCCGGCGTAGGATGGGTCGGTGAGGATCTCCTGGTAGCCGGACATGCTGGTGTTGAAGACCAGCTCGCCGAATGTCTCGCCTTCAGCGCCGACGGAGTTGCCGTGGAAGATGCTGCCGTCTTCGAGTGCCAGAACCGCTTTCACAGATGCTCCTAACGAAAGGGACATAAGGGACTAAAGGGACCTAAGACGCCTCTTTCAATACCGGTTATGCGCAGTTTCTGGGCGCCGGGTTTGAAAAGCGGGGACAGACACGCTTTTCAAACCGCCTACGGGCCGAAAAGCGAGTCAGTCCCCGTTTTTCAAAGGCGCCTTTTCAGCCAAGGTCCTTACTTTTATATACCATTTTTCCGCCGCAAATGGTAGCGCGCACCGCGCCGAAGACGTTCCGGCCCGTGAACGGTGTGTTTCGGCTCTTCGATGCGAACTCCTCCGGATCCACCACCCATTCGGCGGCAGGGTCGAATATGACGAGATCGGCGGGCCCGCCCTCGCGGAGGCTGCCAGCCGGGATGGACAGGATGTTGGCCGGAGCCGATGTGAGCAACTCGACCGCGCGCTCGATCGTGATGACGCCGGGCCGGACGAGTTCGCTGATCCCGAGCGCCAGCGCCGTCTCGAGCCCGATGATGCCGAACGGGGCGAGTTGGAACTCGACGTCTTTTTCGGTGAATGCATGCGGCGCGTGATCGGTGGCGATGCAATCGATCGTACCGTCGGCCAGCCCTTCCTTGATGGCATCGATGTCGCTCTTCTCGCGTAGCGGCGGGTTCATTTTGGTGTTGGTGTCGAACGACCGGACGGCGTCGTCGGTAAGGGTGAAATAGTGGGGTGCGGTTTCGCAGGTGACACGGACGCCGCGCGCTTTGGCCCTGCGGATGATGTCGACACTGTCCGCGGTTGTAACGTGCTGGATGTGAATCTTCGCGCCGGCCATGGCGGCGAGGCGAATGTTGCGCTCGACCATGATTTCTTCCATGGCGCGGGGCATGCCCGGCATGCCCAGGCACGTCGAGTTGAACCCCTCATTCATCACGCCGTCGCTGACGAGCGAACTGTCTTCGCAGTGGGCCAGAAAGGTAAGGCCGCACATGTCCGCGTATTCAAGAACACGCCGCATCACCCAACTGCTCGAGATGTCCGACCCGTCGTCGGTGACGGCCACGGCGCCCACCGCCTTGAGTTCGGCCATTTCGGTCATTTCCTTGCCGGCCCGCTCTTTTGTGGCGCACGCCGACGGCCAAACTCGGATGCAGGCGGTTTCCTGCGCCCTGCGGATAACGAGTTCGAGCGTCCCCGCGTCGTCGATGGGCGGGTTTGTGTTGGGCATGGTGACCACGGACGTGAACCCGCCGTGCGCCGCGGCGCAACTGCCCGTGGCGATGGTTTCCTTGGACTCGTTGCCGGGCTCGCGGAAATGGACGTGCAGGTCGACGAAACCCGGAGCCACGATGCAGCCGGCGGCGTCGATATTTTCATTGCCCCGCAGCGAGTCGCCGATCCGCGTGATCGTGCTGCCTTTGATGAGGATGTCGCGCCGGGCCGAAAGGCCGGACCCCGGGTCGATGACATGGCCGTTGATGATGGCGATGGTCATGGCGTCCGTTCCTCGGTAGCGGCCGGGAAGCTTCTGCGGCCGGGCTGGTTGGCAAGCAGGTGCATCACGGCCATGCGCACGGCGACGCCGTTGGTGACCTGCTGGAGCACGACGCTGCGCGAACTGTCGGCGACCTCGGCGGCGAGTTCGACATCCCTGTTGATGGGCCCCGGATGCATGATGAGCGCGTGGGGCGGGGCGACCTTCAGGCTCTCCCGGTCGATCCGGAACAGCTTGATGTACTCGCGCAGGCTCGGAAACAGGCAACTCTGCTGGCGTTCGACTTGGATCCTGAGCGCATAGATGACGTCCGCGTCGTGGATGGCCTCGTGCAGGTTGTAGGTCACGTCGACGCCCATCCGGCCGATTTCCGGCGGCATCAGCGTGCGCGGCCCGCACAACACGACCCGCGCCCCCAGCTTCGTCAGACACCAGATGTTGCTGCGGGCGACCCGGCTGTGTGCGACGTCGCCGATGAGGGCGACGCGCAGGCCGTCGAGCGTGGCCTTGCGGTCGCCGCGGAGGGTCCGGACGTGGTCGAGCATGGTATAGGCATCGAGCAGGGCCTGTGTGGGGTGCTCGTGGCGGCCGTCGCCGGCGTTGATGATGTGGGATGCGTGTCGCTTGGCCAGCATGTGGGGCGCGCCGGCGTAGCTGTGGCGGAGCACGATGATGTCGCTGTGCATGGCCTCGATATTGGCGAGGGTATCGTGGAGGCTCTCGCCCTTGACGGAACTCGAGGCGGACGCGGCGATGCTGAGGGTGTCGGCGCTGAGCCGTTTTGCGGCAAGCTCGAATGAGGTGCGGGTGCGGGTGCTGGGTTCGTAAAACCAGTTCACCACCAGGCGCCCCTGGAGCAGCGGGACTTTTTTTATGCCGCTTTCGCGCGCGGACACCGCCACAAACTGCGGGGCCGTCTCGAGGATCAGCTCGATCTCGGGCCGGGAAAGTTCTTCAATGCCGATGAGGTCTTTCCGGTTCCACGCGCGGGCCGCCGTCATCATGACGATGCCTCCCCGCTGTCAAACCGGGGTTCGAGCAGGACGGCATCCTCCCCGTCCAACTCGACCAACCGTACCGACACGTATTCGCGCGGTCCCGCCGCAACCGTCCGGCCCAGGTAGTCGGGCTGGATTGGCAGCTCGCGGCCGCCCCGGTCGACCAGGCAGGCAAGCTGGATCCTGGCGGGCCGGCCATAGTCCATGACCTCGTCCATGGCGGCCCGGATGGTCCTGCCGGCGGCCAGCACGTCGTCCACCAGTACGACGGTTCTGTCGTCGATCGGAAAATCGAAGTAGGTGCCGGCCAAGCCGATCTGGGCGTGGCCGACGCCTGCCCGCAGGTCGTCGCGGTAAAGCGTTGTGGCCAGCGACCCGACGGGGGGGGAGATGCCCGTCATTTCCTTGATGAGGAGCGCGAGCCGGTCGGCGAGCGGCCTGCCCCGCCTGAGAATGCCCAGCAGGACGAGCTTTCCCACGTCGGGGTTGCCGCCGACGATTTCCTGTGCGAGGCGCCGGATAACTTCGGCCATCGCATCGGCGTGCATCACGATGGTGGTTGAGGGTTCAGGCGGTTTTGGCATGGCGTTCTTCCGGGACAGCAAAAAGTCCTTCTCGAATCGCGAGAAGGACTGGCAGGGACATGGCGTATACACCTCTCCCGTTTGAGGGTATGGTAGCAGGCGGAACATGGTTAGTCAAATTTGGCGGAAACATCTTGAGTATTGCGGCAGGTCTTGTTGAGTCAAGTTGGGGCCGGTAAAACGGCAGCGGGCTTAAATGAGCCCGCTGCGTTGTTTTCCGGCCATGGGAGGTGGCCGTCATGAGGCTGTTGGGCATATTGGTTACTGGTTGTCTCTTGCTTTTTGGCTTGGGGGCCGTGGCGCAGCCGGTTGTGCCGGGGCCGGGGCAGCCGCCGCCGGAAAGTTGGCTGGGGCCGATGGTGATCCCGCTGATTGTCGGCACGGCGGGGCTGATCGCGTTGATTGGCTACGTGGCTTGGCGTATGGTGGGGAGGGTGAGGCGGCGGCAAAATCAGGGGCCGCCGCGACCGGGTTTTTGAGGACGTCGCATGGGCTTGATGTTCGGCCGCTACAAGAAGGATCTTTTCAAAGCGGTCCTGTTATGGCTGCTGGTGGCGGTCAGCGTCGGCTGGTATTACGTTTTTACATACTACGGGCGCACGGGAATACCGATTCCGCTGCCGGAACCGTGCGCGGCACTGATCCTCTACTATTTTTCGGTGCTGAACGCCTCGACGAAACTGCAGGCGGCCCACTGGCTTGTGGCATTTCCGGTTGCGGGGCTGTTGTGGGTCGGCGCATTGACAGTGACGGCGCCGTTTTTCGGTGGGCGTCACGAACATTTCGGGTGGGCGGCGGGTCGGCTGAGCCGGACGCTGCTTCCGGTGCTGATCCCGCTGCCGGTGGTGGCGTACCTGGCGGGCGCCGGGTTCGGCGGGTTCAGTCTCAGCCAGATGACGGCGGTCGCGCTGCGTGAATCGGGTGCGCCGGCGCCGTGGTGGCTGACGCCGGTGTATCTGGGGACGGCGGTGGCGGCGCTGCTGTGGCAATTCAGCACCTACAAGAAAGTCTATGACCTGCATGGGAAGAAGGCGGCGTTGCATTTGGCGGCCAGCGCCGTTGCGCTCACGCTGGTGTCGGCGGGGATCGGGGCGGTGATTGCGTATCCGCTGCGGCAATTGTTCGAGCCGAATCTATTCTGACGGGAAGAACTGCTTTCGGGCTATGCCATCAAGAGCAAAGCGAGGAGGTTCGGCTGTGCGCAATTACGGCGTGGTGGTATACTTCTCGCAGATAAGGTTGAGAGAAAGGCCTCAAGAATGCGAACTTTTACGGCGGTTGTGGAACGTTGTCCGGATACCGGCCTTTATGTGGGATAGTTCCAGGTTTTGCGGGGGCACATAGTCAAGGCGAAACACTCGATGAGCTACGCAAGAACTTCGAAGAGGTGGTAACGATGCGGCTCGAGGACGGAGAGCCGCAGTTGGCAGGCTACTCTATTTCTTAATAAGAGCTTCCGCCCAAGCGACTGTGTCTTCTGCAATAGCAAGAACTTCCGCGTAATCCTTTTTCGTAGCGAATCCGCTCATGCCCGGGTACCGCATCTGAGTTGCGTATACGGTCAATTTTTCAGCTTGCCTAATATGCTCGGGCACAGTAACACCGACCTGCTCTAAACCCTCCAATAACTGGGCAAGGTCATGCACGAAAGCAAAGCGAAGGTTCCGGCTTCGATACAGCGCTTTGACTGCAAGTTCCGCCGCTTGTTGTGCCATGTAGCACAGATCTTCCCAAAATGCTCCATCGGGCAGCGGCTGACGGGCCAGAAGCAGCTTTCCTTTGGCACGGCGTAGCCCATCCTCCGGACTGCCGGGCACGATATCAGGCGGCATCGTACACCACCCTGCCTTCGGTGAAAGCGGTGTGAATGATCATGGTTGGATTATCGCGCATGGCTTCGACATCGCTTTGTAACGCCACAATGATATCCTTTGCGCAGCCCAGCTTACGTAGCCGGTGGTGCAACCGGTAGGCAATTTGAAGCCTGTCAAATCCGTCCGGCATGACGACCAACAAGTCCAAATCACTGTCTGGTCCTGCATCTCCGCGCACCGCGGAACCGAATACGATGATTTGAAGCGGGTGCACCTCGTCAACTATGCCTTGCACGGCCTCATCAATGGCTTCCACAGGCGAAATCATTTCGCTCCTCCTTGGCCCATTGTGGTTCTCTTCTTGCCAAAAAATCAACAAGCACTTGTGCCATTCTATTCTATGGTTTGGCGCTCGGAACCGGCGCAGAAATGGACAGATACCCTTTCCAAACTGCGAAAAGCGCTCGTCCGAACTGCCGGAGGCGAGTCAATCACCGTCAGACGGCGCGGCTACAGCGGTTATTTGGCGAGTTCGGCGAGGATGCGCTGGGTTTTTTCGGTTACGGGCCATTTGCCGCTTGGAACGAACCGAACGTCACCGCTCATGTATAGAACCTTGGCGACGCGGATGGGGGTGGCAGAATCCTCAAGATATTCAATATGGCCGCCCAGGTCGCGTTCGATAAGAACTGGGATCTCGTTTTGAATACGGGCGGTTGCGGCAACCTCGTCAGTTGGAGCAGCGCTTTCCGCGAGCAGAACGTTTTCCACACCTTCGCGTAACCTGTGGAGGACGCGGGTTCTTCCGCCGATTTGCACTACCAGGTCTTCGTGAAATGCCCGGCCTTCGGGTTTCTCGATTTCGGCGAGCCGCTCGCGGTAGGCCTGCGCGAACGACTCGACATCGTCGTCGTTGAGGACGGCATATCCGAGGTAGAAGTAGCTCTGGTCGTCGAAGGGGCTGGCGGGGCCTGTGGTCGGCTGGTCGGCGTAGCGTATGGTCGGACAGGTAAGGAGCGGGCCGATAACGTCCTTCTTGGGAATTTCATCGGCTGCGAACATGAGTACGCCGGGCTGCGAAGACAATGGGGGATAAAACTGTCCTTTAATCTCGTTGACATATTCTATCCGCAACACGCGTCCTATCTGGTTAAGATTGCCCCCGCAGACGGCATTATCCGAGCTATGGCGGCCCTTGCCAAAGAACGCAAGGGCGAGGAGCGCAATCAGCGCGATGTTTAGGTAGCTAAGCAGGGTTCCCAAAACGGGGCGCCAGATTACGCCGCCTGTTTGGGGAACGCGCCTGAATCTGGTGATGGCGATATGTACGAGAACAAAGGCCGCAAGCGCCGCAAATAGCGAGGGAAACGCGAGCATCCCAATAAAAAGAACGCCCTGGGGAATATGCAGGCCGACAAGAAGCGGGCTAAATAGAATGATCAGCGCGCCCGCAGGGTAGATGACCAAAGCTCCGATCAGTGAACGCCGCGTCCCGCCGCCCCTGGCGATGGCAAGATGTCCCGCGACAATGGCCGCAAGCGCCATAACCAGGGAGGCAATCGTCGCGCCTGCAAACGGAAGATACGAAATGGGTAAGAGCGTCCCCACGAAAGGCGGGCGCCATTGGGCCTGAAAACCCAACGCATTCAGGAAGGCGGCTACGGCCCAAGGCAGAGAACACGCAAGAACGCCCAGGATCACGCTTGCGCCCGCCAACTCTCTGGCGCGTCCAATGGAGGAGGTTTCTGCCAAGGTCTCTTTTGCGTCTTGATCGGTCATAGAGTGTTCTCCGTGCCATTCTGCCGCAACATATCGCTCTTATTTAGGCGGCGGCGATTCGGCGAGTTCGGCGAGGATGCGCTGGGTTTTTTCGGTAAGCGGCCACGTGCCGCGCTCAACGAAACCGATGTCGCCATGCAAGTAAAGGACGAATGCGCCAGGGACGCGGAGCGGAATGTCGGGATAGTCAACGTTGATATGGCCAAAATCCCGCTCGATGAGAATGGGGATCTTGCCCATAAGGTCGGTTGCTGCGCGAGACGTATCCGTAACAGGGGAAGTGGAGACTTCTTCAGACAACTTCCTTTCCACACCGTCACCCAATCTGTGGAGGACACGCCTCTTACCGCCGCTCTCTACTACGAGATCTTCTTCAAATGTTCCACCTTCGGCGATTTTCTTGCGGTACGCCTGGGCAAAAGCCTCTACATCATCGTCGTTGAGAACGGCATAACCGAGATAGAAGTAACTTTGATCGTCAAAAGGAGTGGCGGGGCCGGTTGTGGGTTTTTGGGCAAACCGCATTGTCGGGCAGGTGAGGTGTTGGCCGGCCAGATCTTTATCAGGAAAGGCGTCGGCGGCGAACATGAGCACCCCGGGCTGCGAAGACAAAGGAGGACAAAGTGCTTTGCGTTCCCCGTGGTCATGCAACAATTTGTTAATCACGTTGAGATTGGTTCCGCAAATCCACATATCCAGGTTATGGCGACCTTTTCCGAGAAACGACATAACCATCAGCACAATCACCACGACATTTACGTAGCCTATAATGGAGCCGGACAGGGAGCGCCACGACAGGCCGCCCTTTCCTGGAACACGCCCCACTATCACAAGGGCGATATGCACGACAACAAAGGCTGCGGGTGCAACGAACAGCCCACCAAGTAGAAATATAAAGAAGAATCCCGACAGCTCCGACAGCTGCCCGGCAAAAGACAGGGCCCATGGGAGCATCAGGGGGACGGCGAGGTAGGCGACAATGGCAAGCAGCAACGAGATCCACGGCAGGCCCCCTGCCCCTGCACGCCTGCCCTTCATGATGGCAGTGTGCCCGGCCAAGATTGCCATCAACGCCAGGAGCAGCGCGAGCATCCTCCCGGCTACTTTTGGCAAATAAAACAAGGGTATGAGCCGTGCCACGAAAGGCGGGTGCCATTGATCTTCAATGGACGGGCCCAAGAGGGAAAGCCACAGCAGACATAACGAGAGGAAACCGAAAATAAAACTCGCGTTGGCTATCTTTCGCGCGCGTTTGATGGGACCCGATTCCGCCACAGGTTCCTTGACCGGTTCATCGTTCACAGGCCGTTCTCCGTCTCACTCTTATTCGTTCAAAGGCACGTCATATAAAGTGTATACAGATGTATTTTTTCTGTCAAGCAAAATAAAGCACACGTCGCGTATTTGCCACCCCTGTAGGCGGGACCTCCTCGCCGTGTTGTTCCCGCATGCGTCGGACGTGACGATGGACATGAAGCGGCGGGGACGCCGCTTCTACGAAAGTGTTGAATGTTTGATCTTTAAACGCCGACTTTGGGGGCGTTGGCTTCGGCGATGTCGGCGGCTATTTTGCGAGTTCGGCGAGGATGCGCTGGGTTTTTTCGGTCATGGGCCATTCACCGGTTGGGACCCGCCGCACGTCACCACTCAGGCACAGGACCCAGGCGACCGGGACGGGGGTGGGAGGATTTCCAGGATATTCAATATGGCCGCCTAGGTTGCGTTCGATAAGAACAGGGATCTCGCTTTGAACACGGGCGGCAGCGGCAGCGTCATCCGCCGAAGCAACACCCTCGGCAATTAGAACTCCCTCCACGCCGTCGCGTAACCTGTGGAGGACGCGGGTTCTTCCGCCGATTTGTACTACCAGGTCTTCGTTAAACGGCCCCCCTTCGGGGCTCTCGATTTCGGCGAGCCGCTCGTGGTATGCCTTCGCGAAGGCCTCGACATCGTCGTCGTTGAGGACGGCATATCCGAGGTAGAAGTAGCTCTGGTCGTCGAAGGGGCTGGCGGGGCCGGTTGTGGGCTGGTCGGCGAAGCGTGTGGTCGGACACGTGAGGAGCGGGCCGATATCAACGTTTAGACGAATCGTTTCGTCGGCAATCGCCTCGGGCGAGAACATGAGCACACCGGGTTGCGAGGATAATGGTGGAAAATAGCCTCCCTTAGCCTCGTTTGAATACTGGCGCAACACCATTCCTATCTGCTTAAGGTCGTTCCCGCAGACGGCATTCTCCCAGCTATGACGGCCCTTGCTAAAGGCGGAAAGGGCGAGAAGCGCAACCAGCGTGATCGCTACGTAGCCAAAGAGAGCTCCCAATGCGGGGCGCCAGATTACGCCGCTTGTTTGGGGAACGCGCCTGAACCTGGCGGCGGGAAGATGCACGAAAACAAAGGCCGCAAGCGCCACACATAGCGAGGGAAACACGAGAATCCCAATAAACAGAACATCCGCGCGAACGTGCCGGCCCGGGAAAAACAGAATGACCAGTGTGGCCGCTAATAACAAGGGCAACACTCCGAACAGCCAGCGCACTGTTCCGCCGGCCCGGATGATGGCAAGATGTCCCGTAACAACGGCAGCAAGCGCCATAACCAGGGATGCAATCGTCGTGCCGGCAAACGGAAGAGTAGAAACGGGCCAAGACCCCCCCACCATAGGCGGGCGCCATTGGGCCTGAAACCCCAACGCATTAAGTACGGCGGTCCCGGCCCAAGGCAGAAAACACGCGAGAATGCCCAGCATCATGCTCGCGGTCGCCAACTTCCGAGCACGTCCGACGAGGACCGCTTCCGCCAGAGCTTCTGTAACGCACTTATCGCTCACAGGCTGTTCTCCGTATCACTCTTCGTCTAATTCAAACACGCCTCACCAACATATTGTATACAAGCGTATCTTTTCTGTCAAGGGAAATACAAATGTGTTTCTTATTCACTGTACGTATTGTCGTAGGCGCGGCGTCCTCGTCGCGTTGTTTCTATACCTCAGCCGGCGGGATGGAAATGAAGCGGCGGGGACGCCGCTTCTACGAGCCGGACGAAACCATCTTGATTGCGGCCTGGCCGCCTTAGGAAGAGAAGAGTGGACTATCCCCACAACGCGCGCCGAAGACGGCGCGGCCGGGGGGCGTCCCAACTGGGCTAAGCTGAGGCCTGTGCTCTGGACGGCGCGGGTTGGAAAACCGCGCCTACTGGGGCGTTGGCTTCGGCGATGTTGGCGGCTTTGTTGCGCAACCCGGCAAGGGCTTCGAGCTTGGGTTCGAGCCGGGCGATAGTCTGGCGCTGTTTTTCGCGCAGCGCTTCGGCTTCTTCCTGGATGACTCGGATTTCGCGCGTCAGATCGGCAATCTTGCCTGCAAACACGGCGCGGACAGACTCGCCGAACTGGTCGCGGCGGGCTGCCAGCCCGTTCTTGAGTTGATCGAGGACGGGCGGCGTGACGGGCTTGCCTTCGGAGCGTGCCAGGAGTTGCCGGGTGCGGTCGAGGCACAGTGCGGCGAGCCGGTTTCGACGGACGCGCGTGGCCGTCGCGGCGCGCAGGACCAGCGCCAACACGAGCCCGGCCAGTTTGCCCGCAGCCGCGCCGACAACGACGGCCTGCGGCACATACGGGGCCACCATCGTCATGACGGCGCCCACAGCGTCGGCGAGTTGCGGGGGCAGCATGGCGAGGTTGGGCAGCGGGGGGATCACGCCGCCCGCGCCGACCGCCGCGCCAATCGCGCCTCCGATGATGAGGCCGAGAAAACCGTAGCCGATGTAGGAGCCTGCAAGCCCGGCGCGCACCGGGCCGACGTCGCCGCGCTGAACCTCGACGGGCGCGTCGGCCGATACGCCGGAACCGAGCCCGCCCATCTCGGCCAGCGTGGCCTGTTCTGCGGCCGTGATCGCGCGGTTGAGCTCGCCGCGGACGCGGTCGAGGTAACTGTCCATGGCCTGCTCAAGTTTTTCCCGGACCGGCGCAAACTTTTTCCTGCGCGCGTCCTTGACGTTCTTGCGCACAGCCAACCACTGGCGCACGGGTAGCATGACGTTTTTCTCGAGCTCGATTTCGGAAAACATCCTGGTCGCGAGGGCTTCGTAACCCATGTATGAGGCGCCATCGAACTCGCCGCCGCCGGACATTACGCCGTACAGGGCGGTGGCCCGCTCGGCCCTGATGCGGATGTCGGCGAGCTGATCGGCAAGACGCGCCTGGTTTCGGTCGAGTTGGGCGAGCCGCGGGACGTCGCGCGCCATTTCGAGCTTGGTTTGGAGCGGGCGCGAATAGGCCCAGGCGCGGTTGTCGAGGAACCGGCAGACGGATTCGAGGACGGCGCCTTCCCGGTTTTCCTTGTAGAGGTATTCGATCAGGCGCGTTCTGAGCCGGTCGATGTTGCTCTGCTCGACCAGGTGGGCTGCGACGCGCGCCGTGGGCCGGTCGTCCATGAGAAATTCGCGCTGCATAGCCATCGGGATTTTAATTTTGCGGTTGTTATCGAGGTCGCCCAGCGTAATCTTGCCGGTGGACAACTGGGCGCCCACCAGCCCGTACAGGCTCGACACAAAAAACGTCTCGGGCCGGTTGACCACACCGTCCAGGCTGCGGAACAGGTCCTTGGCCGGGCCGCGATAGCCTTCGGGATCGATTTCTTCGAGATTGAGTTGGTCGGACTTGTTGATGACGAAGAACAGTTTCCGGTGCCTGTGGCTGACGATTTGCTCGACGAACTCGCGGTTCTGCTCGTTGCCGGCGCTCTGGCTGTCGATGAGGCAGACAACGACGTGGCTGTGCGGGATGATCTCGTTGGCGATCCGGGTGTTGGTTTCGCTGATGCTGTGGACGCCGGGCGAGTCGACCAGCGCGACGTCGTCCGGGAGGAACGGGTTGGGCAGGGAGATGAACACCTCGTCGAACTTCTGGCGCAACGTCCGGAGTTGCGGAAATTCTTCTTCGGCATTGACGGTCGTGAGCGGTCGCAACACGCAGAGGAGGTCGCGGGCGTGCGGGTTGGCGAACGTGACGTTGATTTCACACCGGCCTTCGACTTCGGACACGGCCGCGTCGATGCCGGCGTGCTCGATCAGGAGGCGCAACGCGGCGAGATCGTCGTTGGTGGATTTGTGATGGAGGTTCAGAACGGCCGTCATGAGGTCGCCACGGCTGATGTGGGCGATTTTGGTTGTGCACTCCTCGAGGATGGTGGGGAGATATTCGTCGCCGAGGAATGCGTTGATGAGGGCCGATTTGCCGACGTTGAACGCCCCGAGAAACACCACGCGGTACTTGCCTTCCCGGAGTTCTTTTCGTTTTCGTTCGATCAGGGTGCGTTCTTCGGGGACGCCGCCTTCGAAATCGGCGTCTTCGAGAAACGCTTGTAGTTCATCCAGAGCCTTAAACGCCCAAGCCCGCTCTTCGAGGTGTCTGCTGATGTCCATGGAGAATCTCCCTGCAAGTGCAAAATAAGAGTGCGTACCCCAGTATTAGCGCCCGCCGGGTTGCGAGCACGCAGGGAATGTAAATAAAAAAGAATTCGCCGTCAAGCTAAACTTTCCATGGGATTTTTGCATGAAGAGCAGCCAACAACGGAGCTATTTGGAGTGCGGCAGCTTGCTGCCGCTTTTGAGAAGTCTGCGATGCTATGAAAGCGGCAGCAAGCTGCCGCACTCCAAATAGGCCGGCCTTTTCAGGACAGGTTTCTGGGGTCTATGCTGTCACCGCGGGGCGCTTACCTTTTACATCGGCACGGTGGATTGGCCGAACCGGTCGACGAACAGTGAGGGGTCGGGGAGTTTGTCTTCGTAGATTTCGACGCCGTTTTGTTCGCGGAGGCGCTGCATCATTTTGGATACGAGTATGGTTGGGGCGAGCTTGGGTTTTGCTTCTTCGAGCGTCAGGGTTCGTTCGGCCTTGTGATCGACGACTTCGAGCACGAGGTACGCGGCGGGCATGTTGCGCGAGCCGACCCGCCCCTGGACTTCCACCATCACCTGGTATTCGGGCAGGAAAACCGGCCCGAGAACCGTGCCTTTTTCGGCGCCGGACGCGCTCATCCAGAACCCGCGGAACCGTTCGAGGCCGGGATTGTTCTCGATCTCGGATTCGATGACGCTGCCAGGCTTTTTGGCGGCCATCTCGTTGAAGACGGCCTCGAACGTCTCTCCCGCATCGAGCCGCCGGCGCACATCGGCGGCGGCGCGTTCGGAATCGGTCTCGTCCGCCGGGAACCGAATTGCGCGGAATTTCATCCATTCAAGCGTCTTGAGGCTGTCTTTGCGGAACCCGTACTCCTGCTCGAACTCGCTGTCGTCGATGGCAAGTTCTTTGTTTTTGTAGGCGTTGATCGCGGTGTACACGACGGCGGCATCGGCTTTCATTTTATCGAGCACCCGGTCGATCCGGAGTTCGATCTCCTGCTTGTTCATGTCGAGTTGGGCCTGGGTCATATCGACGGCCGAGGGGTCCTGGATCTGGTACATGACCTCGAAGTTGTCATCGGGATGTTCGGCAAAAAACCGTTGTGCGGCGGCCTGGCGCGGCACCAGTTCCTTTCCCGTGCCAAGTTGCTGCTCGACTACCGGCACGAGCGGCGCTTTGACCTGCTCGTCAATGTAGGTGTTGAGGACGTGCAGGAGGTCGCCCTTGTTTCGGATGGCGGGCCGTTCGTCGTCGGGCATCTCGCGAAGCACGCGGTACAAATCGCCCCGTGTGACGTAATTCTCGTTGACTTTTGCGATGCGGATCCGGTCCTTGTCGGCGATCATGCCGCAGCCGGATGTCACGAACAGCAAAACCAGCGAAATCAGCAACACGCTAAAGCGAAACCATGTACTGTTCATTACCAGACCCTCGTTGAAAAGCCGCTGATAGTGTACCATGCGGGAATGGAAAAGTTCGAAGGAGGACTTTGCCGCGGCATAAGCCGCCAGAGCCTGTTGTTCCCGTTATAGTTCCGGGAACCTGGGCATCGTTGAGCGGGAATGGGCGGGCTGATGGCGAAACGTTCTTGTTGGGTACACGTGTGTTTTGCCCCGTTGCTGATCATGTTGCTCGAGTTGGACTGCCCGGCCCGGGCACAAGAGGCCGGGGTCCCGTACGAAGTCAAAATCGAGGGGGTAGACAACGACGCGCTGCGGGAAACGCTGCGGGCCGCGTCGGCGCTCGAGGCGCAGAAAAATCGGCCGCCGGATTCGGTCTTTGTGCTTCGGCGTCTGGCCGAGCGTGACGTGGTAAACCTCGTGCAGGCGTTGCGGGCGCAGGCGTATTACGGCGCGGTGGCGACAGCGGCCATGGACGAGTCGGCGCGGCCCGTGAAGATCGTGTTGCAGGTCCATCCGGGGCCGCAATACGTGTTTGAAGACGTCGAAATCGACTATGTCGAGCGGCCGGAAAACCCTGCCAAACCGCTGCCGGACGTCTACGACCTGACGTTGTCGCTTTACCGGCCGGCCCTCACCGAGAATATCCTGGCGTCGCAGGGGGAACTGGTGCTGCTGCTGAAGGAGCGAGGATTTCCGTACCCGGAAGCCCTTCAACCGCGGGTGACGGTGGATCACGCGACGCGTGGCGTGCGCGTGGTTTATCCCGTGCGGACGGGGCCGGTGGCTACGTTTGGCAAAACCGAAATCGAGGGCAACACGACGGTTCGCGAGGATTTTCTTCGCGCACGGATTCCGTGGAAATGGGGCGATCGTTTTGACTCGAGACTGCTGGACAAATACGACAAGTACCTGCGTGACACCGGCCTGTTTTCGGTGAGCGGGGTGAACGTTGTCAAACACCTGGACGAGCAGGGCCGCGTGCCCATCGCGGTCGACCTTCGGGAACGCGCGCACCGTACCCTGAAACGCGGCATCAGCTTTCAGTCGGACGAAGGGCTGGGCGCGCGGGTATCGTGGGAAAACAGAAACCTGTTCGGCCGCGGCGAGCGCCTCACGCTGAACGCCCAGGCGTCGCAACTCGAATACCGGATCGAGGCCCTGTACGCCAAGGCGCAGTTTGTCCGGCCCGACCAGACGCTGGGGTTGCAGGCGAGAGTCTCCGAGGAGGACACCGACGCCTACTACGCCCGCAGCGCGTCGGTTTCCGGCTCGGTGGAACGCGCTCTGACGGAACATCTGTCGCTGGGCACCGGGCTGGGATTTCGCGCGTTGAACGTTCGCCAATTTGATGAAGAGAACACGTACAACCTGGTTTCGGCGCCATCGTTTTTCAGCGCCGATTATCACAAGGGGGATCCGTTGAACCCGGAGGGAGGAGGGCGGCTGGCACTGCGGCTGACCCCGTTCCTGGACGTCACCAACTCCGGCGTGTCGTTTCTCCGCAGCCAAATCACGTATTCCCACTACTTCAAAGCGAACGAAACGCCGCGCGTCATCCTTGCGGGCCGCATCAACATGGGCTCAATCCTGGGAGGGGAACGCGACGAGATTCCCGCCGCCGAGCGATTCTACGCGGGGGGCGGCGGCTCGATTCGCGGCTACGAATACCAAAAAGTGGGACCATTGCGCGAGGACACACCGCTGGGCGGGCGGTCGCTGCTGGAATTCTCGATCGAAGCCCGAACAAGGATTTCCAACCGGTTTGGGATTGTTCCGTTCCTAGATGGCGGGACGGTGTTCGAGTCGCCCTACCCCACGTTCGGCAGAACGCTGCGTTGGGGCGCCGGCATCGGGTTTCGTTACTTCTCACCTATAGGGCCGATCCGGTTTGACGTGGCCGTGCCGCTCAACCGGCGATCCGGGATTGACGAGGCGTTCCAAATCTACATCAGCCTCGGCCAGGCATTCTAAAACGGACGGCATATTATGGTTTCTGGTTCGCGCTTCTTTTTTGCCGCATTGCGATGGGCCATCGTCGGCGTAGCCGCAATTGGTGTGGTGATCGTGGTGATCGCGGGCGCCCTCCACACCGGCCCGGGAAGGCAGTATGCCGCCGGGATTGTCGCAAAGAGAGTCGGCAACACCCTCCACTCGGATGTCCGCATCGAGGGCGTCGGGGGACAAATGCCCTTCACTATGCGCGTCACCCGCATGACGTTCCAAGACGTGCGCGGCGTGTGGATGACGCTCGAAAACGTTTACGTGGACTGGTCGCCGGGGGCGCTTATTCACGGGCAGATCGACGTCAAGGAGATATCCGCCGAGTCTGTCCGGCTGGAACGTTTGCCGCAGAGCGGCGAGCCGTCGCGGCTGCCCAGGCTGCCGCGGGATGTCCCGCGGGTGACGGTGCGGCGGTTTGAAGTGGGCCGGCTGGCGTTGAGTGAACAACTGTCGCCTGCGCGGGTTGTACTGACCGCATCGGGAAACATCCAGTATGTCGATGAGACGGACGGGCTCAGGGCGAACGTCCTTCTGAACGAGGTTGAGGGTCCGCCGGTCGAGGGCCGCGCGACGCTGGGGCTTCAAACGAAGCCAGCCCCGTCGCTGGACGTGGACGTGGCGTACGACGAGCCGCAACAGGGGCCGGTGGGGCATTGGCTCGGGTTGGAATCGGGGCCGGTGGCCGTGCGCGTCAACGGCGCCGGGCCTGTCGACGGCTGGATTGGAGAGGTCTCTGCGCGCGCGTGCGGCCGCGACATTATCCAGAGCCGGGTGAGACTCGAGAAGGCGGAACCGGACGGGCCGGAACGCCTGGCGGTGATTGTCGAGGGCCGGATGTCCGTGCCAGAAC
>Ga0315285_10000638_pt1 | contig 36317 bp, 28 predicted proteins | sample YL17G09_36_MG_FD_203698 | JGI IMG/M metagenome (GOLD analysis project Ga0315285, IMG submission 203698) | Sediment microbial communities from Yellowstone Lake, YNP, Wyoming, USA - YL17G09_36 | ecosystem: Environmental > Aquatic > Freshwater > Lake > Sediment | place: USA: Wyoming | collected...
CGCCGCCCGGGGGGCCCCCGCGCCGCCGGCCGGCGGCGCCGGGGGGGGGGGGCCCCCCGGGGGGGGGGGGGCGTTCGCCGTGGCGTGGCGCCCGCGGCCGGGCAATGCGCCTGGCGCGGGCGCCGCGGGCGAGTGCACGCATGTTTAGGGGGTGGGGCAGCACAAAAATGGGGGGGGTGCAACGGTGGCAACGGGAAGGGGGCGGGGAAATGGCGACTCTCAAAACTGGGCGCGCGGCGGTCGTCGCGGCCCAGGGGTGGCTTGCATGAATGCGTGTGGTGTGGTGTAGTGCGTGGGGGACGCGCCGGCTCTCAGCGCCGCCCAGCGCCCGCCAGCGGCGGCGCGCCGCCCTGGCCGCCGCCCACCACTTGCCACGCGCCCACCGCGCCGGGCGCCCACCCGATCGACCCCGGCCCCGCGATCGGCGCGGGCAGCGGCGCGGCGCCGCCGACCGGGACGGGCGCGGCCAGGCCGGCCGGCGCGGCGAGCGCGAGCCCCAACCCCAGCCCGGGCAGCGCCGCCGCCGCCGCGCGCGCGCCCACCGCGGGCGGCGGCGCGGACGCCAGCATGGCGGCCCAGGGCGCGGCGCCCGCGGTGGGCAGGGGGTAGGCCGCGGCGGGCCATGCCGGCGCGGGCGCCGCGCCGCGCGCGGGCCAGCCCCCCAGCGCCGCCAGCGGCAGCGCGGCCGCCGCCCAGGACGCGGGCCCCTCGACCGCGCCGCCGACGCCGCCCTCGGCGCCGTCGGCGGCGGCGCCCGAGTTGCTGCCCGAGCCGGCGCCCGACCCGCCGGAGCCGACGCCGGAGCCCGACGCCGCGACCGCGCCAGCGCGGCGGGAGCCGGCGGAGGAACGGGTGCCGGCCCGCGGGCGCAGGCGGCGGCCGCCGGGCGTGGGCGCGCCCGCGAGCGCGGCGCGCGCGTCGGCGGGGAGGCCGGTCGCGGTGGAAGCGCCAGAGCGCCGGCCGGAATCGGCCGGGTGGGCGGCGCACGAGGGCGCCGTCGTCAGCGACGTCCCGTGCGGCGTCAGCCCAAGGCCAAAGCCGGGCGCGACGCCAAAGGGCAGCCCGCCGACGACCGGGAGCAACCCTGCGGCCGCCGCCGCTGCCGCCGCCGCCGCCGCCGCCGCCGCCGCGGGCGGCAGCCCCGCGTACGCGGCGGGCAGACCGGCGGCGAACAGGGCGGACGGGTCGGCTAACAGGAGTTGGGCGAGGGTCTCCGGCGCGAGCGCGGCGGCGGCGGCGGCAGCCGCCGCGGCGGCGGCGCCAGGGGCCAACCCGACGCCCCGCCCGGCCGCCGCGGCGGCGGCCGCGGCAGCACGCTCCCCGCGCTCCGCGCGCGCGGCGGCCTTGGACTTGCGCCGCCCGGCGCCGACAGGGACGTCGCGCAGCGCCCCCCCGGCCGTCCAATAGCGCGCGCACCCCCGGCAGTAGTGCCGCGGCTGCTTCACGTTGCAGTTGTTGTAGTAGCAAAACTTGGTGTCGGGCGACTCGCAGCGCGGGCACGGCGGGTCGGTCGCGGGGCGCGGCGGCTTGGGTTTGGCCGAGGCCGGCGCGGGCGCGGCCGCCGCCGCGGCGGCGCCCGCGGCGGGCGGCGGCGGCGCCATCGCCATCGCCACCGTCGCGGGCGCGGCGGAGGCGCGCCCGCCGGCCGCGGGCTCGGCCGAGCCGCCGGACGACGCGTCGCCGTCGCCGCAGCGGCCGCCGCCGCCCGCCGCCTTGGGCGAGCCGCCCGCTTTGGCGGTGTTGGACTCGTTGGACGTGCACTCGCCGGAGGAGGACGGCTTGTCGGCGTCGGGCGTGGGGGCCTGCTGCGAGAAAAAAATGCGGGGGAGGGGTCAGCGTCTGGCGCGGGCGCGAAACCCCGCAACCCCGCCGCTTGCGGCCGGCGGGGTTTGCTCCTCCGAATTGGCCGGCGGCGGCGGGCCGACCGGGGGGGTCGGGGCGCGCGCACGCTGGCGCCGCGCGTGTGCCCCAAACGAGAGGCTTGCGGCGCTCGACGGCCGGCCGAGGTCGCGGCCCTTGCCCAGCCCCTCGAACGGGCCCGCGCCCGCACGCCGGCCGCTGGCCCGCCCTATGACGGCAGGCGACCGGCTTGTGGCGACGCATGGCGCAATGCGGGGCGGGGAGAGGGCCTCAGCGCGCACGCTCGCCGCGCCGCCCGCCCCCGCGCGCACCTCGCGTGCCGCGTCGCCGCCACACTTGCTCCCGCCCATGGCGGGCGGCGGGCGATCTTCCAGGGCGTCCATGGCGGGGGACGTGGCGGCCGGAGTGTGGGCGCGGACGCGCCGAAGGGGTGTGGGCGGGGACGCGCTCGGTCGCCGCGAGCGAGCTCTTCTCGGCCACGTTCTGCCTCTAAAAAGCGATCTGCCAGGACCGCTGCGGTCACATATCACCACCATCGCTGCCCGACCCCGCCCCGCCCTCGTCCTCGTCCTCCAGGTCGAGCACAGTCACTCGCCGCCCACCCCCCGTGAGCGCAGCCGCGACGCCGCGCGCGGGTCCGACCGCCAGGGGCGGGGCGGGGGACATGCCGACCAGGACGCGCGTGGGCGCATCGGGCGGCCAGGAGGATTCAGAGAGACGCTCGTCGGCGGGCGGGAGCAGGGCCAGGAGCGACCGCGCACGCGCGTCAGCGGCGAGCACCGCGAGACGGCCGCCCCTGTACGGCGCCGCGGCGGCCGCGGCCCAGCCGGGAGGCAGGGGCGTGCGGGTGACGGCGAGGTGGGCGAGCGGGGGGAGGGCGGCGCCGGCGTTGACCGCCGAGAGCGCGACCACTTCCCGCCCTCCCCCTCCCACCCACGCGCCCGCCACGCCGGCGCCTTCGTCCAGGGCGTGCAAAGACGCGGACCCGGCGTCCGCAGCCGGCCCCACGTCCCGGCTCGGCCCGGGTGCGAGGCGCGGGGAGAGCGCGGCCGACACGGAGGCGAGCAGCGCGTCGACCGCCGCTCCCAGCTCGGCCGCCAGCGCGCCGGGCGGGCCCGCCCGGGGCGCGCGCGGGCCAAACGCGGCCGCCAGCGCGGGCGGGAGCGGGAGCAGGGTGGCGGCGCGCCCGTCGCCCACGAGCGCGGCTGTCAACCGTTTGCGCGCCGACCCCTCGCCCAGCGCGGCCGCCGCCGCCGCCGAGTCGGACGACGGCAGGGCCGCGCCGTCGCCGCCGGCGCCGCCGGCGCCGGCTTCCGCGTCGGCCAGGGCGAGGAGCCAGGCAAACAGGGCGCGGCCCTCGACCGCGGCGGCGATCGCGGCGAGGCGGGCGGCCGCGACGGACGCGACCGCGTCCCGCGCCAGGCACGCGACGGCGTCGGCGCACGCCTGGGTGACGCCCAGGGGGGTGGCCCAGGGGGCGGCGGCCGCGACGGCGGCGAGCTCCGCCGCCCAGTGCGCCGCGGCGTCGGCCGCCGGCTCGCCCGAGCCGCGCAAGGCGGTCACCGCTGCCGCCGCTGCAGCATCCGCCGCGCGCGCCGCTTTGCGCAGGCCGGCGGGCCCGGGCGCGGCGGCCAGCGCGTGCGCGAGCGCGGGAGAAGGCCGCCCGGTCAGGGCGACGCGGCGCAGGCACGCCGCTCCGCCACCCGGCTCGCCATGGTCGGCGGTGAGCGCGTCGAGCGAGGCCAGGAGCGAGGCGACGGCGGTCGAGGCGTCGGCGGCCGACGCGGCCGCCGCGCACACGGCCGCGCTGGCCGCCACCGCCGCCGCGCGCACGTGCCGCGCGGCATGGCACACGCGCCGCAGTTCGACGGCGGCCGCGGCGAGCGGCGCGGCATTCGCGACGGCGAGGCTCGTGCCGGCCGGCCCGCCGAGCAGCGCCGCGACGCTCGCGCACCCTTCCCCCACCGCCAGCGCGAGCAGGCCGCCGCCGCCAAAGTCGAGCCGGGCCAGGGGGAGCAGGCCGGGGCCGAAGAGGGTGACGCGGCCGTTTGAGTCGCCGGCAGCCAGCACAGCCAGGGCGTCGGGTTCGGCAGAGGGGGGTGGGGGAGGTGGCGGTGGCACGCTCGTCCCTTCTCCTCCTCCTCCTCCAGACCGCGCCGGCAGCGCGTCCCCGGGCGGCGGCGTCCAGGGCGCGAGGGGCGGGCAGGCGGGGGAGGGGGTCGCCGCGGGCGCGGCGCCGTACGCCAGCGCGACGAAAGGACCCCCCTCCCGCCCCTCCCACGCCGCCACGACGCTCCCATCTTCCGCATCCCGCTCCTTCAAGCTCCCATCGACCGTGGCGACCGCGAGCGCGCGCCCATCGGAGCGCCACGCGAGCGCGGCGGGCGCGGCACCCCCCACCGCTCCGCCCACCGACCACACGCGCGACCAATCCAGCCTCCGCACGTCCAGGCCGCCGCCGGAGGGGGAGGCGGCCAGCAGGTCCATCGTCGGGCACCAAGCGGCCGGCCCCGCGCCCGCGCCGGGGCCGGCCGCGGTCAGGAGCTGGGCAAATGATGGCGGGGGGTCGTCGGCCTGCATGGTAGGGGCGGATCGATCGCCCGCCCCCCCGAGGGAGAGGGAGTGGGATTGGCGCCGTCGCCGCCGCTCTCCACTCCCACCATGGCGCCCAAGCTGGCCCTGCTGGACGATGGCCCCGCCAGCGATGGTGACGACGGCGCCACGCTCAAAGTGAACGCGGGCTACGCGCGCCGGCTGGAGGTGGGGAGAAGGAGGAGGAGGGGGTCGGGAGGCTGCGGCGCGCTCGCCCGCTTTCCTCGCTGCGGCGTGGCGACACATGCCCCTGCGCGTGCGATAGCAACGAACGCCGGCGGCCGTGGCGCTCTGGACGCCTCTCGCGCCGCCGCATGTGCCGCCGCCGACGCCGCCGCCCCCTCCCCACCCCTCTTTCAGCACAACAAGCGGCGGGAGGAGATGCACCGCCTAAAGGAAAAACACCCCGAACTAGCGGCGCGGCTGGAGGCCGGGGGGGGGGGGGGGGGGGGGCGGGGAGGCAGCGCCGCCGCCGTGCCGCCGCCGCCTAGCCCGCCCACCACCTCCTCCCTCCCTACCCCAGGTCGCGCGCGAGGCCCTGGGCGCCGCCGCGGGCGGCACCGACGACGACGCGTCCTCATCCGACTCGGGCCTGGACGAGGGCGACCCCGACGGCGGCGTCGCGGGCGACGCCGCGTTTCTTTCTGCCCTGGCGAAGCTCAAAGCGCGGGACGCGTCCCTGTACGACCCGGAGGTGCGCCTTTTCGAGGACGACGAGGACGAGGAGGGCGACGGCGGCGCCAAGGGCAAGAAACAAAGGGAGAAGAAGCTGACGCTGCGCGCGGTTGCCGCGCGCGACGCGCTCGCGACCGCCGACGGGGAAGCTTCCGAATCGGACGCGACCGGCACCGGCTCTGGCTCCGATGCCAGCGGGCGCCGGGGCGGGTCCCCGACCTACGTGCAGGAGCAGGCGTCGATCAAGCGCGCGTTTCTCGCCGCCGCGGCCGACGCCGCCGCCGGCAGCGGCAGCGAGGGCGAGAGCGAGGGCGGTGCCAGCGACGCCGACTCGGACGCCCCCGCCCCCGGCTTTGGCGGCGGCGTCCTCAAGCGCGCCGCGCCGCGCCGGCCGCCCGCCGCCGCGGACGTCGCGCCGCGCCTCCTGGACGCCGCCTTTGCCGGCGCCGCCACCGACCCCGGGGACGCCTTTCTCAAGGACTACATCGGGCGCCGCGTGTGGGCGGCGCCCGGGGGAGCGTCGAGCTCGGACGGTGGAGAGGGCGGCGACGGCGGCGACGACAACCCCGACACCGACGAGGACGCCGCCTTTATGGCCGCTGCCGACACGTTTGAAGAGCGCTACAATTTCCGGTTCGAAGAGCCTGGCGGCGCGACGCTGGCCACCCACCCGCGCGACGTCGCGGGCGTGCGCCGCGCCGAGTCGCGCCGCGCGGCGCAGCGCGCCGCGCGCGAGGCGCGCCGCGCCGAGGCCAAGGCGCGCGAGGACGCCGAGGTGCGGCGCCTGAAATCGCTCAAGCGGCGCGAGATCGACGAGCGGCTCGCCGCCGCGCGCGCCGCCGCGGGCGTCGCGCGCGGCGGCGCGCTCGACGCGCTCGTCGCCGATGGCGAGTTTGATCCCGCCGCGCACGACGCCGCCATGGAGGCCGCGTTTGGCGGGGAGTATTACGATGCGTCTGATTCCGACTTTTCGGCGGGCGCCGCGGCAGAAGAGACGGCCGAGTTGTTGCGCGCGGCGGGCGTCCCAGCCGACGGCGCGGCGACCGAGTTTGAGGCGGCTCGTGCCCGCGCCGCCGCGGCCGCCCCCTCCACCGCCGCCGCCGAGGGCGCCGCTGCGGCCGACGCGGCGGCCGACGCGGCGGCCGCCCTGGAAGAATATTATCGGCTCGACGCCGAAGACGTCGTCGCTGGCATCCGCTGCCGCTTCAAGTACCGCCCTGTCCCTGCCGCGGATTACGGCCTCACCCCCGCCGAGCTCCTGGCCCTGCCCGACAAAGAGCTCAACCAGATCGTGGGGTTGCGGCGGCTCGCCCCTTACCGGGACGACGGCGGCGTGGCGCGGCCGAACGTGGGGCGCATGAAGGAGCTGGGTGTGGGCAAATGGGCGACGACCGCGGACAAGGCGCGCGCCAAGGAGGCGGCGCGCGAGGAGCGGCGGGCCGTGCGCGCGGGGGAGAAGCGGCGCGCGGCGGGCGGGGGGCGGGTCGACCGCGAGGGCGACGTGCCGCCGCCGCCCAAGCGCTCCCGCCCGATGGACCCGGCCGCTGCCCGGCTGGCCACGTTTGAGCGGCCGACGATCGCGCGGCCCGACCGCGGCGACCGCGCGCAGCGCAAGGACAAGAAAGCGCAGGCGCCCGCGCCGGCCACGCCCGTGCTGTCCAAGGCGGCCCGCAAGAACGCCAAGCGGGCAGCCAAGCGGGCGGCGGCCAAGGCTTGAGGGGTGAAGGAGTGACGGGGACGGCGGGGGGCGTGTTGCGATGTGGGCCACCGCCGCAACACTCCGCGCCGGCCGACCGCCACCTAGTCCGACTCTCAACCGCTCGCCGCCGACCGCGAGGCGTCGGCCGGGCGACCGCGACCCCCCCCGCATTCGGCCGACGAGCGCGCCACCAATACCCGCCCACCACCCCTCCTCCGCCTGCGCCGCCATGGCCGACGACGATGGAGCGCCCATGCCCACGCCGCACACCGTGCTGCGCGTCAAGCGGCGCCGGCACGCGACGCCCGCGCACGCACTGGGTGGGGAGGGAGGGGGAGGGTTGGTTTGAGCGCCCGGGGCATGCGTGCGCTGGGTGCAGTGCGCGATGGTGGTGGCGGCGGCGGCAGGCCGACGCCCGCTCCCCCTCTACCCTCAGTCGTCGACGGCCTCCCCGCGTCCAAGCGCCCCGCCCTTGGCCTCGAAGCCGCCCTGGACCGGCTCGCGGTGGGCGCGTCCCCTGCGCCGCTCGCGCCGGTCGCCTTTCGCCGGGTGTCGACCGCGGCCCGCCCCGACTCGGCCGGCGCGGCCGCCGCGCTCGCCGCGGCGGCCGCGACGTCCCTCCCCACCCCCACCCCGGCCTCCCACGGCGGCCGCTACCGCCACATCACGGGCGCACGCCGGGCGCGGGGAAGAGGGCCCCTCGTGGTCGACCTGGAAGCGCTGTCCGACGGCGAAGCCGACGCGGCGCCGGGGCCGCCGCGGCGCCGGGCTCGCACGTCGGAGGAGGCTCCGGGCGTACCGGCCGCGTACCTGGACTTGGCGGGCGACGTGCTTGCGGCGGCAGGCGACGCGGCGGGCGCGGCCGACGCGCGCGCGGCGGCGAAAGCGGCGAAAGCGGCGGCGGCGCAAGCTCCGCCTCCCCCGCCTCCCGACGACGACGCCGACATGGACTATGTGTACGATTACTACGTCGCCATGGACGCAGACGGCGCCGGCGAGCACGCGGCAGCCGCGCCGCGCGTCGCGCTCGACGCGGCCGACCCCGGGTTTGCGTCCGGGGCGTCGACCGCGTCCGCCGACGCGTCCGATTCCGACGATTCCAACGCGGAAGGCTACTACGCTAACTCGTACCCGGACGACGAGGACGCGGACTCCGGCAGCGCTGCCGCGGGCGGGTCGTCTGGCGCGGGGTGGGCGGGGGCCGCGGCGCGCGGGTCGGGGTCGGACTACTCGCTCGAGGGCTAAGAGAGGTGTTGTCGTGTGTCAGCCGAGAGCATGGGGGCGGCGGAGTCTGCCGACCGTCGACCGCCACCACTCTTCCCACGCCATGTCCTCCTCTCCCTCCCCTCCCTCGCCCGACCGCATCCGGCCGCGGTCGCCCCCCCCGGACCGCGGCAAGCGGCGCCGAGCGGCGCCGGCCGACGCGTTTGGCAACGCGGTGAGTTTCTTTTTGGGGGGGCGCGCGCGCGGCTTTTCCTCCCCTCGGACGGTCGCCGGCGGCGCCAATTGGTCGTGGGCGAGCCGGCGCGCGTGATGGCGCGTCGCGCGGCCCCCGCGGCGCGCGCCAAACTCGCACGATGCGCCCGACCCGCCCCCCTCCCTCAGCTCGCCGACGCCGGCGTCACCGCCTGGGGCCCCGCTGCGCCTGGTGGCTTTCACGTGACCGACGCGCGCGCGCTCCGGGCATCCCTGGAGGCCGCCGCGGGCGACGCGGCGTGGCGCGCCGCGTTTGTCGGCGGCCTCGAGACCGCCCTCTTTGGCGGCGACCCCGACACGTTGCACAAGGCGCTGATGCCCATGGTGGTGAGCGAGGGAGGCGCGGCCGCCGGCGACTCGTTCGTGCGCGCGCTGCTCTCCACGCTGTCGCTCCAAACCGACGTGGCCCGCTCCCTGCTCGCCGCCTTGCCCGCGCTCGGCGGCGGCCCGCGCGGCGAGTCGACGCAGCGCCAACTGCTGGCCCAGCTGCGCTGGCTCGACGCAGTCGCCGACCCTGCCGCGCTCACCGACGCCTTGCTCGACGCCCTCGACGGCGTGCCGCCCGCAGTGGGGGCGGACGTGCTGTCGTTCCTGCCCGAGGTCGTCCCCGACGCGGCGGCCGACGCGGTCGCGGCGCGCCTTGCGGCCGCCGCAGGCGCCGACGCCGACCTCCTCCTCCCCGTGCTCGACTGCGCGGCCGCGCTCGACCTGCCGCCCGAGGCCGCGGCGTCGCTCGCGTCCTTGGCGCGCGGGCGGCTGGCGAGCGCGCCGCGGGACGCGCTGCCGGCCGCGCTCGCGTTTGTCCTGCGGGCGGCCGCGCGCGGCGACGACGCGCGCGCCGCGGTGGGCGCCGTGCGCGGCTGCCTCAAATTTGCATGCGCGGCCGACCCGCGGCTGCCGGCGGTCGGTGGTGGAGGGGGGCCGAGCGCCGAGGCCGGCGACCGCGGCAAAGGCCGCGCGGCCGACGCCCCTGGCCCGCGTGCCGCGGCCGCCGTCGTGCGCGCCCTGCTCCAATCGCCTCCCGCCGCCGACGCCTGGCTGGCCGAGCTCGGCGCCGGCGGCGGCGACCGCGGGCGTGCCCCGCTTGGCCCGCTCGACGCTTGGTGCGCGCTCGCGCTGCGCGGCCGAGGGTCCGCGACCGCGCGCAAGGCTGCCAACGCCGCCCTGCGCCGCGCGCTGACCGCCCCTGGCGGCGGCCTGTCCTGGCTCGCCGGCGCGGTGGCGGGCCGTGGGGACGCGCTGGCGGCGGCGGTCGGGTGGGGCGACGCGGTCGCCGCGGCCGCCGCGCTCGCGTCCGCCCCTCCCCCCGGCCCCGCCGCCGCCACCGCCCTCTACGGCGCCCTCTTCGACGAGGCGCCCGACGACGGCGTGCGCGCCGACGTGCTGCGCGCGCTGCTCGCGCATGTTGGGTCGCGCGGTGGCGGCGAAGCGCGCGCCGCGCTCGCCGCGCTGCGCGCGGCCGACGCCGCGGCCCTCCTCCCGCACGCGTCCCACGTGACCGCTTCATTAGACTATGTGGACGGCCTGCCCCCGTCCGACGGCGCGGCGCTCCTGGACGCGTGCGCGCGCGTCGCGGCCGCCGCGGCGGCCGCGCCCGCGCGCGGCTCGCGAGCGGGCGACGAACTCGCCATTGTGCTCACCAAGCTGGCGTGCGGTGCTTGCCCCGCCCGGCGCGCGCTGGCGGCCGCGGGGACCGCGGCGCTGGCTGCGCGGCTGGCGGGCGCGGCAGCGGCGGCGGCAGAGGCGGGCGACGCCGACGCGGCCGCCCACTGCGACCGCGAGGCGGGCGCCCTGCTCACGGCCGCGCTCACGGCGCACGGGCCCCGCGCGGCGGCGGGAGGGCTGCTGCTGGACGAGCTGGCGGCGGCGGCCGGGCGCGCGCGGTCGGCGCGCGGAGACGCCACCCCCTCCCTCTGCGCCTTCACGCCCGGCCTCGACGCCATGCTGGCCGACACCGCCAACGCCATCATCGAGGCGTGCGTCCTGGATGCGCCCGCTGGCGCGGCGCCGGGCGGCCTGGAGGCCGCCCTCTCGCTCGCCGACGGCGACCCCGGCGTCGCGGTCGCCGCCGCGCCGCCGCCGGCCGCCGACGCCACCGCCCGCGTGCGTCACGGGCGCCTACCGGCCGCCCTGCGCCTGCGGGCAGCGCTGTCGCGGGGAGCGGTGGGTCTGGACGATGTGGGGGTCGTGCTCGCCGCGCCGCTCGCGCTGCCGGCGTCTTCTGCCCCCCCTGCCCACCGCGCCCGCGCCCTGCTGGCGTCCACCAACTGGTGCCGCGAGCTGCTGGCCGCGTTTGCGCCCGCGGCGGCGGCAGACGCCGACTCCGCGGCCGCACGCGCGCACCGCGCGCGGCACGCGGTCGTGCTGGCAGCCCTGGCCGCCGACGCCGTCGCAGCCGCCCCCCCGGGCCTGGACCTGCCGACGCTGGCCGGCGACGATGCGCCGGTGGCGGGCGAGCGCGGCAAGGAGAATGCGGCGCCTGGTGCAGCGGTGGCCGCGGCTGCCGCCGCTGTCGGCGCGCGTCTGCGCCCCCTCGCCCCCGCCGCCTACTCGGTCCTCACCACGCTGGCTGGCGCCGACCCGCCGGAAGCCGCGCTGGCGCCCGCGGCCGCGTTGCTGGCAGAGCTGGCGGCCGAGACGGCGGCGACGACCCGGCGCACAACCGCCTCCCCCGTCCCCGCCTCGCTGCGCCCCGACCCCGACGCCCTGCTCGACGCCGCCGTCGACGCCGCACCCGCCACTGGGTTGTTGCTGCGGGCGGCGGCGGCGGTGCTGGTGGGCGGCGGCGGCGACGGCGGCGCGCCACTCGTGCTCCCCGCGTCGGCCGTCGCCGAGGGCCGCCCCTTGCCCGACTGCGCCGCGGCGGACGCCGCCCTCGATTCGCGCCTCGCTGCCAAGCGCGTCGTCGTCGCCGCGCTCGCGCTGGGTGGCCGGCTCCTGGCCCGCGGCGCAGCTGCGACCGCCCCGGACCCCTCCTCCCTCGCCCTCTCCTCCCGCCTCATGGCCGCCGGCGCCCAGTGCCTGGGCGCCGCCGTCACGGACGCGTCCCTGTGCCCGGCCGCGGTGGCGGACGTGGCGGCGCGCCTGGCGGGGCTCGACCTCGGCGCGGGCGGCGCCGACGCCGACTCCGACGCGACCCAGCCCGCGTCCGCGCCCGACGCGCGCGCGCCCGACCTGGACGTGGAGCTGGCGCGCGTGACCGCGCTGGGGGCGCTGGTGGACGCGGAAGCTGTGCTGGGCGATGCCGGGGGGGCGCGCAGAGCGCTGCGCGCCGCCGCGCGCGGCGTCCTCGCCCGCGCCTGGCCTCCTGGCGCTAAAGCAGGCAAAGCCAGGCATGTCGGCTGGAAAGGGCGCGCCCCCGCGCTGCGCGAGTGCGTCGCCGCCCTCGTGCGCGGCGGCGGCGACCCCGCGGCCGCCGCGTCGGCGCTCGCGCGCGGCCCCCTCGCCGCACTTCCACCCGGGGATGCCTCTGCGATCTCTGCCGAGTACCCATCGCTCACCGCGGCCACACTGCCCGCCTGGTGCGGCGCGGCGTGGGACGGCCTGCTAGCTGCGTGGCGCCGTTCAGCGCGCGCGGCGGCCGACGCGGGGGTCGCCGCCGGCCGCGCGTCGATGGCGCCGGCCGACGTGGAGATTCATGTCGCAACTGCCGTCACCGCGGCTGAGGCTGGTGCCGCCCTGGTCACGCTCGCGCGCAGGCACGAGGCCTCGCCCGCCCTCCACGCCGGCGCAGTGCGCGGCACCGCCCGCCTCGTGACCTCCTTCCTCACCACTCTCCCTTTCTGGCGCGCCCACCTGGCCACGGCGCCTGCGACGGGCGCGACCGCGCTCGACCGCGCGGCGCGCGCGCTGCAAAAGGCGACGCGCGGCGTGCACGCCCTGCTGGGCGAAGGCAAAGCGCGGCGCGACCCGGGGCTCGCGGCCGCCGCGCCGGCCGCGCGGCGCGCCATGGAGCGGTTGGTGGTGGAGGTGGCGGCGCTGTGCGGCGGCGCGGGCGGGCCGGGTGCCGTCGTTGGCACGCTCAAGCACCGCGACCTGCGGGGGCGCGTCGTGAGCAGCCAACCGCAAGACAGTAGCAGCGAAGAGGAGGAGCAAGCGGAGGAGGAGGAAGAGGATGGCGAGGCGGCTGCCGGCGCCGAGAGCGACGGTGGCGCGTCGCCAGCGGCTTCCGACGCCGCCTCGGCGGACGAGACGGATGGCGAGGGCGAGTGAGAGAGGGATTGAACGCTGCAACAACTTACCCTGCCCCCGGGAGCGCGGCCGCCGCGAGCGCGCGCTCGGCCGCGACCGCGCGCGCCACCGCCGCCCGCGCCCGCCGCCGCACCGGCGACGACAGCTCGACCCCGCCCGGATCGACGCGGTCGGCGTCGTCGAGGTCGGCAACCGCCCCTTGCCAGTCGCCTGTGTCCAGCCGCGCCCGCGCGCGGCGGCGCAGCGCGCGCGGCTCGCCCGGCGCCGCCGCCAAGGCAGCGTCGCACGCCGCCGCCGCCGCTGCCGGCTGGCCCGCGCCCAGCAACGCAGCGGCCAGGTTGCGGTGGGCGGCGGCGACCGCGGCGGCGGCGTCGGCGTTGGCGCCCCCGCCGCGCGCGGAGTCGGCGGCCGCGGCAGCCGCGCTGTAGTGGCCCGCCGCGATGCGCCACCGGCGGGCGGCATAGGCTTCATTGCCTTCGCGACGGCGGGCCAGCGACTCGCTCAGGGCGGCGGCGACGGCAGGAAGGGGTGGCGGCGGGGGCGGGGGCGGCGGCGACCCCGCATTTTTTTCAGCCTCCCGCCCAAACGCTGCTTCCAGCGCCGCCTCGGTGAGACTTCCCGCCGCCAGCGCGGCCGCGGCAGCATCCAGCAGGTCCAGGACGCGCGGGTTGGAGGCCCACGCGGTCAGCCCGCCTTCCCCCGCGGCAAACGAGGCGATCAGGGACCGAAGCGGCCGCGACCGCAGGTGCGGCGCCAGTCTCGCCGCGATGATCGACCCCGCGTCCCGCACCGAGGCCAGCAGGCGGCGCAGGGCGTCTTTTTCTTCAGCGGCCGCGGCCGCCGCCGCGTCGGTCGCCGCCGCTTGGCGCAAGCGGCGCCGGCTGCTGGGCAGGTCCAAAAACGCGGTCAGGGATGCGGTCTACGGAGAGGAGGGAGAGGCGTTATCGGCTGGTGCGGCCGTTTTGTGGGGGTCGCCACGCGCCCTCGTCGCCTGCCCCACCATGCCGTCGCCGGCGGGGCCGCCCCAGCCGTCCATGGGGAGAGAGGAGGCGCGGGCGGGCGTCGGCAAGGGAGACAAGGGTGGGCAACACGCACTCTCTCCCCCGGGGGTGTGCGCAGCGGCGCGGGCGCGCTCGGGGCGCGCCCGCGCGCGCGCCGCAGACCGGAACGCGCAAAAGCAGCGCGCCCGCGAAGGATGGCACATACTGCGCCCGCGAGCGCGGTCGAAAAGGCGGGGCGGGAAGAGTCGCTCCCAAAAACGGGGCGACGTTCAATTTCTCTTTTGGCGCCGCCGCGCGCGCCGGCGCGGGGCTGCCCTGGTGTTAAAGGGTGTGTGTGAAAGGGTATACGTGGCGGCCGGGGGCGACACCAAGGAAAAAAGTCTTCTCCTCACGCGCGCGCGTGGAGCGCCTGGCTGCGCGCCATCAGCTCCGGCGGCAGAAAGTCGGCGGCATCGGTCGAAGGGCGCGCTGGCAGCGCGGCGACCGCCGGCTCGGGCGCGGCGACCGCCGGCTCGGGCGCGCCGCCAAAGCAGGCCTCGAGCCCGGCGCGGCGCCGCGCGTCGCGCTCGCCCGACGTCCGCGGCGACGCCCACTTGCCGCCGCCGCCGCCGCCGGCCGCGCGCCGCGCCAGGCGGTCGCCCAGGGACCGGCGCGCGCCGGAGACGCGGCGCACGAGCGCGCCCGCGGCGGCAGACGCGGCGTCGCGCGAAAACTGGCGCGCCGACCGGCGCGCGCCGCCGTCGCCGCCGCCGCGGTCGCCGTACGAGGGAGGGCGGCCGCCGGACGCGTTCGAGGGGCGGGGAGTCGTGGACGCGGACGCGGCGGGGGAGGGGAGGGGCGGCGGCGCTTTCCCGCGCGCGACGAGCGAGAGCAGGCCCGCGACCCAGCCGCGGCGGGCGCCGGCCACGGGCGCGGGAGGGGTGGGCGCCATCGCGAGGGGAGCGTGGGGCGCGTTCCACGCGTTCAGGCTGGGGGGTGGGGGAGCGAGGCGTCGTCTTGGTCGAAGCGCGTTCGGCGCCGTCGCCCGGCCCCGCCGCGCCCGCCACGGGCTCGCCGCCCGTGCCCGCCGCCGCGCCGGCATTTCGGAACAACGCGCATGCCGAATTCGGGCGGGCGGGCGAGCAGGGTGGCGCGGGAGGAGGCCGCCCCAATGCCTCACACGCCGCGCCCGTCCCCGGTGCCCACGCCCGCGCCCGCGCCGAACCTGGCTTCGACGACGCGGTCGGCTTTGCGATCGAACGAGGCACGCTCGGCTGACGCCCGGCGCGTCCCGCGGCGGCCCTTACTCGAGGGCCAGCGCTGGCCGACGCGCATGGGGCGGCGGGGAGACTGGCGGGCCGCCCCGCCAGGCGACGGTGTGTCGCGAGGGGAGGCGTCCGGGCGCGGGCGGCCGGGACGGGTGTGAACGGGACTGGTCGCACGCGCGCGCCGTCGCTCTCGCTCCGGCCCCGCCCGCCGCCGCCGAGACGGCCGCGGCGGGACTAGACGGCACAAGAGCGCTCGCACTACACTTTTTCACCACCGCTTGAACAAGGAAAGCAGGCCGCCGCCCCCCGCCCCCCCCCCCGCCGCCGCCCTCGCGCGCGCGACGCGCGACGCGACGTCCGCGATGACCGCCTCCTTCTCCGCCAGCAGCGTGCGCCGCGTGGCGAGCGCGGAACGCGCGGCGTCGACGCGGGCGGCGGTCGCGTCGGCGGCGGAGCGGGCGGCGGCGGCGGCGGCGCGCGCGGTTTCGGCCGCGGTCGCCGCGCGGCCGGCCGCCGCCGCCGCCCTGTCCGCCGCCTCGCGCGCCGCGCCCGCGTCGGTGGCCGCCGCGTCCGCGTCGGCCGCGGCCGCGGCGGCGTCGGCGTCGGCCGCCGCGCGGCGCGCGGCCGCGGAGCGCACCTCCCGCCCGAGCTCGGCCGCGACGCCCGCCAGCCGCGCGCCGGCCTCGGTGAGCGCGGGAGGTGGCGACGCCGCCTCAGCGTCCACGCGCACCGCTGCCCGCCGAGGGCGCGCGATCTCGCGCGCGACTGCCGCCGCGGCCGACAGCGCGCCGCGCCGCGGCGGCGGCGGCGGCTCGTACCGCGGCGGGTGGCTCGCGCCCTTGACCACACGCGCGGGGCGTGGCGGGGAAGGGGAAGGGGCGGCAGGGTCGACCCGGCCACGCGGCGCGCGCGCCGTCGCGGGCGCGCCGCCCGCCGCCGCGTGCGCGAGCGCGGCCCCGGCGAACTCTGCCACGCCCCCATCCCACGTCGGCGCCGGCGTCATGGACGGCGCGCGCGAGAAGGCGGCGACCCGGGCGGCGGGCGTGGGCGGCTCGAGAAGGGGAGGCTTGTCGGCGTCGTCGCCGCCGTCCCCTCCCTCTCCCCGCTCCCGCACCGCCGCCCTCCACTCCTCCAACGCCGCCCCCGTCACGTGCCCATACCCCGCGCCCGCCACGTCCAGCAGCCGGGACCCGTCGTACGTGAGCGCGGGCGCGTCGGCCAGGAGGGCCGCCGCGTCGGCCGCGTCGGCCGCGGCGGCGAGCGCGCGCGTGTAAATGTCGACGACCGCGAGCCCCGTCCTCAACAGGGGCGCCCCGCCGCGCTCCAGCAGCAGCACGTCCCAGACGCGGAGCGCGGTCTCCAGGGGCAGCGAGCCGACAAAGGCGGCGAGGAGCCAGCGCGCGGCGGGCGCGGCGACGGTCACGCCCAGCGACTCCAAGCGGGCCGCCAGCGCGGGAAAGTGGAGGCCCACCGCGTCGGCCAACACTGCCGCGTCCACGCGGGCGGCGGCGAGGCCGGGGGCGTGGTAGCCGGGGAGCACGTTTTCGATGAGGGTCGCGAGCCCCCAAAACGCTTCCTCCTCCCCAAGAAACAGCAACAACACCCCCGCCATCAGGTTCATGCCTTGGCAGTAGCCGACGGAAGGCGCGCGCCGGGCGTACGCGACGAGCACGCGGCGCAGCGCGGCGCGCCGGTCGCCCGCGGCGAGCGTGGGGTGGCCGGCCAGGGTGCGGGGGATGTCCTTGTCCACTTGGGCGTCCCAGATGGCGACGGCGGTCGCCCAGGCGGCGCGGCGGGCGGAGCGGGCGGCGGACGCGGGGGATACAGGGGGGTCGGCGTCGCCGCCGCCTTCGCCTTCACCCTCCTCTTCCGCCCTCTCGGCATCCGCCACCAGCCGCTCATACTCGCCCGGCACCGCTTTGGCGTCCAGCCCGAGAAAGGCGGCCCACACGCGGCCGCGCAGGGGGAGCGGGGCGCCGGCCTGCGCGAGCGAGCGCAGGCGCGCGAGCCAAGGGGGGGGGTCCTCGGCGTCCACCGCATTGCCGGAGGCGCGCCAGGCGGCCAGCATGGCATTCAGGGCGGCCAGGCCGGCGTCGACGGGGTCGGAGCTGGGAGAACGGATGGGGATGGGTCGAGGATGAGCGCGCCGCGCGGCAATTGGGCCTCGTTCGCGCCCGCGCCTTCGCCGGGGATCCCCGACCAACCTGCTCGCATCGCCACGGCGCTCGTCCGCCAGCTCTGCGAGGAACGATTCCCACCGGGGCGCCCTATCCGCCTCCTCGGCCGCCCACAGGGGCCCATACTCCCCGTACAGCGCCGCGGGGGCGGCCTCGTCCGCGGCGGGCAGCATGGCTGAGGGGGGGGCGGCCGCGGCCTCCATGATGAAGAGAGGAGTGCGTGCGGGCGCTCTTTTTTCGCTCACACTCCGAAAGACGCCCGCCTCTCTTGCTGGACGCCGCCTCCTGCACGCTCGTACGGCGCGCAGGCGCCCCCCCCACACGACACACGACCCGGTCCCACCTCATAACGCTACGCTCCCCCCGCGCCCCTTTTCCCTTGTCACTCGAGATGGTCGAGCGGCGGAGGCGGCGGCAGCGACGCCGGCCCGTTGCAGGCAATCGACACGTAGCAGCACCAGAGGACGCCGACAGCGTTCGCATACAAAATGCGGAGGTCGGCGGGGATCGCCGCGAACGCGACGAGGTTGGCCGCCGGCCACAGGCACCAATTCGCTTTGAGCGTCCTCCACCAATTGGCCGCGACGAACGGGAGGGCGGCCGCGGGGTCGCCTTCCGCGACTTTGAGGAACGCGAAGAGGAGGGCGGTGGCGACGGGCGCAAACAGGAGTTGGTCTGCAGCGAGTTTGGCCGCCACCGCCGCCAGGCTCGTCGGCGCCCGGGGGAGGATGCGCGCGTCCAGGGCACGGTGCCAGGCGTGGCCGGCGGGGCCACCGAACACCAGTCCGAAGGCGGCGAGCCTGAGGTTGCGCGCGACGTCGAACGGCAACCCGGTCGTCGTCTGGGCGAGGGCGTCGCCGAGGATGCCGCCTGAGGCGAGGGGTCGGGGGTGGGCGGCCGCGCGGTCCCGCGGGAGTCGACGAGCTCGCCCCGCGCCGCGTCCGAATGGCGGCCCGCTTCCTGGACACGGACGCCGGCTCCGCGACCCGGGCCCTGGTCGAGTGCCGGGCGCCGGCGCGGCCGGCAGCACTGGCGGCCGATGCGGCGCCCCCACCCCCTCACCCTCCTCAACCACTCACCGACAAAGCAAGTGATCGACTTCGTAGCAACCGGCCTCGCCGCCAGCGCGTCCAAATAGGCACGCCACGCGCGCTTCAGGGCGGAGCGCGGCGCCGAGCCGCGCGATGGAGACGGCGCCACCGACCCAGCGCCTCGCGAACCGGCGCGAGAGCCCGTCTTCGTCTCCCGCTTCATCGAGGAGGCAGCGGTAGGCAGGGTCGGCGACCGGGGCACCCACGGAAGCCGGCCGAGCGCGGACGCGGCGCGCGCGCTGCGCATGCCCCGGGGAGGGGGCGGAGGGGAGAGGGAGGTGGCGGGATAGGGTGGGTGCGGGTTCGCGGGTTGCAAGCGGTTCGGAGAGTGAGGTAGGCGCCGCGCGCCGCCCTCTCTCACACTCTCTCCCTCACTCGCCCGCGCCCCGCCCGACATACAACTCGCGCTCCAGGGTGGCCACCACGCGCGCCTGGGCGCCGCGCCCGGGCAGGGCGACGGCGGGGGCCGTCGGCGCAGACCCGCCCTCCACCACGTTGTATTCATACAGCGCGCCCTCCGCTGTGGCGACGTACAGCGTGGAGGAGGTGGATGCCGACGTGGACGCGGGCCCTCCGCCGTCGTCGCCGTCGCCGTCGGACAGCGCCGGCGCGGGCGCCGGCACGAGCGCGAGCGCCGCGCCGACCGTCGGCGCCGGCAACCGCACCGTGGCCGCCGCGCGCGCGGCGAGCGCGTCGGACGCGGACGCGGCGCCGGCGAGCGCGGCGGCGGCCCACGCGCGCGGGCCGCGGGGAGGGTCTGCGGTCGACGCCAGGGGCGGCAGGGCAAAGATGTGCACCGTGCCGTGCGCGGACGAGGCGGCGAGCAGAGTGAAGCGGTCGCTGCCCTCGCCGCCGCCGCCAAACGCGAGTCCTGTGACCGCGGCGCGCGTCGCGCCGCGGCGCAGCGCCGCGCGCGCGCCCCCAGGCACACTCCACACACGAATCAGGGTGCCGCGCGTGGAAGCAGTCGCCAGAAGTCCCCCGTCGGGCGACCAGGCTGCCGCGGCCAAAGGCGCTGCATGCGCCCTCAACTCGAGCGACGGCGGCGGCGGCGGCGCGCCCGGCGCGGGCGCCGCGCGCGCCCCCGCGCCCGCCGTGAAATCGTACACGCGCACCCAGCCGCCGGCGGGGCCGGCGGGCAGGGCGAGGCGGCAGGGGTCGGCGGTCGCGGTCAGCGCGACGGCGGCCTGAGAGGAACGGAGGAGGGGGTCGGGCCCGCCCTCCGCCCCACTCCCACCCCCCTCTCGTCTCCCATCTCTCACCGCCGCGTTTGCCGGTACGTCCAGGACGGCCAGCCTGTCCAGGGATTCCAGCGCAAATACAGACGCGCTCCCCCCGGCCACCGCGACCGCGACGCCCCGGTTGAGGCGCACCGCGCCCACCGCGTCGCCAAACGGGAGCTCCTGGATGACGGTGCGGGTGGCGGTGTTGAACAGGGTGAGGCGGCGGGGGGTGAGGGCCGCGTCCTCGCCTGAGAATGGAGGGGGGGGGGGGGGGGGGGGGGTGTGGGGTCCGTCCGGTCCCTCAAGCGCCCTTGTCCCTCTGCCCAACGCTCTATCACACACCTGCGCCGACGTAGGCGAGCAGGGACGAGGAAAAAAGCATCTCGACGAGCCTGGGGAGGGAGAGACCCCGCATCGGTCGCCCGCCCTCGCGCGCCCTCGCCCGCCGCACCACCACCACCTCGTCAGACACTCACCGCATTGCACCCAGCTCCGCTGAAAATACAACCCCTCCCGTGGCGAGGGACCACACGCGCACGCCCGCTGCATCGGCCAGGGCGAGGCATGTGCCGTCCTGGTTGAAGGCGGCGCACATGGGGCCGCCGTCGGTGGCGTCGAACCGGGTGGCCGGCATGGTGGGCCGGGAGGGCACGCCCGGAGTGACGCGTCGACGCGCGCGCGGTGGCGTCTTCACTCTGCCCGCCCGCCGCCCCGCCCGAGAGCGGGCCCGGCGCCGCCGCATCGCCCCGCGCCGAGTCCAGGCGCGCGAGACCCAGGCTTCCGCGGCTTCCGCGCGCGACCGCGCACGATGGCGCCCTCCTCCTGGCTCCAGTGGCTCCTGGACTGGCTGCGCGGGTGAGGGGCGGGGTGGTGGTGGGCGCGGGCGGCGCGCGGGCGCGCGGCGCAGCGCGCGCGCCCCGACGCCCCGCTTCCCTCCCTCGCTCCTGGCAGCCTCTTTTTCAACAAGGAGATGGAGCTCTCCCTCGTCGGCCTGCAGAACGCGGGCAAGACGAGTCTGGTGGGAGTGCTGGCGACGGGCGCGTTCCACGAGGCAAGGATGAGAGAGAGCGGGAAGGCGTCGGCGGGCACGCCAGAGAGCAAAAAAAACGGCGCCCACACGCGCCCCCCCCCCTCCACCCCCAGGACATGATCCCGACCGTCGGCTTCAACATGCGCAAGGTGACGCGCGGCGGGGTCACCATCAAACTGTGGGACCTTGGCGGGCAGCCCCGGTTTCGCACCATGTGGGAGCGCTACTGCCGCGGCGTCGACGCCGTCGTCTTTGTCGCCGACGCCGCCGACGCCGCGGCGCTGGACGGGGCGCGCAGCGAGCTGCACGACCTGCTGTCGCGGCCCGCGCTCGCGGGGACGCCCCTGCTCGTCCTCGGCAACAAGAACGACGTGCCCGGTGCGGGTGGATGGCGGGGGAGCGGGGTGGTTTGAGGGCGGGCGGCGTCGCTGGGGCGCTCACGCCCGCCTCGTCCTCTCTTTCAGGCGCGCTCTCGGCCGCCGACCTCGCCGACCGGCTCGACCTCGGCGCCCTCGCCGGCCGGGAGGTGGCCGCCTACTCGGTGTCGTGCAAGTCGCAGTCCAACATCAACCTCGTCCTCGACTGGCTGACGAAGCACGCCAAATGAGGAAGAAGAGAGGAGAAGAGGAAAGGGGGTGGCGCTTGAGCGCCCGCGCCGCCTCCGCCTCGCCCGCCGCCCGCGCGGGAGCGCCCGTGTGACCGGGCCGGGCGCCAGGGGCGGTGTCGGATGGGTCGGCAGTGTGCAGGCAGACCGCCCCCCCCCTCTTCACTCTCTGCCGAGGCGGCGCGCGCGCCTTCGCCGCCATGTCCTCCTCCTCCAAGAAGAAGACCTCCATCTCGTCCCTGCGCTCCGGCGACGCCGTCCGCCTCGGCCGGCGCGCGCCGCGCGAGCCCGCGCGCGCGCTTCCCGGCGCGTCGCTCTCGGCCTACACGCCCCTCAAGGGCCTGCCCACCGGCTGGCTTTCGGTCGTGTACGACGATGGCGCGACGTGAGTGATAAAGGGGGGGATGGGAGGGTGTGGCGTGGTGGGGCGGGCCAGCGCGCCGCCGGCCGCCGCCGCGCGCCGACGCGGCAATTGCGCCCCCCCTCCCACAGCTATGAAGGCACCGAGTACGCCGGCCAGCCGCACGGCAAAGGGGTGCTGCACGTGGGGCATGCAGGTGGCGGGGCGGGGCTGGCAAAGGTAGGGTGGGAGCAGGGAGAAGGGAGGGAGGCGAAGACGGCGCGACCCCACCCTTTTCTCACACCCACCCACCTCCCCCTCCCTTTCCCAGATGGAGCTCGGCGACCGGTACGAAGGCGAGTTCCACCTGGGCTACGCCGACGGCCTCGGCATGGTTGCGCACAGCGACGGCCGGATCTACCGCGGGTCGCTCGTCCTGGGCAAGCGGCACGGCTGCGGCGTCGACGTCGACCTGTCCCCCTACTACGCCGCCCTCGCGCGCGGGCTCGACCCGGAGGACGCGTGGGCAGGCGCGAAAGACGCGGTGGCGGCGTCGGCCACCCCGGGCACGTACGACCGCGGTTTCTTCGTTTCCGGCCCGACCGACGAGCCCGGCTTTTGCTCCGAGGCCGAGGTGGCGGGCACGGTGGAGGAGGTGGAGGGCGTCGTCGCCCGCGCGCGCATGTTCCAGTACAAGCCCGACGGCGCTGTCGCGACGGCGGCCTCCCAAGACGACTCGGGCGCCCCTGCGCCTCTGATGCAGGACCCGCTGCACTACCCCCATGGCACCAAATTCGCGGCGCCGGGCCCGCTCGGCCAGTGCTTTGCGCTGCCGGAAGATGAGGGGACGCTGTCCGCGCTCGACGACGCCGCGCACAACACCGAACTCATCTGGCGCGACTTCAACCTCCCCCGCGACATCGAGCCCGAGTCCGACATGGCGGCCGCGGTGGAGCACGCGGCGGGCGTGGCGGCGGAGAGGCTCGAGGAGGCGCGGGCGGCGGTCGTGCTCGACGGCGCGGCCGCGACGCTCGCCGCGGCACGCGCGCGCGCGGAGGCGCGCGAGGCCGCGCGCCAGCGCGCGGTGTCGGACGTCGCGTTGGCCAAGCGGGCGGCGGCCCGCATCGACGACGACGACCTGGTGGCGGCGGTGGAGAGGCCGGCGCGGCGCGGCCGCGGTGGTCCCCCCTCCGCGTTCGGCTCGGTCACCCTCGCCCTCGGCGCCGCCTTCGGCGACCTGTCCCGCGCCCTGGACCGGGCCACGGGCGACGCCCGGCGCGCGGTGGACGCGGCGCTGGCGGGAGGGCGGGCGCGCGCGAGCGCGCCGTGAAACCGCACCACTGCCAGCATTCGATTGCACCCCTCTCCCCCCTCTCCCTCACGCCAGCATGCCCCGCACCAGGCGCGCCGCGGCCGCCGCCGTCGCCGCCGTCGCCGCGGCGTCGGTCACAAAGTCGTGGCGGACGCCTTTGATCTCTTCGAACGCGGCGCGCGGTGCGGCCGCGCGGCACTCTGCCCAGTGGTGCGCCGGGAACCAGGCGTCGTTGGGGGCGGCGATAACCGCCAGGCGGGCGTGCAAGCGGGCGTAGGGCGCCCAGGCGGGGGCGGGGGCGGTGCGCAGGACGCGGAACTCGTCCGCCGCGAGCGCGAGCGCGTGCGCCGCCCCGCCGCACTTGATGAACTCCAGCAGCGCGTCGGGCGCCCGGCCGCACGTCCAGGCCCGGCCCGCGGTGGCGGTGAGCGCGGCGCGCTGGGCGCGGGCGGGGAGCGCGGCGAGCGCGGACGCGGCGGCGGCGGCGACGGAGCGCGCGGCGGCGAGGCGGCGCAGCCGCCGCTGGACGGGCGACCCGTCGTCGAAGCGGGCGTACGGCATGAGGGCGACGGCAGCGGCGACGCACCTCCCCGACGGAGACTTCTCCGAGTCTCCGTCGGGACTCGGAGGAGAGTCCCACGTGGGCGCGGTGGGAGGGGAGGCCGCCTCGACCGCGGCGACCGCGCGCGCGGCGACGGTCGCGCCGATCGAATGCCCTATAACAACGACCGGAGAGCTACACCGCGGCCCGAGCTCGGTGCCGTGCAGCATGGCGGTCAACGCCGCGGCCGCGTGGTCGACCTGGGCGGCGAGGTCGAGCGGCGCGTGGCCGTGCGCGCGCACGCCGGGGGGGAGGCCGCCGTGCCCCCGCAGGCTCAGCACGGTCACGTCCGCCCCTCCCAGGTCGGCGGCTAACCTCTCCGCAAACGCGCCATAGAACGCGGCGGCGCCGGGGTTGCCGGGCAGGATCAGGACGCGCGCGGGCGGCGGCGCGCGCGCGCCGCGCACGCGCACCAGCTCGGAGGGGGAGTCGAATGAGGGCAGAGTGACGTGGCTGCGCCGGGCGGGGAGTGGGAGAGGTGGTGGGGGGAGGCGCATGGCGGCAGGAGTGGGGCGAGAGGCTGGATTGGGGAACGAGAGGGGGGGTCTGCCACAGCGGTCGGTCACTCCTGGCTTGTCACAGTTTTCCCAGCTTCCGCTTCATCTCCAGCAGCATCGCCTCCACATCGTCCTCGCTGGCGGCCGCCGGAGGGGGCGGCGTCGGCGGCGGCCGCGCTCCCGCCGCCGCCGCCGCTGCCGCGTCGTCCGCGCGCCGCCGCGCCCGCGCCCCCGCGCCGCGCGCCGCGGCCGCCGCCGCGTCGGCGTCCGCGCGCGCGGCCGCTCCCGCGGCAAAGGCGGTCGCTGCGGCGGCCGCGGCCGCGCGCTCGGCGGCGGCTTGGGCCGCGCGCGCATAGGCTGCCGCGCCCGCCGCGTCAGCCGGCGGCGCCGGCGGGAGCCCGGCTTCGGCCTCGAGAAACTCGAGAAACTCGGCACCGAGCTCGGAGAGCTCCTCCCACAGCGAGCGCGGCGCGCTGTCGTCGGCAGGTGGGGCGCCCGGCGCGCCTCCGCCCGCCTTGGCTTGCCGCCGCTTGGCCGCGCGCGACGACAGGTCGTCCTCCAGGTCTTTGAAAAACTCGGAAAACCCGTAAAAAGGGTCGCCGGGGGCCGGGCGGCGGGCGGAGGAGGAGGACGAGGAGGGGCCTGCGCCCGCGCGCTCGCCCCACCCGCCAAAGCCCGCCGACGACGACGACGCCGACGGCCCGCCAGCCCGCCGCGCGCCCGGCTCAGTCAACTCGCGAAACGCGGCGCGCGCCTCCATGAAGCGGGCCGTGGCGTCGGGCTGAGAAGAGGAGGAGAGGGGCGCGCCGCGGTTGGACAGCGCGCCGACGGTTGCGCGCCTCTCCTCCTTCCCCACGCCCATCCATCTCTCACCGCTTTGTTGACGTCCGGGTGCAGTTTGAGGGCGAGCCGGCGGTAGGCCCTCTTGACCTCGGCCGACGGCGCGCCGCGCGGCACGCCCAGCACGTCGTGCGGGTCGCGCGCCGCGCGGGGGGCAGTGGATGGCGTGCGCCGTCGCCTGGCGGCGGCGGCTGGTGGCGGCGGACGCAGGAGCGACGCCATTAGAGGACTGACGCCGGCGCCGGCGCGCCCCGCCTCCACTCCCGCCCCCCACCATGCCCGCCGCCGCGCTCGTCACCCGCGCCGTGGCGCAGCCGGTGCGCCCCGCGGCCGCCACCCGCGCCGCGGGCCGCCCCGCTGCGGCCGCGGTCGCCGCCGTCAACGCGCGCGCGCGGTCGGTGCTGGCGTCCGGTGAGTGAGGGATGATGAGATAGAGAGAGTTGTTGTGTGCGCGGTGGGGCGCGTGGGAGGGCGGCGGGCGGCGGGCAGTGACGGCTGCGTGGCGGCGGCCGCCGCGCCGCGCGCCGCGCGCCCCCCTGCGCCGGCCGGCGGCCGCCATCGCGCCCCCGGCGCGCCCGTGCGCGCGCAATGCGCGTCCCGGGCGGGCAATGCGGCCCCTGGACGCGCCCCCGACGCCGCCCTCCCACCCTCTCCACTTCAGCCACGGCCGAAGCTGCCGCGCCCGCGCCCGCGCCCGCGCACGGCCGCCCGTCCGAGGCGCAGAGCACTTCGAACAAGTACGCGGTCATTGGTGAGGATAAGGGGGCGGGGAGGGGGAGGGATGGGGCGTGGGAGGAGGATGCGCGCCGACCGCCGTGCCAACCGCCCTCCCCACCCCCTCCTCCCTCACCAGAAATCGGCGGCACCCAGCTCCTCGTCGAGGAGGGCCGCCTCTACTCGACCGACCGCCTCGCCGCCGCGGCCGGGTCGACCGTCGCGCTCGGCCGCGTGCTGGCCGTCAAGGACGGCGCCGCCTTCCGCGTGGGCGCGCCCTACCTGTCCGACGCGTCGGTGGAGGCGCGCATCGTGGAGGACGAGGCCAAGGGCCCCAAACTGACCGTGTTCAAGTACAAGCGCAAAGACCACTACAAGCGCAAGACGGGGCACCGGCAGCCGCTCACCACGTTTGTGGTGACCAAGATCGCGTGATGGACGAGTGGGGTCGCGTTGGCGGGCGCGCGGTCGCCGCGCGTTATTTTTGGGGTGGCGGCGGGCCGGGCGGCGGGGGGCTGCGCGTTTTGTGACTCCTCTTTCGCCTTTTCGCCCGGCGGCGTGGGGTGCCCTTTTTCTCTCTCGCGCGGCGGCGGGAGGAGGGAGAAGGGGAGGGCAACGGCAAGAGACGAGAGAACGAGCCAGGTAGGAAGTAGCCTCCTGACCACCAACACTCTCTCTTTCGCCCCTACCCCTACTCCAGCCCCGCCCTCCACCTGCCCCGCACGCCGCCCACACACGTGACAAAGCAGTCCTGACCGATCACACGCCCGCCGCCTCCCTCACGCGGCGGCGACGGCACCCCCGGCGCCGCCGCCGCCGCCAAGCACGTCCCTCGCGTCCCGCCACTCGCCCGGCACCGCCCACGCGCACCCGGTCTCGAGCGCCAGGTTGTCGCTCGCGCCGCGCCCGTTTTTGAACGCGGACGTGACAATTCTGAAAAACCCGTCGTCGGCCCACGCGCGCCCCCACGAGTTGCGGACCACCCAAAACTCGACCCCCGTCCCGCCGTCGACGCCCCACCCCACGATGGACACAATGTGGTTGATGGTCGCGTTGCGGATGTGTTGGCGGAAGACCGACCCGCCGCGAAACGCGTCGAGCTTGGCGGTGGCAGAAATGCCGCACGAGACCGGCCCCCGCGCGTGGATCTCGGCCTTAAGTGCATTGCGCGACGCCGCGTCAGGCTCCGGCGTGTCGAGGCGGCCGTGCTCGGCCACGACCAGGCGGCGATACCGCGCGATCGCTTCGCACCCCGTCTCCGGCCAGCACGTGTAGCACTGCGCCCGCGCGTCGCACCCCTGGTTTTTGGCCTGGTACTCGTTGCACCCGTCTTCAACGAAACCCGATTCCGCGCCGTACGCGTACGCGGCCGAGTCCCAACCCCCTTGGCACGACCCCGCGTTGCCGCAATCGATCACGTTTTGGACGGAAAGGAAGGTGAGGGGCCAGACGCGGCCCCCGTTGTCTCGGGAGCGCTTGATGTTGTCCCGGTCGGCGACGGCGCTCGTCGCGCCGTGCGCCCAGCACGAGCCGCAGTACTGCGGGATGTGCTGGTTGCGGGTGGGGGTGAGCAGGTTGGTGTCGCGCCAGTCGAAGGACTCGGGGAGCGCTTCGGCGGCGAGGAGGGGGAGCGGGGTTTTGCTGGGAAGAGGGGGATTGGGAGGGTGGGAGGCCGCCGCGCCGCCCGCCGCCACCTCCCATCCCGCACACCCTCCGCCTCACATCAGAGGCTTGTACGCGGGGTCGGGCGCGATGCGCGTCGCCCACGCCGATGGCGCATCGTCAGAGCGCGGCGGCGAGGCGGCGGCGGTCGCCGCGAGCGCCAGGCAGAGCGCCAGGCGCATGGACGAGGCGGGCGGGGACGGAAGGGGAGGGCCCGAGAGAGAGGTGTGCGCCAACCGCCGCCGCGCGCTGCGCTGGCGCGCCGCTCTCCCGCCGACGGTCGCTACACCCCTCCTACCGCCTCGCCGGCGCCGGCGCCGCCCGCTTGCGCGCGGCGGCAGCCGCCGCCGGCGCCCCGCTTGCCCCCGTGGTCGCGGTCACCGCGCGTTTGGCCCCCCCTTTGGCCTTGGTCTCGACCTGGTTGACCGTCGCCGCAAACCGCAGCGAGCACAGCGTCTCCTTGGCGCTCGCCGCGTCAGGCGCCACGTTGACAACCATGAGCGTCTTGCCGGTGCCGCCCAGACAGGGCGCGAGCAGGTGGGTGAGCTTGGAGTTGCGGTAGGGGACGTGCGCCGCTTTGCTCTGCAGCGCGCCAAAGACGTCGCCCAGCGCGGATAGCGATTTGTTGATGGCGCACGTCTCTTTGGCGCGGGCCCCAGTGGCCAGGGAACGGGAGAGGCGCTCGGAACCAGCCAGATCAACCAAATTCAGCGCGCCACGCAGCGACACCCCCGCCGCTTCGTTCGCCCCAGTCACCCGCAGCATGAAGACCGAGTGCGAGCGGGAGGAGACGTCGTTCATGGCGGTGGCGGAAGTGGAGCGCGCGGCGGCCGCCGCGGCGACGAGCGCCGCCGCGTCGGCCTCGGTCTCCACCGGCACCCGCGCCGCGCCCGCCACCGTCGTGTGGCCGTCGCTGTCGTGCTGCACGGCGTTGACGTCGCCGAGTTTGCCACCGCCGGCGGCGGCGTCAGGGGCCAGGAGGTCGCGCAGGGCTTCATTGTAGACTTCGACGTACGACGCTTCCACCGTGTACTCCCACCCCGCCACCCGCGCCCGCCGCGCGGCATCCAGCATCTTGGAGATCGCCCGCGGAATGACGCCCGCGCCGTCGGCGTCGGGCGTGCCCTGCATCGTGTGCGTCTTGCCGGCGCCGGTTTGGCCGTAGGAGAAGAGGCAGACCGCGTAGCCGTCCAGGGCGGATTGGACGAGTTCCGACACCTCGGCAAACACGGTCGCCTGGGAGGCGGCGGGGCCGAAAACCTTGTCGAACGAAAAGGGCGCGTCGGCGCCGCCCGCGCCCGCGCCGCGCAGGACCAGGGACGTGCCGTCGGGCGCGGGGGCGACGACGGAATCCGCCCCAGGCCTGATGCGGCAACAGACGCGGATGTTGCCGCGCAGCTCGACGAGCGCGTTGTGCGCGGCGCGCCGCGCGGCGTGCGCTTCCGCCAGGGCCGCCTCCAAACTCCCGATGCGCTCCACCAGGCGCCGCACCATGCCCGCCTGGTCACCGCCGCCGGCGGCGTCGCCCAGGGCGTCGCGCAGGGCGTCGAGCTCGCCCTCGAGCTGGGCGAGCTTGTCAGTGGCCGACCGCGCGGCAGCGCGCGCGGCGTCCGCGTCGGCCGCCGCTTCCGCCGCGCGCAGGCGCGCAGCGTCGGCGGCGGAGCGCGAGGTGGCGGCGTCGGCGGTGGCGGCTTCCACTTCTTCGACCGTCGCCGCACGCGCCGACTTCAAAGCGTCGTGCGCGGCGCGCGCCTCCTCTGCCGCCGCTTCCGCAGCTTCAGCCCTCTCCTCGGCCTGGGCCTGGGCCGCGCGCGCGTCGGCGGCGTCGGCCTCGGCGGCCGTCGCGGCCGCCGCGGCGCCGTCGCCCGCGGCGGCCGCAGCCGAGCGCGCGGCCTCGGCCTCGGCGGTGGACGACGCGGCCATTGCGCGAGCGGCCTTGGCGTCTTCAGTGGCCGCCTGGGCCGCCCGCTGTGCCGCGTCTGCGCCGGCCGCCGCTGCCGCCTCGCGCGCCTTTGCGGACGCCGCGTCCGCTTGGGCCCCCGCCGCACGCCCCTCTGCCTCGTCCGCCGCTTGCCGCGCAGCCGCCAGGTCGGCGGCCAGGCCGTCACGCGCCGCGAGCAGCCCTCTCTCGCCCGCGCGCGCGGCAACAAGCGCCTCGCGCACGCTCTCCAGCTCGGCGCGCGCGGTGCACGCCTCGCGCTCGGCCACGGTGGCGCGCGCGATGGCGGCGTCGGCCTTTTCGCCGGCCGCGCGCAGGTCGGCGGCGAGCTCGGCTGCGGCGGCCGCGCGCGCTGACCGCGCGCCGCCCGCCGCCGCGTCGGCATCGGCGCGCGCGCCCTGGGCTAGGGTTTCCAGGCGGGCGACTTCTTTGCGGGCGGCTTTCTTGGCGTCGGCGGCCGCTTGGCGCGCGGCGTCGGCGTCGCGCGCGGAGGAGCGCGCGGCGTCGCGCTCGCCCTCGACGCGCGAGAGCTCGCCAGTCAAACGAGCGACATCTGCTCGAGCATCCTCCAGTTCGGCCGCGTGCGACGCCGCGGCCGCGCTGTGCGCCGCGGCCCCGGCCGCCGCCGCCCTTTCCGCCCTCGCCGCCGCCGCCCGCGCCGCTTCAGCGTCCGCCCGCGCGTCCAGGGACGCTGCTTCAATGCGACCGTCGACGTCGCGCTCGGCGCGCAGGGCGGCTTGGACGAAGGCGGTCGCCGCCGCGAGCGCCGCCGCGAGCGCGGCGACCAACCCGCGCGCGTCGCCCGCGACCGCCGCCGCCTCGCACCGGGCGCGCAGGCTGGGGTCGGCCACGCTGTCCAGGGCGGCGGCTGCCAGGGAGCCGGGGGTGGGGGTGGCGGGTAGGAGGGGGGGGGGGGGGAGGGCGGAAGGGCCGGTGGTTGTGGGAGCCGAGCCACCCGTGTCAGCGCGCTTGATGCCGGCCAGCCTGCCGCGCAGGGCGGCGAGGTCGGGGGCGGCGCCGCGAGCCGCGGGGGGCGGCGCGCATGCCCGCGCGCGCGCGCCGTTTTCGTCGCCGCCAGCGGGCGCGGCCGCTTTCTCTGCCGCGGGCTCGCGCCCGGCGAGCGAGTTGGCGGCGCCGAGGGGGCGTGGCTCTCTCATGGCGGGAGTAGAGAGGGCGGGAGTGGGCGCGGCGCGCGCGCGGCCACCACTGCCGCGCTGAAGCGTCGGTTGACCCACGACCGTCGCTGGGGCGACGAGAGCGCGTCGCGTTCACGCTCCCATGCACGCACCGCGGGCGCCGGTCGCCGCAAAGCGGAGTGCCGCGCCGGCCGCCGTCGGGCGGCCGGCCATGCGGCTGGCCCAGCCGCCGCTGAGGCCGCTGACCGCCTCCGGCACGCGCCGGAGACGCGCACCAACCACGACACGCGCGGGCGCGGCGTCGCCACCCCCCGCGCCCCCGCTCGCCGAGCGCCGGCCACCTCCTCCGCCCACCCCGCCCCCCCGCTCCTGGACCACGGCCGCCGTGCGCCGCCTCGCCTCCCTCCCCCTGGCCATCGGCGAGCTGGCCGCCATCGCGGGCCTGTCCGCGGTGGGCACGGTGGTGGAGCAAGGGAAGGAGTTGCCATACTACCAACAGTTTTACCCCGAGACCGGCTCCGGTCTCTCGTCTTTGGTCACCTGGCGCTTCATCACCGCCCTGGGCATCGACCACGTGTACACGACGCCCTTGTTCGCCGGCCTGTGCGCCCTGCTCGCCGCGTCGCTCGCCGCGTGCACGGCCGTGCGCCAGCTGCCCGCCGCCCGCGTCGCGCGCGACTGGCGGTTTGCCACCTCCCCGTCCGCCGTGCGCGCGCGCGCGCGCGGCGCCAAGCACCTCGGCGCTGGCGCGCTCTCCGCGGCGCTCCCCGCGGGGCGCGCGCGCGACCTGGGCGCCGTCCTGGCGACCAAAGGCTACCAAGTGTTTGTCAAAGAGGTGGCCAACGGGGAGAAAGGGGGCGACAACGGCGGAAATAACGGCTCTCCTCCCTCGCTCGCCCTGTACGCGTTCAAGGGCATGGCCGGCAAGCTCGGCCCCGTCGCCGTGCACGCCTCCCTGCTCCTCATCATCGCGGGCGCGGCGGGCGGCGCGGCGGCCGGGTGGAGGGGGTCGGCGCTCGCGCCAGAGGGGTCGTCGTTTGGCGTCGCGACCGCGCTCAACCCCGCGACCCGCCTCGCCCCCCGCCCCGCCGGCGCCGCCGCCCTGCTGCGCGTCGACGACTTTCGCATCAACTACCGGGACGACGGCAGCGTGGCCCAGTTCGAGAGCGGCCTGTCGGTCCTCGACCCGGCGACGGGCGCGCTGCTCGCCGCCGACACCATCTCCGTCAACAAGCCCCTGCGCTTCCGGGGCGTAACCGTGTACCAAGCGGATTACGGGATGGCGGCCGTGACGATGCGCGTGGAAGGGGCTGGAAAAGGCACTGGTGGCGCGGCCTCCACCGCTGCCGCCGCCGCCGCCACCCCTGGCACCCCTCTCAACCTGCCCATGGCCGAGCTCAAGGACGCGGCCGGCGTCAAGGGCCGCGCGTGGGCCACGTTCCTGCCCCTGGAGGACGCAAAGGCCGACGCCGCCTCCACCACCCCGCGCGGGCTCACCATCCTCGCGCGCGATTTCCAGGCGGTCGCCGTCTACGCCCCCGACGGCACCTTTGCCGGCGTGCGCCGCCCCGGGTCGGGCACGCCGTTGACGGTCGAGGGCGTGACTCTCACGATCGACGCGATCGTCGGGTCGACCGGCCTCGAGCTCAAAGCCGACCCCGGCGTCCCGTACGTGTACGCGGGGTTTGCCCTGCTCATGGTGTCAACCCTCGTCTCGTACGCGTCCCACTCCCAGGTGTGGGCGCTGCAGGCGGGGAGCGGGGAGGGGCGGGTGTTGCACGTGTCGGGCAAGACCAACCGCGCCGCGCTCGGGTTTGGCGCGGAGATGGATGCCGCGCTGGCCGCGGTGCCGGAGGTGGCGGACGGGTAGGGAGACTATGCGGCCGCGCTCTGGGTGGTGATGCAAGGAAGGCGCTGCAGGGAGGCGCGCACACGCGCGCCCCCCCCCCACTACCCACCCCCCTCTCCCGCCCCCGCCTGTTTGGCGTCCGCGCGCTCCAGCGCTGCCAGCAGGGTCAGGGTCAGCGCGTGGGTGAGGACCGAGGCGAAGAGCGACGCCGACGCGAGAGTCTCCCACGCGAGCGCCGCGGCCTCGACCGCGACCAGGGTCGGCACCACCAGCGCCCGCACGACGTCGTCGTCCGCGCCGGGCGGCCACCGGCGCACGGACGCGGGCAGGGGGGCGGCGAGGGCGAGGGTGAAGCCGGCGGCGTCGCCGTCGCGGCCGTCGCCGCCTCCCTCGCCCGGCGCCACCGTGGGCTCCATCAACGCGCTCACCTCGCCGTCCTCGCCCCAGAGCGACCACACATACTCGCGCCAGGTGAGGGCGGGCGGCGCGGCGCCGTCGGCGAGGGGTACGTCGGCTTCGGCGTCGGCGCCGAGCGACGACATGTCCGACAGCAGCGGCGGCGCCTCCCAACTGGACACCGCGACCGCCACGCCGCCGATGGCGATGGCCAGGAATGGGGTGAACCAGGAGGGCGGCAAGGGAGCGTGCGGCACCAGCGTCCCCGCCGCCGCGACGAGCGCCGCGTCGGCCGGCGACAGCGCGTCGATGCCCGTCCCGGTCTCCGTCCCGCCCGCCAGGTAGCCGCACGCCGCGTTGAGGGTGAGGCCGCGGAGCCAGGTGCCGTCGGCGAGGGCGATGCAGAGGGCCCAGACGCCCGCGCGCAGCGGGGCCAGCGTCCCCAGGCCGTCCTGGCCTTCGATGCGCGACCACCAGACGCCGCCCAGAGATGAGCGAACCGTCAACAAAAAAGCGGTGTGGGGGACGGCGCACGCGAGGCCCCAGACCACAGGGGACAGCGAATCGTAGCCCGCGCCGCGGTCGGCCGACCAGGCGTCGACGCCGATGGCGGCTCCGACTGCAGCGGCCGCCCCCATCGTGAGGAGGAGATTGGCCGCGGCCGCCGCGTCAGGCTCGGGGGAAGGCGGGGGCGACGCGGTTTGCGCGTCGGCGTCGGCCGCGCGCGGCGCAATGCCCCCGCGGCGCGCCGGGGGGCGTGGCCGGGGCCGCGCGGGGGGCGGGCGGCGCGCGAGGGCCCGCATGACTAAGACAGACGCAGCGTCGGCCGCGGCGTTGTTCACTCTCCTCCTCCCACCCCGATGGCGACCTCCATGCTCGCCCGCCTCACCGCGCCGTCGCCCGCCCGGGCGCCGCCGGCGGCGCGCGCGCCCGCCGCGCCGCGCTCGGCCGCGCCGCGCCGCGCCGCCCAGCCGCCGCGCCGCCCCGCGCTGCCCGCGCCCCGCGCGACGGCAGCCAAAGTGGATGTGGGTGGTTGGAGAAGAGGGGAGGGGGGTGGGAGAAGAGGCTGCGTCGGCGCGGCCTGGCCGACGGCTAGCGCCGTCGGCGCGGCGCCGCGGGCGCGCCTGGGGCCGGGCGGGCCCGGGCGCGCGCCAATGGCGGCCGGGGCCTCCAATGCGCGCCCCTGGGCGGGCGCCAGGCGGCCCAAAGCCCGCCCCCTCCCCCGGCGGGCGCGCCCGCGGGTTCGTGGCCGCGCCCGCCCGCCGCCGACGCTGATCCTCTCTCCCCCGTCTCCCCAGGTCGACTACGGCGCCCTGGCGGCCGACCTGGACCTCAAGTCGCCCCTGGAGATCATGGACCATGTGCGCGGAGGGGGGGGGGAGGGGAGGCGTGTGGCGGTGGGTCCGCGCGCCGCGCCAACCCGCACGCTCTGTTTCCAGGCCCTCGCCACTTTCGGCGACACGGTCGCCATCGCCTTTTCCGGCGCCGAGGACGTCGCCCTCATCGAGTACGCCCACTTGACGGGCCGCCCCTACCGCGTCTTCTCGCTCGACACCGGCCGCCTCAACCCCGAAACCTACCGCCTCTTTGACGCCGTGGAGAAGCACTACAAAATTCGCATCGAGTACACGTTCCCCGACGCGCAGGAGACGATGGATTTTGTGCGGGAAAAGGGACTGTTCTCTTTCTACGAGGATGGCCACGGCGAGTGCTGCCGCGTGCGCAAGGTGCGCCCCCTGCGCCGGCAGCTGGCCACCCTGGCCGCCTGGATCACGGGCCAGCGCAAGGATCAGTCGCCGGGGACGCGCGCGGAAGTGCCGGTCGTCCAGGTCGACCCAGTTTTCGAGGGGGCGGCCGGCGGGCCGGGCAGCCTCATCAAGTTCAACCCGCTCTCCAACGCGTCGTCCCCGGAAGTGTGGCACTTCCTGCGCGTCATGGGCGTCCCCATCAACGCTCTCCACGCGTGCGGCTACGACTCCATCGGGTGCGAACCGTGCACGCGCGCCGTGCTCCCAAACCAGCACGAGCGCGAGGGGCGCTGGTGGTGGGAGGACGCGGCGGACAAAGAGTGCGGCCTGCACTCGGGCAACGTGGCGTCGGCGGCCGCGCAGGCGGCGGCCGAGGCGGCCGCGCCCGACCTGTGGGCCACGGCGGCCGTCGCGCGCCCCGACCAGGGCTCCCTCGCGTCCCTGGTCGCGTCCACCAACCGCCCCAAGGCGACCTTCATCGCCCTCTACGCGCCCTGGTGCCAGTTTTGCCAGGCGCTCGAGCCCGCGCTCGCCGCCCTGGCCGACACGCACGCGGGCGGCCCGACCGCGGACGTCGCCGTCTTCCGCGCCGACGGCGAGGCCGAGCGCGCGTTTGCCGAGATCGAGTTGGGGCTCACGACGTTCCCCACGCTCGTGCTGCTGCCCAAGGGCGGCGGCAAGCCGGTCAAGTACGCGTCCGAGGCGCGCGACGTCGCGTCGCTCGACATGTTTGTGCGCGCGCTGGCCGGGTTTGAGACGGGGGCGTGACGGCGCGAGCGAGTGGGGTGTCTGTGTGCGCCTGGGGCGGCGCCGTGAGAATTGGTTGGGGCGAGCACAGGGGAGGGGAGGTGGCGACGGGGTGGGTCGCGCGCCGCATCTCTCTCCCCACTCTGCGCCCGCCGCGCCTCCCTTCCACCCCCTACCAAGCTCCCATGCCGCTCGCCGCGGCGCACGCGTCCCGCGCCGGGGTCGCGGTGCGCGGGCGGGCGCGGGATGGCGGCGCCCGGCTGGTCACGGCAGACAGCGGCGCCCGGCGCCCACCTCGACGCTCCGCCCACCCCATCCTCGTTCAGCATCAGCCTTCTCCCGCATCGCGCCCGCCGCCCGCCGCGTCCGCCCCCCCCCGCCCGCATCCTGCGCGCGCGCTGGCCGCGGCGGCGGCGGCGGTTGCGCTCCTGCTGGCCCCGGTGGGGCCTGCGCTAGCGGTGTCCGGTGGTGGCGGTGCGTGTGGATGGTGGTGGTGGGGCGAGGGTGGCGAGGGAGAAGACTCGCGCCGACCCGGCACCCCTCCTGTCTCGTCCAGGCGAGCTCCAGGACGCGTCCTTTGCCGACCTGACCGGCCGCGATCTGCGCGGCAAAAAGTTTTACAAGTCCATCCTGCGGGGCGCCATCCTGGACAAGGCCCAGCTCGACGGCGCGTCGATGTTTGGCTCGTTCGCGAAAGGCGCGTCCTTTGTCGGCGCGTCTATGCGCGCCGCGGACCTCGAATCTGTGGATTTTGAGGGCGCCGACTTGACGGACGCGGTGTTGGAGGGCGCGATGGTCACCAACGCGCAACTCTCGCGCGTCAAATCGATCGTCGGCTCCGACTGGACCGACGTCTCCCTGCGCAAAGACATCAACAAAGCGTTGTGCGCCAAGGCGAGCGGGGTAAATCCCGCGACGGGGGTCGCGACGCGAGACAGCCTCAACTGCGCGCCCGAGTGACGGGGAGGGGAGAGGGGCCGCGGCCGCGCTCTGCCCGCCTCCTGCGTGTGAAACCAGAGCCCCGCCCGCTGCACAAAGAATTCGCGGCCGCACCACGCGCCACCCGGCCCACGGGCCCACCCTCTCTTCCCCGTCTCTCCCGTCACTCGTCGTCGTCGTCAGGTTTGCGGCCGAACAAAAACAGATTCTTGAGCGCCTTGACGGCCGCTTCGTTGATGATGGGCTCGTCGTACTTGCGCATGACGGCGTCGAACGCTTTCTTGTCCGACCGCAGGGGGGCGAGGTTGGAGTCGGAGCGGATTTTGGAGTAATCCTCGAACCCCGCGCCCATGGCCGCCTCGAGCGCCTCCAGCCCCGGCGCCACCTGCCCGACCGCGGCGTAACAGCAGGCGACGTTGTACTGGGCCGCTTTGAAGACCGGGGTGAACCGGGAGAACGTGTCGGAGAGGTATTTGGCGGGTTCCATCGCGATGACGGTCTCGAAATCGATGAGCGCCGCCTCGAATTCCTTCTTGTTAAACTGCGCCAGGGCGCTGTCAAACAGCGCGACGCGCTCCTCGTTCAACTTTTTCGAGGCAAGGTAGTTGGCGGATTGAACCTCTTTCGTGCCCGCGCCATAGTTGCCGCCGCCGCGCTCGGCCTAAAGGATGCATTGGGGGGGGGGGGGGGGGGGGGGGGTGGTTGTTTTTGTATGGAAGGGGCATTTTTTG
>Ga0315285_10000639_pt1 | contig 36276 bp, 30 predicted proteins | sample YL17G09_36_MG_FD_203698 | JGI IMG/M metagenome (GOLD analysis project Ga0315285, IMG submission 203698) | Sediment microbial communities from Yellowstone Lake, YNP, Wyoming, USA - YL17G09_36 | ecosystem: Environmental > Aquatic > Freshwater > Lake > Sediment | place: USA: Wyoming | collected...
TTCACCGGCTTCCAGGCGGGGACAGTAGAGCTCTCGTTGGGCCTTCATGCAAGTCGCCAATTAAGCGACAAGGTATTACGCTACCTTAAGAGGGTCATAGTTACCCCCGCCGTTTAACGGTCCTTCGCTCCGTTGTGCCGGAGATTCAGATACCGTCACTGGGCAGGCTTCAGCGGCAATACACATCCTTTCGGACTCGCTGCCACCTATGTTTTTATTAAACAGTCGGAGCTCCCTAGTCACTGCGACCAGCCGTTTTCATGGCTGGCACCCCTTGTACCGAAGGTACGGGGCTAATTTGCCGAATTCCCTCGCCTGGATTACGCCGACGCGCCTTAGGCTTCTCACCTAGGGGCACCTGTGTCGGTTCTTGGTACGATCATCTCTGCTGTTACTGATGCCTTTTTCATTGGCACCAGGAATCGGTCGAAGAGGGCCTTCGCCCTCCTACTCGCGCATTCGCCTGGTTCTCACCATTACGGTTCTCCCCAAGCTTAGACGCTTGAACAGACAGGCATGCCTGCTCGACTTATCCCGATGCGTCCAGCATCAGACAAAATCAGAAATGGCGCAGGAATATTAACCTGCTTCCCTTTCGATGCTCTCGGTTAAGGAGCATCTTAGGATCGGCTAACCCTCGGCTGACGAACATTGCCGAGGAACCCTGGCCCCTACGGCGGAGCGGATTCTCACCGCTCTTTGCTGCTACTCCTACCAGGATCCTCATTCGAACACGGTCCACTTGACCTCACGGCCAAGCTTCTACCCATGCACGACGCCTCCTTACCAGATCACCTTTCGGTGCTCTAAAGTATCGGTGACCGGCTTAGCCCCGTCCATTTTCAGGGCCCGCAATCTCGACTGGTGAGCTGTTACGCTTTCTTTAAAGGGTGGCTGCTTCTAAGCCCACCTCCCAGTTGTTTTAGACTGCCGACGCCTTTTGTTGTTACACTTAGCCGGTACTTGGGGACCTTAACTTCAGGCTGGGTTGCATTCCCTTACGGACCCCGGGCTTACCCCAGAGGCCCTCACTCCCAGCGTCTACGGCGACCACATGTTCGGAGTTTGACAGGATGCCGACGAATTTCTCCGCCTAAGCGCCCAATCAGTGCTCTACCACATAGTCTACCTCGGCTGAGATCTAGCTGCGACTAGTTTCAGGAGGAACCAGCTATTTCCAGTTTAGATTGGCCTTTCACCCCTATGCCCAGGTCATCCGAATGATTTGCACATCAATACCGGTTCGGTCCTCCACCTCCCTTTCGAGAGGCTTCAACCTACCCAGGCATAGATCAACTGGCTTCGGGTATCCCACCAATGACTCCAGGCGAGCACACCTAGCCCCTGGCTTCTTGCGAAGTTGCGGGCAATTCGGTTTCCCTTCGACTCCGCGCTTCAGCGCTTAGTCTCGCCATTGATCAGAACTCCCTGGCCCGTTATTCGAAACGGACGATACGACATTGGTCCGCCCCGAAGGGCTTCGTCCCTTTCATGCCGTATCTGCTTATAGCCGTTTGGTTTCAGGCTCTTTTCACCTCCCGCTAAGGGTACTTTTCAGCTTTCACTCACGCTACTACTGCGCTATCGGTCTCGAGACGTATTTAGAGTTGGAAATGAATGTTTCCCAGCTTCACACGCGATATCCAACGCGCGGTACTCTGGATACTCAGCAATCTTCTTTTCGGATTGTCCTTACGGGACTATCACCCTCTATGGTACAACATTCCAGTTGACTTCAGGTTGACCGACGAAGAAGTAACTAAGTCCAACAACACCACACATCCCTTTCATTTCTGAAAGGGATTCGGTTTGCTCTATGCCGCGTTCGATCGCCTTTACTGACGGCATCTCGTTTGATTTCTTTTCCTGCGGGTACTAGGATGTTTCGATCCCCCGCGTTCCCGGTCCTTACGGACCATTCCGAAGAATAGGAAGTCCCATTAGGTCATCACCGGATCATAGGCTTCTTGCACCTACCCGGCGCTTATCGCAGCTTGACACGACCTTCTTCGGCGCTCGAGCCGAGCCATTCCCCAAACGGCGTAGCAGGCCGCTGACTTGTCGGCTTAACACACGTCCGGGCTGCGTATGATCGGTAATCACGGAACTCCGGGATCCTTCCAAATCTCCGAAGTTCTCCTCCTCTTCCCCGAGAAGGGAACCTTCACGGGTGCACGCCACAAATAGGCAAATCTTACGGAGCCAATCAATTCTCTTGGCTCCGGTGGCTCCCCTCAATACTCGAAGGGCTATAAATACGTTGTTCCCTCCAGGAAACAACTTCCGCGTGCCTAGTGAGCGCGGTATTTCCCACTACCGCAGGGTTTCTATTTAAGAGTTTCGAGAAGCAATCTCACCTCTCCTCGAAGGATCAAAATTCATAAAGGGTTGCAGGAAGAAGCGTAATCGGACGTACATCATTATCTTGGAATTGCACTTGATCGTCATCCTCAGAGGCAAGAATTCAATTTCCAGGTCGTGTCTCATGCGGCACGATTGGGAACAGATACTCCACTTCGGTCAGGGTCTCAAGCTTCCGGATGTCTCCGATCCTCCGGGCCAGTCTATTTCTATCGAGCCAAATTGGCGTTATGCCAGCATTCCTGGCTCCAAGGATGTCTATCTCTGGAATGTTCCCAATATGGACGCATCTTTCTGGACGGAGATGCCCTTTTTCGAGCGCTAGTTGGAATATCATCGGATCAGGCTTCTCCACACCGACCTCCTCCGATATCACGACTAAGTCAATGAAGTGTGAGAGACCAGCGTGGTCGAGTGCACCCGTGAGACTCATTTCCGCGTTGGCGATCACTCCCACGAAACATCCCAGCTTATTCAGAGAACCGAGCGTCTCCTTCGCGTCGTAGAAAGCGGTCCATATGTTCGGAGATCTCAGTCGGAGAGATACCGCCTCAACGATCGTACCATCCGGATCATCGATCTTGCAGTTGCCAACAAGTGCAGATGTATAGTTGCGCCAGATCGCATCTCGTTCCTCTTTGGGCTTCAGTGTGAATCCTTTTGCGAGTGCCGTATCGTCCGCGACAAGGAATGCGATCTTCGCCACGGGAATCGTCACATCAATGCCCAACTCCTTCAGCGTGTCCTTCAGTATGGTTTCTCTGTCAGGATTGTAGCGAATGAGCGTGTCGACCCCGCTGAAAAAGAAAGCCTCCTTCTCGGGCGGTGGACCGAATGACAAGTCAAAATCCAACCTTCACACCTCTTCGATGATTATCTTTGGAATCTCGGCGGGGAACGTAGCGATTCTCGCGCCCGCTTTCTCCAAGGCGCTGATCTTGCTTTGAGCCGTACCTCTTCCCCTGGCTATGATTGCTCCTGCGTGCCCCATCCGCTTCCCGACAGGTGCGGTTCGACCGGCGATATACGCATAGACGGGCTTTGACATCTTTCGCTCGATGAACTCAGCTGCTTCTTCCTCCGCGATTCCACCGATCTCTCCAATCATGACCACCGCATTGGTCTCTCTGTCCTTCTCGAACAAGGCCAATGCTTCGACGAAGTTAGTGCCTATGACGGGGTCCCCTCCAATTCCGATACAGGTCGATTGACCTAATCCTGTCTCAGATAGTGCGCTTACGATCTCGTAGGTCAGGGTCCCGCTTCTGGAGACGACTCCAATTCCCCCCTTCGAGAGAATTGAGTTCGGCATGATCCCTACCTTCGCCTTCCCAGGCGATGCGAGGCCTGGGCAATTCGGGCCTATGATCCGGGTCCTCCTCAATCTCGCATATTGGATGAATTCTATGCTGTCTTTTACTGGTATCCTCTCGGTTATTACTACAATTGTCTTGATGCCTGAATCAATCGCTTCCATCACGGCGTCTCTTGCGAATGGTGCTGGAACAAAGACGATTGATGTATTGGCCTTTGTAATCTTAACGGCCTCCTCCATGGTGTCGAAGACAGGCAGGCCGAGAACAGTCTCTCCGCTTCTCCCTGGCGTCACGCCTCCCACGACCTTCGTTCCGAAATCCAACATCTGGCCAGTGTTGAAAGTGCCTTGATGACCGGTTATGCCCTGGACCAGCAATCTTGTGCTCTTATTGAGGATGGTGGACATTCAAGCGGCCCCCAGTTCGCTGGCTTTTCGGCATGCCTCGTCTAGGTCACTTATTGCAATCATGCCCGCTTTGGATAACATATCGCGGCCTCGTTCTTCATTGACCCCGCGAACTCTGGCAACGATCGGGATCGAAATCCCGATTCTATTTTCGACCGCCAACACTCCTTCGGCGACGCTGTCGCACTTCGTCATGCCACCAAAGATGTTCAGTAGGATTACTTTCGGAGAGGATCTGATCATTAGCTCAAGAGCCTGCTCCACTTTCTTGGGATCGTCAGTCCCCCCAAGGTCGAGGAAGACTCCGCCCCGTCCGCCATACAAAGACAGGTTGTCCAACGTCGCCATCGTCAGTCCAGCACCGTTGGCTATTACGCCGATCTCCCCGTCCATTTGAACGAGGGCGATGTCTTTTTCTTTCGCTTCCCGCTCGAGAGCTGTAAGTGTCTCGTCAGGGGCTATGAGTTCTTTGTGACGGTAAAGTGAATCATCGTTGACGGTGATCTTTGCGTCACCCGCCACCAGAACTCCGTCCTTGGACAGAATAAGTGGATTGATCTCGGCGAGTTCGCAATCGTTGTCCCAGAAAAGTCTCCAGAGGTTTCTGAGCAGACTTGTCATTTGACCTCTCTGAGGTTCCTCGATTCTCAAGAATGAGCTAATCTCGCGCAATTGATATGCCTGAAATCCTACGAATGGGTGGATTTGCCATTTGCGAATACTACCATCAGGTACGCTCTCGATCTCTACACCACCTTCGCTGCTCGCTATTAGCAATGGAACACGTGCACTCCGATCTATCGTTATGCTTAGATAGATCTCCCTCCCGATCGTCAGTCTTTCCTCGACCAGAATCTCTCTCGGAACATGTCCAGATATCTCCAACTTAAGTATTTCGGTCGCAGACTTTCTCGCTTCCAGAAGATCTGAGGCAAATCTGATTCCCCCCGCTTTCCCCCTCCCTCCCACGGCGACCTGGGCTTTGAGGATAATCGGGCTTTTGACATCATGCAATTCCTCAGGGATCTTCACTAAATATCCTTCAGGTATCGCTATTCCGTTCGCCCTGAGAATTTGCTTTGCCCGGTGCTCTAGGAGTTTCATCCCATCACCTATCATTGAACTTCTTCTCCTTATTTCTAAATTTCTTCTTGGCCACCCTCAAACCCGACAGCTGAATTCGATCAATCCGACGATGTGGTTGCATCGAGATGCTGTGGAGTTTTCAGTCAACATGAAAGAGGTTAAATATGACCTCAATCTTCAGAATCTCAAATGAGTGTCCAATGGTTGCCTGGAATGGGATTCGACTCTAACATCTTTCTCGTGACTGGAGATGACCCGTTCCTCGTCGACACAGGCACTGGATTGAACATGTCACGCGTGTTCAACGGACTATCGAAATTCGTGAAGATCAATAAGATCAGGCGGATCGTTTTGACACATGGTCATATGGACCACGTTGGTGGAGCCGCCGGTTTGAAAGAGAAGTTGTCCGTCGAGATCCTCATCCATGAACTCGACGCGCCAATGATTAGTGACATTGACAATTGGAGGGCACAGGAAGAGATGTTCGGTATCGAGATGGAACCTTTTGAGGTCGAGACCTTCGCCGAGGGCGTCGTTTTCTCCAGCGGGGAGAATGATTTCAGAGTCATTCATACCCCGGGACATTCGAGCGGAAGTGTCTGTCTCTTTGATGACCTGAACGGCTCACTGATATCTGGAGATACGGTGTTCTCAGGCAGTGTGGGTCGATGGGATCTGTTTACCGGAAGCTATGGAGACCTTGTCGGCTCGATCAAAAAGCTGGCGAAGCTGGACGCGGTCGACCTCTACCCTGGACACGGCCCGTGTTCATACGGGGATGCTGGAGGACAGATCGTCGGCGCCTTGAGATATCTAGGAGATGCTTGAATGGAGCTAATACGGTGCAAGAAGAAGAACTGCATGGTCTGCGACCTGCCGGATTCAAAGATAGAGCAGATCGCCAATGGCCTAAAGGCCGGCAAATTGGTGGTGTATCCTACTGAGACTCTGTATGGCCTCGGAGCGAATCCCTTCGACGAAGCAGCAGTGAAGCGGGTCTACATGGTCAAGAAAAGGCCATTCGACATGCCATTGTCCATAGCCGTAAGAGATCTCCCGATGCTGGAGGAGCTCGCAGTTCTTGACGACAATACACGGAGACTTGTAACCAAGTTCACGCCTGGACCGATCACAATTCTCGTGACAAAGAAACGGAATGTACCTGACATCTTGACATCGGCTTCCATGGAGATTGGGGTACGCATCCCGAATCATCCTTTCGCCTTGCGCCTTATTGAGAAGTGCGGTCCCATAGTCTCTACGAGCGCGAATCTGCATTCTAAACCGAATCCGACCAACGCGGATACCGCAGTCCAGGACATAGGTCCGATGATCGATGTCTGTGTCGATTGCGGGCCATGTAGGGTTGGGAAACCATCGACGATCGTCCAGCTCTCGGAGGGTGGGGTCGAGATAATTAGGCATGGAGCCATCCCGAAAGAAGATATCGAGGAAGCCCTCAATGAATGATCGAGTATTGGACTGCCTGCGGAAGGCAGGCTCTGTCGCAAGGGAAGCTCGCGAGCTAGGAGCAAGCATGGTCGACGAGGGCGTAAGATACCTCGACGTTGCGATGGAGGTAGAAAGTCTCATTATCAAGAAGGGTGCCAGGCCAGCGTTCCCTGTGAATATTGGAGTGAACAGCACTGCGGCTCATTTCACACCGAACTATGGAGATGGTGCAAGGTTCGTTAGAGGAGATGTAGTGAAGATCGATGTCGGTGCCCATGTTGACGGCTACATCGGAGACACTGCTGCGACCCTTGAGGTTGGAACGAGGAACTGGAAGAATCTGATAGAAGCTGCCGAGAGCGCACTGAGAATTGCCGTAGAGATGACAGCAGATGGCATCGCAGTCAACATGATCGGGGGAGCGATAGAGAGGAGCATAAAGGGTTTTGGATTCAGACCCGTGGTCAATCTCACCGGACACGGGATGAGTCAGTACAGCCTTCATGCAGGTCTCACGGTCCCGAACATCGACGATGGTGTAGCTTCGAAGATTCGGAAAGACATGACCATTGCGATCGAGCCCTTCGCAACGAACGGTAGTGGGTCTGTGTCGAACGAACAACCAGGCAATATCTTTCGGTTGCTTAGGGAGAGATCCATACGGGACAAGCAAGCTCTTGGACTCTTCCACGAAATCGAGGTCAGCTTTGGGACACTGCCATTCTGTGAGAGGTGGTGTGTGGATCTGAACAAAGAAGCACCTGCTCTGCTCCGCACTCTCGTCCGCCACGGCCTGATATCGAGCTATCCACAGCTCAAGGAGGTCAACATGGGGATTGTCAGCCAGGCCGAGCATACGGTTGTCATTTCGGGTTCGAAGCGTGAAGTGACGACCTGAGATTTGCCTGCCTGTCAAGGTCATGTTTTCAATAAGCAACGTATCTGAATTGATCCGTCTATTCAGATGAACCGGACTTACGACCTTTGACGTATTCTCCGACGCGTTTCATGCCCTCTGGGATCTTGTCGGTGTTCTCGACGAGCGGTCCGTAAGAGACCCTGACGCCGTTCCTCAAGCTCTCCCCGAATCCGAATCCGGGTATGAACATGACACCGGTGTTCCTCAAGGTCTCCTCGGTCCATTTCTCGCCGTCTTCTCCAACCTCCATGATAACATATAGCGCACCTTGAGGGACCGTTCTTCTGAGACCGACATACTCGTCGATGCTGTTGACTGTGATCCTCGCAGCTTCCTTGTAAGACTCGTTGATGTTATTGAGGTACCTTCTCAGATTCCCGTTGTCGATGGTCTCCTCCAGGTACTTGGCCATTGCCATCTGGTGCATATTGTCGGCAGAAAGGACCGAGTAGGTCAACATCGTCTCCATCCCATCAATGACCTTCTCTGAACCGACGACCCATCCGAGCCTTCTCCCCAGACTTCGGAAAAACTTTGAAGCTGAGTACATCAGGATAAGATTGTCGAGTTCCGCCGGTGACCATGAGAAGTACTTGGGAAGGCTATCTACGAATGTCTGCGTCTTGTAGGCATAGTCAATCACGAAATACGCGTTGTTCTCTTGACACAATTCAAGAACCGCTTCCATGAACTTCTGTGGCACGATTTGTCCAGTCGGGTTGTCCGGTGACGCTATGAGAACAGCCTTGGGTTCATGAAGCTTGAAGGCTTGTTCCAGGTCACTTATCGTCTTGTCAACGTCGGGCATGAAGCTCCATGAATCCGGGTCGAAACTTCTTACGTATGCGACCTCGGCATCCGGGACCAGTCTCTCAATGTGCCCCTTGTCCTTGCATAGGCGCCAGTTGGTCAATGCGAAGACTAATTGTCCGTAGTAATTGACGTATGTAGGGTCAAGAAGGAGGACGTCGTCGCCACAATTCAAGATCGTTCTCATGAGGTCGTGGGTGAGTTCGGTGGACGATTGCCCGACAATGACGTTCCTCTCGGTGGCTTTCACTCCGTAGAGAACCTCGTCCATCCGGGCTAGCTCTCTCTTGCATGCCGGCACACCGGGGATAGGTGGATAAGCTCCGCTCTGATGAAATGTGGCAACATCCTTGCTCATCTCAACATAGATCTCGCGAAGTCTCTCCGGGGCGTGGTGTCCAACCCATCCTCCGCCGAAAGATATGACGTCCTTCGGATCCAGCCCCATCGCCCGGATGTTCCGTTCGTCTCCGAACTTCATCATCCATCGGATGGCTGACGGTCTCGTCAGCATATCGTCGACGATCTTGGACAATCCTAGGCGACCCAAGTCAATCACTTTCGGAGGATATAGGTGTTCAAATATTAAAAAAGGAAGGAAAAACGTAGAAAAACGAGATTTCTGGATAGTTTGAATTTCGAAATCCATGCCAGACGTTGTCACGGTCCATGTTCTTGCAGATTTTTCTACGATTTATCGGGGAGAGAGGTCGATGCCCGATCGATTCTCGATCGTTCCCATTCTTAAGTACTCGAAGTCGATCTCCGCAAGTTGATCTGAATCCGGACACCATCGCTCCTCGATGGTGCGTGCAAACCGGATTTAGGGCATTCTCGACCTCTATCCAGTTATCCGAGCGGATTGATATCTAGATCGGTCCACCATTCTCTAAATCGATAACGATGACACCTCTGACAGTTCTGACGGCAGATGGGGAGAGACATTGAGAGCTTCCTCAGCTCGATACTCTAGATTGATAATTCTTTGACGATGCTCAAACAGAAAATAATTAATGGAGAGTCAACGTATGATATTGTGATCGATATGGCTGAAGAAGAAGGGAAGAACAAAGACACGGTGGGGGAAGTCGCCGAGAAGACCGGCGAAGTCGTGGGAAAGGGACTAAAGACAGGGGTCAGGGTCGCCAAAAGGCTCGGAAAGGGCCTGATAGAAGGTTTCGAGGGGAAGAAAGAGGAGGGCAAGTGACTTCCTCTTTTTCTACCCATTCTGCCAAAATCCCATCTCGTACTTCCTTTGATCTATGGAGAATCGACTCGGGTCAGATGCATTAGCATGAAGTATGTCTCTCTTCTTTTTTGAAATCAGAAAGAGAATGTCTGGATATGCTCGGGTTCGAATCCGGGAACCTGCACTCCTGTACACTTCAACAAGGATATCATCATTGAGCCAGTCAGGATCGCGAGTTTTGGTCTATCCCAGAGATGTTTTAAGGTCCGTCAGAATAATTGACGGAGAGAATGGTTGAAACATGAAATGGAAATCAATTATCATTGGAGGAATATTCGTTGGATTTGTAATAATGGTAGTCGATATTCTCATTGGCGGGGTTTTACAACTTATCTTGCCATATGATATCTTTCAACTTGGTGGAATGAGAAGGAGCGATGATCCGATTATGTTATTATTCTTCATTCATCCTTGGGTTCTGGGTTTTGCATTGTCTTTTGTGTACTCATATGTCGGGGACGTATTGAATGGGAATCATGTTTCTAGAGGGTGGAGGTACGGATTCCTGATGTGGACAGTAATATTTGTCCCTTATGCCTTTCTTATCTTCTCGAGCATGGATTATCCCATCGGTTTCGTCGTGAATTCGATAATCCCCCCATTTGTCTACATGATAGTGTCTGGTGTGCTCATTGCTAAAACGTTTGAATGGTTAAGGTAGATTTCATTGTTATTCGTGGGCAGGAAAGAAAGGGGAGAAGAGTTACGACAGACAATTCCTGAACGGAGTGACGTTATTTACATTCAAACATAACTCGCTGGATAATAACGAAGTAAACCCAACCGCGCCCAAAGACACTTCTGAGGGTTCTGACGGCAGATGGGGAGAGTCTTGTGAAAGAAAAAGAAATGGAAGAGGTTTAAACCCGACTCGTTCGGCGATATTCTTGGCGATTTCCTGAGACTTGGGCAATATCTTAATTAGGGTTCTGTCATTTACGAGACTGTCAGATGCGAGGGTAGCCAAGCCTGGTCAATGGTGGTTTTGAGCGAATCATCGGCCAATGGCGACAGACTCAAGATCTGTTCCTGTAGGGGTTCGCCGGTTCAAATCCGGCCCCTCGCACTCAGAACTCGGATGTATATATTGGGATGGCAAATTGTCCCCCCTTCTCCAAGGCTTCGTCGAACTCTTCCCAGCTGATTTCGACCAACTTGTCACTTGGGTGTTTTCAAGCATTCACCACTTCGGTATCCTTGATTTTAACCGGCTTCAGTCCATAACGCTCGATCACAGACTTACGCCTGCGAAGGCGCATGAGCAGACAGAAGAGATTTCTGAGGGCAATCCTCCGCCGCATGCAATTCGCGGTGTTCACAAGAGGTGGACATTACCAGGCAGACTAGCAACTACGGCGGTAAGATGAACCCAGGCGCATCTGAAATAAGAGAACGATTCATCGGAAGCCATTCCGCATAGCAGGTACGTCAAGAACGAACGGAGCGAATTGAGCGCGCGTCTAATTGTTCTGTGTTCTAACCGTCATTGCGACTCGAACTCTTCCTCCCCAATTCTGTATAGGTACCAGTCAATCTTCTTTCCACCCAGTTTCTCGTAGAAATCGATGGCATCTTCGTTCCAGGCGAGTACAGTCCATTCCATCCTCCCGCAACGTCTTATTCTCGCCTCATTGACGCAATACCGAAACAGCTCCCTGCCCACCCCTTTCTTTCGATACTCCTCGATTACGAAAATATCCTCCAGGAACAGTGTCGGTTTTGCGAGAAATGTTGAATAGGTGAAGTAATAGGTGACATAACCCACAGCTCTGTCTCCCACGAGGGCGACAGAAGCCTCAAATGGCTTCCTATCGGTCGTGGCATCCCGAGCCAGTCTCTTCATTGCCTCAGCATCAGGAGGAGCGAGTCTCTCGAAGTCTGCCAATTGCTCTATCAGTTGTATGAGGTGATGGACGTTCGCTCCTTCCACTTTCTCGATTCGGACCGATTCAGACATTCTAATCATCCTAACCTAGTCATTTCATTACACCATACTAATGCCTGCGTAAAACGTCATCATAATCGGCTCTTGTGCTTTAGAGCTCATGGAAGAATGACTAAGTAGCGCCTGCGAGGTCTCCGATTGTCCGTCCTGGCGCTGAGATCCTGCAGCTTGGGCATCTTCTGGTCTCCTGCTGTTCCTATTCTTTCTGATCGGGTGTTGGCATATTGGTCCGTAAGCACACGGCTCATGCTATCACTATTCACAAAAGCTGGAAAAGGTCTAGGGCTCATTGTTGATACACGATGGTCTCTAGCCGAATTTCGACAATCCGTCCCTCGGGCATCCGTGAGATATTTGAGATGGCGACAGAAGGTGCGATCAATCTCGGTCTGGGAGAGCTCGACTTCGAGCCGCCACAGGTTGCGAAGGAGGCGCTCGCCCAGGCATGTGACGCAGGTAGAAGCAAGTACGGACCGACGGCAGGTCTAATGGAGCTGAGAAAGTCCATTGCAGCGTACGAGACGAATCTCTCGGACAACATCAGTCACAGGAATGTCATGGTCACGGGCGGAGCGACCGAAGGGACGATTGTAGCATACCACGCATTGCTGGACCCCGGTGACGAGATACTCGTACCAGACCCGGGCTTCGTGCTGTACTATCCCGACGCCCTGATTATTAGTGCCAAGCCAGTCACTTATGATCTCCTCGAGGAGTCCGGGTACATGCCCGACGTCGATCAGATCCAAGAGAGCATCACTCCAAAGACCAGGGCGATAGTTGTCAATAGTCCCTCGAACCCATCAGGCGGTGTAATCACCCATAAAGTGCAAAAGGCACTACTTGACCTATCAATTGACCATGAGCTTCGGATCATCTCCGATGAGGTCTACGAGGATTTTGTCTACGGTACGAAGCACTACTCGTTTTCAGGACATCTCGAGAACGCGATCGTGCTGAAGTCTTTCTCCAAATCCCTTGCGGTCCCTGGTTGGAGAATAGGTTACCTTCTTGCGGAGGAGTCACTCCTTATGGAGCTGACGAAGGTGCAATACTATTTTCTGGCATGCCCTCCGACTCCGATTCAATACGCCATAAACGCAGCTTTGCCATACCGTGCGGGATTCATCAGTAGAATACTTCCAATCCTCGATTCTAGGCGAAGGAGGATGGTTTCAATGCTCAACGACATACCTGGATTCTCATGCGGACTCCCGAGCGGAGCCTTCTATGCGTTTCCGAGATACGATCTAAACATATCTTCTAGGGAACTGGCCGAGAAGATAGTTGCTAAAGGAGTGGTTGTTTCACCTGGCTCAGCCTTTGGAGCACAAGGAGAGAGACATCTTCGATTCTCATATGCGGCATGTGAAGACGACATCTCGAAGGGCATCGAAATCGTCAAATCTGTCGTAGAGAGTCTAATCTGAGGTTTCAAGGAATATGGAGAACGCACTCGGCAAGAATATTTAATGGGGTTGTGATGTCGAATCCCTATCAGTATCGAAGGTTCCTAAATGTACCGAGCGGTTGAGACGGACGTACTCGTGATCGGGAATGGTGGGGCGGGGCTCCGCGCTGCGATCGAAGCCAGCAGAGCGAACGTCGAGGTTCTTATCGTTGCTCGGACGATACCTGGCAAGGCCCATACGACTATGGCCGAGGGAGGGATCAACGCGGCATTGGCGAACTGCGATCCCACCGACTCGATTGAAGATCATTTCAAGGACACCGTGTTGGAAGGGGCATATCTGAACGATCAGCGCCTGGTAGATATTCTGGTGAGGGAGATTCCAGACAGAGTATATGACCTTGAGGAGTTCGGAGCGGTATTCGATCGCACGATCGAAGGCAAGATAGCGCAAAGACCGTTCGGGGGACAGAGTCATCCACGAACTTGCTATGTCGGGGACGAGACTGGTCACGAGATGATCATGGCGCTAGTGGAGGAGATGCGCAGGAGAGACATTCCTCACATGGATGAGGTCATGATCACGCGTCTTCTCACCGATGATGGCAGGTGTGCGGGTGCGCTGGGCTTGGACATGAGAACCGGCGGTTATCTGGCATTCAGAGCGAAGGCCACGATTCTTGCCACGGGAGGTGCTGGTAGAGTCTACCAAGTGACTTCGAATCCTGACGAGGCGACTGGGGACGGCTATGCCATGGCTTACGACATTGGGGCCGAGCTGATGGATATGGAACAGGTCCAGTTCCATCCTACTGGGATGATCTTCCCTGAGTCCGCGAAAGGTATCCTGGTGACCGAGGCCGTGAGGGGAGAAGGAGGGCTTTTGAAGAACTCAAAAGGAGAACGCTTCATGGAAAGATACAATCCATCTCAAATGGAACTCTCTCCGAGAGATGTTGTCGCCAGAAGCATTTATTCAGAGATCCAAGCTGGAAGAGGAACATCAAGGGGAGGAGTGTACCTCGATATTACTCATAAAGGCCGTGATCACATAATCAAGAAGCTCCCAAGGATGGTCAGGCAGTTCAAGATCTTTGCGGATCTGGACATCACTAGCCAGCCGATGGAGGTCGCTCCCACGGCTCATCATTTCATGGGTGGGATTAGGATGCGCGTCGAGGACAACAGGTCCACGACCGTCGAGGGTTTATATCCAGTAGGAGAGGCGCAGGCCGGGGTGCACGGAGGTAATAGGCTAGGGGGAAACGCTCTCGCGGAGACACAGGTTTTTGGGGCTCGAGCTGGATCGAGTGCCGCAAGCTGGGTCAAGAGCAAACCATCTCCGAAATTGGACAGGGAACAGGTCGAAAGAGAAATCGTCCGATTGGATTCATTGTTCAGAGAGGGGAAGAAGCCCCAAGCGATGAAGGAGCAGATACGGGGTTTGATGTGGCAGCATGTTGGAATCGTTAGGAACCGTGATGATCTCATGTTCGCGCTAAGCGAGCTGGAGAGACTCGGAAGCGATTCTCATGAATTAGGGGTCTCTGGCGGAAAGAAATATAATCCGGAGTGGTGCGACGCGATTGTAATTCCCCATATGCTCCTCGTGTGCGAAGCGATTGTACGCTCGGCATTGGCGAGAGAGGAGAGCCGGGGCGCACACTTTCGTTCGGATTTCCCCAAGCGGGACGACGTCAACTGGTTCGTCAACATCAATCTCAAGAAGGGAATGGCGGGCGAGATGGGAATCACGACTTCCCCGATATTCGCTACGCGAATGAAACCCAGCGCGATTGCAGGTGATGTGGTTGTCTGAGAAGATGATTCGATTTAGAGTATTCAGGTACGACCCTGACAGAGATGATTTCCCGAGGTTCGCGGTCTACGAGGTCCCCTACGTCGAGAGAATGAGGATACTCGACGCCCTGAATTACATACATGACAACTATGACGGAACACTTGCGTACAGATGGGTCTGCAGGGCGAATCAGTGCGGATCATGCACTGTGACGGTGGACGGCAAGCCCGGACCAGCCTGCAAGACAGAGGTCCCGGCCGACTCTGATGAGATCACAATTGAGCCTTTGAGAGTGTTCCCAGTGATAAAGGACCTCGTGACGGACATCGACAGGGGATACGACAAATACATGACTCTCAGGCCATATCTTGAGCGCCATTCAAAGCCAAAAAGACCAGAGATGATAACTGCTGAGGACATTGAGCAGATAAAGGAATTTAGAAGCTGCATTGAATGTTGGGCATGCGTTTCGATCTGTCCAGTGATCAACGAGGTCTGGGACGAGTACGCGGGTCCGATGTCGATGCGAAAGCTCGCCGAACTATCATGCGACAAGAGGGACATCCTGGACAGGGTGTCCGTGGCTCTTGTCGAGGGCGCCTACAATTGCACCTCATGCAAGAACTGCTGGGCCGTCTGCCCCCAGGAGATCAAGATCCCTGAGAAGGCGACGGAGAAGCTCCGAGCAAGGGCAATCGAAAAGGGTCTGGCGCCCTTGCCCCCTCACAAGGTCGCCATAGCATCAATCCGCAACTATTGGAATCCTTGGATGGCTCCTCGGGGACAGAGGGTACGATGGGCAAAGGGCTACGACCTCCCTTCGTCAGCGGAGACCATGTTCTTCGCAGGTTGCTCCCCTTCGCTTCTTAGGCAAAACCTTGTCGAGAATGTCGTGAAGATATACTCTGCGTTGGGGGAAAAGATAGGTTATCTGGGAAAGGAGGAGCGATGCTGTTCCTCTCCTTTGCTGCGAGTCGGGGACATCGATCTCTTCAAGGAGATGGCAAAAGCCAATATCGATGCAATGAAGAAGGCCGGGGCAAAGAGAGTCGTAGTCACATGCGCCGGTTGTTACAAGGCCTGGAAGGAGGATTACATAGAATGGTTCGGAGATTACGGAATCGAGGTCGTTCATATCTCCGAGGTCTTGGAGAACGCGATCCGGAACGGCAAGTTGAAATTGAATGAGGTTCCTGAGAACAATGTCACTGTGACGTATCATGATCCTTGCCACCTCGGAAGGGCTGGAGGCGTCTACGATCCGCCGCGACGCGTCCTTGAATCGATACCAGGAGTACGGATTGTGGAGATGAGCAGGAATCGGGAGAACAGTGCATGTTGCGGGTCAGGAGGAGGCGTCAAGACTGCCAGACCCAATCTAGCCACGACGATTGGCGGAGCAAGACTGGAAATGGTTCGTGAGACCGGGGCGGAAGTGATAGTCTCATGCTGTCCCTGGTGCGAGCAGAACATAGAGGACAGCATCAAGGCGGGTGACTTTCCGAGTTGGAGAGTGCTGGACCTGGTCGACCTAGTTGCGGCAGCGCTGGAACGGGAGGAGTGAGGAATGGTGAGACGGGGAGACTCAAAGAAATCGAAGGGGCAGAGAAGGAAGAAAGAGGCTGGTCCGAAAGACGAATCGGAAGATGCAACTGTCGAAGAGGTCCTGTTCGACAAGAATCCCTCTCGATCCTATCTGCTCAGGGACGTATGGTATACTAGCTTGGCTTCGGTCATTGAAGAAGAAGATATGCCGGAGGATTCGAAACGAGAACTGATGTTCCTGACGCTGTCGAACGCTCTGTTGGATATGATAATGGACATAATGCCAGAGGATCTGTCGGTGCTGTTCGCAAGGAATCTAGATGACTATCTTGCCATCACGGTGGTGAACCAGAAGTACAACGTCGATCTTCTGCAGAAGTTCCAGGACGATTTCGCGTCGGAGAAAGGTTTGAAGTTCAAGAATGAGAGAGAGTTCAACGATGCCGTCCTGGCGTTTGAGGAAAAGTGGTGGAACTCGCCCAGGAAGGATCTAGATGGGAAAACCCCAAACTTCACTGTGGACGAAGCCGCTGCAGTGTACAGGCTCTGAAGAATCAAACCAGGACGCATCCCTGTCGGCTCAGCCGTTTCCTTGAGCACGATTCACTGGACGTGCTACATGATGGCGCGGTCATCGGAGCGAATTCATAGACCTAATGGTGGTCTCTCACTTGCTCCGATTCTCGTCCTCAACACATTATGTTCCAGCGTCCCTCTTTTCTCTAGTAGTTACTTCGTCACCCGCGTTCGGCATCGCTCGATCGGTGTCCAAAGTACCGACATTGACCATTGCGGACATCTTACCCCTCCACTGGTTCATGTTCCCAGTCACAATTCTAGTGCCGTCATTTCCAGTTCGCCACTATTGAGGGGAGGAGTCCCCGATAGAGACTGGATTGAAGTGAAGATAGAAAGGAGAAATCGTTTAATCCAGGAAAGTGCATCGATATCTGGATGGTCGCATCTTCGGCTCCTGGAAAACTCATATTGATGGGAGAGCACGCTGTCGTCTTTGGACAGCCTGCTATCGCCACGGCGATCAGCCTTCGTCTGAAGTGCAAAATCTCGCCTTCTAGCGGCTTCTCAGTCAACGGGGTACCGCTTTCCGATAGATATCATCCTTATATCTCATCAGCGGTGCGAAAGGTGTGGGGGTCCGAACCTATAGCGATCGACATCGTCTCGGAGATGCCTTCCAGCTCGGGTCTTGGATCTTCAGCGGCTGTGACGGTTGCGGTATTGGCTGCCCTTTCCCAGATGAAGGGTCAATTCTCAGAAAAGAACGTCGCGAGCAACGGTTTCGAGGTGGAGTCAGAGGTGCAAGGGAGAGCAAGTCCGATAGACACTTCCACCTGCACTCACGGCCGTGGCATCTTCATCGACAGGACGCCGGCAGCAGATATGCTGTGGGAGATCAAGAGGGATACCAGAAGATGGTTCATTCATCATTGTGACGTTCCTGAGATGGAAATGGTCGTCGGATACACGGGAGTGGTCGCTCATACCGGTCCCCTTGTCGCCAAAGTCAAGCATTTCGCGGACCGGAGCCGATTTGGAATGGAAATCATCGAGGAGATCGGATCGTTGACACTTGAGGGACTAGACAAACTGAAGAAAGGGGATAGGGTCGCCTTAGGAGGACTGATGACAAAGAATCAGAAGCTTCTCGCGATTCTTGGAGTCTCCTCTCCAGAAATTGACAAGTTCATCAAGGTCTCACTTCCATACTCATATGGAGCTAAGCTCACGGGAGCTGGTGGGGGAGGAAGCATGATTGCCCTGACGGATCATGCAAAAGAGGTTTCTGAAGCGATAAGGAAGAGGGGCGGGACGCCCATAGTAGTAAGGACGGGAGCTAAGGGAGTGACCGTCGATACCGCATGACAATTCTCTTCTTCAGATCATCTCTTCAAATCCCTTAACAAGGTCTGGGTGTCTCTCACGCATGACCTTAAGAATATTATGAACCGACAGTTTGTCGATCCCCGATTCCGAGAGCGTCAGGGTGATCTCATCGAGCGTCTTGTCCGAGAGGGTGACAAGTTTCTCCTTCGCCATCCAGTTGCGCCAGAGTCTGTTTTCAAGCTTGTCTCTCCAAAGCGTCTCATACTCTCCGAGGACCTCGATGCTGAAATCACCCATCCGGGCCGCCTTTCCGAGCGTCTTTCCGGCGAGCATACCAGTGATGCATCCGTTCGCAATACCGCCGCCAGTGATCGGGTCGATGACCCTTGCTGCGTCTCCGACCAGCATCAAACCGTCAGTGATCGTTCTATCTAGAGGGGGGGAGACGGAAACAGCACCGCTTACTGCGTCGATCGGCTGACCGCCTGCCAACCTTTCGTCCTTCTGGATGTATTTGTCAAGATATCCTTTGACCTGTCCGGGTCGCTTGAGCTTTGACAACAACACTCCTATGCCAACGTTCGCGGTTTGTTCATCCTTCGGGAATATCCAGATGTAGCCTCCTGGAGCGGCACTTCCGATGATGAATTCACAGTACCTGTAGTCGTGTCTGATATTGGTAAGTCTATACTGGAAGCACGATGTAATATCGCTTGGTTTGAGGGTCGTATCTATACCCGCCCATCTTCCGATCTGGGACTCATATCCGTCCGCACCGACAACACAACTCGCCATGATGTCCAGTTGCTTGCCGAAGGCGACAGCTCTGACCCCCTTGATCTTGTCAATGTCCTTGATCAATCCGATGGCAGAGGTCTTCAACATGATCTCGACCCCTGCCTTCGCTGCATCAGCTGCGAGGGCCTTGTCGAACATATTTCTCTCGAGAACCATGCCGACCTCGTTGCCAGCTTGCTTCTCGTCTATCACGAACCGATTTCCACTTGGGGAGACAATTGTCGCGCCGTCCACATCGGTCGATATCCACTTCTTGTCTGGCGTGATGCCGACCTCGGCTAGGGAACCCCTTGAGATTCCTTCTCCGCAACGGACCGGGGATCCAATCTCCTGCCTTTTCTCGATCATCAATACCTTCGCGCCATTGAGGGCCGCATGCTTCGCCGTCATGCTTCCTGCTGGACCAGCTCCGACGACCACGACATCGTACTTGTCCTTCATTCCTTCCCCTCCAATGACAGTGCACCCACCGGGCACATTCTCACGCATCTTTTGCATCTATTGCAGTCGGTGTTGAACTCGAGGACTACATCGTTGAGGTATATGGCATTTGCCGGACATGTCCCCACACACGCACCGCAGTGCATGCACTTCTCAATGGTCACTATCATCCTGAATCCTCCTAGGTATATTCTGAACCCTTGGTTCTCCGCCATTCGTCTATCGGGATCGAGAACTTGCGCTCGATTTCCTCTCTATACGTGGGACCACCGTTGTAGGCGCAAAACGGTATTATCCGTCCATCCGGAACGGCATAATGAATGACGCATCTCTTGACTCTCTCAATGTCGTAGTTGTAGGCGTCCTGGAAATGCATGCCTCCGACGAATAGCATCCTCCATGAGAACTGCGCAAGACCCTCCTTTGTAGTATCACCGAACATGGTTTCCATCATTCTCAGGAACTTGATCAAGTCAAGTCCTTCCGGCGCCTTCTCTTTGTGAATGTACTTCTTGAGGATGTTCAGCGCCTTCACCTTTGCGGGGAATTTCACTTTGGACTTCTCTGCCTTCTTTGATAGCTCGTAAAGCTCCGCGAACAGTGGTTCGACATCTACGAACCGAGTCAGAGGAATCACATGATCCACATCTTGCACGAACATGTATGTCGCCAGACCGCAATGGGGATGCGATGTGAACGTGACCTTTGGTAGGCTTACGAGCGCTGACACGAGCGTGGATATCGGGACGACCGTCGGAACGGGGTACCAGTCATCCTTCGTAGCATAACCGGTCTGCCTCTCAACATCGTGAACGAGATCTGTCAGTGTGTACCTCTGTCTCTCGATCTCCTCCTTGCTGATTCTGCCAGTGAATGCCACAGGTTGGAAATTCACTCCCCTGATCACGTCGGAGTTCTCCACTGCAAACCGGACAATCGGGCCTACCTGATCGTCGTTCACTCCCTTGACTATCGTCGGGACGAGAACGATCGATGGATGTCTCTTCTGTTTCCTGACATTCTCTATCGCTTTCATTTTCATCTCAAGTAGAGGTTTCCCCCGGGTAGTGAGGTATGTCTCCTCTCTCAGACCATCGAACTGGAGATATATGGTGTTCAATCCCGCTTCTGAGGCTTTTCTGATGAAGTCCTCGTCCTGAGCTATCTTGATTCCGTTGGTCGCGATCTGGATCTGTGCGAACCCGAGCTCCTTGGCCTTCTTTATGATGTCGAAGAACCTTGGGTATATGGTGGGCTCCCCGCCGGAGAACTGTACTGCTGGACACGGTACTGGCCTTTCATTCCTCAGATTCTCTAGCATTTTCACGATCTCATCGTACGAGGGTTCATAGACATAGCCAGCAGCATTCGCATTCGCGAAACAGATAGGGCATTTGAGATTGCACCTATTGGTCAGATCGACATTGGCTAATGCGGTATGGCTCAGGTGGAGGTCGCACAGACCGCATTCGTTCGGGCAAACCTTGGCACCTGTGATCAATGGATTCGTGACGCCAACGCCATCGTAAGCAAACCTCTCCGCCTTGAGGAAAAGATCGACATCAGACCAGTAGGTATCAGAGAATTTGCCGTGGTCGGGGCAAGTCTTCTCCATCAGGACCTTGCCATTCGATTCGAACAATGTCGCCGATATGATCCTTCTGCATTCAGGGCAGATCGATTCGGTCTTTTTCGGAAGCCCTTTTGGGAGTGCACTATCCCTAGTGATCAATTCTGTTCACCAGATTTCGAATTGTTCAAGTAATGATTTAATACTTATGTAGCTATCGTAGCTACATTGAATTCGATGGACCTTACCGATATTCTCAAGTTGGATATGAAAGGGATCGAAGAAGAATATCGGAGAATTTCGTCCGTCTTGAGAAAAATCGGACTCTCCGACTACGAATCTCGAGCTTATGTTGCCTTAATAGTCCATCAACATGGCACCGCGGATGAAGTGGCCAGCTTTGCCCGAATTCCACGGACTTCCGCGTATAAAGCACTAAAGTCATTGAGGGAAAAGGATTTCATCGACATGAACGAAGGTCGTCCAACGATATTTCACTCCCTGCCGATCCAGGAGATCAGGAAAGAACTTTCCGAAGAGATCGATGAAGCCTTCAACGATCTTGAATCGGTCCAGGGAATGCTGAGCGACAGAGGCACTCCCCAGCTAGTATTCACAATATCCGGAAAGGATCGTGTGCTCTCTAAAATAGGGGACATCCTGGAATCGTCCCGAAGACGTTTCATAATATCTACATCACAGATGCAGAGAATTAGGGCCGCACATTCTCAGAAGTTCAAAGATTCTCTGCGAAGGGGCGTTGAGATACTCGTCGTGGCAGAACCATTCATCAAAGTGCCAGAGTGCACCAAGGTCTATAGGAAAGCAGATCTGATCGCGACGGATGTGATTGGGGATGGGGTAATGGCGCTGATCGCTTCCCCCGACCTGTCGATATGCGGTTTCAGTGACAATCCGTTCCTAGCTGGACACCTTGAGAATTTCATGATGATGGTTCTTGGGAAGACGAGCAAGTGATCTCTACACTCTGATTAGCTCGTGTGCATCAGTCTAGTGCTGACCACGAATCCAATGTATACTGCAATTAGTTCGAATGGTTTTACATGCGATTGGATGAGAGGGGTTTCATGACGGGAAAGAGTACTCCTCTTCGGACGATCGCTATCGACAGATTCGATCGCCTCTGTCGATCGAAAAGGGCGCAGATGCCGTTCTCCATAGTTGCCGTGCTGATCCTGGTTCTTTCAAGCGCAAGCATCGTTTTGATATGCGGGATGAATCTGAGAAATGAGACAGGGTCCTATTCGAACGACTCAATTGGCATATTGAAGGATACATCATCAAAATGTTCAGTCGAATTCGAACAGGTAGCGTACGTTCTAGCGATCGACGCGATTCGAGATGCTAGTCCTGTCAACGAGTCTGCTTTGTGCGGTCAGTTCAGGATGCTTTTGAATTCCCACATAGCACAGGACTATCCAAGATACGTTGGTGGTTTCAAGATTGACTTGAATGATACGAATATCACACTCACATTTCTAAGAATGACCATGAGTGAGCTGTACCCTGAGTTGGCCTCTCCGGACTCCGGTGACTCCCTCAGATGGAACGGTGAGACAATCCCTGCGTATTTCGCGCTATCTGGAAGCTATGAGATTGTGACCAAAGGAAGCAGAGGTTTTCTTATCAAGAGATACGATCTGAATAAGGAGCTGTACTTTCCCGTCCCCCTCTTGGAAAACAGGCTTCAAGCTTTCTCAAGCGCAATGTCAGGAGGAAGGAGTGAGTTCGAGAACATCGTGAGATATGAGCTCTCAGCTCTTGCTCAGGATAGAGTGCTCCGGGGTTACGGCTCGGGATCGAGGGACGGAGAAAATGGCACGGATCAGATTCTTACCGATCAGGATGTCACGAATGCTATCAATCTCGCTTTACTTCTCGAGCAGCGGCGGTATTTGCGGAACGTAGACGAGGGCTCCGTGAGGTCTCTCACCCGCTCATTGTCCGACGGAGGATTGCCGCGAGCTCCTGGTGTCATTAACGATGTCAGAACGGGAGGAATTCTTGATCCAGCCGATCTCTTTCTTCGGTTGTATGACTCCGACGGATATGATATGAGGACCATACTGGCCGAGAGTCTCTATGCTATCTCAGACGTCCTTGTCCTGAGATGGCTAGACTACCTCCATATTGCCAACGTGCTTGAGTTCCTCGAACGTACCAAGGAGTGCGCTGATATTGGTTTCTCGGCGATAATCGAGCAAATATTTGACGTCGACACTATGCAGGATTCTATGGTTAGCTGGATGCGCAGCAGACTTATGCAGAGTGGCTATCCTGAGAGCGCTTATCGATATATACACTACAATTCACCGGATGCAATCGTGGAAGTGCCTATGCATCGAATGGTATTCTTCGACGAATCGAATCAGAGTCATCCAGTTGTATTCAATGGTGTTCAAGATGTAGACTTCTCCTCTGTGGATATGTATGCATCTGATGCCTGGAAGACATTCTACGTACACTATAAATCCCAGACATTCGAGTTAGGACAAGCTCTTGATGGTTTTGTGAAGTCATTGGCAATTGGCATCGCTTCGAATTCGAAGTTGCCTGACATACAACTCAGACTGGATCCAAGAGATCATGAGGATTTCATCGATGATCTGGAGAGGCAGGTCAAGGGAGCGATTATCGACAATGAAAACTGGATAGTGCCCGCAGTCGAACAAGCAAAGAAATCGATTGTCCTCGTTGACCAGATGGGGGAATCACTCTCGCGATTCATCACCCAGTATTGGCAGGAGATCCTAAGGAGAAACGAATCTATAGATTACGCCTTCAGGACGTTGGCGAGAAACCTCGTTCAAGACAACTCCAATGCAATGCCTAGCATGAGCGACAGAGCGGTTGAGTCGGCCGTCAACAGGGTTTATTGGGAAATCAAACTTTCACGAATTTGGGGGTTGAGGGAGAATGTCGAGAACGCCTACGACACTCAAGTGATGGGAACTGTCGAACTTCTGAAGAGCGTGTTCAATAGTCTTGAATCGTCGTTTCCGCTGCAGAACGAAATCGTAGGTCTCGTAAATGGCGTTGTCGGGGGAATGCCAAGCATAGAGAACACGCTCTCGAATCTCATTCTGCGTCTTGTCTCCGATATTGGAGATTGCCTACAATTTCGTGCCGACCGCGTCACTATTCCCATCCCCATACAAGAGGAGTTCAACTTCTACTCGGATAGAAGCACCAAGATTCAAGAGAAGCTTGACGTCAATTGCTCCAATTTCCTCGCTACAGATCCAAATGGGCTCGACATAACTACTTCAAAAGAGCGTCTGAGCGTCAACATCGAAAAGCCCTGGGATTACGATTACAATTCAGAGTATTATCCAAATAGGCACCTTACCGACGTCGGTAACCTAAGCATGACCCCATACACTGCCCAATGGCAGATAAATTTCGAAGGCAGTGTGAATACCACCCTGGAATCGAAGTCTATTGGACACTCTATACTTGGCAAGGGGGACGCGCTCAAGGCTAGTTCACTCGTATCCTTCATTGGAGATTTCACCGTCGTTGTGAGCAGCTGTTGGCCACTCGTGGGCGCTCAGTATAAGTCATCCACGACTCTCCTAGCGGAGGTCGTCAAGTTTCTTGAAGTCATTTGGTCCAAGATTGCGGGAGGGGTGGGGTTCATTGCAGAGGGTCTATCGAAGACATTCTCCTTCTTCCAGACGATCACTTCCTCCTTGCTTGCTTTTTCGGCCAGGGCGGTGGAATCCATTTCCAGTCTTCTTCAGATCATGGTCGAGGATGTCAGAGGATACTTCGGTGGTGTCCTTTCTGATCTCTTAGTTTGGGTCGCAGAGACTGTTTCGGCCGCGTTAGGCACCGTCTCTTTCAAAATCAGTATGTTTGGACTGAAATTCTGCATAGAAACGAATGCATTGGATCTTAGTCTGAAAGGTGCAAAGGACCTACTGAAGATATCCTTCTCCGCCTCAGCCATGGGAGCTGTGATTTCGGTCTCCTCACGTTTCGTGAGTCTTGGATCCGGGGACTATGATCTGATCACAAATGCGACCCTGTCGACAGACAGATGGAAGCTGGATATCGTTGTCGATCCTCTGATGAAGCTGTTCAAACACTTCGTTGAAATCAATGGTGTCTTGGACAAACATGTGTTCGAAATGTACCTTCCCGAGATCGTGAATTATGATCAGTTAAAGCTGTCAGTACATCAGATACCGGGCATCGGCAATATTCTATCCAATATCCCTATCCCCATACCTGGAGCATCTGGTTCGATTGATGTAGGTCTCGTTGTCAAGTATAGTAGCCCTTTTATGAATATGCCGATGATCAATGAGTTCGAACAGAATCCACCCGGAGATGATTTCGATAGAGAGTGGATCGAGATATTCAATCCTACTGACAAACCATTCTGCTTGACTGGATGGACTATTGAAACGGTGCATGGAATCCAGAGAGTCGAGTCGCTCGGGGAGTCTTGGATTGCTCCTTACTCTCACGGTGTGTATGTGCTCAATGGGCAGGTGCTCGACAACGGAGGTGAGTCGAAATTCCCGCTGGCAGAATGCGCGATACTTAGGAATGCCAATGGTGACCGTGTCGACTCCACGCCCTGGGCTACAGACTACTACAATGACGGCAGGACTTGGCAACGAACATATGATGGGTCGGACCGTTGGGTGTTCAAGGAGGAGACTTGCGGGATTGCCAACAGCAAGAAGACCGTTGTTCCGACGGACGCGATCCAACTGAGGGAGATCCTTCTCAAATCCATTTCAGAAGCTGTTTATGATATCACTGGAACGATTACAAGTCTAGCTGAGCTAGGGGCCTTGGCGAAACGGGTGATTGAACGCGTTCTCGAAAATTGCCTTGATCTTCTGTCCACCTCGATTATAGAGATACGATTCTATGTGGAGGTCTCAATTCAGGACGTATCATCGACAGCAAGTGCCGGATTCACTCTTAGTCTTGTCGCAACAGGCGATTCTCTCGAGAGCGCCCTCAGATGGATAGGACATACGGTCGCTGGTGCGATAGAGAATCTTATGAATCCCTACTCTTCAGCATCGCAGTCTCATTCGTTGAAGGAATTGGCGGAGGATTTATACGTAAGGGTAAGCGCATTCGGTCGAGTGGGTTTGCCAAAGATGGTGTCAAGCATGACTGAGAGTCCAGATCTCAGATTCGACGCTGTGGTCGAAATCAATTTCGCTCTCTTGGGGGGAATTTTCGGGGCGAATCTAGGCAAGGAACAGATCAACTTCGGCGTTTGCATATCTGAGGTGCCAGGAGAATTCCTGTCCTCTCTGTTTGGAATCGACTCTGACAAGCTCGCGGATCTCTGGATATTCAAAGCCCACATATATGAGGTCTGAACCAAGCGTGCGGTGGACGATTGCGGCCCTCGCTCTCCCCGCTCCCCAAGCTTCTTAACGCTCTTTGCAGATACTCTGCGCCATGGGTCTCTTGCCTACCGACATCTCACTGGCGATTGGAGATTCTCAGTGGATGCAGGACTATGGTTGGGCCATTCTTGCGGTCGTGGCTCTGTTCACAGTTTCCCTATATATATGGTCATATGTTTCGAAGCACTTCGAGAAGATGAAGAGGAAAGAAGGCAAGTACCTGGATTCAGACGTTATTGAATTTCTCAGTCATGTCGTTAAAGCTGTGATAATCATCGTGCTGGTGTTTTCTGCGATTTACGTAGCCTCAGTGATATCTCCTTACTTCAGAGAAAACGTATGGGAGAGCCTGATTGGGTACATCTTGGAGATAATTCTGATCATAATCGTCGTCCTTCTGGCTATGCTCATTGTCCGAATTCTCCGTCGGCTCGCAAGGAGGGCAAGGATAAAGTCGACAACAGGTGAGACACTTCATACGAGCGCCGTTGAGTTCACGAGTCTGTTCCTGAGTTACCTTGTGTACATCATTGGTGCAATCATCGTCATCACAATTGCACTCTCCATGATTCCTGGCATCGATCCCATCTCTGAACTTGGTGATTTTCTCCAGAACAACATACCAGGGATAGGCTCGACGATCATTATCCTCGTTGCTGTCTATTTCATCGTCAGATTGATCGAAGCGATTCTTGAGGACTTCAAGTTCAGGACCAAGAAGTTTAACCCACAAGCGATCGATCTCTTCAAAGTTACCATAAAGTACGCCCTATACCTAATCGCATTGCTGACCGCTATCTTTAGCATTCTTTCCTTCATGGGGCTGGCTAACGTTGGTCTTGTCCTCGTGGTCATCACATTCATATTCGTATGCCTTGGAATCGCGCTTTCCTACCCGACGATAAGGAACATAGTCTCGGGACTGTCGATAATGGACGTTAGCCCATTCGAGACGGGAGATAGGGTGAGAATATGCGGCGATCTTGTATGCGACGTCGTAGAGCGAGGGTTGATTTTTACTCGAGTGAGGACCCTGGAAGGAGAGTTCGTCGACGTGCCGAACAGTGAGCTCTTCGAAGATAAGATATTCAACTACACGCGATCGGGCACTTATGGAATATCTGTGACATTTGATGTCTCTTACGAGACCTCGCACACCGAGGTAGAGAAGTATGTGATGGCAGCAGTCGACGAAGTTGACGGCGTAGTCAAGGATCCGAAACCTTCTGTATTCGCAACGGAGATTGGTGAGAACAGGATAAAGTACGACGTTGTTGTCTATTCGAATGACGCCATGAAAGAGCGGAAGATGCGCTCAGATGTCATCTTCAAGATCCAGGATGTTTTCCAGGCGAATGGGCATATGGTCTTATTTGAATAGGCCGAACCTGCAATCTAATGATCTGGCAAGACTCGCTCATAGCATGCGTTTGATATCAGTCCCGACTACTCGATGATCTCCTGTCCCTGCATGTAAGACCTCAGAACTTCTGGTATGACTACAGTTCCATCCTTCTTCTGGTAATTCTCGAGCAAGGAGGCAATCGTGCGGGGCAAAGCAATTCCTGATCCATTCAAAGTGTGAACGAACTCACTTCTCAGATGTGGTTCCGGTCTGTATTTGATCCTCGCTCTTCTCGCCTGAAAGTCCGTAAAGCAACTGCATGAAGACACCTCAAGCCAAGAGTTGATGCCGGGCGCATGAGTCTCGATGTCGTAAGTCTTTGCTGAGGCGAATCCTAGCTCCGCGGTGCAGAGTGTGACAATCCTGTAAGGCAACTCCAGTCCCTTCACCACCGCCTCGGCATCACTCAGCAATCTCTCAAGTTCCTGGAACGAAGTCTCTGGGAGAGTGAACATGACAAGTTCTACCTTGTTAAATTGATGGACCCGGATTATCCCTCTTGTGTCCGCATGCTTTCCCGCCTCTCTCCTGAACGAGGGTAGATACGCGGAATAGTAGATTGGGAGATCGGTCTTCTCGAATATCTCGTCAGAATGGAAGTTGGTGACCGGGACCTCCGCCGTTGGATTCAGCCAGAGATCATCTCTCTCGATCCAGTACATATCATCCTTCATCTTTGGGTACTGACCGGTACCGATAACGGATTGTCTGTTGACTACCGCCGGAGGGAAGAGTTCCGTGTAACCTTGTTCAAGGTGCAGATCCAGCATATAGCCTATCAAGGCGCGTTCAAGGCGAGCTCCATCGCCTTTCATCACGTAGAAACCGCTGCCAGCTATCTTCGCCCCCCTCTCAAAGTCAATTATGTCGAGTTCCTCGCCGATCTCAGAGTGGGGCTTTGGGTCAAAATCAAAGACTCTAGGCCTTCCGTACTCCTTCACTATGGGGTTGTCATCGTTTGATCTTCCTATGGGTACCGATTCATGCGGGATATTGGGAATGTTCAGGACCACCTCGGTCCTTGTCGAATCTAGCTCGGATGTTCTTGAATCGAGCTCCTTTATTCTATCCGAGACCCGTTTCATCTCCTCTATTTTGGTCCGCTTAGCCGCTCCTTCCAGATTTGGTATCTGCTCCGCCACTTCATTCCTCAAGCGCTTGAGTTGATTGCTCTCCTCAACAGCCTTGCGCCATTCGTTGTCGATTCTCAGAAACTCATCCAGGACATCCTCGGAGTACCCCCTGTTCTTGAGCGCCGTTCTCACGATGTCCGGAACGGTCCTGATCGTTGCCACGTCCAGCAATCAATCACCCTAATCTGCGAGAACGTTATTCAACCTCAAAAAGACTCTCTTCGGACAGAAGGACAGTGTTCCCCCTGATCTCTACTATAGTCAAGGAGGTTCTCTTCTCGAGTTCCCTAGCCATCTCATCTCTGGTTCTCTCTCCGGAGGGCAGGATCCGTATCTTGACGAGCTTGTTCTTCCTGATTTGAAGTCTGATCTCTTCTATCACACCGTCTGTGATCCCTTCCTTGCCGATATGAATCGTCGATTTGATTCTGCTTCCTTGCTTCTTCAAGTCTCTTCTAGTCATTTCTGGCATTCACTCTTCCCTTCTTCTCCTTCCGATAGGAGGATCTTCTTATCCCGTTGCATTCCAGGCAATGAGTGATCACCTTCTCCGACCTCAGTCTTACTCGGCAATTCAAGCCCGGAACCAGAGGTGAAAGGCATTTACGACAGTACATGAAACCCTTGGGCATCGGCGTGTTCGTCTTCATACCTATCTTTGTCGCGAGCTGAACATATCGTCGCCCTCGTTCCATCCTGGTCGATCGTGCCTCTTTCTCGGCCATTGTCAGGAGCTTCATCATTCTATTCATTGCGATCTCCCTGGCCTCGCGGTCTGATATCCTCCTCCTAGCCGTTGGTCTTTCCTCCTATTGCATCGGTCACATCACGATTTACAATGAAATATCTTTGTAGAAAACTCACTTGAGACTCATCATGTAAGGACTCCACCTTCGGCGTGTTGGACTGGGGCACCACCCTTATATACCAAAATACTAATCTAGGCCTCCCTGTACCATTGTGGTATCATTGCTGGTGACGAATAATGACGCGCAAGCCCGGACGTATGTATCGCCAAATCAGAGGGCAAGCCTATACGCGGAAGGAGTACATGGGAGGCGTTCCAGCTCCTAGGATAACTCAGTTTGATACTGGGAGTCAGATTGCCGATTATCCAGTTGAGCTTTCTCTCATAATCGAAGAGCCCTGCCAGGTCAGACACACGGCCCTAGAAGCGGCGCGTATTGCTGCCAACAGACAGCTCACAAAGAATCCCGGTACCGGCAATTACTATCTTAAGATCAGGATTTATCCTCACATAGTCCTTCGTGAACATAAAATGGCAACAGGTGCTGGCGCAGATCGTATATCAGGCGGCATGAGGGCGGCCTTCGGCAAGGCCGTCGGGACAGCAGCCCGAGTCCAGACCGGTCAAGCAATAATGACCGTTCGAGTGCCGTTGCAGGCTTTCAAATCCGCCAAGGAAGCTCTTTGGCGCGCTTCGATGAAGCTACCATCTCCATGTTACGTACAAATTGACAAAGGTGCCGAGCTACTCAACTGAGGGCGACTGAAGTGCTGCACGAGAACGGCGTTCGTCCCTTGGAGGATTGAGAGTTGTACGACTTCAGATTGGATGAAGTGGCCGAGTGGATCACGAAGAAGAACGCAAGAGTGGTCGCTCTTCAGATGCCAGAGGGTCTTAAGGTATATTGCCAGAAGATACTTGAGGATCTTGAAACGAAGACAAAGGTCAAATGCATAATCATGGCCGATTCCTGCTATGGAGCTTGCGACCTTTCAAGCGATTTCGACAAGTTCGCCGACGTCCTGGTTCATTTTGGCCATGCTGAGATCCCAAGCATGCGTGTGAAGGAGAACATTCTTTTCGTCGAAGCCGAGATAAGGGTAGATTACTCGCCGCTTCTGCCCAAGCTCCTTCCGAAGTTAAAACGCAGTATTGGACTGGTCACCACCGTGCAACATATCAATTGTTTGCCCTTCTTGAGATCATGGTTGCTTGATAACGACAAGCAGGTCTTTGTCGGAAAGGGAGGAACCAGATTGAAGTATGAAGGACAACTCCTCGGTTGCGACATATCTGCGGCGACTTCGATTGAGGACAAGGTCGAACAGTTCCTATACTTTGGCAGTGGCGATTTCCATCCGTTGGCCCTGGCAATTCAGACTAAGAAGCCGGTGATTGTTGTGGATCCAATCGCTCAAGAGGTAAGGGAGCTGAAGGATTTGGCAGACCGGGTGCTCAGACAAAGACACGGGGCAATTGCACGTGCATCGAACGCCAAGAAGTTCCTGATCCTCGTTTCCACGAAATCGGGTCAGAACAGGATCAATCTTGCCTTTAGTCTGAGGCAGCTCGCAATCGATAATGGAAGGAAGGCCGACATAGTCCTCATGAATGAATTCGATCCTGACTCTCTGCTCCCTCTGGAGGCCGATGCCTACGTTTCTACCGCCTGCCCGCGACTTGCGGTCGACGATTTCCTTAGATACTCCAAGCCGATGCTCACCCCGCTTGAAATGGAGATCACTCTTGGTTTGAGGAAGTGGAGCGAATACGAGTTGGACCAGATCGATTCTTGACCTTCTGTCGGAACGCTCCTATGCCAAACGCATTCTGGTGGCACACGGATATATCGGATTATCGAGCTAGATTGGTGAAAAGTTAAATGATTAGGTTCGGTGATTGTTGCATGATGCATTCCTCGGAGATCATTTTGGAGAAGTGCAGGAACCCAGAATCTCGCATAGGTATTGGTGCGAAGATCGACAAGGCCAAGGTGAAGAGGAGCGTTTCGACTGCGAACAAGCGGGGTTTGGGCCACACGATCATATTTGAAGACCCAGTGGAACTTGTCTGGGCTCTTCGAAATGGAGAGATTGACGCAGCAGTGCGTGGCACTCTAGACTCGACCGTATCGATGCAGGCGATCAAAGAGATATTCAAGGTCGAAAGAGTACTGAGAATCGCACTTCTCCAGCCGCCAAAGGGTCCGCTCTTCTTCCTCGCACCGGTCGGCGTCGATGAAGGTTGGACGATCGAAGAGAAAATGGAATTCATCAATCTAGGTACGAGTCTTTTGAACGCGATCGGCGTGGAGCCAAGAATTGGTGTTCTATCGGGCGGCCGTTTCGGTGACATGGGACGGCATCCAGTCGTTGATAAAACTCTCTCTGATGCAGAAGAGATCACTCAAAGAGGAATCGCGGCTGGTCTCGACATCAAGAACTGCGAGATCCTGATCGAAGATGCAATCGTCGACAGGAATCTCATATTGGCACCAGATGGAATATCTGGGAACCTGATTTTCAGGACACTACATTTCCTTGGACGAGGAAAGGCTCTAGGAGCGATCGTATTGAACATCGATCGTGTTTTCATCGACACATCGAGGGCGAAATCCAGCTATGTTGATTCAATAGCTTTGGCCTCTGCGCTGAGTGGAAGACGAAAAAGCTAATACCGAATATGATGTGGGTGGGACTTATGAGACTCGAGATCGACGGAAAAGAAGCAGGGATAAGATTCTCAGCCTGCCATTTCATCACGGAGCACTCAAAATGTGGTCGGCTTCATGGTCATGTCTATGGATTGAGGCTAGTCGTTCACGGTGAGAAGGGTGACAGAGGCATGATCATGGATTTCATCGAGCTGAAGAAGGTCATGAGGAGAATCGCAGAGGATTTCGACCATAGGGTTCTGTTGCCTGGGAACTGCCCACGTATTTCTTTAACGCTCGGTGATGAGGTCACAGCAATCGCCGGACGGAAAAGATATGTCTTTCCATCGGAGGACGTAGCCATACTGGATGTCGAGGAGGCAAGCGCAGAAGAGGTAGCAAGAGTCTTGCTCGCTCGCATTCTGGAAGAGATTTGCTTCCCGGACAACGTATCAAAGATCGAGGTCGGAATTGAAGAGGAACGCGGTCAGAGCGCATGGATTTCTCATAGCCTTAGGTGAATCATGAAGAAGGCCGTGGTCTTGCTTTCTGGAGGGCTAGATTCTACCGTGACCCTCGCCGTTGCGATTTCAGCAGAATATAAGGTCATCCCTCTGACAATCAACTATGGTCAAAGGCACATAAGGGAATTGAGAGCTGCCAAGGAGGTCGTCAAGTTCTACAATCTTAAGAAGCATGTGATCATCGACCTGGATTTGACCGTTTTCAAGACGAGCGCTTTGACATCCCTTGACATCAATGTGCCAGAAGGAACTAGAGACGACCTGTCTGGCAAGATGATACCTGTTACTTATGTTCCCTCGAGGAACATCATATTCCTTGGCATCGCAGCCGGTCTCTGCGAATCCGAATCGGCTGAGAGAATCTTCATCGGTGCGAACTCAATAGACTATAGCGGATATCCAGACTGTAGACCAGAATTCTTTGAAGCCTTTCAGAAAACCCTTGAGGTCGGTACAAAAGCGGGCATTGAAGGGAGGCCTCCTTTGATCGAGGCTCCACTCCTCTATCTCACTAAAGCCGACATAGTCGGCTTGGGCAAGCGATTGGAAGCACCACTGCACCTCACATGGAGTTGCTATGAAGGTGGCGTGAAGGCCTGCGGCAGATGCGATTCCTGCCTCCTGCGTCTAAGAGGGTTCAGGGAGGCCGGTTACGAGGACGAGATTGTGTATGAGGTGAGATCCTGAGAATATCGGAGATCTTCTTCTCTCTGCAAGGGGAGGGCGTGCTAATCGGAATGCCTACTGTCTTTGTGAGGACCTGCGGCTGTAATCTCCAATGTGAGTGGTGTGACACCACCTATGCCAGGATTGAAGAAGGGATCGAGATGTCTCCTCTGGACATCCTTGAGAAGGTGAGCGGATTCGAGAGTCGATTCGTTTGTCTTACTGGTGGGGAACCATTGCTCGACAAGGATGTCTACAGATTGATAGATCTTCTCCTCCAGAATGCATTTCACGTCTCGATCGAGACGAACGGATCCATCTCCTTGGAGGACTTACCATGCTCTGACAATCTTCTAATCAGCATGGACATAAAATGCCCATCCTCAGGCATGTCCGACAGGATGAAGTTGGAGAACCTGGAGCTACTCTCACCAGCTGACCAGTTGAAGTTCGTGGTTGCTGACAAAGATGATTTTTCCTTTGCTGTGAAGATATTGAAAGAACACCGGGTCCAGTGTCCCGTGATCGTTACACCAGTGGGCGGTCTTGATATTCGCCCAGTGGCCGAATGGGTTCTGAAAAGCGGACTTCAAGTGAGGGTGCTTCCCCAACTCCAGAAGCTTATTTGGGGTCAGCGCAGAGGAACCTGAGGTTTGTATATGGGGGCGTCAAAGGTTCGATCGAACTGTCGCGTGTGACGTGAGCGTAAGTGACAATGTAGCAATGGGTATATGTCGAAAATCGGGCCTATGAACCCTCCTGGCTCGTCGGAGCGCTCCAAGCCTTCTCGTCCTTGCCCGTCCCCATCAATCCTGCGCCAGGTGGCGCAGGCTCTTCTCCTTTTTTCATGCAGTGTTACCCTCAAGGTCCACATTCGGCAGGAACCAAATTAGGTCCTGTTGCACAAGTAGTTCCGACACTACGACAACATAATCATTCTTACCAGTTTATCCACCATTGTATCTGTCATATTGCTGAGTTGGACCATACCATTACTGCTCCGTGCCGGGGCCGCCCATACAGTATTGGATAGGGTCATGCCTGACGAGATAATCGCACACAAAACATTAAGCATAGAACAGAACATGCGAATTTAAGCTCATTTATTTTGAACTGAGCCATGATGCCAGAGCTGTGTGCCTCAATGGAAAAGAGTCAAAATGCGCCAATTGCTCCGCCATCCGGGAATAACTCCGGCAACTACCTAGCATCACAGCCATTGAACCAAAATCAGACAGTTGCATCAAACGTCTCAGATGGAAGTGATCAGTCTTACTCAAAGCAACCACAGGCTGTTTCTTCTACGGCACCGCAGCCTATCATGACCCAACCGACTGCCAACCAACAAACTGTGCAACAGGGTCAACCAGTCGCTCCAGTCAAAAAGAAGGCGCGCCTGGCCGGCTCGGTGATCTTCGCCATCCTGGTGGTCATCATCATCCTGGTGGCATTAGGCGTCCCGCAGCAGCTACTGGACGATGGCTCTGACTCCGGTGGCAATGACCTCTTCGGCAAGAGCTACACCGCCGGCTCGGGCAACTGGATCAAGTCCTGGAAGTTCGAAGGGGATAACTACACCATCAAATTCAGCCTAACCAGCTCCGATTACGAATACTACCTGAACTACCAGATCGTGCACCAGTACCGCTACCTGAACGATCACGCGCACGGACTGGACTTCATCACAACCAACAGCTCGGTCATCATCGACATCGCCGCCTCAATCAACTATCTCAAGGCGCAGGCGGGGCTGAGCGACGTGCAGACGGCCAACCTTGCCCTGTCGTTCGTGCAGACCTGCTTCCCCTACGTCTATGACAACGTCACGTATGGCGTCGAGGACCACTGGGCTTTTCCTCTCGAGACGCTGCATAACGGCCAAGGCGACTGTGAGGACAAGTCATTCCTTTACGCTTCGATCATGGTCGACTTGGGCTACGATACCGCTCTGCTCTTCTTCGACGACCACGTGGCCGTCGGCATCGGCGCATACAGCGCGCCGTCCGGCACTTACTACGACGTCGGCGGCGTGAATTATTACTACTGCGAGACCACCTCCTCAGGATGGACCATGGGGGAGATCCCGCAGGACTATGGAGAGTCGTACGTGATTGTGGTGTGATGAGTCCAGGCTGCATCACATGGTTATATGAGTACGCTTGACGACCGAAGGCGCTCCCAAGCCAGTATGTGCTATACGAAGAATGCACTCTTTGATTTTTCCGGGAAATCTTTTCCATTTTTCTTACCTCTTGCACCCCAGTCTCCCACTAGAACCGTCAGAAGTGTCGGATTGCGCGAATCCGGGCGGGCTTGCAGAGCCGTCAGCCAGACAGTTCTCAATTCGCTTCAATCAAAGGGGTTTTGCGCCTTGTTTGACCGTATGAGATGGGACTCATCACCGAGGGCGGTGTTCTCAAGATAGTAAGGCCTATTGATGAACGAAGGATGTTCTGTTACAGTGAGCGGCAACTGATTAGGCTTGTAGGATTTCTCCCTGCGCTTGAGAACGACGATAACCATCTCTGAAAAGGAACCAGCATTTCAAACACCTGTCTCGAATCCGTCGCACGAGTGTCGAACTGCAGCCTAAAGTGTTTCGCTGGGAACCGATGATTCATGAAGATTAACATATATGGCCAGTTCGCCAAGACGTGATCAGCGGATGTTTACTCGACGGCGAATCCAGGAACATTCACTTACAATCATTGTTCGGAGAACGGAGTCATACAACTCTTGAGAGTCGGTTGTCTAAGAAGAAAAAAGAACAGCCTGTCGGCAAG
>Ga0315285_10000640_pt1 | contig 36275 bp, 39 predicted proteins | sample YL17G09_36_MG_FD_203698 | JGI IMG/M metagenome (GOLD analysis project Ga0315285, IMG submission 203698) | Sediment microbial communities from Yellowstone Lake, YNP, Wyoming, USA - YL17G09_36 | ecosystem: Environmental > Aquatic > Freshwater > Lake > Sediment | place: USA: Wyoming | collected...
GGGACTGGGGCGGGTACATCGGCATGTCGCTCCTCGGCTACCTTCTCGGCTTCGGCTCACAGGGCACGAACACCAACTACCTCGACTTTCTAGCCTATCTAATGACCATCGCCCTCTACCTCGGCTTTTCCTTCTCCATCAACAACTGCTTCGACCACGCAGGAGACCGGCTAGGGGGTAAGGCATCGAGGAACCCCGTCGCCCTCAACCTGATAAGTGTTAGGAGCGGCGTCGTCTTCTCCTTCATCCTCGCCGCGGCGGGGCTGGCCCTGACCAGAGTCTGGTTCGGCGCAGGCCCCATGATTATCTACAGCGCGATGCTGCTCCTCAGCGGCGCCTACTCGACGCCTCCACTCAGGCTCAAATCCGTACCCGTCGTAGACATGCTCTCCCACGGCCTCTTCTTCGGGTCGCTGATAGTATTCTTCGGCGCCTCCGTATCGGGCAGCACAAACCCCCTAAACCTGTTCATCTTAACCAACATCTTCGTCATCAGCCTCATAGTGGAGCTCTGGAACCAGATAGGCGACGCCGTAACAGACGCCGAGTCGGGGGTCAATACGACGGTAGTAACCCTCGGGGTCCCCACGGCAAACGGGCTCCTCTACGCGCTACTCCTCACCCACATCTCCATGCTCGTCTACTTAATCAGCCAACTCGGCAGCCTTGCCGCGACCGGCGTCTCCATGATCTTCTTCATAGCCCTCTCGTACCAGCTCCTCAGAAGCCTCGACAAGGACCACTTCCTATTCCTCATCGAGAAAATAACACCCCTCGTCTACTTGATCTACATACTACACCTGATACTTTAACCAAGACGGGGTGGACGATTCATCCCCCTAATTGGGTGACTCTGGCTCCGTCACAGGGGTCTCCTTATGGTAGGTAAGAAGTCGAAGAACCCTATCATGGCCACGATTATGACTACCGCTATGATGATTATGTTAGGGTCTAGGTAAACTTCGGCCACATGATGAATTTTAACGTAAACACTATATCATTTGGGGGCGGCCCCAGCAAGAGTTAAGGCTCATGGCACTCCCCATTCCCTTGAGTATCATGAGCGAGAATGGTGTTCTATCCAAGTTCTGGCTCTGGGAGTTGACGCGCCCCGCCTTCGAGGACTGGCTCGCCAACGACCCGGCGCCCGTCGTCATCATCGGCATCGGCGCCATCGAGCAGCACGCCGTCCACCTCCCGCTGGGGTGCGACAGCATCGGCGTCGCCAAGTTCATCCACAGCGTCGCCGAGAAGACGAACAGCGTCTGCCTCCACCCAACGTGGGCTGGCTACAGCCCCCACCACATGGAGTTCGCGGGGACCGTCACATATAGCCACGAGACCCTCCTCAACATCCTCCTCGACACCATCAGGAGCCTCGCCTACCACGGCGTGAAGCGCTTCGTCCTCATCAACTACCACGGCGGAAACGAGAACATAATGAACCTCGCCGCCCAGATCGCCAAGCGCGAGTACCGCGTCATGGTAGCCACCCCCCACGGGCCGAACAACACCGAGCTCTCCAAGAAGATCAGGGACAGGATGCAGAGGTACCTCGAGGTCCACAGCTGCGCCCGGGAGACGAGCTACGCCCTCCACTACTTCCCCGAGTTGGTCGAGATGTGGCGCCTCGAGGGCTGGGAGAACCCCACCGTCATCCCCGACTACCTACTCAAGTTCCTAAACCCCGACCGCCCCGACTACGAGATAGTCAGCCAGATATTCAACGCGAGCATAGGCCCCGACACCCACGACATCACCAAGACGGGGCAGTACAGCATCAACGACCCCCGCGCGGCGACGAAGGAGGAGGGGGACGCCATGGCGGCCGAGGCGACCCAGTTCCTCACCGACTTCGTAAACACGTGGAAGAAGCTGCCGGTTCCCCCCGCCTACAGGGACGAGTGCGGGTGCGGCGACACCGAGTGCGACGGGAAACACGACGACTGTGGCTGCGGCGACCCGGATTGCCACGAGAAGCACGGCGACGACTGCGGATGCGGCGGAGAGGGACCCTGCCATGACCACGAAGACGGTGATGCTTGAGGAGCTAACCTGGCCCCTCGTGGAGAAGGCGCTCAAGGATGGGTACAAGACCGTACTCGTCCCCGTCGGCTCCATAGAGCAGCACGGCCACCACCTCCCACTCGCCACGGACTCGCTCATGGGCGAAGCCCTCGCGAAGCACCTCGCGGAGAAGATGGGTAAGACGCTGGTGGCCCCGGTGATACGCCCCGGGTGCAGCGTCCACCACATGGCGTTCCCGGGGAGCCTCGACGTCAGCCCCGCCACCCTCATGAGCGTCATCCGGGACGTCTGCTTCAGCCTCGACCACCACGGCTTCGAGAACATAATCCTCCTCCCCAGCCACGGCGGCAACTTCGCCCCCGTAGCCACGGTGACGCAGGAGATCGCTCCCAAGCTCAAGGCGAACCTCATCGCCATGGGCGACCTGATGGGTCTCATCGCCAAGATGCAGGAGGCCGCGGTAGAATCCGGCATCCCACGCGAGGCCGTCGGAGGCCACGCCTGCGCAGGCGAGACGAGCCTCATCCTCGCTTACCGTCCCGACCTCGTCAGAATGGAGGACGCCAAGCCCGGTTACATCGGCCCCTTCACAAGCAAGTACCAGAGGAAGGGCTTCAAGGCGGTGAGCCCCACCGGCGTGATGGGTGACCCCAGACCCGCCACAAAGGAGGCTGGGAAGCTGATGATCGAGAAGATCACGGACATGTACCTAGCCGCCATAAAGCGCGAGTTGGGGTAGCGACGTTTTCTTAAAAACAAACCGAGGAGGGGGCTCCCCCCTCTCGGAGACGACTCTTATAGATTGGACTCTGCCTTCTTCGCCTTGGAAGGCAGGGCGACCTTCTGCTCCTGCTTCTCAAGCTCACTATCCTCCATGGCGTGCTTGAGGTTCCAAGCCGTTACGCTGGGGAGACCCCACAGGGCGATGAAGCCGAGGGCGTCACCCTGATCGTACTTCGTGTTGATGTCGAAGCTCGTCAGGTTGTAGTCGTAGAGGCTGAACTCGCTGTTCCTCTTCACGGGCTTCGCCGTCCCCTTGTGGAGCTTCATCGTCACCCACCCCGTCACCTTCTCCTGCGTGCTGTTGATGAAGGCCTCGAGGTCCTGCTTGAGGGGGTCCACCCATAGACCCTGGTAAACTAAGACGGTCCACTTGTGGTCGATCTCCCTCTTCGTCAGCATCTGGTGGATGGTTAGGACCATCTTCTCCAGGTCCTTATGGGCGGTGAGGAGGATCTCGGCTGCGGGGCACTCGTACGTCTCCCTGCTCTTCAGGCCGACTGTGCGGTCCTCCATGTGCTCGATGCGCCCGATGCCATGCACGCCACCCTTCTCGTTGAGCTTCTGGGTGATGCTGACGAGGTCCATCTCGACGGCGTCGATGCTCACAGGGACGCCTTTCTCGAACCCTATTGTGATGAACTCGGGCTCGTCGGGTGTGTCCTTGATCTCCTTAGTCCACTCCCAGACCTCCTTCGGCACCATCTTGTCGGGATACTCGAGGACCCCGCCCTCGATGCTGCGGCCCCACAGGTTCTGGTCGACGCTATAGGGGCTGTCGACCGTGACTGGGACGGGGATGTTGTGCTCCTTGGCGTAGACTATCTCGCCGTGGCGGTCAAACTTCCACTCCCGGACGGGGGCTATTATCTTCGTCTTCGGGCTCAGCGCCTTGATGGTCACGTCGAACCTGATCTGATCGTTGCCCTTACCGGTGCAGCCGTGGGCGACTGCGTAGGCGTCCTCCATCTCGGCGACCTCCACCATCTTCTTCGCGATCAGCGGCCTGCTGAGGCTGCTGCTGATGGGGTAGCTGTCCATGTAGAGCGCGTTGGCCTTGATGGCCGGACACACGTACTCGGTGGCAAACTCCTTCTTACACTCCATCGTGTAGGCGTTCACCACGCCGAGGCTCCACGCCTTCTCTTCAATCTTCTTCAGGTCGTCGCCCTGCCCCACGTCGATTGTGAGACTGACGACGTCGCTCTTGTACTGCTCCTGGAGCCACTTTATCATTACCGAAGTGTCTAGGCCGCCGCTGTAGGCAAGCACGATCTTCTTCTTCGCCATACGATTTCCCCTATGTGATGCTCAGATGAAACTGGGGCAACCTTTTATACATTGCGACATATACACATTAAATACGACAATTACTGTCCCACATGGGACAATTAGTTTTACTCCTGCTTGAGAGGCTCAGGCGAAGGTTTGGGTTCGTCGGATTTCTTCACCGACGCGATCTTTTCCCTCTCCGTTTTCGACTTGAAGAACATGGCACCGATGATGCCCCCGATTAAAAGGCTGACCACGGCGTAGACGTCGGTAGCAACCGACTCGACTACTATATTGTAGACAAATTCAAAGATGTACGCTATGATCGCCGTCATCGTACCCGTCTGAATGTAGTCTGTACGTCTGACCCTGGCTACCAAGTACCCGCCGAGAAATCCACCCGCAATATGAGCCGCGAGGTAGATATTCAGGATTAAACTGTATAGAGCCTCCGCCTCCTCTGCGCTTACTCCGCCGTAGATGAGCTGCAATATCTGTGAAGTCAAGAGCACTACTCCGAAGGCGAGCGCGGCTCCCGCTAGGTAGTTCCTGAAGTCACGCTGACTTTTCAAGACGCTTCACCTGATAGGAAGTCCCTCCCATATTTAACCCTCCGTGGCTGTTAGGCGTCAAGTTCTTATCCCCTACACCGTATCTGGTTCTGACACCCCTTGACTGTTACCGAGAGGACTCCCAAGATCTTCGACTACTTCGCTGGAGCCATACTGACTAATGGTCTGGCAACGATGGCGATCTACCTTGCCGACTTGGAGCCATTCTTCCAGTACCTGCTCCTACCCCTCTGGTGCCTCGCCGCGGGCGTATCCACATATCTAGTTTGCATGAGGACCTCGACGAAGCACCTCATCACCGGGGCGAAGACGGCCGTCCTCTCCATCATAATAGGGTTCATCATGGTGCCCGTTCTACAGAACTTCGATCTCGGCATTCTCGCCATCATACTCATCTGCTATCTCGTCGGTAGCATCGGTGGCGCCTACTATTCCTTAAGGGAGCAGCTCAAGCTGAAGAAGAAGGCCACAATGTCGCCGCCCGCTGTTGAGCCTTAACCTTAAATCACCTTCCGACCGTGTTACACGTGGCGCAGGGCTTGTACTACGACGTAGAGATAACCCCCGAAATCGAGACTAAGTACATAGAGACGGTCGCCCAAAAAATCCATGAGTACCAGATGGAGACCGCCGCTATCCTTCTACTCGAGAGCAGCAAGCCCCTCGTATGGGTGGGGGGTGAGATGGGCCGATTCTTCATCACCCCATTCGTCCCAATCATAAGCGATAAGTGGGGGGTGACGAGCGAGAAGTTCTTCCTCGTATTCGAGAAGAGGGAGAACATCGAGAAGCTCCTAAAGCGGCTTGAGCAGTTGACCCAGGAGGAGGACGACAAGAAGAAGGAGGAGAAGGCGGCCAAGAAAAAAGCTGAGCAGGAGAAGGCGAAAGAAAATGAGCCAGCCGCGGCCTCCACCTCGGATCAAGCGCAGTCCAAGACTGAGAAGAAGGGTTGGCGAAAGTACCTGCCATTTTAGCCCAAAATCCTTACTTATCCCAATCACTTCAGAAACCTTTAATGCTGATGTCCTCATCACATTTCAGAATCGCGATGCCTACCCTCAAGAAACCCATCGAGGATATGCAGTACATTCTCGCGACAGATGTCGGAAGCACCACGACAAAGGCCCGATTCTTCCAGAAGAAGGATGGCGTATGGCGCTTCTACGTCGCCGGCGAGGCACCAACAACGGTCGAAGCCCCCTACGAGGACGTGACCCTCGGCGTACAAAACGCAGTGCGTGAGGTCGAGGAACTCACAGGACACAAGCTCCTGAGCCCCGACGGCAGCGGGCTAATCATCCCCTACGACGGGAAACAGGGCGTAGACCTATACTGCACCACGAGCAGCGCAGGAGGCGGCCTGCAGATGATGGTCGCCGGCCTGATCAAGAACATGACCGCCGAGTCCGCCAACAGGGCGGCCCTGGGCGCAGGAGCCATCGTCATGGACGTGATCGCCCGCGACGATGGTAGGCAGCCCTATGTAAAGATCCAACGCATCAGGAACCTCCGCCCCGACATGATCCTCCTAGCCGGGGGAACCGACGGGGGCGCAGGACAGCACGTCATGGAGATCGCCGAGCTGATCAAGGCAGCCGAGCCAAAGGCACGCCTGGGCGCAAGCTACAAACTACCCATCGTCTACGCCGGGAACAAGACGATAAGGAAAGACATCGAGGGACTATTCAAGGACGAGTTCGCACTCGACATCGTCGACAACATCAGGCCCACCCTCGAAGTCGAGAATACCGAACCCGCGAGGCGCGCCGTCCACGAGCTCTTCATGGAGCACGTCATGAGCCACGCCCCCGGATACAACAACCTCATGAAGTGGACCGACATCCCGATCATGCCCACCCCCGCGGGTGAGGGCATGGCCATGCAGCTCATCGCCGACACATTCAAGATGAACGTCCTCGGCGTCGGCCTCGGTGGAGCCACTACAAACGTCTACAGCGTCATCGAGGGCCGCTTCGTCCGAAGCGTCTCCGCCAACCTGGGCATGAGCTACAGCGTCACCAACGTCATGAAGGAGGCGGGCATCCCGAACATCATGCGGTGGATACCCTTCAAGATCGATGAGGAGGATGTCGCAAGCCGCCTGATGAACAAGATGATCAGGCCCACCACCATTCCCCAAACACTTGAAGACCTCATAGTGGAGCACGCCGTCGCACGCGAGGCACTGAGGCTCGGTCTCCAGCACCACCGCACCATCGCGACGCGCCTCAAGGGTGTTCAGACGCAGCGCACCATCAGCGACATGTTCGAGCAGGCCATCGAGGACAGCTACGTCAAGATGATGACCATCGATGTCATCGCTGGTACGGGCGGGCTACTAAGCCACGCCCCGCGTCGCGTTCAACCGATGTTCATCCTCAGCGACGCATGGCTCCCAGAGGGGGTCACGAGGATGTTCCAGGACAGCGTCTTCATGATGCCTCACTTGGGTGTCACGAGCACCGTCTACCGCGACGCGGCCTGGAGCATATTCGACAAGGATTGCCTGCTCAGAATAGGAACTAGCATAGCGGCGGTCGGCACAGCCAAGCTCGGTGACCCCTGCATGACCGTGGAACTCACGATGCCCGATGGCACCTCCCAGAAGGAGGAGATTAAGTTCGGCGACATTAAACTCATCCCACTAGGAGAGAGCAAGGAGGCGAAGGCGGTCATACACCCCGCCAAGGCGTTCGACGTAGGCGAGGGACCGGGCAAACAAAAGGAGGCGACTGTCATAGGTGGCATCGCAGGTATTCTGCTCGACGCCCGTGGTCGCCCACTCTACATACCCACGGATGACGCCCAGAGGAGGGACCTACTATACAAGTGGTTGTCCGCCCTCAAACTGTATCCTGAGGACCCCCTCAAGGAGCTGGTGAAGTAAAATGACGACCAAGAAGCACGAAGCCCCGAAGAGCGAAAAGAATGACGACAAGGAGAGCGGAGAAGCCCACGCTTATACACCCGGTCTCAAGGTCAAGCGCGCCCTCACGATCGAGAAGCTCCGTCGCCTCCCCATACCCGGGGAGGTCCTCCATAAGGTCGGGGAAAAGGTCAACTACGACACCAAGGTCGCTAGGACCGAGATCAGTGGTGAGCCCGAGATAGTGAAAGTCGCGATGGTCCTCGGAGTTGAGGCCGAGGACATGATGAGGTTCATGCTGAAGAAGGTCGGTGACAAGGTGAAGATGGGCGAGAACATCGCCTTCTACAGTGCCCTTTGGGGCTTGATTAAGAAGAACGTCCCCAGCCCCAAGGATGGGGTGATCGAGTCGATCTCCGAGGTCACCGGCCAGGTGATCGTCAGGGGACAGCCCATTCCCATCGAGGTGGAAGCCTACCTGCCGGGAACGATAGTCAACGTGATCCCCCGCGGGGGCGCGGTCATCCAGACCCACGGCGCCTTCATACAGGGCATCTTCGGCATCGGCGGGGAGGTCCACGGCGAGATAAAGGTAGTCGTCTCCGGTAACGACGAGGTAGTTTCCCCCGAGAAGATCGGACCCGACTGCAAGGGAAAGGTCCTGATCGGCGGCTCCCTCGTGACCCTGGATGCCATGAAGAAGGCGGCTGAAGTGGGCGCCTCGGCACTGGTAGTCGGCGGTGTACGCCACCAGGACCTCACAACCTTCACGGGCCAGGAGATTGGCGTCGCCATCACGGGCCAGGAGGAGGTCGGCTTCACCCTCATCATCACCGAGGGCTTCGGTAAGATGAACATGAGCGCCACAACCTTCAAACTACTCAAGAGCTTCGAGGGTTACCTCGCCTGCGTCAACGGCGCCACCCAGATCAGGGCAGGCGTCCTGAGGCCGGAGATAATCATCCCACACGAGGAGAAGGTGGAGGAAAAGGGCGACACATTCGCCATGGGCATGGTCCCCGGCACACCCGTCAGGATCATCCGCCAGCCCTACTTCGGCGCCATAGGCGTTGTGGACAGCCTACCCGTTGAGCTCCAAGCCATGGAGTCCGAGAGCATGGTCCGAGTACTGACCGTCAAACTCCACGACGGCAGCATCGCGACCGTCCCCAGGGCCAACGTCGAGATAATCGAGGAGTAAACCTCCCCGATCTCTCTTTTTCACCTCATCCACGATAGGTAGACTTTCTCTCAACACGAATTTTACAAAGGTAATTATCCTCCGTAACCGAAGCTTGAGCCATGAAGAAGTCTCTGGGTGTCGGAACATACGCCCTACCCTCCCCCGTCTGGGTCGTGGGTACATACGACGCGGCGGGGAAACCAAACCTCATGACGGCTGCGTGGGGCGGGATATGCAACTCCCGTCCGCCCTCCATCTATGTGAGTCTCCGCAAGGCGACGTACAGCCACGGAAACATCATGGCCCGGAGGGCCTACACGGTCAGCATTCCCTCCGAGCAACACGTCAAGGAGGCCGACTGGATAGGGATCGCCTCCGGCCGTGACGTCGACAAGTTCGCGGGAGCGAAGCTGACACCCGTCAGGGGGTCGGTTGTTGACGCCCCCTATGTCGATGAGTTTCCGGTCGTCATCGAATGTCGTGTCAAGGAGATTGTGGAACTCGGGCTTCACACCCAGTTCGTCGGCGAGATAGTAGACGTCAAGGCCGAGGCCGAGGTCCTCAACGCCAAGGGAATGATCGACATCGAGAAGGTGAAGCCCCTAATCTTCACCCCCGGAGCGGGTACCTACCACGGCGTCAGTAAGAAACTACAGGACGCCTTCATAACGAAGGAACTGAAGTAGGTCAAACCCCGCTCGAGCAGTAGTAGATGGCGTTGAAGAGCATCCTGAACGTGCCCCGCGCCTGATTCCTGAAGTGGGGCGGGAACCCAAAGAGGACAACCCTCCCCCTACCAACGGGTAAGTCCGCGACGGCTGCGAGCCCCCTAAGCTGCTTCTCCCCGAGAATCCAGCCACTCAGCAGGGGATTCGCCTCCGGGTACTTCGCCACCTCATAGCCCTCCTTCACCTTGAAGGCGGGGCCCGAGATGAAGTAGACGGCGGCCTCCCGCGGATACCCGTAGGCGATGGGATGCGTCTCGTCGAGGGTCACCCTGAGTATGCTGCCGGGGATGTAGAACTCCTGCTCCTTCAATCCCTCGAGCGGGTTCTCCGCGGCGACCATCAAGTCCTTGATCGCGTACCCGGACGCCTTGTTGAGCGCGATCACGCTACCACCCTCGCCGAGGAACTCGAGGACCGCCCTCGTCCCCTCCTCGCCGAGACCCATTCGGTACACCTCCTCATACCTCATCGGGTCGGCGCCCTTCACAGCCTTCAATCCATCCACAATCTGATCCCTGCCCAGATCAGGCAAGATCAGGACATCCACCCTACCGGCGAGCCCTCCCTGCCTGACGTCCTGCGGTGTCAAAGATTGGAACTCGAAACCATACTCCTCCAAGACCATCCTGAGCCAACCCTCATCGGCGTTCGGAAGCCACGCCTTATAGACGCCAACGCGGGGCTTTACGACCTCGAAGGCCACATCGGGGAGCTCATCGACGCCGTAGAAGTCGACGCCGAGGTTGACCGCCTCCCCCATCACCTTCTCCGTACCCTCACCTGACTCAAGGATGAAGGCGCCGGGCTTCAACTCCCCCTCCCCGACCTCCTCCCACCCCTGCGCCCTGAAGAGCCTGAAACCCACCCCTAGGAACATGTTCGCGACCCTAGTCGAGGCGAGAAGCTCCGAGGGGAACAAGTACCACGGTTTGCCGGCGCCGTGCACCGAGCCGATTTTCCCATTAAGCACCAGTGGCGCAAGCTTACACTCGAACCTATCCCGCACCGGGACGACGTCGACCCCCATCTGGAGACCCAGAGTCTGAGCCGTCACATCGTAAGGAACCTCGGGCGGGTCACCCGGGTTCTTCCTTAGGTCGGGGTAGACCTGCCTCTCAAGCATCGTTTTAGCGAACCTGCCATAGGGCTGAGCGACTGGGACGACGACGCACCCCTCCGGATACTCGACCCCATCAGCGGTGAAGCTCTCCTCCGCCTCAAAGAGGCGCACAGCCCCCATCCCGAGGACCTCAAGCAGTTCACGGGCGGCGCCGTGGTCCGCCTGCTTCTTCGGGACGACGAACGCATAGGGACCCCCCGGGGGGTTGAGCGCCCTTCTACCGATCTCGAGGCTTCCCCTAAGCCAGCGTTCCCGGTGCTTCGCGGCGTTCCCAAGCAACGCCATGGCCGCGATGAACTCGTAGTCGACGATGTCCCGAAGACTCCACCTACCGCCGCCCCAGGGCATGACGTGGTTCCACCTAGCCTCCAAAGGCTTGAAGCCCCTCTCCCCCTCAAGCTCCTCGGCCCTTATCTCAACTGGACTGGCAACATCGGCGCTCGCCGCCTCACTGAGAATACGAATCCCCCCATGATAATGCTGATAGGCCCTAGCAGGGGTCCACCCATCAAACTCCCAATGAGTGTTCACACCAGCCTTCCCCGCCGTCGCAAGGGCATCAGCCATCGTCAACCCCATGAAACTCGTCCCACTCACAAGCACAGGGTCCACATTTGGATCGATAGGATCGATGTAAGGCGGCACATAGAAACGGGGGCCCTTCTGCCCCATCTGGTGGATGTCGTAAACTATCTGCGGGTGCCAGACGTTATGGACCTTCTCAACGGTCAACCTCGTCTCCTGCAGGGCGAACATGAACCAATCACGGTTGTTATCGTGACCAGCATACCTGTGGTAGACCATCGGGGGACTCGTTCCCTCATACTTGGTACCGAGGTACCGCCTATACCAGTCACAGACGAGCCTGTTCCCATCAGGATTCAGTGAGGGCACGAGGAGGAGTATCGTGTTCTCAAGGATCTCTCCCACCTCATCGTCGTCACCCGTCGCAAGCCTATGAAGCAACCCCATGCTCATCTGGCTCCCCCCCACCTCCGTCGAATGAATGCTACAGGTGATGAGCACCACAGTCTTACCCCGCGCAACGAGTCTCTTAGCCTCCTCAGGCTCGACCCCATCAGGGTCACAGAGCCTCATCTGGATGCCCCGAAGCTCCTCCAGCCTCCGCAGGTTCTCCGGCGACGACACCGTGGCGAGAATAAACGGGCTCCCCTCCGTCGACCTCCCAAGCTCCTCCAGCTTCACCCTATCAGACGAAGCAGCAACCCTACTGAAGTAACCTACAATCTCAGGCCAATCAGCGAGCTTCCGATCATCCCCAATCCTAAACCCCAGAAACTCCTCAGGGGAAGGAACCGCCCTCATAATCATCGATCATCAATTATCAGCTCCCTGATAAAAAACCATGCAACCCCAAACATGACAAAAAAAGATGATGATAACCTGATTAAGAAAAGGAAGTTTCACCATGTAATAATTATAAGATTGATTAAGGCGAAGTAGACGCTGAAACGTAATTACTATTTATGATCACAAGCGAATAAGAAAATTCCCAATAGCTCAACATTTTCTACAGAAATCGTGTCTTTTTCTAGGGAAGTATTAAATATTGATCTATATGACTGGTCTATCTAGCCGGAAAAAGGGAACACGTTCTCTCAGACCTTATGGGTTGTAGTCCAACCCATGGATCGGTGGGGTCAAGAATCTCTGGAGCATGTGTCGGCCCTTTACGGTGAATTGAAAACAAATGGTGAAAAAAGCGAATGGGAGTATGGATAATTCTAGACACTAAGTTTGTAGCGCTGCTGTTACTCATTGCTGCCTTCGCTCTATTCTATGCCTATATGGCCCTGGCCAAGGGCGGGATGAAGATCAAGGCCCGTACTTTCCCCGCCGTAGCCGCCATACCCGAGGCAATAGGTAGGGCGGCCGAGATGGGGAGGCCCGTCTACTACTCGACGGGCATGGGTCAAGGGACACTGAACAACCAGCTCAACGGGCCCCAAACCCTCGCTGGGATCAGCATACTCGGCTACACCACGCGCCTCTGCGCGAAGAGTGGTGTGAAGATCACTTACTTCACGATGATCGCCGACTCGCTTCCCCTCGTCGAGGAGACGATGCGGACAGCCTACATGGCTGAGGGTAAACCCGAGGAGTTCGACCCAGCCGTCGCGATCAACTTCCAGAACGAGCAATCCCCCTACCTCACAGCCTCCCTCGGTTGGATACAGAGGGAGAAGCCCGCCTCGAGCATCCTCATGGGAGGATTCTACTATGAAGCGGTTTGCATAGGTGAGGCCGGTAATACGATAGGGGCGATGCAGATTGGAGGTTCGGCCAACACTCACCAGTTGCCCTTCCTAGTGGCTACCTGTGACTACACCCTCATCATGGAGGAGCTATACGCCGCCTCTGCTGAGATATCGGGTAATCTCGACGTCATCGGAAGTCTGAGGGGCGAGGACATCTTGAAGTTCTTCGTGCTTATCCTCCTAGGCTTAGGATTCATCCTAGCCCTGGTGAACAACAATTCACTGATCAGTTTATTGAAGGTGTGATGATAACATGTCTCAAATATACAAGCGTGAAATGGTCTTCATAGTAGCCGGCGTAGTAGCTTTCGTCATGATACTGGATTATTTCTTCGGGAAGAACATCCCCGGGATCAGCGGTGCTGGCAATCTCTCGTCCACACTGCAGACCTGGGCCCTGATCATCCAGCTCATGGCCATCGGCCTCGGAGCCATCAACCTCATACAGGTCCACTACAGGCAGATCAGCCGCAAGACAAACATGGCCCTCTACAGCGCCTGGTTCATGGTCTTCTTCGCAATATTGCTCCTCCTCGGCTTCTACAAATTGGCCACCGGAGTTGAGCCATACCCATACACCTGGATCTTCGCAAATGTCTACGTAAGCCTAGGTGCTACACTCTACGCCATCACAGGTTTCTACATCTTCTCCGCCGCCTACCGCGCCTTCAGGGCGAGAAACATCGACGCGGCGATCCTGCTCATCGGAGGCATCTTCGTATTGCTTGCCAACGCACCCATAGGTGAGGTCATTTGGGGTGGTTTCCCACTAATCGGTAACTGGTTCAACAACGTAGGGCAGGTTCCCGGAATGAGGACCTTTACCGTTGTTGGAGCACTCGGATTACTGGCCTACGGCTTCAGGGCCCTGATCGGCAAGGAGAGGGGCTTCTACTCGGAGGTGCAGTGATATGAGTGGACAAAATATCTGGGACAAACTCCAAAACGTCGACAGAAGGGTGTTCTACTGGATACTCTTCATCGCGTTGACCGTCCCCTTCCTCAGCCCAATAGGCCTGCCTATTACAGTAACCCCCTCCACACAATCCTACTACGACGGTCTCAAATCGATTCAATCGGGAGAAGTCGTTGTGCTGAGCATAAACTCAGGTGTAAGCGCCTGGGGAGACTGCCTCCCAGCGATGATCGCCTCCGTACACAAGGTATACGATCAGGGTGGTAAACTAATCGTATGGAGCATCGGCTACACCGACGTAGACATCACCTGGGCGAAGATCAAGGAGAAGCTACCCGACGTCTTCAGCAAGTGGAAGGAGGGAGAAAACTATGTCTACTTCGGCTACTGTCCAGGACAGGAGACGAATGTGGCTCTCCTCGCGACAAACATCCGAGCTATCTACCCCAAGGACGTGAGGGGCGTGTCGACTGATCAGATCCCCCTGATGAAGGACATAAACGGGGCGAACAAGATCAAGTTCGTCTTGTCGAGCGACACCGGTGACGCTCAGATGTACTACATCCGACAATGGAAGAACGGGCAAGTCAACTACGAAAAGACCGGAAAGCCTCCAACAGTCGCCGAGATGGGCATCGCCATGAACAAGTCCGGCGACATGGCCTATTACCTCTCAGGAGACGAGTTTGGCCTAGTCGCTGGATCGAGAGGTGCCGCTGAACTCGAGGCACTGACAGGATACAAGGGCGACGCCACCATTACTATGGACTCAATAAGCGTGAGTCACGTACTACTGGTCCTCGCGATCATACTGACTAACATCAGTATGTTCGCCACCAGGGGGAAGAAGAAATGATAGAAAACATAGCCGTACTATACCCAACTGATCCACTGGCCATCGCAGGCCTCTGGACCGCCCTATTCCTGATGCTGGCCATCTACAGCTACCCGCTATGGAAGGAGAACCCAGTATACAGGTTCGCGGAGCACACCTTCGTCGCTACGGCACTCGCCATAGGCATAATCGTAAACCTACAGAGCCTCATGAACACAGCTGTCACACCGCTGATGAAAGGGAGCTTCCTGATGATAATCCCAATCATCTTGGGGTTATGCATGTACTTCCTACTGGTGCCTAAGCAGAGGTGGGTGAGCCGGTACCCTATCGCGATTCTGGTAGGCTCCTCGCTGGGGCTAGGCATCGCTAGCAACCCCCTGCCGAGCATCATTAACCAGATCATAAGTACCGTAACCCCGCCGAAAGCCGGGACAGCTGTTTGGGCCATGTTCCCCGGTTCACCAACCGGCGACTGGTTCAGCTTCGCCTTCGTGGCCGTCGGCTGCGTCTGCGCGACGACGTACTTCCTGCTGACCTACGAGCACACTGGGCCGGTGAAGCCGGTGACCATCGCGGGCAGGTACTTCATCATGCTCGCCCTTGGCGCCTACTTCGGCAACACGGTGCTCTTCAGGTTCAGCATGCTGGCAGAGAGAGGCCAGTACATCCTGAAGGTGCTAGGTCTAGTACCGCTCTAAGGGCAACATTTCCCCCATTTTTCATTTTTACTTCCCCTAGCGGGAGCTGGGATCAGCCCGAGTGTTATAAACAACCACGACTGAATACCCACCATTGAACCCCTCTGAATTCCACGAACTCCTCCGCGAACCCCGGGTGCCGAGAAGGGTCGCGGTTGAGAACATCATGCTCGTAAGCCTCGGGCTCCGCCCTTGTAGCCAGACGACGATCCCCGCTGAGCTCCCCAGCGGACCATCGATGGGTGAAGCCATAGACACCCGCTTCAAGCCCCGGCTGGAGAAGCTCAGGGCGATGCAGGATCTGAAGGCGAAGATCAGGGAGATCGGAGACATCAGGAAGGGGATGGCCTCCGCCTTCGACGAGATAGTCGAAGGCTCAGCGGAGTACAAAGCACTGACGACCTGGGCGAAGAGACTGGGCCTCAAGATCGACCAGGTTGAGGTCCGCCCCACCGTCCACGAGTTCTACATCTACAAGGAGAGAGAGACCCTGAAGGAGCTGCAGAGACTAATGCAGGAGAGGGGGAAACTTAGGGTCGAAGCCGTGAAGAAACCCGACCCCTCAAGGGGACAACTCCAATTCGCCTACCCCGAGGAATTCAACGGCGGCTGGATACGCAGGATGGGTCGCCTTCTCGGCTACCCAGACTGCTGCGTAGACAGGTATGCCTCTGACCGCGAACAGGGCATAAACGCGGAGGCTAGGGCGGCGGCGCAGCTCAAGGAACTCCTAACAACACCCGACCCCCACGTCTACCTCGCCAGCTACTTCTTCCCATGCAGCCCAACGTGCGAGAAGGCTATGCAGAAGGGGGAACACTACCACGATAAGCTAACTGAGGCGCTACCTGAGGCAGGCGAAGCCTACGAAACCATCGTACGCGAAAACCTGGAACGGGTGCGCATACAACCCGAGATCATCAGCGAGTACCTGAGCAGGTTGAGGGGAGTCTAGTTTTTCCTCAGCGGTATCTCGCCCTGCTTCACGGGTATCCTCTCGACCTTGAATGTGACGGGCCGCTCAGAGTCGGGGCAGCTGAAGTACTTTATCTTGTCTATGTAGTCCCAGGGCTCTGTGACGTTCCTCTCCATGGCCGAGGTGAGTGGGAGTATGGCGCTGAAAGCAGCCAGGCAGACGCTATCCGTCTCCTCGAGAACAAGCCTGCCGGGGTTACTCGTTATCGTTATCTTGTCGCCTACCTTGTAGATTTTACAGGGCCCCTTTACGTGTGTCGGGCCGCCGTCGACACTCTTTGGTTCCTTGACGTCGACCACGGTGAAGACTACCTTGTACATGCTGATCAATCTAATCCGGGGGCTTGAGGTGTAAAAAGTTAGCTTCCCTTATACAGGCCCCAGAAGTGGCGTACGTCGACATCCTCAGGCATGTCTGTCCCGTGTGAGCCCTTCCCCGTAGCTGGATCTATGTGGGTGCCGTGATCCGGTGTGAAGGCGACCACCCTATTTTGAGAAGCGTATCTCTCGTTGAAGGCAGCCGTCAAGACCTCGAAGCTCCTCAGATGTCTCCGGAATGCCTCCAGCGCCTTCGCGTCGCGTGGCGTCGAAGCATGCATGAGGTCATCGTATTCCTGATGGTAAGCCAATATGAAGTCGTAGTCATTATTCCTGAGTATCTCTAGGACCCTAGACTCTACCTGAGGGTCGTACTCCTCCGTGTAGTAGTCTATCCTCCTATTCCTGAAGACGAGGTCGATGCTGCTGTTCTTCACCGCGACGATCGCCGCTTTCTTCCCCGCCCTCACGAGGGCGTCGAATAGGGTGTCGCAACTCAGGACGGGTTTTTCGTATTTTCTGATCCCGTGGACCTCTGGCGAGGCGCCGGTGAACATGCTGCTGAAGCACACGGGGGTATAGGTGGGGAGAACCGATTTCATCTCCACCTCTATCGGCGCGACATTCTCCACTACCTTGAATAGCTTCTGGTAGTCGCGTCGAAGCCCCGTGCCTATGGCATCGGGCGCGTAGACGAGCGCCTTCTCGACGCGCCCACCGTTGAGGTTCTTTAGAGCAGCATCGAGGACGGCGCTTACTGGCTGAGACGTTGAGTCCCTCGGTGGCTTGACTCCCATGAGAGAACAAATCGTCGGGGTGACTGAGGAGATACTATGCATGATATCAATTCCTCCTCAGAGGAAAAAACGGTTGCGAGAGAAAAGAAAGGAAAATGGGGATCCTGCGCCTACTCGATGAGGTACACGATGTTCAGCGTCACGGTCACGCTGAGGTCACCCGACAGCACAGGCGTCGAAGCCTTGGAGCCTGATACGGCCGAGTCGTAGCTTCTATACTCTGCCACTGGGTAGTATGAGTTCTCGGTCACGCTCTGAACTCCGACTATCTTAATGCCCAAGCCGCTCGTTATCACATCACTCTTCGCCTTCGCGTCGGCGATAGCCGTGGTGTACGCCTGTAGCTTCATCGCAGAGGCGGTCGCCTCGGTGATGCCGAAGCCGATCGAGTCGACCCTGTTGGCGCCAGCTGAGGCAGCAGCGTCGATGGCTGGTCCGACCATGGTGAGGTCCTTGATCTTGACCTGTATCATGTTGGTCACCTGATAACCGATCACCTGGCGGATGTCCCAATTATAGTTCGGGTAGACGCTGTAGTTCGTTGTCTGCATGTCCTCATCCTTAAAGCCGAGCTGCTTCAGGGCAGCGATCACCGCGGTCATGATCGCGGCGTTTTCATCTATGGCGGTGCTAGCGGTCTTGTCCTCGGTGTATACCCCGAGTGTCACGGTCGCTTGGTTGGCTTTGACGTATACTACGCCGGTGCCGGAGATGCTGAGTGTCTTGGGGCTGCTGCCGGTGTCGGTGGCGGCAACTTGTGTGAAACCCGTGACGCCGAGCGAGGGCGGCACCCCTGTTGGGAACCTGAACTCGGTTAACTCGGTCACCATACCGGGCTTGTAGGCGATGACCATCCCCGCAAGGAGGATGGAGGCACATATCGCCAATACGGATACAATCTGCTGTGTTCTCTCCATCTATATTACCAGTTGAGAGAGTAGGATGTGGGGCTATTATACCCATAGTTTAGAACGACTGTACGAAAGAATAGAACAGAAGACTAGTCTACTTGTTTAAACCTGAAGGGTGGGATGTGCCACTCCCTCCCCCTCGGCGTCGTAATATACTCTGGCCAAGGCAGATCGACCGGCGGCTCCATGTCGGGCGGCAGGAGGGGCATCTCCATGTACCTGCTAGTCCTCTCCTTCCACTCATCCTTGCAAGTCTTCAGCTTAGCCGGATCAGTGACTAAGTCTATCATCGTGCCGCTGATAGCCTTCCCAGCGGTGTAGATGCTCTTATCGATGACGCCCTTCATCCCGCAGAGTGCGTACCTCGTCCAGGCGGGGAGCCTCACGCCGGGGACGCTGACGCTCGGCACATAGACCTGTATCCAGACCGTTGGGCAGTGCCAGGTGAATTCGACGTAGTCGTCGCTCCCATGGTGGGTCTGATAGTTTGGGATGGGTTTCCTCCACATCCTCTCCCACTCGTCGGGTGGGGTGAGCTTCTCGTTGTACGGCTCCTGAGGCGGCTCATAACCCAGCCCCCTCACGATCTCGCGGGCCTTCTCCTTGTCACCCTCAGTGAACTCGGGGGGGCCGACGAGCTCAAGGTTCTCGTAGGCGAGGTCGGCGAGAGCCTTGTTGAATAACCCGGTCCGGGTCTTCGCCACCCACTTTATCCCAAGTTTGCACCCCGTAACCTTGGCCACAGACTCGGCGTTGTTCAGCAACACCTTATAGATCTGCTCCTGTTGGACGAGGCTAGGGCTCCTGAAGGCGTATGTGATGACGCCGATCCTCGGCGGGAGATTATCCGCCGTGGCTTGTCCGGCGACGAGGATGGCCTCATTGATCGTCCACAACCCGGTCCGAGGGAGCATCGACTCCTTAGTGTATTTAGTCGTCGTGTACATGAGGCAGACCGCGTCCAACGCCCCCGGGGCGCGGGTCTGGACGGGTAGATCGGGTGCATAGCTCATCCACGTTTCAGGTTGGTCGCAATCGAAAACGAAGGCGACACACCAGTAGCTCCCCCACTGTGTCTCATACATCACCGTCGTGGATCCTCTCGGGTGCCAGGCGACGGTTGCGTCGAGACCATCGTAGTAACCCTTAGCCGCCTCGTAGGGCTTGGAGATGCATATCTTCTCCCCGGGGGCACCGAATATCTTGATGGTGCCCTTCAGGCCATGCTTCTCCATCGCGTGCTTGACGGCGTGCGCGCCTGCAGCCGCCGCCACACCCAGTGCACTGTGAGGGTCAGTATGCCCCGCCTGCCACGGATTCTCGGCTTCCCGATGGGTGACGGGTTCCTGCGCCGTTTCAGGCACAGCATCATACTCGGTATATGTGGAGATGACCGGTTTGCCCTTCCCCCACGTGGCAACATAGGCGGTGGGCATCCCCGCTATCCCCTCCTCCACGTCGAAGCCCTCCTCCCTGTGCCACTTCACCAAAGCGTCACAGCTCTTGTACTCACGGAGAGCGGGCTCCGCATACCTCCAGATCAGCTGATGAATCTCACTGATCTTATCGGCGTTCTCCCCGATGTAATCGAAGGCCGTTTTCTTCTCCTTAGTAAACTTGGTCATGACAATTCGTAGATTATGCCCCTCTAGACTTTATAACCTGTGGGCGGTGCCAATTCTCGTTCCACTGGGTTGGATGAGATGAAAATAAAAGGGGGCCTTTATTTGACCTTCTTTATTGCTTCTCTCGTCTCTGCTGGGAAATCACGCATCAGATTCCCAAGAACGACTTCAGCGACATATTGTTTGAACTGGGCTTCGTTGAACTTCATCGAGTAGATGCGGCGGTGTCCGCCCTTGCCAGTTATTTCGGCGTAGTTGAGAACTCCTTCATCAACCATAGCGTTTAGGAAGTTTATGATAGATGCCCTGCTGATGCTTCTTGTTTTTAAGGTCTTGTTTACCTGGCTCCAGACGTCCCGTGAGCTAGCACCCTCCCCCTTCTTCTCCCATATGTAGCGGAGTGCCTCCTCTTGGTAGTCTTTGAGTACCATGGCAAGTCCATGTCCAGCAGTGTCAATGGTTAGTGTCAATGCTTATTCACTCGTAGATGTTAATGTGCTCTTGTCCGTAAATATAAAGGTTAACTTTCTTTTAAGCCATCACAAGAGCTGTTTCACAACCCTTAAATATACTTGAATACTTCTTCATATGAAGAAATCTTCAGATGTGAGCGGGTTTGAAAAGAGGACTAAGCGACATATGCTACGGCTTCTTCTCCACCCTCTCCAACCCAACGCGTCTAGCAATTCTCGAAAAACTGAGGAGCACCCCTATGAACGTGACCGACCTCGCCGACGCCCTCGGCCAAGAACATAGCATGGTCAGCCATAACCTGAGAACCTTAGAAAGGTGCAACCTAGTCAGTGGCGAGCGCAAGGGCAAGGAGAGGATCTACAGCATTAACCAAGAGACCGTTGAGGGCGTATTCAAAGTGGTTGAGAACCACGCGACTAACCACTGCCCTTTCCACGGAGCCTGCTCAGAATCGAAGTAAAAGGTGAAAAAGAAATGCATGAAGCCAAGGTTGAGGCAGAGAGCGCCCCTGAGTTCCCGATGTTCTGCTATCAATGTGAGCAGACGGCTCAGGGTAAGGGATGCACCCAGATGGGTGTCTGCGGAAAAAACCCGGAGGTGGCAGCCCTGCAAGATCTGTTAATCCACGCCCTGAAGGGGCTGTCGATCGTAGCTGTCGAGGGGAGAAAGAGGGGAATTTACGACAGGGAGATCGACCGCTTCGTCTGTGAGGCTGCATTCGCGACACTGACTAACGTCAACTTTAACGCCGAGAGGATCGCCGAATTGATCCGGCAGACGGTCGCCTACCGAGACAGGTTGAATCTGCTCGTCAAGGCGAAACTACCCGAGGACTTGGCATCCTTCGCCCCGTCGGACGACATCGCCGACCTTGTTAAGCGGGGAAAGAAGGTCGGGATCAAAGCCGAGCCAGATGCCGGGAGCGATGTCCACAGCCTCCGCTGGACCCTGATCTACGGGCTCAAGGGGATAAGTGCCTACGCGGACCACGCCGCGATCCTGGGTAAAGAGGATGAAGGGTTATACGCCTTCATCGAGAGGGGCTTCGCAGCCGCTGCAAACCCCGCCATGAGTCTAAACGATTACCTGGGCCTCGTCATGGAGGCTGGGAAAGTGAACCTCCGCGCCATGGAGCTCCTCGACGCCGCCAACACGGGCGCCTATGGGGACCCCGTTCCGACGAAGGTCCCTCTCGGCCACAGGAAGGGCAAGGCGATCCTGGTATCCGGCCACGACCTGAAGGACCTAGAACTGCTCTTGAAGCAGACGGCGGGAAAGGGCATCTACGTGTACACACACGGCGAAATGCTGCCCACCCACGGCTACCCGAAGCTGAAGAAGCATAGCCACTTCTACGGCCACTACGGCACCGCGTGGCAGAACCAGATAAGGGAGTTCTACACCTTCCCCGGCGCCATACTGATGACGACAAACTGCATACAGCGCCCCGCGCACAGCTACATCGGCAACATCTACACGACGGGGCTCGTCGGCTGGCCCGGCGTCACCCACATCGCCGACAAGGACTTCACCCCTATCATCAAGAAGGCGTTGGAGATGCCCGGTTTCCAGGAGGACAAGGAGGCGGGCTCGGTCATGGTGGGCTTCGGCCACGAGGCGGTGATGAACGTGGCACCGAAGGTCATCGAGCTAATCAAGGCCAAGAAGATCAGGCACTTCTTCCTCGTCGCGGGGTGCGACGGAGCCAAGCCGGGGCGCAACTACTACACCGAGTTCGTCGAGAAGGTGCCAAAGGACTGCGTAGTGTTAACCCTCGCCTGCGGTAAATTCAGGTTCTTCGACAAGGACCTCGGCGACATCGAGGGAATACCCCGGCTCCTCGACATCGGCCAGTGCAACGACGCATACTCCGCACTCCAGATCGCCGTCGCCCTCAGCAAGGCCCTCGACGTCGGGGTGAACGAATTACCCCTCAGCATGATCCTTAGCTGGTACGAGCAGAAGGCCGTCGCAATACTGCTGACGCTGCTGAGCCTGGGCATCAAGAACATCCGCCTGGGCCCTAGCCTCCCCGCCTTCCTCACGCCAAACGTGTTGAAGGTGCTGGTCGACAACTACAACATAATACCCATCACGACACCAGACGCCGACCTCAAAGCCATACTCGGGTGAAGCCTGTGAAGACAGTCGAAGTCAAGTCGGCTCAGACCGGGCAGAACCCCCACGGCGTCGAGTCCAAGTCCCTCTACAACACTGAGCACGCGACCGTGACACACCTAACCCTGAAGCCGGGAGAACAGTTAAAGCGGCACATCACCCCTACCGACGTCTTCTTCTACGTCCTCGAAGGCAGGGGCGTCGTGGAGGTCGGGGAAGAGCAGAGAGAGGTAGGCCCCGACACCCTCATCGAGAGCCTGAAGGGAATCCCCCACTGCTGGTACAACAAGGGCAGCGGAGTGCTAAGGTTCTTGGTGTGCAAGGTCCCGAGGCAGACCGAGCCTACGAAGATCATCTAATCGCGTTTATCTCCCACTGTTCCCTTTTCACATTCGATCCCGATGGTCAATGTAAAGGTTGGAGAGACCGCCCCTGACTTCACCCTCCCGGATCAGGACGGAAAGCCAGTCACCCTCTCAACGCTTCGGGGAAGAGTCGTCGTCCTCTACTTCTACCCGAAGGACTTCACCTCGGGCTGTACCAAGGAGGCGTGCCACTTTCGGAACGCTTACGAGGACTTCACCGAGGCTGGCGCCGAAGTAGTCGGCGTCAGCGCAGACAGTCAGGAGTCCCATAGGAAGTTCAGGGACGCATACCTGCTCCCCTTCTCCCTACTCAGCGATGAGAAGGGGGAGGTGAAGAAGCTGTACGGTGTCTCCGGCCACCTCCTCCCGGGGAGGGTCACCTTCGTCATCGACAAAGACGGCGTCGTGCGCCACGTCTTCAGCTCCCAGACCGACATGAAGGCTCACATTGACGAGGCCCTAAAAATCCTGAAGTCGCTGAGCTAGGTTCTAGAAGCCAAAAAGACGATCCAAGCTACTTTTCTAGCCCCCTAACGTGATAGGTTACCTAATTATTACTACCTAATCGAGTAATTCAACAAAGGCGTTAAAACGTCTTTAAAAAAAGGAGGGTTCGCTCAGTAGAAACTACCGAGCAAGCTGAAGCCCACTAGCCCTAGGATGAAGGCTATGATTACGAATATCACTACCGTGACGATAGCGACGAGGAAGGCCTTTCCCCAGCCACACTCGTAGTACTTCTTTATCAAATAGAGGAGGACGAGAAGTTGTGCAATTGATCCAACTATGCCCGGTAGGAAGAGCCCGACGATGGCGCTCGCCACGTTTCCCAAAACGACAATCATGATGGCGTCGGTAAACTTCGCGTTGGTAGCCCCAACGAGCATTCTCCCCGCTATCCAGAGAATGGGGGCCGTGATGATGATACCACCGATTATGCTAATCAGGATAGATACGATGTCCATTTAATTCACACCTGTATTAAACGCCTTAATTTCACAAATAAAAAATCATGACCTCAACGGGCACATAAAGGTCAGGTATCGAAGACAACCTGGACCCTGCAGCCCTCTGTGGTTCTCTCTATCTCCATCATGTGGTAGGTTACTGCTTTCACCGCAATGCCCACCTCGTGGGTGTCGGCGCTGAATCGTTCACCCCTTCCAACCACGCTCGCCTTGAACCTCTCCTCGTCGATCTCCACAGTGAGGTTCTTAGCGGTCAGACCCTCCGAGTCGTTTAGGAAGAGTACCTCGTCTAGTAGATTGAATATTAGGCTCTGTAGGTCGTTGCCATCGGCGTCGGCTCGATAGGTCTCCCTCTCGGTTATCCCTTCAAGGGGCGTAATTGCGTTGAGCATCCCGAGGGCGACGTTAGCTACCGCCTCTCCGAGGGTCTTCCCCCTGCCCTCTACTAGTAGATCGGCGGGTGGGCCACCGGGCGGGTAGTCGTATCCCTTCAATCTACTCCCACTCTATCGTGCCCGGCGGTTTATTGGTCACGTCGTAGACCACCCTAGTGACCTGTGGGATGCTGTTAGTAATCCTGTTGCTCATACTCTCTAGGAGGTCCCAGGGTGCCCTCATGAAGTTGGCGGTCATGGCGTCGACGCTCTCGACTATGCGGATCGCAACTGTCCAGCCATAGGCGCGTTCATCACCCTTGACGCCGGTGCTCTTCGTGTCTGTTAGTACGGCGAAGTACTGCCACGGTATGTTGGCTATCTCCGACTTCTCTACCTCCTCGGTGACTATCGTGTCCGCTTTCCTGAGTATATCGAGTTTTTCCTCGGTCACCTCTCCGACTATGCGGACGGCGAGTCCGGGGCCTGGGAAGGGCTGGCGCCATACGAGTTCCTTTGGTAGCCCCATCTTCGTGCCGAGGGCGCGGACCTCGTCCTTGTATAGGTCCTTTAAGGGTTCGACGACTCCCTTGAACTCCATGTGTAGTGGTAACCCGCCCACGTTGTGGTGGGTCTTGATCGTGTCGGCGTGGCGGGTTATCCCCGACTCGATCCTGTCGGGGTAGATGGTGCCTTGGACGAGGTGCTCAGCGCCGAAGCGGCGGGCCTCCTCCTCGAAGACCCTGATGAACTCTTCGCCGATTATCTTCCTCTTCTTCTCCGGGTCGGTTATGCCTTTAAGCCTGCTCATGAACCTGTCCTTCGCGTTGACGACCTTGACGTTGACGCCTATCCTCTCCATTGCTTCCTTCACCTGCCTCGACTCGTCCAATCGCATGAGGCCGTGGTCGACGTGGACCGCCATGATCCTGTCCCCGAGGGCTTTGCTGACTATCGCCGCCGCGACGCTGGAGTCGACTCCCCCGCTAAGGGCGATGACCGCCTTCCCATTCCCAACCTGAGCCTTTATGGCGTTGATGCCCTCGTCGATAACGTCTACGGGGCGCCAGTTGGGTTTGCATTTGCAGATGTTGAATACGAAGTTATGGAGCATGCGGTCGCCATGCGTCGTGTGCTTAACCTCTGGATGCCACTGGAGACCATAGACGCCTTTCTCCGGGTAGCTGAAGGCTGCAACGGGTGCGGAGTCGGTGTGGGCGAGGACTCGGAAGCAGCTCGGGAGGCTGTACACCGTGTCTCCGTGGCTCATCCAGACGGACTCCTCAAACTCCGTGCCCTCGAGGATTCCCTCCGCTCTATCGATGTAAGCGGTTCGTGAGCCATACTCCTTAACCTCCCCCTTCCGGACATCTCCCTCGTGTATCTGAGCCAAGAGTTGATGACCGTAGCATAGACCGAGCACAGGGACACCGAGGTCTAGGATTCGCTCGTCTAACCTCAACGAGTTCTGCGCGTTGACGCTGCTTGGACTCCCCGATAGTATGATCCCCTTTATCTTCATCGTTTTCCCCAGCTCCTTGACTTCGTTTACCGAGGCGTCGCTGGGGAGAATCTCGGAGTAGACCTTCATCTCCCTGACGCGGCGGGCGATCAAGTGGCAGTACTGGCCGCCGAAGTCGAGAATCACGATCCCGTCCGGAAGCAGATCGAGGGACATTGATCAACACAACCCCGAGGTCTCTATATGGGTTTTGTTGCTCCGATGTGCAACGCCCTGTGGGAAAAAGAGGGGAGGCTACTTGGCGTAGGCTTCGACGAGGTCACGTGCCGTGATTATCCCGACGAGTTCCTCCTCCTCGACCAGAGGCAGCCTCCTGATGTGTCTATCCGCCATTATGTATGCTGCCTCGTAGACGCTTATCCAAGCCGGGGCTACGATTAGGGGAGTAGATGCATAGCCCTTCACCGGGGCGTCGAGGGACTTGCCCTCTCTCAGAAACGTTGTCAGCAGGTCACGCTCGGTGAAGATGCCCTTCGGCTTTCCTTCGGCGGTGACGATGACGCTCCCTATCCTCTCCTTCCCCATCGTGACGGCGATTTCGGCAACCGACTTCCCCTCATCAACGGTCAAAACCTCCGTCGTCATATAATCCTCCACCTTGACGACGGTCTCGGGCACGTCGGGTAGGCTCCTGATGAAATCCGAGGCGGAGACGATGCCGATGAGTTTCTCCTTATCCATCACGGCGAGCCTCCCCTTTCTCTTCATCATGATCTTGGCTGCCTCCTTGATCGGGGCTTCCGGCGGGATCGTGACGATGGGCCAAGACATCGCCGAGCCGACACTAGTCTTCGTAGGATCCCTCCCGAGGGCCAATATCCCGCTAAGCAGATCCCTCTCCGTGACTATGCCCTTCGGCTTAGAGTCTGCAACGACGATAAGACTCCCTATGTGTTTATCCCCCATCACCTTGGCGGCGTCGCCCATGGTCTTGTCCTCGGTGATGGTGATGACCTTCGGCGTCATAATGTCTCTAACGAGGCGGAACTTACGCATCTGCTCGTAAGCCCTGTCGAAGACTTTTGGGAATTCTCTCCTCAAGTCCTTGGGATACTCCAACCATCATCCCCGAGAATAGACTACGAGTCCTCACCTGATATCTGTAGCGGTCAGTTACACTATCGAAGCTTCACTCCCTTAGAGAGACTTATCATCTTCTATCTTGCGGTCAACGAGATCACGTCTTTAAGAGACGGGAAAACAGGTCTTATCCATGAAAACCGTCAGCGTGCCAGCTTGGGAGTGGTACGGCTGGAAGCCCGAGACCCTGACCCTTCCAGACAACTGGGACGTCCACGTCCAGAAAATGAAGGGGCACGACGCCAAAGCCCTTAGCCCTAAAGAGATCGAAGAGAAAATCCAACACCCATACGGAGCCGACCCCCTCAGTAAAATCGCCAAGGGAAAACGAAAATGCGTAATCATCTTCGACGACATGACCCGCCCCACAAAAACAACCCACATCCTTCCCTCTGTCTTAAACGAGCTCCACAGAGGCGGTCTAACCGATGACAGGATAGTCTTCATGATGGCCTCAGGAGCCCATACGGGGCGGATGCTCTTCGACTTCCAAAAGAAACTCGGCGAGGAGACATGTGAAAAATACCTAGTCTTCAACCACAACCCCTACGAAGACTTCGTCGACCTCGGGAAAACCAGCCGTGGAACCCCGATCCTCATAAACAAGGAGGTCATGAGCTGCGACCTCAAGGTCATAGTAAGCAGCATAATGCCCCACTTCGGCTTCGGCTTCGGAGGCGGCAGCAAGATGATCCTCCCCGGCGTCGCGGCCGTCGAGTCCATCAGCCCAAACCACGCGATAAAAAAGGGAACCGACCCGGGTAAGATCAACGGCAACGAGCGCCGCCTCGACTCAGAGGAAGCCTCCTTAAAAGCGGGTCTCGATTTCGTCGTCCACGCCCTCCTCAACGCGGACTCTGACGCCTGCGACCTCGTCTCCGGCGACATGATCGAAGCCCACCGCGAAGGTGTTAGACGAGCACGCGCCCACTACGTCACTAAAGTGGTCCCCGACGCCGACATCAGCATCGGCAACACCTACCCAATGGCAAACGAAGGCTACAAATCCTACCACATAATGCTCGAATCCGTCAGAAAGGGCGGAGACATGGTCTACCTCCTCTACACCCCCGAAGGGTGCAGAGTCCACTTCTACAACGGCCGCTTCGGCACCGACTACGGCGGCCAGGGCTGGAAACCCGACGTCTACACAAAGAAGCCATGGAAGATGGGGCGCGTCATATGCGTCTCCCCAAGCGGCCTCATGAAGGCAGACGAACACTACTACGGCGAAGGCTCAAAGTGGGTGAAGACGTGGGCTGAGGCCCTGAAGCTCATGGAAGAGACGCACGGCTCTAAGGCAAAGGTCGCCATATACCCCTGCGCCTCCATGCAGATCAGCGAATCCAACGCCGCAAACAACTAAACACCACCCACACCCGCCACAACACGGCGAACACCTCCATCATCCTCCGCCGCCAAAGGAACCCAAAAACGACCCCAAACAACAAAATCGACTAAAATAACCAAAAACACGACGACGAAGGACCCCCCCTCCCCCCCTGTGCGCACGCACAGAAACACTCAACAGATGTAGAAGTCCACACCCTTCTCGACAGGCATTAGTTGACTTTCCTGCAACTGCTTCATAGTCGCGTAGAGTGCAGGGTACAACATCGCAACATCAGTCAGCGACAGTATACCCACGAAGTCCCCCCCCCCAATTCCCCGCCGAGGACAGGAAGCCTCTTGATCCCCTGCATTAACATCACCTGAATCGCGTTCTCAAGCAACGCGTCAGGCCTGACGATGACGACGGGCCGGGTCATGATGTCAACCACCTTCACATGCTCAGGGTCCTCACCCTTCGCAACAACCCTGGTGCAGAGATCCTTCTCGGTGACGATGCCTGAAAGCTTCTTCTTCGACACGACCACGAGGCTACTGACGCCGCGATAATCCCTCATCTTCGCCGCCTGCCTCGCTGAATATTCACCATCGATGGTGACTACGCTTGCGCACATGACATCCTCCACCTTCAGGCTCATGGTAAGCACCGATTAAACTGGAACATGGAACTAACCAGTAAAGCGATTATGGAGCCGAGACAAATATGACTAGACCTCTTCAATATTTTTAGTCACTATAAAACTTCAAATCCCACCGAACCTAGATCAACTCACCCTCGTTGGTGACTCTATGAGCGGAATAATTCTAGTACGGGACATAATGGCTAAGAATGTCAAAACTGTCCGCACAGACGACAGCGCCCTCGACGCCGTCGTCAAGATGAACAAATTCGACGTAGGCAGCGTCATCGTAACAAACAGCAACCGCGCAGTCGGCATCATCACAAGTAAAAACATACTAAGCAGAATAGTCGAGTCGCGACTCGACGCTAGCATGGTGAGAGCCAAAGACATAATGAGCAGCCCCCTCATAACCATCGAACCCGACGCCTCCATAGAAGACGCCGCCAAATTAATGGCCCAGAAAAAGATCAAGAAACTCGTAATCATGGATAAGGGCAAAGTCCTCGGCATCCTAAGCACAAGCGACATAGTCAAAGCCAACCCGACACAACTCGGCATCCTCCAGGAACTACTAAAAATAAGCTAGCGTCGACGGCTTCCTTTTTCACCCCTTCAAGTGTAGCTGAGATGGTGGACCCCAGTATCTCAAAAATACCTTATTCCTAGTCTGCAAGTTCACCAACGAAACACGTCGGTGAATTACCATATTCGAACGGTTACGAGCCCTCCTACTCCAACATGCTCCAAAAAAAGAACTAGATCTAACTCAAAAAATCGTATTATGCTCGATCACCCTATACACATTTTCCCTCACGATTCTTACCTCGCTTAAGCACTACTGTTTCAAAACCCTCGCATTTGACTTTGGCATCTTCGTACAGATCTTTTGGAACAGCATAAATGGGAACTACATGTACACGCAACCGCGAGCCGGGTTCATCCACCCGTCAACATTCATGGGGGTCCACTTCTCCCCCCTCCTAATGTTTCTGATAGAAATCTACCGATTCGCAGCCAGCCCATACACGCTTCTTTTCATCCAATCCCTAGCCCTCGCAGCCCCCGCCTGGTACATATACAAGATCGGTATTCAAGCGGATTTAAAACCAAAAATGGCCCTAATCTTTGCCCTAATTTATCTAATCTATCCTGGGACACTCTGGAGCAACTGGTATGACTTTCACCTCGAGGCCTTCGTCCCCCTCTTCCTCTCAGCCGCCTATTTTTACTATCAGAGAAGAAACAACGTCCGAATGATCGGGTCACTACTCCTCCTAATGTTCACCTTTGAGAGAGCCGTCTTCCTGGTGATCGCCTTTGCGTTATATGCCGTGATTAGAGATCCCCTTCTCGAAAAAAAAACTGAAAAACCTCTCAGTAATCGAACTAAACTTTTCCTTATCCTGATGGTTGTATGTGCAGCGCTTTATTTCATCCAATCCGAAAGGATCATGTACCAGGCTTGGCCCAACCGAGGCGTTATTGAACCAACAAAAATATTCGGCAAAATCACTTATGATAACCTCTTGCTAAAAGTCGCTTTTATCGCTCTCCTCTCAGCCCCACTCGCTTTTCTTCCCCTTTTTTCCCCCTTGGAGCTGCTCATCGCATCCCCCTATCTCCTACTAGCTATGACCTCAGACTACACCCCATATTTCACCATCCCATGGCAGTATCCCGCCATCATCTCGATCCCCTTCTTTCTAGCCGCTATCGAAGCCGCGAAAAAGGAACAAACAACTAGAATCGGTGTAAAGGTTGTAGCTGCGGGCCTCACAATATTCCTTCTATTCTCACCAGGGACGCCGATCATGACCCAGTTCAGTAGCAATTGGGCGATCACGCTCCCCGACAATGAGACCATCCTAAAACACGCAGCTATAAGCCAAATAGACCAAGGATCAAGCGTCCTCGCCCAGGAGAACCTATTCCCCAACCTAACAGAGAGAAAAACTGCATACACCCTATGGCCAAAAAACGCTATACCCCCCGACTACATCGTAGTTGACATCCAGAGCTACTACTTCTACACCGAACCAATCGGTAACACGACGCGGGAACAAATGCTGCGTCTTCTAAACGAGTATAACTACGGCATTAAGGCGCAGGTTAACGGTTTCTTCGTATTAAAACTGGGATACGAGGGGGGTAAAACCATGATTACGCCGCTTAAATCCCAACTTGACCTCGTCGACGCGAGGAGCCCCTTCGTAAGCCAGGAAGACTACTTCAGGGAGACCAGCTTCTTCGTACCTGATTCGGTAAAAGTTGAAGACGGGCACATCACAATCCCGAAGGGACTTAGAGGGAGCGTGTGGTGGGGACCCTGGCTTACACTCCCCCCCGGGGAATATAGGGTCACAATCATCCTGGACGCCGATGAACTCGGTTCACTCCCTCTACTCACACTGGAATCCTATTGGTACAAGACCATCACCTACGACGAATTAATGATAACCGGGGACTCCCTCACCGACGGTGGACCCACCACCATCGTTTGGGAGTTCACCCTCGACGAGTGGGCTCCAAGCCTAGAAGTCGTAGGAATATCCCACGGCTGGGCTGAGGTACGCGTCTACAGCCTTACACTCGAGGAGATCTCATGAAACTATTGCTATTCTTACCAACGTACAACGAGGCACGATCAGCTCACAACCTGGCGAAACAGCTAAGACGCGATCCCCGCATCGCCCACACCCTCATCGTCGACGACAGCGATGACCCGACAAACTCAGCATACGTCACCGAGATAAACGACATAAACACCACGATAATAAGACGGACCAGAGCGGGAAAATGGTCCGCCTGGAGAATAGCGCTTGAAAAAGCGCGAGGTTACGACGGTTTAATCCAGTCCGACTCAGACCTCATAATCAAGAACCCCCACCTCTTAATCTCAAAACTCGGGACCCACGATCTCGTTACCGCCTACCAAGACGTCAAAATCCCAACCACCGCGGACCCAATCAGTCAGAGGATTGGGGAGGTATACAGAGATGCACACCTCCGGCTCAGGGCCATGAGAAAGTTCAACATGGGGGGGCGCTTCATGGCCCTCTCCCGAAGGGTCACCGGGACCCTGCTCGACAAGGGCTTTTTCTTAGAACCTGTCCCAGCCGATGACCACGTGATAGGCCTCGCCTCCGCCGCACTCGGATTACGATGCCGGAGCATCGACTGCGGCGTAGAGTTGACCTCCCCCGCCACCCTACGGGAATGGGTGCGCTACAGATCGAGACAAAGAGGAGTCATCGAATGGTCCGAGCGATACGTTGCATCCAAGATAGGCGAAGCGGAGAGAATAAGGGAGATCTCAAGAGCCGACATCAAACTCACCACGGCGAGTTTCCTCGCGAGCATACTTCGTCGAACCGACCCACTCAACCTCCTCGTGCTAACGATCCTCGGGATCAGCTCCCTCCTCCCCCACGAAGACCGCGCAGAATGGACCACGCTGACGACCACAAAACCCGTTACTCCTCACAAGTTTTAACCATCTAACAACAAGATAGTGATTGGTGTTTATGGCTCCGAGAAAGAAAGATCCATGGGAACGCGAAGCAACCAAACCAACTGACTATCACTGCGTCGAGGCCCAGAGAGGACGCGAGTTCATAGTAAGGATGACGACGGGGACCGACGTCTTCAAAGCACTCCAGCAATTCGCCAAGGACAAGAAGATCCGGTTCGGGAAGATTCACGCCGCCTTCATGGGCGGATTCAGCCCCGCCAAGATGTACATGTGGACCCCCGACAACAGGGACCTATCCAAGTGGCACAACGAGACCGCCGCCAGCTTCGAGAACCTCAGCATGCTCATCAGCATGAGCGGTATGATCCACACGCGCATCGTCGACGGTAAATCCGAGCCATTTCCCGCCATCCACTACTGCGTCGGAGGTGCATGGGATGTGCCCACCGTCGGAGGACACCTCACCGAGGGCACAATTGTGAAGGGCGTCGTCGAGGTCTTCGTCACCGAGATCCTCGGAATAGATGAGTTACTCCCGTCGAACTATGATCCATCGATAGACGGCGCGCCGGAGGAATGGTACAAGGAGATAAAATAAGCGCAGAATTTTTAATAAAACAGCTATTTTCCATAACTCGGTAATCCATATTTTAACAATTTTTCGGCAACGTTTTAAATACTTTCTATTTTATTCTAATATATCAATCACTTAACTTGAACTATTAAATACACTTCCCGAATGGTGGGTGATATTACGCGTATAAATTTAGGAATACCATTTCTCTAGGCTGTCGATCGGTTTCAGGTGCTCGGGGATAAGCCCCCGAAAAAGGTGAAAAAATTGCCAGAGTGCGAAATCTGCGGTGAAGAGTCCGACAAGCTCATAAAGTGTAAGTCCTGCGGCGCCAAGTTCTGCGAGGACTGTGGCTCCCCCATAGAGCAGCTATGCGAGTTCTGCGCCGAGGAAGAGGAAGTCGACGAGGAAGACCTCAAAGACGTGGACGGAGCAACCGAGGAAGTCGAAGACGACGAGTAACCGATACCCCTTCCTCAGGTATTCTCTTTTTCGTTGCAACACTACCAAAAGGCGTATCTTCCTAGGAACCACGACTTTCATCCACATGTCTGAGGAGAAGACGAAGTACTGTCCTTATTGCGGGGTTCAAATAGCGTATAAGTACACCGTCTGCCCGAACTGCGGAAAGCCCCAGCCCCAAATTGATGGCGTAGCAAGTATTCGCGTTACCACCAAGAAGAACCCAATGCTCGCGGTGATTCTATCCCTCTTAATAACCGGAGCTGGTCAGATATACCTCGGAAAGATAAGCAGAGGCCTATCCTTCTTGGGCCTCGTAATACTTGTCAGCATCCTATTAGACGGGATTCTCACGTTTGATGAACTCCTGATAATTGGAGTGATCCTCTCCGTCATATCCGCCTGGGACGCCTATCGACTGGCCAAAGAGATCAACCAGTCATAATCCCAGAACCGATTAGTTTTAAGAGGGCAGGGCGGATACAAAGGATACCCACCTTGGACAAAGTAGATGCCATTGTGATAGGTGCCGGGGCTGTTGGCCTAGCCATCGCGTCGGAGATTGCCCGCCGAGACCGAGATGTGTTCATCCTCGAGAAGGAGTCCGCCATCGGTCAAGGAGCGAGTAGCAGGAACAGCGAAGTCATCCACGCCGGTATCTACTATGTCACAGGGACCCTGAAGGCCAAGGTCTGCGTCGAGGCCAACCCCATGATCTACCAGATTTGCGCGGAGAACAAGATACCGCACAAGAGACTCGGCAAGATCATCGTCGGTAACGGTGAGGACGAGATCAAACAGCTTGAGGCCCTCATGAAGCAGGGGAAGGCGAACGGCGTCAACGACCTCGAACTCATCGACTCGGAGAAGATCAAGAAGCTCGAACCGAAAGTTAAAGGCGATATGGCCGTCCTCAGCCAAAGTACAGGCATCATGGACGCCCACGGCCTGATGGATCACTACCTGCGCAAGGCACGCAGGCAGAGCGGCTCCGATCCGCTTGTCCTAGACACCGAGGTCAAGGGGATAAAGAAGACCGAGGATGGGTACGTCGTCGATACGGTCAGTGGTGGGGAGCCCTTCAGCCTTGAGGCGAGGGTTGTGGTCAACGCAGCCGGTCTATTCTGTGACAAGGTAGCCGAGATGGTCGGCATCGACATCGACGCGGCCAAGTACAGACTGCACTGGTGCAAGGGTGACTACTACAGCTTGAGCGGTAAGCCTCCGGCTACGATGCTCGTCTACCCTCCTCCCCTCAAGGATACCCTCGGACTAGGGATACACACGGTCCCAGACTTAACCGGGCGATTAAAGTTTGGCCCAAACGCCTACTACGTCGATAAACTTGATTACAAAGTCGATTCCCCGGTTGAGCTGTTCTGGAGCGACATAGTGACCTACCTGCCCCGTGTCGAGAAGGATGACCTCCGCCCTGACATGGCGGGGATACGCGCAAAACTTCAGGGCCCAGGAGAGAAGGCGAGGGACTTCATCATAGAGCACGAAGAAAAAAGAGGATACCCTGGCCTCATCGACCTAATAGGAATAGAGTCTCCGGGCCTAACTTCCTCGCCGGCCATCGCCGCGATGGTCGCAGGTATGGTGGATGAACTCCTCGACTAGTCTCTACTTACTAAAATCCTGTACGAAGTAGATGTACTTGTCATTCCAGGCCACGTCGAGGCTCACCTTCGTGTACTCCTTGTTAAGGATGGCATCCCTGTTGACCCAGTTGTTGAGCGCGTCTTCGTTTATCATGTCGTTGACGGTCTTATCGAGGATGGCCTTGGGGTCGAGGGGGCGTGAGATGTCTCTCCTGATTATGTTCTCCTTCATCCCCGAGGGGAGTTGAGGATTATACTTTAACACGTCCGTAGTCGCGAGTTGCTCCGCGTACCTCTGTGCTATGAGATTTGTGTCGAGGCTGAGGTTGTCAACTCCTCGCTTGCTTCTCTCCTGATTCATTGTCGCGAGGACGTGTTCTCTCAGCGCCAGGGTCTCGGCGTCCGTCGGGAAGGTTACGGGTGAAATGTTTTGGCTCCCCGAGTTCATCGACATGCTGACGAGGATGTTGATACTCCACATACCCACGGCGATTATGCAGAGGAAGAAGAGCGCCCTGACACGGTTGATGCTGCCCGTTGGTCCCTTGCGGCGTTTAACTTCCTTGGTCTGAGTCTCCTCCTCTTCCATCGGTAGATATTTTATGCCTCTTGACCTGACGCCAGTTACTGGCTCCTCTTCATCATCGAGAACGTCAACGTTCTCGGAGGCCTGTTTCTGAATTTTTTCGTTTGCCTTCTTTACTTTGAAGTCTCTTGAGAGCGCGATACAGTTATGGGCCTCGGGGGGGCAGGTACTCACTGCAGAAGGTGAGGTTGCATTGCTTGCACCTCGTCTGCTACTCGAGTTCCTTGCCGCAGTGGTAGCAGATACCCATAGCTGAGCGGTTACACCTCCTTTTTATAAAGATTTAGAAGCTCTGATTGGGTGGTCCGTGTACTGTTCTTCTGTTTGTACCTAACCCTTTAATATCCATGGTTAGTAATTCTAAATACGTCAGTTTCCACATCCAACACATCCTAGGCGTTATACAATGAGGTTTTGCGATAAATGTGGCTCTTTCATGGAGAACACCCCCAGGGGATATAGGTGCCAAAAATGTGGCTATGAAATCAATCCCGGGGTAGTTGAGTTAGCTAGGGAGGATGAGCACAAGGCAGAGCCCGTATATGTGGTTAAGACAGACGATGAGTCGGTTAAGGTCAGCCAGATCTGCCCCCAGTGCGGCCACAGTGAGGCCTACCACCAAGTAAGGGTCGCACTGGGCGAGCACGCGGGTGTGAGCAGTGACAGGTACGTCGAGAGGTTCAAGTGTGTCGCATGTGGGCACACTTGGGTCAAGAATTAGCCCAGTTGACCTTGACCTTCAGGGGTATCCCTTGTTCTACGCTCTTCGACAATATGCAGAAGTCTTGGAAGAGGAC